>Ga0335071_10004315_pt1 | contig 14846 bp, 12 predicted proteins | sample Lox_Sample_15_FD_206724 | JGI IMG/M metagenome (GOLD analysis project Ga0335071, IMG submission 206724) | Soil microbial communities from Loxahatchee National Wildlife Refuge, Florida, United States - Lox_Sample_1.5 | ecosystem: Environmental > Terrestrial > Soil > Wetlands | place: USA... | reverse complement strand
CGCAGCCTTCCAGTCGCGCGGACCACCGCTGTCCTGACCTAGCCAGCTTCGATCCCGCCTGAAGCACTGCGTGCTGGGCCACGCTGCTTTGCAAGCGGGGGGAAGCTCCGTTCGTTCGTAGGGTCATGTCGTGCGCTTCGCGCCGCCGGGCCCAGTGAAACCGGGGTCATGAATCATTTATGGGTCTTCTATCGTCACCGACGTGCCGCAGCGCGCTCGTTTCCATATCGTCATTCGCCTTGCTCGCCGCGATGGATGCGGCCGCATGCGCACAAAGCGACAATTCCGCGCAGCCACCTGCGTCCGCGTCGAGTCCGCAGCCGCAAGCCGCGACGCCAGCGCCGGCCGTGACGCCTGCGCCTCAAGCGACGTCCGCACCCGCGACGACAGCTGCTCCGGCGGAGCAGGCGCCACAGCCAAATGCCCCTGCAGCGGCGCAGGCGCCGGCACCGCAGTCATCGCCCACCCCGGAACAGGCGGCCGGCGGCGGCCATGTGCTGCCCGAGACCCGCGTCGTCGCCCCCGTGGAGCACACGCGTCCGCGCAAGCCGCCGGCCCCGCAGGTGGTGGCCGCGCCGCCTCCGCCGCCTCAGCCTAGTCAGGCGCAGGTCGTGACCGAGCAGAACCAGAAGCTCGATGCGTCGCGCCAGGCGATCTACGCCCCGACCGGCACCGCGCCCTACCAGATGACGCAGCAAAGCATCGAAGCGCTGCCGCAGGGCGAGAACACCTCGCTCGACCGCGTGCTGCTGCAGGCGCCCGGCACGACCCAGGATTCGGCCGCCAGCGGCGAGTTTCATATCCGCAACGAGCACGGCAATGTGCAGTACCGCATCAACGGCATCATGCTGCCCGACGGCGTCAGCGGCTTCGGCCAGATTCTCGACACCGGCATCGTCGGCAATCTCGCCCTGATCACGGGCGCGCTGCCGGCGCAGTACGGCCTGCGCACGGCGGGCGTGGTCGACATCCAGACCAAGGCCAGCGCGTTCGACAACACCGGCAAGGTCGGCGTCTATGGCGGCAGCCACGACACCGGCACGACCTATGGCGAGTGGGGCGGCACGGTCGGCAATACGCAATATTTCGTCTCGGGCCGTTACTTCGGCAGCAATCTCGGCCTGGAAAACCCGACGCCCTCGGTCAATGCGATCCACGATCACACCGACCAGGGAAAAGGCTTTCTCTATCTGTCGACCGTGATCGACCCGACCATGCGTCTGACCTGGATGAGCGGCGTGTCCGAAAGCGCGTTCCAGATTCCGAACAATCCGGGGCAGCCGTCCAACTTTACCGCGTTCGGCGTATCGAATTTCAACTCCGCCAATCTCAACGAGACGCAGCACGAGTTCACCAACTTCAATGTGCTGGCGCTGCAATATTCCAGCAACGGGCTGGACGTGCAGACCTCCTATTTCAACCGCCTCAGCACCGTGCATTTCACGCCCGACGTGATCGGCGACCTCGTATTCAACGGTGTCGCATCTGACGTCTACCGCCGCAGTTTGACCAACGGCATCCAGACCGATGCCACCTACCGTCTGGCCGACGCGCACACGCTGCACGCCGGCTTCACGGCGTCCGCCGAACAGGCGTTTGTCAGCAACAGCTCGGTCGTGCTGCCGCTCGATGCGACGGGCGCGCCGGTCGACGCACCGTTCAGCATCCTCGATCAAGGCGCCAAGACCGGCTTCCTGTTCGGCACCTATATCGCGGACGAATGGAAGATCACGAACCAGGTCACTCTCAACTACGGGCTGCGCTTCGATCAGATGATGCAATACACCAATGCAAACCAGCTCAGCCCGCGCATCAGCGTCACCTATACGCCCTGGGACGGTACGGTGTTTCATGCCGGCTATGCCCGCTATTTCACCCCGCCCGAGTTGGTGCTGGCGTCGCCGGTCAATCTCGCTTTGGTGCAGAACACGACCCAGCAGCCTGAGGTGAACCAGGCCGATCCGGTGCTGCCGGAACGCTCGCATGTTTTCGACGTCGGGGTCACGCAAAAGCTGATACCGGGCCTCGAGATCGGCGTCGACGGCTATTACAAGATGGCGACGGACCTGATCGACGATGGCCAGTTCGGCGCCGCCTATGTGCTGACCGCGTTCAACTACGCCAAGGGCAACAATTACGGCGTCGAGCTCACGGCGAAATACACCAATGGCCACTTCAGCGCCTACAACAATTTCGCCTATGCGCGGCAGATCGCGACCGATGTGGTGTCCAACCAGTACCTGTTTGGCCAGGACGAGCTGAACTACATCGCGACGCATTATGTCTACACCGATCACTCCCAATGGGTCTCGGGCTCGGCGGGCGCGTCCTACAAATGGGACGACGGTACAAGGCTGTCGATGGACCTGCTCTATGGCAGCGGCCTGCGCAGCGGCTTTGCCAATACCAGCACCGTGCCCTGGTATTCCCAAGTCAATCTGGGCGTCTCGCACGAGTTCAAATGGTTCAGCGACGCCAGGCCGACGACCTTGCGCTTCGACGTCGTCAACGTTTTTGACACCACCTACGTGATCCGCGACGGCTCGGGGATCGGCGTGTTCGCGCCGCAATTCGGGCCGCGGCGCGGATTCTTCTTTGGCATTTCGCAGAAGCTGTGAGCGGGACAATGCGGAAACAGAAAAGCGAGAACAAGATGCGGCATCATCAAAGCAAACCGCGCGCGGGCCTTACGGGGTTCGCCTGGCAACCATTGCCGATCCTGGCGAGCATTGCGCCGCTCGCGCTTGCATCGCCGGCCTTCGCGCAAGCCGACAATCCGCTGCTGCCGAAAAACCTGTCGCCCTGGGGCATGTTCCTCAATGCCGACATTGTGGTGAAAGCGGTAATGATTGGTCTCGCGATCGCTTCGCTCGCGACCTGGACGATCTGGCTCGCCAAGACCATCGAGCTCAGGATGGCGATGCGGCGGGTGCGGCGGCGATTGAAACTGCTCGAAAGCGGCCCGCATCTCGCCGAGGCCGTCCGCGCCTGCAACGGCGGGCGTGACGCGGTCGCGCAACTCGTGCTCTCGACTGCGCGCGAGGCCGAGTTGTCCGATTCCATCGTCGATGACGGCTTCAAGGAGCGCGTTGCGCTTCGGCTGGAGCGGGTCGAGGCGGCGATGACGCGGCAGGTCTCGCGCGGCACCGGCATCCTTGCGACCATCGGCGCCACGGCGCCCTTCGTCGGCCTGTTCGGCACGGTGTGGGGCATCATGAACGCCTTCATCGGCATCTCCGAATCCCACACCACCAATCTTGCGGTGGTGGCGCCCGGCATTGCCGAAGCATTGCTTACCACCGCGATAGGCCTCGTCGCCGCAATCCCCGCGGTCGTCATCTATAATCATCTGGCCCGCGTGATCGGCGGCTATAAGGCGCTGCTTGGCGATGCCTCGGCGCAGCTGCTGCTGATGATCAGCCGCAGCTCGCGCGCGCAGGCTTCCTTGTTGCGGGCGGCGGAGTAGGCGAGATGGCGATCCGTCTTGGCACCCGCTCGGGCGGCGACGATCTCGAGATCCAGCACGAGATCAACGTCACGCCGTTCATCGATGTCATCCTGGTGCTGCTCATCATCTTCATGGTCGCGGCGCCGCTTGCGACGGTCGACATCGGCGTCAACCTGCCGGCCTCTACCGCCCCCGAGCAGCCGCGTCCCGACAAGCCGGTGTTCGTCACCATCAAGGCCGATGGACAACTCGCCATCGGCGAAACCATCGTGCCGCGCGAAGGCCTGGCCGGGGCGCTCGATGGCGCGACCAATAACCACAAGGACGAGACCATCTTCATTCGCGGCGACAAGACGCTGAACTATGGCGACCTGATCGAGGTGATGAACGTGCTGCGCGACGGCGGCTATCTCAAGCTCGCTTTGGTTGGGCTGGAAACGGCGCCGGCAAAGCCATGACCGCATTTGCGCTGCATCTGCCGGAGCGAAGCGGCGTCCCGCGCTGGATTCTCGCTGCCGCCGTGATCCTGGCCCTGCACGCGGCGATTGCCGCCTGGGTTGCCCTGGGCTACGTGCGGCAGCCGCCTGCGCCGCACCTCCTCCCTGCGATCGCCGTCTCACTGGCGCCGGTCGAGGCGAGTTCGCCGGAGGCGCAGAACCAGGACATCGCGGTCGGGCCGGCCATGCAGCAGGCCGAGGAGCAGCCGAAGCAGGAGCCCAAGGTCGAGGACAAGCCGATCGAGCAGGTGGTGCCGCCGCCGCCACAGCAACAGGCGGAGGTCACGCTGCCGACCGAGCAGAAGGAGTTGGAAAAGCCCAAGCAAGAGGTGATGCCGCCGGCTCCCGAAACCCGCGCGCCGCCGCCGACCCCGAAGGTCGCCCAGTTCAGCCAGGCCGCCTCGAATGCCTATGATGCGCGGATCCTCGGCCATCTGCAGCGCTTCAAGCGCTATCCTCTCGCAGCGCATGGCGCGGTGGGCATCGTGACGGTCCGCTTCACGCTGAACCGCGCCGGCGAGGTGATCAAGAGCGAGGTGACGAAGTCGTCAGGCAACGGCGTGCTCGACCGCGAGGCCGTCGACATCCTGCATCGCGCCAATCCATTTCCGCCGTTTCCCGCCGCCAAGTCCGGTACGGAGGATTTCTATATCGCGCCGATCAAGTTCGATCGCGAGTGACGGCAGCCCGCTTGGCCGTGCTCGCGTTGGTCGATTTGCCGCCCCGTCGCTGCCGCGCGTGACTCCTCCATCCCGCGTCCCCGGTGTATAAACGAGCCTCACGGGAGAGGGTTCATGCCGTCCAGGACAGCCAGCTTGCTGATCGCCGCCGCTGCCACGCTCGCGCTGCCGGGCGCAGCTTTCGCCGACACGCCGCATGGCGGCTCGACCATCGCGGCCGCGGGTGCCGGCGCGGGCTACGACTATGTCATCCACGTCCAGAACACCTACGACTACAAGTACAATCCGCACGTGCGCGCCGACCGCATCCTGCTGGCCAAGCAGATTGTCCGCCCGTTCTGCCCGCGCAACCAGATCGTCGGCGAGGACAAGGTGAAGACCGAGATTTTCGGCATCATGACGGGCAAGCCGGATTATATTGTGTATGTGAAGTGCATGTGAGCTTGCCCCGACGCTCTCGTCTCAATCCGTCATTCTGAGGTGCGAGCGCAAGCGAGCCTCGAAGGATGAACGGCCCCGCTGTTAGAGCATGATCCGGAAAAGTGGAAACCGGTTTTCCGAAAAGATCATGCTCAAACAAAGAGTTGAGATCATGATGCGATTCCTTGTAATCGCATCATGCGCGAGAGCCGGGCCGTCGCCCTTCGAGGCTCGCTGCGCGAGCACCTCAGGGTGACGGTAATAGTTCGGTGCTCATTTCAAAGAGAGCGCGCGCCGGCCCGCTCAAAACATCTCGAAATATTCGCGGTGCTCCCAGTCGGACACGTCCGCCTGGAAGCGTTCGATCTCGGCGTTCTTGATGTGCACGTAATAGTCCACGAACTCCGCGCCCAGCGCGTTGCGGAAGAAGCTGTCCTCGTGAAGCGCGAACACCGCCTCGCGCAGGCTCTTCGGCAACAGCGCCGCCTTGGTCTCGTAGGGCGTATCGGCAGACGGCGGTGGGACGAGCTTGTGATCGATGCCGTCGAGCCCTGCGAGCACCTGGCTCGCCATGTAGAGGTAGGGATTGGCCGCGGGCTCGCCGATGCGGTTCTCCAGCCTGGTTGCGGGATCGCCGGCACTGCCGAGCACGCGGATCATCACGCCGCGATTGTCGCGGCCCCAGATCGCGCGGTCCGGCGCCAGCGAATAGGCGCGGTAGCGCTTGTAGCCGTTGATGGTCGGCGTGGAGAACACGGCGGACGCCCGCGCGTGCTGCAACAATCCTGCAAGGTAGCCGCGGCCGAAATCGGACAGCGGCTCGCTGCCCTCCTTGGCCATGAACGCATTCTCACCGCTGCCGCGGGCTGCGATCGATTGATGCAGGTGCCAGCCTGACGCGAACACGTTCGGCAGCTTCGGCCGGCACATGAAGGTCGCGTGATAGCCATGGCGGCGCGCGATCTGCTTCACGGCCGAACGAAACAGCACCATGTTGTCGGCGGGCGACAGGCCCTTCCTCGGCGCAAAGGTGAACTCGCACTGGCTCGGGCCGAACTCGACCTCGACCGAGCGCAACGGCAGCCCGAGCGCGATGATGTCGCGGCGGATAATGTCGAGCGCGGGCTCCATCTGGTCATAGCGCTGCTCGGTCAGATATTGATAGCCATGCGAGAGCAGGCTGACCTTGGGCGGCTGACCCGGCTGGCCCGCGTCCTCCGGCGCCATGCGCGCATCTTCCAGCTTGAACAGATGGAATTCGACCTCGAGCCCGGCGACAAAATCGCAGCCGCGCTTGCCGAGCTGATCGAGCACATTGCGAAACACCTGACGGGTCGAGAACGGGATCGGCCGCCCGTCGGCGAAATGGATGTCGCACAGCACCCAGCCCGTGGTCGGCGACCACGGCAGCACACGGAAAGTCAAGGGATCGGGCACCATCAGGACGTCGGCAGCGCCCTCCATCTCCTTCATGCCAAAGCCGCCGCCTGATGTGAACACCGGAAACACCGTGCGGTGCGAGGTGTCCTTCGCCAGCATGGTGGTGGTGATGCTGCAGCCGTTTTCCAGCGAGCCGAGCGCTTCCGCTGCCACCAGCGTCTTGCCGCGCAGGATGCCGTGCTGGTCGGCAAAGGAGAGGCGGATGGTTTCGAGGTTGCGCTCCTCGGCGATGCGGCGCAGCCGCGCGGCCGCGTCCTTCTGCTCATCCGACCAGAGCGCGTGACGCGCGACGAAATTCAAGTGATCACTCCCAGGGTAGCATGAGGCGAAGCGTACCGATTTTTCAGCGTCATTGCGAGGAGCGAAAGCGACGCGGCAATCCAGGGCCACGCGTGAGGCTCTGGATTGCCGCGTCGCTGCGCTCCTCGCAATGACGGCGCTGGTGGAAAGGGCAGAGGACCCCTCACTCAGCTGCCGAGAGATGCCGCACCTTGTCCGCGATCTCCGCCGGCACGGGCACTGACCACGGCGCGCCGCGGCGGCGCTTGACGTCGACTTCCATCCAGAACGTCTCCCAACCTTGCGTCGGGCCGATGCCGTCCATGGTGGCCGGCCCCTGGATGCTGCGCGCATTGCTTTCGTCGAGCACCAGCATCGGCGTCTCGCCACTCGCGACCTTCTCGATTTCGCCGCGCAGCAGGCGGCGATATTGCGAGATCGCCTTGTCGCTCTGGCCGAGATGCTCTCTGGTGCGATCCTGGATCGGTCCCATGGATTCCACCGCCCATTGATCGTGCACGTTGATGTCGCTGCCCATGCCAGTGTAGGTCGCGCTCAGCTGCTCCTGCGCATCGAAGCCGTAATCGTTCGACTTGTTCTTGCGCGATTTGTAGTCCGGCAGCTCATAGAGCTCGAGCCGCTGCTCGCGCATCTTTTTCTTGTCGACCGGCGTCGTGTAGGACGTGAAAATTGCATACCAGTAGCAGTTCTCGTCGTCGACGGGCACATGCCACTGGGTGATGGTCATCTCCGTGCTCATGGGAATGACGAAGCCGTGTGGAAACAGCTGATTGGTCACGCGCACATGGGTGTGCTCGGTATCCAGCTCGCGCAGCGTAATCAGCCGAAGCCCGTACTCGGTCTGCTCGACATTGATGATCGGACGATCATATTCGCGCAGGATCTTCGTCATCGGCATATCGCTGCCGGCGGAAGCCCCGCGGAATTGCTTGCCATAGGCGGTGGAGGTGTCCTCGTCCTCGAAGAAGCGATGCAGGTAGGAGGCGTGGCTCGGATCGATGCCGACTTCCAGCGCCTGCAGCCAGTTGCAGTTCATGTGGCCCTTGAAAGCGAAGGTATGGCTATCGGGCGCGACGAAGCAGTCGATCTCGGGAAACGCGGGCGGCTCACCCTCGCCGAGATAGGCCCAGAGGATGCCGCCCTTCTCGACCACGGGATAGGCGCGCTGCCTGATGCCCTGGCATAGCTTTGAACCCTTCGGCTCGGCGGGCGTCTCGAGGCATTGGCCCGCCGCGTCGAACAGCCAGCCATGGAAGGCGCAGCGCAGGCCGCCATTTTCGAGCCGGCCGAAGGCGAGATCGGCGCCGCGATGCGCGCAGTGACGGTCGATCAGGCCGTAACGTCCTTGGTCGTCGCGAAACAGCACCAGGTTTTCGCCAAGCAGTTTGACCGGACGCACCGGGCGCGGGCCGTCGAGCTCGTCGAGCAGCGCCGCCGGCTGCCAGTACTGCCGCATCAGCCTGCCGCAGGGGGCGAGCGGCCCGGTGCGGGTGATCAGATCGTTCTGCTCCTGGCTCATCATGGCGGGCACCCTTTGCGAAATCGTGCGATTGTCCTGCTAGGAAATTACTAGGCCTGCTTGCCCCAGCAAGCACTATTTGAGCGGCGTGGCAGCTGAAGCCATCGGGATTCACGTGCTAGACTTGAGCTGTTCCTGCGATCAATCGGGGAATATGGCATTGCTGCATCAACTACGCGGCTGTGAAGAGGTTGACGTGTCGCAGAAGAAGGTCTCTCCGCTGGTTCTCACGAATCTCGACACCGGTGTGATCTACTATCATCCAGCCGACGAGCGGATGTTCTTTGAATGGCTGAGTCGTATCCCCTGCGTTAAGAGCTATGCCGGGCAAGCAAGCCATGGTCTGGTCGTGAGGTTGAAGCGCAGGCCGGGGCAGGACGATCTGCGCCAGCTTATTGCGTTGCTCTACCGCTATGGCGCCGATATGCGGCAGCTGGCCAAATTTGAGACAGCCAAGAATCGCTCGTGGTTCCGCGATCCCAAGAAGTTCTGGCACAAAGCGGTGTTCGGCGGGAGACGGCCCTAAGCACGCAAGCCTACACCGCCACTGTCCGCAAGCCAAACGCGCGCGCCTCGTTCTGCAGCACCGGCCGGACATTATCGATCAGCTTCGCCGCGGCCGCATCGACTGACAGCCCCGCGGTATCCACCACGGCTGCCGCGCGCGCATAAAGCGGTTCGCGGCTCTTCAGGATGTTGCGCAATTCCGCCATTGCCGAGCGATCATCGGCCATCGGACGCAGATCGCCCTGCCTGCGCACGCGCGCCATGTGCTCCTCGGGCTCGGCCTTCAGCCAGATGGTGTAGAACGAGGACAGGATGAGATCGAAGGTCAGGGGCTCGGAGACGATGCCGCCGCCGGTTGCGAGCACCATCAATTCCTTTCGCGCGAGCAGCTGCTGCACGGCGGCCTGCTCGAGGCGGCGAAAGCCTTCCTGGCCGTAGAGATTGATGATCTCCGCGACGGAGAGGCCGTTCTCGCGCTCGATCTCCTTGTTGAGCTCGACGAAATCCCAGCCGATGCGCTTGGCGAGCACCTTGCCCAGCGTCGATTTGCCGGCGCCGCGCAGGCCGATCAGCGCGATGCCTGCGAACGAGGCGCGATGCGCCGACGTGCCGTGGCCGGCCAGCACGTCCTTGGCCTGCGCGATCTGGCCCGGTGACGCTTTTCGCATGAGATCGCGGATCATCGGCCAGTCGGGCACCGGCTCGGTGGCGGGGATCAGGTCCTCCAGATGCGCACCCATGGCGGTGGAGACCCGGCGCAACAGCACGATGGAGACATTGCCCTTGCCGCTTTCGAGCTGCGCGATATAGCGCTCCGAAATCCCTGATACCTTGGCGAGCACCTTGCGCGACATGCCGCGCAGCGCGCGCATGTTGCGCACCCGCTGTCCGAGCTGCTCCAGGAAGGCTGTTTCCGGATCGGATTGGTCGCTCATGTCAGGCTCAATTCAGGAAACATAGTTCCGAAGAGGATTGACAGCAAGCGCGGTCGGTGGCTTTCTATATGCATTATAATTCAAATCAACAGCACATCTGCGATTTCGGGGAGGGACTATCATGGCTCAGGTCGCCGTCTCAGAACATGGCGCCGTCTCCAAGCCCACCTTAAAGCCCACCTCAGCAGATTCTCCTTCCAATTCCTACAATGCGGTGACTTTCCTGCTCGACCGCAATGTGGATGAAGGCCGCGCGGGCAAGCTCGCTTACACCGACACGGTCTCCGAGCTAAGCTATGGCGAGCTGCAGAAGCAGACCTGCCGGCTCGCCAATCTGTTGCGCCGGCTCGGCGTGCGGCGCGAGGAGCGCGTCGCCATGATCATGCTGGACACCGTCGATTTCCCGGTGGTGTTTCTGGGCGCGATGCGGGCCGGGGTGGTGCCGGTGCCGCTCAACACTCTCCTGACCACCGAGCAATATGCCTACGTGCTGGCGGATTGCCGCGCGCGGGTGCTGTTCGTGTCGGAGGCGCTCTATCCGGCGGTGAAGGACATTGTCGGCCGCATGCCGGATCTCGAATGCGTCGTCGTGTCGGGCAAGAACGCCTTTGGCCACAAATTGCTGTCCGAGGAGATCGCCCGCGAGAGCGATCAGTTTGCGACGGTGGCGACCCATGCCGACGAGCCGGCGTTCTGGCTCTATTCGTCCGGCTCGACCGGCATGCCCAAGGGCGTGCGGCATCTGCACTCCAATCTCGAGGCGACCGCCAACACCTACGCCAGGCAGGTGCTCGGCATCCGCGAGGACGATGTCTGCCTGTCCGCGGCAAAATTGTTCTTCGCCTATGGCCTTGGCAATGCGCTGACGTTTCCATTGTCGGTCGGCGCGACCACCATCCTCAACGCCGAGCGCCCGACGCCGCCGCGGATGTTCGAGCTGTTGAACCGCTACAATCCGACCATCTTCTATGGCGTGCCGACGCTGTTTGCGGCGATGCTGCATGACGAGTCGACGAAAGACGCGAAGGCCGGCCGGCGTTTGCGCATCTGCACCTCCGCCGGCGAGGCGCTTCCCGAGTCCGTCGGCAATGCCTGGAAGACGCGGTTTGGCGCCGACATCCTCGATGGCGTCGGCTCGACCGAACTGCTGCACATCTTTCTCTCCAATGCGCCCGGGGACGTCAGATACGGCTCGTCGGGCCGCCCCGTCCCCGGCTACGACGTGCGGCTGGTGAATGAGGCGGGCGACGATGTCGCCGACGGCGAGGTCGGCGAGATGCTGGTGCATGCGCCCTCGGCCGGCGAAGGTTACTGGAATCAGCGCGCCAAGAGCCGCTCGACATTCGAGGGCTACTGGACCCGCACCGGCGACAAGTACATCCGCGACGCCGAGGGTCGCTACACCTTCTGCGGCCGCAGCGACGACATGTTCAAGGTCTCGGGCATCTGGGTCTCGCCGTTCGAGGTCGAGAGCGCGCTGATCACCCACCCTGCCGTGCTGGAAGCCGCCGTGGTGCCGGAAGCCGATCCCGAAGGCCTGCTCAAGCCGAAGGCCTTTGTCGTGCTGCGCGCAGATAGCCCGCATGAGCGGCTGGACGAGGCGCTGAAGGAGCATGTGAAGCAGAAGATCGGGGTGTGGAAATATCCGCGCTGGATCGAGGTGGTGGACGCCCTGCCGAAGACGGCGACGGGGAAGATCCAGAGATTCAAGCTGCGGGAGCGCGGCTAGTTTTCTTGCTCGTCATTCCGGGGCGATGCGAAGCATCGAGCCCGGAATCTCGAGCCGCATACGACCTCGAGATTCCGGATCAGCTCGCGTTTCGCGAGCTGTCCGGAATGACGGAGTGAAGGGCACAACGGAGTGAAAGTCGACGGAGCAAAAGTCGACGGAGTGAAAAGCAGACAGCATGACCCTTTCCCCCACCGGCTTCCTCCACATCAACGACTCCGATCTCGAATACCGCATGCTGGGTCCGTCGCCCGCGGACGCACCGACCATTGTCATGCTGCATGAGGGCCTAGGCTCGGCGGCGATGTGGGGCGAGTTTCCGCAACAGCTGCAGGAAAGGACCGGCGGTGGCGTCTTCGTCTATTCGCGTGCAGGCTACGGCGCGTCGTCGCCGGCGAGGCTGCCGCGGCCACTGGATTACATGCATCGCGAGGCGCTCGATGTGCTGCCGAAGCTGCTCGATCAAATCGGCTTCCGCCGCGGCCTCCTGCTCGGCCATTCCGACGGCGCGTCGATCGCGGCGATCTATGCCGGCGGCGTCGCGGACCACAGGCTCCATGGCCTCGTGCTGATGGCACCGCATTTCGTGGTCGAGGATGTCTCGGTCGCCTCCATTGCCGAGATCAAGACGGCCTACGAAACCACCGAGCTGCGCGGCAGGCTCGCGCGCTGGCACAAGGATGTCGACAATGCCTTCCATGGCTGGAACGGCGCCTGGCTCGATCCGAAATTCCGCGCCTGGGATATCTCTGACTATCTCGCCTATATCCGCGTCCCCGTCGCGCTGATCCAGGGCGACGCCGACCAGTACGGCACCATCCGCCAGGTCGAGATCGTGCAGGAGGAGTGCTACTGCCCGGTCGAGGTGACCCTGCTGAAGGGCGTCGGCCATTCTCCGCATCGTGAGGCGCCGGCGCCAACGCTTCAGGCGATTTCAGAGTTTTCGGCAACCTTGCTTTAGAGCATGATCCGGAAAAGTGGAAACCGGTTTTCCGAAAAGATCATGCTCAAACAAGGAGATGAGATCATGATGCGATTCCTTGTAATCGCATCATGATCTAGGAGGATGGCGCCGGGTGCGCCTGAAGCCTGCCTGCAACAGACCATGAAACAAAATGCATGTCTCTCCCGTTTTTGAGCTAGACTTGCTCGGTCGCATGCAATATATTGCATCTAACGATAACGCCTCATAGCAAAACACCTCAAAGCAAAGGGTGGCTCATGGCCGGGGAAGACCGCGTTCTCGCGAATGGCGCCAAGTTCATCGATTTCCAGACCGATCCGTCGCGCTACCGGCATTGGAAGCTGGACATCGCAGGCGAGGTCGCGACGCTCTCGATGGATGTGGACGAGGATGGCGGGCTGTTCGAGGGCTACCAGCTCAAGCTCAATTCCTACGACCTCGGCGTCGACATCGAGCTTGCGGACGCGGTGCAGCGGCTGCGCTTCGAGCATCCGCAAGTGAAGGTCGTGGTGCTGCGCTCGGCCAAGAACCGCGTGTTCTGCGCCGGCGCCAACATCCGCATGCTCGCGGGCGCGACCCATGCGCACAAGGTCAATTTCTGCAAGTTCACCAATGAGACGCGCAACGGCATGGAGGATTCCTCGGAGAATTCTGGCCAGCGCTACATGACTGTTATCAATGGCACCGCCGCCGGCGGGGGCTATGAGCTCGCACTTGCCACCGACCACATCATTCTCGCCGACGACGGCTCGTCCTCGGTGGCGCTGCCGGAAGTGCCGCTGCTTGCGGTGTTGCCGGGCACCGGCGGGCTGACGCGCGTCGTCGACAAGCGCAAGGTGCGCCGCGACCATGCCGATTTCTTCTGCACCATCGAGGAGGGCATCAAGGGCAAGCGCGCCGCGCAATGGCGGCTGGTCGACGAGATCGCCCCGAACAGCAAGCTGGAGGCCAGGATTGCCGAGCGCGCCAGGCAATTCGCGGACGCTTCGCCGCGCAAGGGCAACGGCAAGGGCGTGACGCTCGCGCCGCTCAAGCGCACCATCGACGACAACGGCCTGCGCTACGGCTTTGTCACCGTCGATATCGATCGCACCGCCCGCATCGCGACCATCTCCATTGCCGCGCCCGACAAGGCGCCACCGGCCGATATCGATGGCATGATCGCGCAGGGCGCGGCGTTCTGGCCGCTGCAGGTCGCGCGCGAGCTTGACGATGCGATCCTGCATTTGCGCATCAACGAGCTCGAGACCGCGCTTCTGGTGTTCAAGTCGCATGGCGATCCGGCGCAGGTGCTGGCCTATGACGGCTTCCTCGAAGCCAACAAGGCACACTGGCTGGTCAACGAGATCCGGCATTACTGGAAGCGCGTCTTGAAGCGCATCGACGTCACCTCGCGCACGCTGGTGACGCTGGTCGAGCCCGGCTCCTGCTTCGTCGGCACGCTCGCCGAGCTCGTGTTTGCGGCCGACCGCTCCTACATGCTGATCGGCTCGCGCGAGGGTGACAACCGCCCGCCGCCGGCGCTGCAGCTCACTGCGCTCAATTTCGGCCCCTATCCGATGAGCCATGGCCTGACGCGGCTGGAGTCGCGCTTCCAGGCCGACCCGTCCGACCTCGACCGCGCACGCGAAAAAATCGGCGCGGCGCTGGATGCCGAGCAGGCCGAAGAGCTCGGCCTCGTCACCTTTGCGCTCGACGACATCGATTGGGACGACGAGATCCGCGTGTTCCTCGAGGAGCGCGCCAGCTTCTCGCCCGACAGCCTCACCGGCATGGAAGCCAATCTGCGCTTCGTCGGCCCCGAAACCATGGAGTCGAAGATCTTTGCGCGCCTGACCGCCTGGCAGAACTGGATCTTCCAGCGCCCCAACGCGGTCGGCGAGGAGGGCGCATTGCGCCGCTATGGTAGCGGCCAGAAGCCGAAATTCGATATGACGCGAGTGTAGTGAGATTTCACCGCGTCATGGCCGGGCTTGTCCCGGCCATCCACGTCTTCCTTTCATTTGAGGCAAAGACGTGGATGCCCGGGCCTTCGCCTCGCTGAAGCGGCTTCGGCCGCGCAGGCGGGTCAAGCCCCGGGCATGACGGAGAGAGGACAAGTTTAGGGAGAGCGCCATGAACGTGAACATCATGAATGTCGACTATTCGACCAAGATTCCGAACAATGTGAATCTTGCCGCGGATCGCCAGGTGCTCAAGGCCCTCGAGGGCTGGCATCCCGGTTATATCGACTGGTGGAATGACATGGGGCCCGAGGGCTTCCAGCAGTCGCTGGTGTATTTGCGCACCGCCTATTCGGTCGATCCGCGCGGCTGGGCCAAGTTCGACTATGTGAAGATGCCCGACTATCGCTGGGGCATTTTGCTCGCGCCGCAGGAAGAGAACCGCGTCATTCCGTTCGGCGAGC
>Ga0335071_10004313_pt1 | contig 14849 bp, 14 predicted proteins | sample Lox_Sample_15_FD_206724 | JGI IMG/M metagenome (GOLD analysis project Ga0335071, IMG submission 206724) | Soil microbial communities from Loxahatchee National Wildlife Refuge, Florida, United States - Lox_Sample_1.5 | ecosystem: Environmental > Terrestrial > Soil > Wetlands | place: USA... | reverse complement strand
CCAATGGCGTGCACTCGTTTCAAGCGATCGTTTCCCAAATTCTGGATTCACCGCGTTTTGTTTTTCTCATGCACAATAGCTGAGGTCATGAACACTTCTTTTAGCACGCGATTCCGCACTTCTGGCGGGAGTCGCTTAAGTATGCCTCGCGATATGGTTCCGCCGTCTTGGGCGAAGGCTTGCGATTGCGAGCACATGTTCTGAAGGATCACTTCGCTCGTCCGCATCCAATGCGGGATGATACTGCCCTGCATGAGATTCTTCTTGTCGACGGCAAAACAGGGAGACTTGATTACCGCGAGCCAGCCGTCGCAGTAAGGATCGGACGTGACCAGCTCAGGCTTTGCGACGACCGTGCGGTTGATCTCAGTCAACCGGCCTTCCACAGGCGAGGGGAAGTCCACCACGAAGCCATCTGCCGTGACGGTCATTAGGTTCTGGCCTTGCCGGATCCAGCAATTCAGCGCGGGAATGTCGATGCGCTCGATTTTTTCAAACAGGCGCACGGCGAAACTGTCCAGCCCGACCCGCACTGTCTCACTGCCTTCGTCCACCGCCCAGGTGTGGCACGGGTGGAAGCGGTAAGCCTTCGGAACATCCGTCCCAGGCTGGGTGGCGATAGCGGGTCGAGCACGCAACTGGACCTCCGCCGCAGCCACTTCCGGCCGCGCCTTGGGCTTGAGCAGCAGGCTTAAAGCTAGAACCACCACAAACATCAGCATAACCAGTAGCACTGACATAAGCCCTCCTCGCGAGTGCGAGTCGTGCCGTACGATCCTTCGTTTCTTTGCGCGCGACGAATTCCTTTCAAAATCTGCCTTACTGCGAACACTAATAGATAGGCAAGCGCTTCGCCATAAAACTAAACCCCGCTATGCCCAGGGCGACGATGCTGTATGCAATCAGCAATTCGTCCCACTTGGGAAAGTACTTGGCACGCACCGCAGACTCGACCGACGTAATACACATGTTCAGACGGTTGGTCATCAATCCAGCCAGCACAATCGCCGAACACAGATAAACCATTCTCGGATTTTGTACGTGTCTCTCCTCCATGAGGAAGAGAAGGGGCAATAGCGTCAGGCTGATTTCGAGACCGAGCAGCATGTTGTCGGAGTTGTGGGTCCACACAAGCATAGGAATTCCACGATGTACGAGGTCGGCGACCCGAGCGCAGAGATAAAGGAAGAGCACCACCGCGAGGATCCTAGCGAGCGCCACAACTCGCTCCGGTGCAAGTCCATCATCCGAACCGCGCTTGATGTGCAGCGAGGCAAAGATGATGACGGCTAGCCCAGCGCAAATCGAGGAGACGAAGAAGAAGAAGGGCAATTCCGGCGTCGACCATAGAGGGGACACTTTCTCGGGCACCGCTTGCAACAAATCTGCTAGCCGCGTCTGGTACAACACCGAGAAAACCACGGCGAGAAACAGCAACGGCATGTTCAAGACACGAACCCACTCAGACGGTTCACGTATATGCAAGCGCCTGCAGGCATCCGGAGCAAACTCAAGGGCAAGCACTGCTCCAACCAGCATCAGTGCCCATGCCATGCCGTAAAGGATGGAGTGTTCACCTCCAGCGCTCGCACCGATGCCTCTTGCCGAGGATAGTAACCCAAGAATGGCAACAACGTAACCGAGGACGCTAGCCAGAAGGCTCGCTCGTAGAATTGACCGGCACTCTTTCAGATTCAAAACATAAATCGTGGCAGCGACAGTAAATCCTCCCGCGGCGATCGCGATTCCGCACAAAACATTCAGGCCGGTGATCAAGCCCCATGGAAACAAACTGATAGCAGTCGACGTCGGGTTCGCTGGATGCATGAAGCGCACAGAGGCGGCGTAAATACCTCCCGTCATAAGGAGCGCAAATATCCACACCCATAAATTCAACCGCGAAAAACCAATTGTCGCTTTCATAAGCGTCGCCTCTGGTCCGCCTGGTTCACAGACCTGAAGACGTCAGCAAAGAAATTCCCTGCTAATTGGAAATTCCTTTCGTCCGTATCCAAAGCTTTTCTATCAACATGCCCGCCACGGCCAGAACAGTTCCGGTGATCGCCGGATGCATCTTGCCGCCGATGGTCTGGCAATCCACCGATTCCACTCCGACAATCGACACCTGTTTCGCCACTGGCAGTCGGAGCTCACGCGCCAACGCCAGGGCATCAAGTAATCCCACACCATGTAGTGAGCCGGACGGAGCGCAATCTAGGTCACTGTCACGCATTTCATAGATGGTTCCGGGCGGAGCCGCGCCTGTAAGCAGCGTGTCCACCACAATGAGCGAAGATGTGTTCAGCAGGTAATCGAGGAGGTGAAAACCAGATTCACTGGTGCTCACAACTTCTACGTCGTCGGGAACAAGCCTTCGTATTCGATCCGCGACGATGCATCCTAAAGAGTCATTCGGGATCAGGTCGTTTCCCAGGCAAAGAACACGCGTGTCGCAACTCGACCTGGCGGGGGTAGAGCACCGCGTGCCCGCCCATGGGAAATTATTCACGATATATACTCCCGTCGAGATCGCGGCGGATTAGAGCCGTGACCTTTCCGCTCAGATCTCTGACTTGCACGAGCAACGGCATGCTGCCCGGCAATGAGTGGGTCGCGCATCCCTGGCATGGATCGTATGCGCGGAATGCCATCTCCACTCGGTTCAGCACGCCTTCGGGAACATCGCCACCATGAATAAGGCCTCTGGCGACCTTGTCCACACTCATGGCGATCCGCGCGGCATTGTTTTGCGTGGCGACTATCAAGTTTGCTTTCTGGATCAGCCCCTTCTCATCGCTCTGGTAGTGATGGATCAAAGTTCCTCGTGGCGCCTCAATTATTCCAATGCCTTCGCGTGGAGTTTCTGTCGGCAGTACTCGCACGTGCGGATCGGTGAGCTGAGGATCAGCCGCGATTTGCGCCATCCTCTCGCAGGCATGAAGCAGTTCCACCAATCTCGCCCAGTGATTCGCTAGCGTGTGATGCACGGGCCTCCCCCCGAGTGCCGCGAAGAACTTCTCATACGCGGCCTGAGCGAGTCCCGTGGACATGCCGTCGCTCGCATTCAGGCGCGCCAGCGGCGCGACAGAATAGATGCCGCTCTTCTCGCCGTCTTTGAACCCCTGCCACCCGATTTCTTTCAAGTAACAAAACTTTATGTAGCTCCACGGCTCGACGTGTTCTGCAATCTGATCGAGATATTGCTCGGGCTCGAATTTCTTCCATTCCTTGCCTTGTGGTGTCACTACGCGGATCGAGCCGTCATAGAAATTGACATGGTTCGCCTGATCCACCATGCCCATGTAATAAGTTCGATGGGAGTAGAGATCGGAGAGGATGAGATTTACGTAGTCGCTATTCTTGAGGACGGCGTCCTCGAATAATTGCAGAGTGAATTTTGCGAACTCAATTGCATCGGCGGCGGCGTCCTGAAATTGCTTCTGTACCTCTGGTGTGACACGCTTGGCAACACCACCTGGCAAACCAAAGACGGGATGCGCAGCCTTTCCGGCGACCACTCCCATCAACTCACGCAGGCGACGCCGGAAGGCAATCACCTTCTTTCCAGTTTCAATTCCGACCTTCGCAATAACGCCGAGAACATTTCGCTCCGCCGTGGGCGCATCTGGGCCAACCACGAAATCAGGTCCGCCAAGGAAATAAAAATGGAGCGCGTGGTCTTCGGCCATAAATGTGTTGTAGACGAGCTCGCGAATCAGCTTGGCCGCGGGTGGTGGATCGACTTTATAGAGACGGTCGAGAGCCTTGGTAGCGGCCATGTGATGGGCTGTCGGGCACACGCCACAAATGCGCGACGTGATCTGCGGCATGTCTTCCGCTGGCCGGCCCTTGACGAACTCCTCGAAGCCGCGCAGTTCCGGAATCTGCAGGTAAGCTCGCTCGACCTCGCCGGCGTCATCCAGAAAAATGTCGATTTTCCCGTGGCCTTCGAGGCGAGTGATGGGATCGATGGTGATCTTGCGCCGTACCGGCGCGGCCTCGACTCTTATCGCGTTCTCTTGCTCGACTTGCTCCTTCTGCTCGGGCATGAACACCTCATTTTGAAGCTTGCACGCCGTTTAGTTTCTTCTGTCGCAGCATCGATCCCGGCAAACCATACCGGTAAAACGTGCCCACCGGATCGGGAATCGTGTCGACTGCGCGTTCGATCCCGGCGTCTTCCTTGCTCTCAATCAGCGATGCCAGGCATGACAAGATTTTCGCGCCCTGGTCCTGCACGCGGCTCGTCGGGCCGCAACAGCCGGAGCACGGCATATTCCCATTGACACAGAGTGCTTCGCATCCGGCGCGAGTCGCTGGCCCCATGCAGACCAAACCCTGCGCCAGCAGGCACGTCTGCTCATCGGCCAGAATGTCTTGCGGACGCTTGAATTCAGCAATGACCAACTTCTCCGGTTTGCTGTCTTTTCGCGCACACTCCTCGCACAGCGCCGAGTCTGGCGCGAGCACTGTGCCTTTCGGCGGCAGATCGGTACCGAGCAGCGTCTGAACAGCCTTCTGCAAGATGCGCGGCGTCGGCGGGCATCCGGGCACGTAATAGTCGACCTCAACCACTTGATCGAGCGTTTTCACGCTGCTTTGAAATCGCGGCAGCTCAAGCGTGTTCCCGTTACTGCGAGATCGCTGTGCAGGAAAAATCTTGTCGGGATTTACCGCACTCGGTGCGTCCAGATAAACCGTCTTCAGAATATGGTCGCGGTCAAACAGATTCGCGAGCCCAGGAATTCCGCCCAGGTGCGAGCAGGAACCGAATGCCACGAGCACGGCTGACTTTTTCCGTAGCAGGTGCGCCATCTCTTCTTGTTCCGACGTTCGAATCGCGCCGTTGAGAAAAGTGGCAGCGATCGATCGATCTTCCATCGCCTCGATGTCTTTCCGCTTGAAGTCGAGCGCCACCGGCCAGAAGACAATATCGACCGCCGCGACAACATCGAGGATGGCTTCGGCGAGATCCACTACGGTCTCTTCGCATCCGCCACACGACGCGCACCAATAGAAGGCAACCTTTGGCTTCGCCATTAGACCGTCACCTCCTCGCGGTGATCCTCGCGCTCGACATTGAAGTGCAATGGGCCGAGGGCGCGGACTCTCTCCACCATGTCATTGATCGTGCTCCGCACGCGATCGCCTTCCGCCGCCGAGATCCATTCCAGGCGGCAGCGATCGTCCTCGATGCCCATCTGCTTCAGCAGGCGCTTCAGCAGGTGATAGCGGCGGAGCGTTTTGTAATTCCCTTCCTGATAGTGGCAGTCGCCGGGATGGCAGCCGCCGATCAGCACTCCGTCTGCGCCTTGCGCAAAAGCATCAAGAACGAACTGAGGATCGAGCCGACCCGAGCACATCAATCGGACGACGCGCACGTTGGGAGCATGTTTCATCCTCGACGTGCCCGCCAGATCCGCGGCGAGATACGTGCACCAGTTGCAGAAAAAAGCGACGATTCGCGGTTCGAATGTTCCCGCCGATACCGGAGCGCGTGTGAGTTGACGATTACGCATAGGCCAGGAGTCCCTCGACCTCCTCAAAAATTTCCTCGTCCTCAAAGAAGTTCTGCTGAATCGAACTCGATGGGCAAGCGGCCACACAGGTTCCGCAGCCTTTGCAAAGCACCTCGTTGATCGCAGCCTTCTTCTTCTCAGGCACAAACGAAATCGCCTGATACGGACACATCGGAATGCAGCTTTTGCATCCCGAACACTCTTCCTCGGTGATGAATGCTGTATACGGTTCGAGTTCCACGAATTGCGAATCGATGAGCGCCATTGCTTCCGCGGCTGCCGCGCCCGCCTGCGCCACCGAATCCGGAATGTCCCGCGGTCCCTGGCACGCGCCGGCGATGTACACGCCCTCGGTAAATGTGCTGACGGGCGCTAGCTTCGGATGCCGCTCCAGAAACCAGCCTTCACTCGAACAACTGATGTTGAACATGCGCCGAACGGCCTGTGCATCCGGTTGCGGCTCGAGTCCAACGGCAAGCACAACCATATCGACCGGAATGCGGCGAACGAAAGCAGCGAGCGTATCTTCGGCGCGAATGACCAGCTTTCCTTTCTCTGAAGGATGAGCGGGCCAATCCGTCACCTCGGCCACGCGACCTCGCACAAAGTGAACGCCCTCGTCGAGCAAGCGGTCATAGAACTCCTCATACCCTTTGCCGGGAGTGCGCATGTCGATGTAGAAGTTGAAAACCTCCGCGCCGGTTCGCTCTTTCATAAGGTGCGCCAGTTTGAGCGAATACATACAGCACACCTTCGAGCACCACCGGTTCGTATTCGCGTCGCGAGACCCGACACAATGAATGATTCCCACCGACGTTGGCTTTTTCCCGTCGCGAAGAACGATCTCTCCTCCGGTCGGGCCGGCGGCGTTGATCAGGCGCTCAACTTCGAGTGAGGTGTAGACGTTCGGAAAGCGCCCGTATCCGTAATAAGGATTCCGCAGTGGGTCGAAGCTCTTGAACCCGGTCGCCAGAATGATCGTGCCCACATCGATTTCTTCGATCTGCTCTTTCTGATTGAAGTCGATTGCCTTACGATCACCGCAGGCTTCGACGCATGTCTTCTTGCATTTGTGTGATTTGAATTCAATGCAAACCTCGGGGTCGATGACCACTTTCTGCGGCACGGCTTGCGGAAATGGCAAGTAAACCGGCTTTCTCTTGCTTAGCCCGAGATTGAATTCGTCGGGAGTTTTTCCATCTTTGTAAACGCAAGCCGTCACGCATTCCTGGCAGCCCAGGCATAGCTCTTCAATGATGTAGCGCGGCTTGCGCTTGATCTGTATGCGATAGTTGCCGACGTAGCCGCTCACGCCTGTCACTTCGGAATAGGTCCACAAAGTGATGTTCGGATTCGATCCAACCGATGTCATCTTCGGCGTAAGGATGCAAGCCGCGCAGTCGAGCGTAGGGAAAGTCTTGTCGAACTTCGCCATGTGCCCGCCGATAGTGGGCTCGCGCTCGACCATGTAAACGTGCTTGCCCGCGTCGGCCAGCGTGAGAGCCGCATGGATACCGGCGATGCCGCCACCGACGATGAGAACGTTGGGGTTGATCGGCACGCGCCTCTTTTGCAAGGACTTGTGTAGAACCACGCGCCGCACCGCTGCTCGAACCAGATCCTTCGCCTTCTCCGTCGCCGCTTTTCCATCCAGGTGCACCCACGAGTCGTGCTCGCGAATGTTCACCATCTGCAGCATGAAGGGATTCAATCCAACGCGTTCGAGTGCCTTGCGGAAAGTCTTCTCATGTAGCAGCGGCGAACATGACGCGACAACAACTCGGGCGAGTGCATGCTCCCGAATATCCTGCTGGATCAGCGCCTGACCGGGATCGGAGCACATGTACTTGTAATCGCGCGCCACCGCAACGCCCGGCAGCGTCGCCGCATATTCCGCGACCGCTTTCACGTCGACCGTCCCGGCGATATTCGTTCCGCAGTGGCAGACGTACACGCCGATGCGCGGTCCGCTTCCATTCGATCCATTGGTTGGGCTGACGGTCTCAGGCATATGCGATCTCCTTGGCCGCGAGCACCGGCTCGACTTTCACGAGACTGCGGCGAAACGCGACCGCACCCGGTGACGCCCCCAGCGCCAACGCCATCAATTGAGTGAAGTACAGGATCGGCATGGAAGGCGCGGTCGACTCCGCCGCCTCTGCCTGGAAGCACTCGAGGTTAAACTGGCACAGCGGGCACACGGTCGCGATCGTATCCGCGCCGTTCCTGCGGGCCTCTTCGATCAGAAATCGAATCAGATCCAGGCCAATCTCCGGCAGCGTTCCCTTCTGGCTGCCTCCGCAGCACCGCGTCTTCAACGGATACGGAACAACTGTCGCGCCGCAAGCGGCAAGCAACTTGTCCATCGACGTCGGATTGCCCTGATCGTCGAACGTCGCGTACGGCCGGACGATTTGGCAGCCATAATATGGAGCGACTTTCAAACCCTTCAGCGGCTTCACCACTTTTGCGGTAATGGCTTTCGCGCCGACATCGTTCAGGAAGACGTCCAGCGGATGACGTACCCGCACGCGGTCTGCATAATCGAGCCCGATTTTTTTCAGCGCCCGGATTACGACCGTTTTGATATCCGGATAATCCCGGATGTAGTGCTGGGTTTTGTTCAAAACGAGATAGCAAGCGGCGCACGGCGCAATGATGTCCAGCCCTTCGCGTTCGGCCAGCGCAAGATTTCGAGCTGCCAGCGCATATGAGGCAAGCTCATCCACAGAAAGGTAGGTCGTCGCGCCGCAGCAGTTCCAGTTGTCGATCTCCTGGACCTCAATCCCCAACGTTTGAAATACAGCCAGGAGCGACTCTTCGTACGCCTTTCCTGTTCCGCGCAGCGAGCAGCCGGGATAGTATGCATACTTCATATCGCCAGCTCCTTCCGCGTAGCGGCGACGGAATGCAGGATCGTCGTCAGTTCGTCGTTCCGCTCGATTTTGTCGGGTTTGATGTTCAAGCGCCCGGTGCGGAACAGCTTCCATCCCAGGCTTCTCATGCCGAACATTCTCCAGATCGCGGTTCGGAGAAAAACGCGCACCATGAGCCAGCTTTCCGTGATCCGCCCCGATCCGCGAATCATCGCGCAGAACTGCCTCGCCATCACCGGAATTGGAAAGCGTTTGGGATAGACGCGCTCCTTGATCGCCCGCTCTTTGAGCGCGTACATCAGGTGGGTGAGGTTGATCTTCTTCGGGCACTCGACCATGCACCGGTAACATGCTGTGCACAGCCAAATCGTGTAACTGCCGAGTGCTTCCTGTTTGAAGCCTTCGCGAGAAAGGTGCATCAGCCGGCGCGGGGTGTAATCCATGTACTGCGAGAGCGGGCAGCTGGCGCTGCACAATCCGCACTGCAGGCAGTGCCGGATTCTCTCGCCTCCCACGGTGTGGCTGATCCAGCTTGCAAATTCGGGGTCGCGATCGGCCTCGTACTTCAGCGTACGGTCCAGGCCCATGATCCACGTCTTTTTTTGGCACCGTGTCGGCGTGTGTTTACCGGACTCGCAGCTTCATTGGCTGCCTTTTCTGCGCCCGGGCCGGTGCTCTTGAGGGAGTTAACTCACCGAAAGGGGTGAACGTTTCTCCTCTCTCTACGATCGCGATGCTGCCGGTAATAACAGGTTCTGCCGACCAGAGTGCGCAGCAGGCATCGATCCCGGAAGTAGATCCCGCACTGGAGACAGATCTCTTCCGGTCTTGCGGTGTGGTTGATGATTTCCGCGGAGACGCGGTCGAGGAGGTTCGCCAGTTGGCGTAACTCGCTATCCGGGAAACCGCGGAATACACTCTTTAATCGCTTGTTGCGGGCGGACTCGTAGTCTTCCAGCAGCCGCTGGCCTGATTTCGTCAGCGACAGCAGGGCTGTCCGACGATCTGTTTTCTCGACCGTGCGGCGCAGCCAGCCCCGGCGGACGAGCTTGTCGACAGTTTGCCCGGCGGCGGCCTTCGTGACTCCCATAAACGCAGCAACGTCGCCCACACTATGCGGCTCCGTGTGCGCCACGAGGGTCAGCAGTTTCAGTTGCGGCAGACTTACCTTCTCGCCGGCCACGTCACGGAGAATTCCTTCTTCCATTACGGTGCGTACGGCAGTCGCAAATGCATTGGCGCTACCGAGGAAGTCCTTTGCCGCCATTGGCTTGGTGGAGATCATCTGGAGTCGGATGGGAAGCAGGCCACCAGTGTCTTCGCTTCAATCATAGTATTTGGGATTGTCGCTTGACTGTCAAGGACATTTACTATTGTTGTTTTCTCAGTTTCATGGAGAAAACACGAAAAACAGAACCCGTAAGTGCCCGCGGACGTTGAAGTTCTCGATGGGCAATCTCACTGCGGAGGGCTAGCGAATGGCATGTCGCTTGCCGCGCGCCCATCTGGTGTCACGGAGGAATATGAGCCGAGCGCTACAAATCAAAGCACGCAGTGAAGGAGGGCCGCGCGTAGCAGCCTTCCTTCGCTGCGAGTGAGCGCCTAGAACTCCGCGGTTAGGCCTAGGGTAAACATGTTGGCTTTGTCATAGCCCGGGAATCCGAGAACTGGGTTGGAATCGAGCCGCTTGGGCTCCCCAGTGTCCCAACCGGAATTCGACCAGGTGTAGTTGTACCGGATGTAATCGGCTTTGAACATGAAGTGGTCGTGGATGCGATGTGTGAGGAAGGCCTCATACACGTTGCCGCGAGTGTTGGTTTTCGGAGCGATGATGTCGTCTTCTGCCTGCGAGAAGTTGAACCAGTACTTCGTGCCGTGGTTGAACTCGAAGCCGATCTTCGTGCGCCCATCGTCTTGGGGGATCGCGTAACGAACGCCCACATAGTACATCTGTCCCTCGTGGTTTACAGGAGTGCTGAAGGGATCGCTGCCGATGCCGCCGAAGGGAGTGGTTTGACCATTCGGTCGTAGGCTGTCCCAGTCCGCGCTGCCGTAAAGATCGAACTGCTTCCACTTCCTTTGCACTACGAACCCATAAAGATCGATAGCGCCGAGGTTCGCCGAAGGTGAGACTCGCATGTGACCGTGCCATCGCCTTACGACATCGGCGATCTCGGACCATCGCATATTCCCGGTAAATCCCCTCCATGGCGCTTGGCAGCGTTGGTGGCAATCTCTTCCGCTCGGACCGAGAGGTTACAGGAACTCGCCCTATCAGCGATGTCCGTCATTCGCTGGAAACGCTCTGCTGGCCAGCCCTGCGAGCCTGATATCACACCGCTTATTAAGCAAAAAGTCGAGCTTTCGATCGATTATCGGCTAGAGAGCTGGAACGCTGAACGGTGATCTGAATCACTGACAAGCTGTTCGCTAAAGTGCGAGAGATTACTTCACCTGTCATGTGTGCGTCTTGGTCGCGTTTCGGCATGACTAGGCCGCTCCGAAGAGTTGGAAAGCAACTGAGTAAGTCGCAGGAGGAACCCGAATGCGTGCGCTCAGGGTGGGCCTTCCTTTCCTTCCTATCATTGGGCTGGTCTTAACATTGGCTTCAGGCGCCTCCGCGCAATACCGCGCTTCAATTCAGGGCGTAGTGCTTGACCCCCAAGGCCTTACCGTTGCTGGAGCCAGGGTCACAATCACCGCAAAGGATACGGGGCTGGTACAAGTCACCACTAGCAACGACAACGGCGTCTATACAGTCAATCGCCTTGCCCCCGGACTTTACACCGTTGTTGTGGAGAAGTCTGGATTTCGGAAAAAGGTCGTGAGCGACCTGGAAATCGCGGCTGAGCAGGCCACGGCGTTGAACGTCACTCTCGACCTCGGGCAAGTCTCGGAGACAGTGACCGTTAATGGTGCCGAGCTGCCAGCTATTGACACCGAGACCGGCCAGGTCAGCGGAACCCTGAGCGCGCGAGAGGTTCAGTCTCTGCCCGCGATCAATCGAGATCCCTTCCAGTTGCTGCGTTTGGCGCCGGGCGTGTTCGGCGATGGGCAGACTTTGCCCGGCAACGCAGGCCCGGAAGGAACCAGCGGAACGTCTAGTATCTTCCAGACGGAGAACCAGGCCCAGGTGGCAGCCAATGGCCAGCGCAACGAGGGCAATAGCTTTCAGGTAGATGGTGTTTCGGTGAACAGTCTCGATTGGGGCGGCGCTGCGGTCATTACTCCAAATGTTGAGTCGGTCAAAGAGGTAAAGATCACCTCCAATTCCTACGACGCAGAATATGGACGGGGAGATGCCGCCCAGGTGGAAGTGATTTCTCAGAACGGCACTAATCAGTACCACGGGAGCCTATTCTTGAAGATGGACCGGCCTGGGTTGAATGCCTATCAGGGATACAACGGTCCCGGCGGCTCCGCAGTCGTGACTCGCGTCGGCGATCGCTTCAACCAGTTTGGCGGCAGCGTTGGCGGCCCAATCGTGAAGGACAAGCTGTTCCTTTTCTTCTCGTACGAAACGCTGAGGAGCAACTCGGTCGGCCAGGCTAACAATTGGGTGGAGACCTCACAGTACATTTCTGCGGCGCAAGCCCATGTCGGCCCAATGGCATCGCAGATTCTGAGTTTCCCGGGCGAGGGGCCGACGGTAGCCAAACTCATCGACCTGGATTGCTCGGTGCTGAGCTTGCCAGACACAAACTGCCAGCAGGTTACGGGGGGCCTGGACATTGGCTCGCCGCTGACCACCCCTGTAGGTACAGTCGATCTCACCTTCAACCAACCCGGCACTCCCGCCGGAGTTGGCAGCGGGCTGGATGGTGCTCCCGATATTCAGTTTGTCCAATCCAACACCCCCGATAGCATAGTCGGGACGCAATACAACGGGCGGGTGGACTACCAGGTAACCAGCAGGGACTTGATTACTTACAGCATCTACTGGACTCCCCGTAACGAAACCAGTTACAACGGCATGCCGCGCCCGGCGAACCTGTGGCACTCCAACCGGCTGAACTACGCCCAGGCCCTGCTCTGGAATCATACTTTCGGGCCCACGCTGATCAACGAGGCGCGGTTCAATGTCTCACGCTGGTATTTCAACGAGCTGGACACGAACCATCAACAGCCCTGGGGCCTGCCTCAAGTCTCCGCAGATGAGCCCTCTTCAATCAGTTGGGGTGCCGCGCCGTCTGACCTCTACAAGACCGGTTACAACGCTCGCGACACAGTTCGCTGGGTTAGGGGTAACCATTCCCTTAAGTTTGGCGTTGACTTCTACAAGAGCCAAAACACCCAGGGAGGAGAAAGTGCCGCGCGTCCTTCTTACAACTTCAACAACCTTTGGGATTTTGCCAATGACGCTCCTTACGTAGAAAACGGCACCTTCAATCCCTCCACTGGTATACCAACCAACTACACGGCCTATTTCCGCGACAGCGAATATGCATTTTTCGCTCATGATGACTTCAAGTTGCGACCCAACCTGACGCTGAACATGGGCCTACGCTGGGAATACTTCGGCCCCTTGCACGAGAAGTACAATAGGCTCGCCACGGCCGTGCTTGGCGCTGCGCCGAACCAATTGACGGGTGCCAAAATCAGGTTGGGCGGGAACCTTTACAACTCGCAAAAGACAAATTTTGGCCCTCATCTGGGCTTCGCATGGAGTCCCCACCGGCTGGGCCCCTGGGACCTGAGCAATCGCTTGGTCGTTCGTGGCGGCTTCGCAATTGGCTTCAATCGTTTGGAAGATGCCATTAACGTGAACGCCCTTCAGAACCCAAATCCCTATGCCGCGACCTTCAGCTTGAATTCTCCCGACATTGTTTACGCAGCTCCCTCGGATCCTCATCAGTTTGGTCCTTATCCGGTAAACCCGAGTGCGGTGCTGACTTACGACCCGATCACTCATTTTCCTACCAGTGGCGGTCCAGTCACCCTATGGCCGCTTCCCGCCGACCTGAAGACGGCCTATTCCTATCGCTATTCGCTGGAAGAAGAGTACGACCTCGGCCACGACTGGATCGCCTCGCTCGGATACTCGGGCAGCACTTCCCATCATCTACTTCGCTGGATTTTCCAAGGACAGGTCTTGTTTTCGCCCCAAAACCCCCAAGTGAATGGAGTGCGTTATTGGGCCAATGATGTCAATGCCAACTACAACGCCCTGCTCACGCGTCTGCAGAAGCGCTTCTCCCATGGTTTTGAATTGGACACACAGTATGTTTTCGGCAAAGCCAGAGACGAAGCCTCGAACAATTACTACTTTGACGCTCAATACCCGTTTTCCCCGCAGGCTGCATGGGGACCTTCCGACAATGACGTGACCCACAACTTCAAGGCTTGGGGTGTGTGGACACCAGAGTTCTTTAAGGGCAAGGACTGGAAGGAGAAACTCATCGGAGGCTGGTCCCTCAGCGGCATTCTTAACGTGCATTCCGGTTTTCCCTGGAGCCCCATCTATGAAGTTTGGGTCGATAACACTCCCGACCCCTCGCTTGGCTGCAGCCTGGTCTTCTACAACAGTCAGTACTGCAACGTCCGCCCAGCAGTCTATCTGGGAGGCGCGCTGGGCGATCACGGCAACAAAATTTTCGAACAGCAGCTCGGTCAATTCCCCAACGGCCCACAGGCATATTTCACTCCCCCGAACTTGACCCTGACTGGCATTCCGCCACTGCCTGGCGTGGGCCGCAACTCCTTCCGTGGTCCGCGGTATTCCTCGGTGGACTTCACTGTGTCCAAGTCCTTCGGGATGCCGAAGATGAAAGTCATCGGCGAGAGCGCCAAGTTCGAGATTCGCTTCAATTTCTACAACCTGTTTAATCAAACCAATCTCTCCCCAATTGGAGATCAACAAATTGGCACCATCTTGATGGATTACGCTACTGGTGCGCAGACCAATCCTACCGGCCAAGACGGCGTCAACCCGGCCAGTACTACTTTCGACCAGGCTGGCAGTGGACTGTCCGGCCGCGTGATCGATGCGCAATTACGTTTCAGCTTCTAGAAAGGGAGGAAGGCCATGACCGCCCGACGCAGACGAATATTGTTCTGGACGCCACGTATCCTAGCAATGCTTTACATAGCTTTCCTGAGCATGTTTGCTCTGGATGTGTTTAGCGAAGAGCACGGCTTCTGGCGAATCCTCGGCGCACTTTCAATTCATCTCATTCCCACGTTCATTCTCACTGTGGTTCTGATTCTCGCCTGGCGATGGGAGTGGATCGGCGCTGCACTTTATGCTGCCGCAGGCCTGGCGTACACCGCATGGGTATTGGGACGTCCACTCACGCCCGCGATAAAGATCAACTGGATACTGATCATAGGTACGCCGACCCTTTTGATAGCCGCGCTATTTCTGACTAACTGGTTGAAGCATGACGAACTACATACTGGCCGTATGACAAGCTGAGTGGCCAGGGCAACAACGAAGCCGAATGTGCGTGGTTCA
>Ga0335071_10004310_pt1 | contig 14855 bp, 9 predicted proteins | sample Lox_Sample_15_FD_206724 | JGI IMG/M metagenome (GOLD analysis project Ga0335071, IMG submission 206724) | Soil microbial communities from Loxahatchee National Wildlife Refuge, Florida, United States - Lox_Sample_1.5 | ecosystem: Environmental > Terrestrial > Soil > Wetlands | place: USA: Florida... | reverse complement strand
GTAGCGTCCTTGCTCCTGGACGAGGCGCGGAGGTTCAGAAGCGAGCGAGAGGGCGGTCAGACTCACAAGGCAAACGATCACGAAACAATTGCGCAGTGTAGGAATGTAACACCTCCTCAGTGGACTGATTTTGATGCTGCGATAACTCGAAGCATGACGACGCTGTGAGGCGCCACTCGAGCCGAGTACCCCAGCTTCATCAGCCCCAGATCTTTGCGCGCCCAAAGATCGCGCACCCGCACTGGATCCGTCTGCTTCCCGGTGAGATCACTCCGGCGCAAACGAACTACGGCGGCGGACGTACTTCTATTGAAAAGCACGAGAGCGCGATCGCGGTTACTCAGCGGCCGTGCCCAAATCTCGATCTGCCCATCTTTGCGGGCGAGCGTCCCCTGTCGACCGGCTGCATCTTGATCGACAGCAATGACCTCAGCATTTGTGAGAACTTCCCGAACCTCAGCAGACATGGACCGCAGGTCGTTGGTTGCGATCAGAGGTGCGGCAAGAATTGCCCACAGGCTGAAATGCGCCCGGGATTCGTCCAGCGTCAGCCCGGGATGTCCGACCTGCAGCATGTCAGGGTCGTTCCAATGGCCCGGGCCGGCAAACCGAGCCAATGATTTCTCCGCGTCCAGGATCAGCGTCCACCCACGCGGATATCCTCCCGGCTTGTTCATGGTCTCCCGGCCGCAATCCCAACAATCCTTGCTGTCGCCGGTCGTGCGCCAAAGGTTGGCCACGTCAGCGGCCCATTCCCACGGCTTGTGATCGCCCCACTCGCACGTGCTGAAAACTATGGGACGTCCGGTAGCCGCGATTGCCTGGCTCATCTTCCCGTAGGCTTCCTTGGCGTCAATACCTTGCGTGTTGCACCAGTCTTCCTTTACATAGTCGACTCCCCACGCGGCAAACACGCGTGCATCCTGTTCCTCGAAACCCTTGCTCCCGGGCTGATCGGAAACGCAATCCATGGAGCCCGCATCGGTGTAGATTCCAAATTTCAATCCTCGAGCGTGGATGTAGTCGGCAAGCGCCTTCATCCCGGAAGGAAATTTATTCGGGTCGGGCTGGAGATTTCCGTCTAAGTTACGATTCTTGGCCTTCCAACCCGCGTCGACGATAACGTACTCGTACCCGCCATCTCTCATTCCGGTACGAACCATCGCATCGGCGATTGAGCGGATCAATTCTTCGTTGATGCTCAACTCATAAGTTGCCCAGGAGTTCCACCCCATCGGTGGCGTGCGCGCCAAACCGTTTTCGAGCGCCAGGCTTGCCTGTATCAGCGTCCCCAGTGTAAGCAGAGCCGCGATAGTCTTCCCGATCTGCTTTTGCCCAGCCAGCATTACACTTGATTAAAACACTCCCTCGATCAACGTCCTATAACGCGACGACTTGCCACTCTGATTAAGGTTGCGCGGCGCTGAGGCTGCAGAGCTGTCTGAAACCCTGCGGCGAGAATCCCGTCAGATTTTCCCTTTGGTTTCTTACAGAACGCTAAGCTCGCGAACACTAGCATGAGGGCTGTATATCGGGAGCCATTCATGCCTATTTCCAGGCGCACCTTCTTAACAGGAAGCGCAACGGTTGCGACACTCGCGTCCATTTCACCCGCTTTGACCACCGAGGACGAAATCAAGGCGGCTATTCCCTCCCGGGACGGAATCAGTTTTAACCATTCTTCCAAGCGTATCCACATCGAGTGTCCCAATGGAACCGCAATCGATTTTCCTCTTGAGCAAGGCCGCGCGCTGGGGATCGGTGCAGTGACTTTTCGCGGCAAGGCTCTGCGAAACACTTCTGAGAATATCTGGCCCGAGATCGCGACGCCGTATGGCATGGAGATTGTGCGCTTTGAGTTAGAGGATGTCCGGAAGGAAGGCGACACGATCACGATCTCCACTCGACCGTTCTATCGGCTTATCCACCGCATGGAATGGACCGAGCACGCCATGCATCCGTTGGTCAATACGGCATCATGGAGCAAAGAGCATTTCAGTCCCGAGGGCAGCCGCTTCGACTGGATCGTGCGCGAGGTGAACGAGACGTATGGCGGTGTTCAGTATTCCGGTTTTTCGTACGGATTTCATTACCTGAGCCCCGAACATCCCATCTATCAGATCGAGGATAAGGCGACGTGGGAGCTGGGCGGGAATGCCGTCGGGAATGGTTTCATCATGCGCGGGGGCGGGCATCCTCACGTCAGGATCAAAGATGAAACGGTGATGTATTCCGGATGGTACTTCCCCGGAATTGCCAATCCGAACGTGTTTCAGCACAAACCCTTGTACACGCAAATGCAGGGCTTCACGTTTCAGTATGACCCTGAACACGTGCTGCTGACGGTGCACGATCGACCCTCACATGTGCGTGCCCTCTACCAACGCGAAAGTAAGCAGCCAACCCTGCTGCATTTCAATCAATTCTGCTTCGACCTGACCACCGAGATTAAGACGCCGTCGCGCAAGATTCTGGTCGGAAACCGTCCGCAGAACGGCGAGACGGCGCTGGCGAATCATTATCTCCGCGTGCGCGACACGCTGCAGGAACAGCATCGTCGACACTATCGCCTGAAGTATGACAAGACGCGCCCGGGCGCTCATGTGGAGACGTGGGCCATTGTCAAAATGGCAAGTTTCAAGCCGGTATTCGAACAGTTGAACAAATGGGGAATTCGCCGCACTTTTGTGATGCCACTCTGGCGCAGCACCGAAACCGACATCAATCCTCGGTTCAAGCAGGATCGCAAACGCTTCGGCATCTTCGGCAATATGTGCTGTCCCCTGGAACTCGAAATTCCTGAGTGCTATGGGGGATGGGACGGCTTCAAGGAGGTCATGCAACAGGCGCGCGACCTGAACCTGGAAACCTTCATGTGGTACGCCACACACTATTCCTCGATGACACCGCTGCTTGAGAAGTTCCCGGACCTTTTCTGCCGCGACGTAAATGGGCAGTTCAATCGCAACAACTACGGCCACGTTCTGATGGCAGTGAACCAACGAAGCCCGAGGTACCAGGAATATCTGATCGAACACTTGCGCAAGGCGAAAGAGTGCGGATTAGGTGGCGTCTTCCACGACAGCCACTTCAATCTCGCGACCGACACAATCAACTTCCTGCACATTGACTACCACAAAGAAAAGCCCTCTCCGGGTCCAGCTGGATTTCGCACACCGTACGACCTGAGGAAGCAGGATCACATCGTGTCGATGCACGATACGGCGCTGGAACTGCAGCGGAGGCTGCAGAACGAAGTCGGCCTCTTCTATTACGTGGAATCGGAGGGAGCACTAGGAACATCGATGACCGGCCCTGATTACGAGTTCATTCGGGGGAATGAGTACATCTATTGCAACTTGGATGCCGATCTCGATGAAGATGCAGCGCGCCGCTTCGGTGACGACTTGACGATGTCTTACTTCCGCGCGCTTTCTGCCAGACTGATCTACGCAATTCAAATCAATCCCGATGCTTTTCCCGCGCCTGAGTCGATGTCGCGCTGGTGGAATCCCGAAACGATGGCTCCCCTTGCCCGGGCTTTCACGCGAGTTGAGGACCACATGCAGGAATTGTGGGTCCTGGACAACGATCGCGGCCTGGTGTGGAAAAGCCCCGAGGCAGAGGTGGTCTTCGCGTACAAGGACTTTGACTATAGCCTGAGCGGCCCCGTGCACATCCTCGAGGCGGTGAGTGGAGATACCGTTCACGCCGAAAAGAGTGTGGCGCTCAAGCCCATGCGGATTTATCTCATCAAGAGAGGACAAGCCTGATTCGATCTCGCTCACGATCGGGTCCCCGATGTGCACCCTCTCGTGGCCATTTTGAGGAATTCATCATGCTTCGGAAGATCTGCTTCACGTTATTGCTGATCCTGTTTCTCACAACGTGCGTCGTCGCTCAGCACCGAGAGGAATCCAACAGTGAGGTCGAAAAAAGGGCTGACAAGCTACTGCGATCGATGACGTTGGACGAGAAACTGTCTTTTCTTGGCGGAACTGACACCTTCTACACCAACGCCCTTCCGCGTTTAGGAATTCCGCCACTGCGGATGTCGGATGGTCCTGTCGGTGTGCATGTGTTTGGACCGGCAACGGCCTACACGGCAGGAATCGCGCTAGCGGCGACATGGGATACGGCCCTGGCCCGCCGTGTTGGAGACTCAATGGGGAAGGACGCCAGAGCCCGCGGAGTGAACATCATTCTCGGTCCCGGCCTCAACATCTACCGTGCTCCGATGGCCGGGAGGAATTTTGAATATCTGGGGGAAGACCCGTTCCTTGCGTCGCGCATGGTCGTGCCCTTGATCGAAGGTATTCAGGATCAAGGAGTAATGGCCACCGTGAAGCATTTCGCCGTCAACAATCAGGAATACGACCGCCAGAAAGTCAGCTCTGACCTGGACGAACGTACGCTGCGAGAGATCTATTTGCCGGCGTTTGAAGCCGCCGTCCGCGAGGCCAAAGTCGGCGCCATCATGGATTCTTACAATCTGGTCAATGGCGTACACGCAACGGAAAACTCGCACTTGAACAACGACATAGTGAAGAAAGACTGGGGCTTCGATGGCATCATCATGTCTGATTGGGCCGCGACCCACGACGGCGTTGCCGCCGCAAACGGCGGCCTCGACCTTGAAATGCCATTCGCCGCTTACATGACGCCACAAACTCTGATGGCGGCGCTCAAACGAGGCGATATTTCAGAGACCACGATCGACGACAAGGTCCGGCGCATTCTTCGTAAGGAAATCGAATTCGGATTTCTTTATCGCCCGCAGATGGACACGAGCATCCCCCTTTACAGCCAGGAAGGGCGGCAAGTTGCTCTTGAGGAAGCCCGCGGCAGCATGGTTTTGCTGAAAAATGCGAATCACCTGCTTCCGCTGGACAAGCAGAAACTGAAGACTATCGCCGTGCTCGGTCCCAACGCACTTCCTCCGAACATCGGAGGTGGCGGCAGTTCGCTGGTTGCCCCTTATCGATCCACCAGTTTCCTCGAAGGAATCAGCGACTATCTTGGATCGAGTGTTCGAGTGCTCAACGCGGCTGACGAGATTACCTATGATGAAATCTCCCGACGATCACAGTTCACCATCACTCCCGATGGGCCTATCGGGTTCCGCGCGGAATATTTCGACAATCTCGAGTTAAGTGGTAACGCTTCGCTGGAACGAAAGGACGAGCGAATCGATTTCAACTGGGGAGAGGGCAGCTACTCGGATTCGGGAAATCCTGACCATTTCTCAGTGCGCTGGACCGGCTATTTCACTCCCCCATTTTCTGCAGCTTACAATTTTTCGCTGGTCGCGAATGATGGGGGTCGAGTATATCTGGACGACCATCTCATCCTTGACACGACCGGCAATCGTGCTATGGAGTTTGCCGTTCACTCGGCCGATCTAAAACAAGGGACCGCTTACAAGATCCGTGTCGAATACCTGAAAAATGCCCGCACAGCCGCCGTCCGATTTGGAGTCGCGCCTGTGCAGCAGCCGCCGGTCGCCGACACTGGCGGCAGGACTCTCGGCATATCTTCCCGCGAAGCCGCGGCCAAGGCTGACGCGGTCATCTTATGTGTAGGGTTCAATCCCGGGCTCGAGGGTGAAGCTTTCGACCGCACCTTTGGGCTTCCGAAATATCAGGAAGACTTGATCCGCGAGATCGCCGCTATCAACAGGAATGTCATTGTGGTCCTTACTGCGGGCGGCAACGTAGACATGACGCGCTGGATCGATGAAGTTCCCGCACTGATTCACGCCTGGTACCCTGGACAGGAGGGCGGAACGGCTCTTGCTCAGCTGGTCTTCGGCGATTTCAGCCCGTCGGGGAAGCTGCCAGTCTCATTCGAACGGCAATGGGAGGACAACGCGGTTTTCACGAGTTATTATCCGAAAAAAAGAAAGAGTCGAGTTGAATATAGCGAAGGCATCTTCCTTGGCTATCGTCACTTCGACACTGCAATCACCAAGCCGATGTTTCCCTTTGGCTTCGGGCTTTCCTATACAAGCTTTGCGTACAGCAATCTGACCGTCTCTCCCGCAACTGGAAACGTGGCTGAACCGGTCACAGTTTCCTTTGTGTTGAAGAACACCGGATCGGTAGCTGCGGCGGAAGTTGCCCAGCTATACGTCGGAGAGTCAGATCCAAGTGTCCCAAGGCCAGTTAAAGAGCTGAAAGGCTTTGCGAAGATTATGCTCGAGCCTGGCGAAAGCCAGACGGTGATGCTCAAACTGGACCGTCGAGCCTTTTCATTCTATGACGTCAACAAAAAAGGCTGGATGGCTGAACCAGGGCCTTTCGCCATCCTGGTCGGCGCTTCTTCCCAGGACATCCGTTTGCAAAGCTCGTATGCGCTAACGCAGTGAGCACCGGTGTGCCGTGCGCTTAGGACGTTTTAGCGACAACCTCGGTTTCTAGCATCTCCGAGATCGCCTCAAACAGTGGCCCGCGTTCAAAAACCTTCCGCCAGTCTTCCCGGATGATTTCGCGAGTTCCCCACTGTATCGCAATCTTGCAGGCATCCGAAAATGGCGACTTTTCCGCTCCGAAGACGATCGCCATGGCGATCCGGGCGTGCCCAGCCATGAACGCGTACGCCGCGTCACGAGGAACTCCCTTTTCCACGGCTGCTTCCAGCGACTCCCGCATCAGAGACGCTGCAGCAGCAACAACAATTTCGGCCATCGCCGGTTCCAGCAGCGCAAACTGCTCCGTGGTGACGCGGTACACCTTTCGCACCGGCGAGAAAATGGCGATACACAACCTCTTAGCGACTTCAAAATTCGACTCTGAACCGGCCGCAAGCGCGATCACCATGTCCTGCTCGGCAGTTCCTCCGAAATAGTCTCGCCGCGCCTCGGGGGTTGACTGCTCGGTGAAGAATGGCGGATGGCAGGGATGCGCGATTACAAATGTTAGCGACCCTGGGTCGGGCAATTGATTCACATAGGCCGCCGCGGCGTCCAGCATGATCAGGGTTGCTGCCTCCTTCATCAGGGGAACAACCTCATCCGCGATTTTCCCGATTACCGCATCCGGGACCGCCAGGAGCACGAAGTCAGCCCCCGGAACCGCGGTTTTGAGTTCCGCAATCCTGAAGCCATCCGCCTCCAGAGCACGAGCGCGCTCCTCGTTGCTTTCGCAGAGAACTACGTTGTATTGCCCGTTCTTGCCCAGTTTCTCCGCTGCGCGGGCACCCATCTTTCCGCCCGCTCCCATGATCACCACCGTGCCTGCCATGATTGCCTACCTTTCCATGAAGAACTAGTTCGCGATATAGCGCCGTAAATTCGTGATACTTTCCTTCGCCCACGCCTGTTCCAACGCGACCGTGGCACTGAGATGAGCTTGTTCCGGGGGCCACAATTCCAGGATGGCATTCGGATTCGCGCCGGCACTCCGTAGTTCCTGAAGAATCCAAGGTAAGTCCATCTGCCCCTTGTCGGCGGGACATCCCTCGATGCTGAAGCCCATCATGTGCCACACTCGCTTCACCACAAAATCCTTCACGTGGAAACAGAAGGTATGCTTGGCGAGGTGTTTTACAACTTCCCTTGTCCCTTCTGGAATCGCGAGAGAGTTGGCGGTATCGAGCGTGACGCCGACCCAGGGCGAATCCAGGCTTGCCAACATCTCTGCCAGGATACCGGCGGGAACTTTGCCGTTTTCCAGCGCGAGTCGTACCCGGTTTTCTTCAAGGTCGGGAAGGATCCGGTGCATCGCCGACTCGATTTGCCAAGTCGGCGGTGTTACTCCCTCCAGTTCCGGGACTGTTCGAAGCAGGCAAGCTCCGACCCGTTTCGCCAGGTGGATTTGCCCCCGCAGGTGTTCGGTCTCCACACCCCGCGTGCCAATCTCGATCTCGATCCCCTGAGTGCGCGTCCGCTTGACCAATGATTCCAACTCGTGGTCCGTAAGAGCATCCAAAGGAAGATTAGGCCCATACTGCACTACATGAACGTCTAGCTCAGCGGCCTTGTCCAGAAGGTCGAGCGCCTGCATCGGACGTTCCGGAGCGGCCCCCGGAAAGCCAATCGACCACATGTACGTGTAGGTACCAATCCCGAGTTTCATGCAGACATGGGCCCGTGGATTTCTACGAGTTCCCTCCCCTGGAGATCACAACAATTGCCAGAATGAGCAGAGCAATTCCGATGACCGAGTAGCTGTACGACTTACGACTCGCGCCCTTCCATTCACCGCTGAGTGCACCGAGCGTATTCGACGTGATCAGGCTCATCGACATGAACAGCGGCCAACCAACAATGCCTCCAAGCGGTCCTAGAGCCGTCGCTCCCATCCCGTAGACGAGAAAGCTTCCGAAGCAGAGCAGGCCCATCAATGTGCCGCTGATCCACTGGCTGGCGCCTCCGGCATACTTGAATAATTTCCAGGTCTCGTTTCGCTGCAGCAGCCAAACGCAGTAGCCAGCGTTCACCAGGAATCCGGCAGTCAGGGTTACGGACCAGATCGCATTGCTTGCCATGCTGGCCGTCGCTCCTGCGGTTTGGGCCCGGGTTTGGAGCTCCTGCCCGAATACGAAGCTGAAATTAAGCATCGGAGAAAAGATCCCGGAGAGGACGCAGATAACCAGACCGGCCAAAAAGCCCGCCTGTACCATCGATACCTGTGTGGTGGATTCCTGCTCTCGCCTTTTGCCGGCGACCGCAAGGAATACGATCCCGACGATCACGATGATCGTTCCCGCAATTAGCGTTTCCCCCTGCAAAGTCCAGAGCCGTTCGCGATGCAGAACTATCAGCGGCAGGAACGTCCCGATGGGTGCGATCAAGCCAAGGATGATCCCGTAGCCGACCGCCAAGCCGAGGCGGTTCACACCTAGCCCAAAAAGAACCGAGCCGACTCCCCACCCTAGTCCGAACAAGATGACCTGCAGCAAGGCGGAAGAAGAACATCCACGGAATACCTGGAGAAGTTGCGGGACGGTTGTAAATGCCGCAATCCAGGGAATGATAAAAAGCCCGGCGACGGAGTAGACCAGCCAGCTGTTTTCCCAGCGCCATGTAGTCATTCGCTTCATCGGCGCGACGAAACTACCGTTCAGCAAACCTCCGATGAGAACACCAGCCACGCCCCAGGCCACGTTCATGGCAGTCTTTGGTCCTCCCTTGTGCTCCTCTGATTCATGCGCATTCGAGGCTCGCGGTGGCAAATGGCGAAAGGTCGACTTCTACAATGCCCCACCTTGCATTCACCAGCCTTCCGGGAACGGCGCGAAACGATTCAGGAGAAGTCATCGCCCACTCCGCACTGCTTTCATCAAGAAACTTCACTCGATATTTCTGGTGACCGTCCCCAGCCGGAAGGTGAACCTGCTCTGCTTTGGGGCCTAGATTGCTCAACAAAATCTTCCGTGCCCCGCCTCGCTGCAGCACAAAACTCGTAACCACGTCCGGTGCCGAGGACTTGCTGGGTACTACATGTCCGGAGATGCATTCCCCTGCGTCAGCGAACACGTGGTACAGCGGGAAGACGCCATCAGCGATGGACGGGAATCTAGCTCCCAAAGGTGTCCCCAGCGGGCTTTCCATGACGCCGCGCCAGCCTATCGTTTCATAGTAAGTCGCGCTGTACACGCCAGCCTCACAGAGTTGCTTTAAACTGCCCGCTGTCCATGACGCCCCAAACAGCGAAATCTGACGACCGTCGATTCCCGCAGGCAATTCCTTGCCGCTCCGGGTTGCTTCTCGATCCAAGACGCTGACTCCTGGACGCAACGTAATCGGAGTGATTGCGAGCGGGACGCGCGGCCAGAATTGTTTTGCACTTTGCACGATCGCCTTTTGTGCCTCCAGATTTTGGGCGAGAGTCTCCAGGTCAAACTGATGAACCTGAGGATTCAGAGAGGTAGTCAGGAAATCAAATTCGGCGCCCGGTCCCTCCGACCTACCCAACTCCGCAAAGTATGCGTTCGTACCCCCACCGAACTTGGCAGTGGGCTGATAACTCATCAGCTTGGTGCGAGCCACCCTCAACCACTTCGAATTGGTGAACTTCTCCGATTGATGGAAGATGAGCCAATGACAGACCGACGGGCGCACTCTGTCCACCGTCGAACGCAACCGTTCCAGTTCGCGCTCGGCATCATCCGAAAGAAAAAGAGCTATCTCCAAGCTGCAGCCGAGGAGCGCAGCCTGTTCGGCAGCTTTACGTAGGAGCGTCTCGCAATTTTCAACTGCAAGACAAAGATCTACGCGCAAATGAGCGAGTTTCAAGACCTTCAGGCGCTCAATCGCGGTTTTGCCGAGTGATCCTTCCGTGCTGGACACGCCCAGTCCGAGGCGTGGCAGGAAACATGGCCGCGTGACGGGTTCAAAACTTATATCAACAATTTTCTTTTGACTCGATGCCACATGCGGGCTGCCTTGCAGTTTGAGCGTGACGGACTGCGACACAGTCGTGCCGGCCTTGATCTGGTTGGGATAAGGAACTTCCAGGGGAGGACAGTACGTTTTGTAAGACGCGTCACTCCAGTTGCGCTGATCCTCCATCTCGAAAGTATCGCCTTCGAACGACACTTGAGCCGCAACGCCCGGGATGATCTCGTGAGCGATGGACTTCATATTCTTGAAGACCTGGTGCGGAGAGATCACCTCTGGAAAAATGCCCTCTGATTTCCGGCCATCGGTCGTTTCGAGTCGGCAGGGGTGCCCAGCACATTCCCGGATCGGATGAAGCACACAAATTCCAATGCGATTCTTAAGGAAGCTGCTTTTTGCCAGGCCTTCGAATGCAAACTGAATCGTTCCGTCTTGCGAACCGGAAATCGTCGCAGCCCAAGCGAAGTTGATCGCCCCTTGCTGGTTTTCGACCCCTATCTCGATTTTGAACCGGTCGGACTGAATGTCCTGGCTCAATTTCACGATCCGGGAAGGCAAGGTGCGCCAGTCTTTGTCGCGGACGGCTACATAGATCCGGCGCAGTACTTCACGCTCCCCGAGACAAATGTGGCGCAACTGCCCCGAAACCAGGACAAGCCTCAGCGGACCTGCGCGCAGAGCAAGTGGCTCAGGCAATGCTTCGTCGCATCCGTAGTAAATGATGTTTCGCGTCAGAGTGGGTAGGCTGTCTTTCGGGAGCGAACTTAAATCCTCATCCGCTGCTCCGTGCAACCGGCGGCCACTAAAAACAGTTTGAGACACAGCTTCTCCCTAAAAAGTAACTGCCTTGCCGCTTGCTGCCGAGTCGTACGAAGCGAACACCAGCCGAACAGTCTTCAGGTTGTCCTCTCCAGTTGTCTCTGCCTTGCCGCCCTTCAGCCCCTCCAAGATGTTCGCCTGGCAGGGCACAATGCTGGAGTGAACAATGTCGTACGCAGGATCTGCCCATGAAAAACGCGGTGGAGGGTAACGTTTCGCCAGAGTGCCATTTTCCGTAGTCACCCGGATCCAATAATCTTTCGTGAGCTCCGCCGATCCTTTAGCGCCCTCAACGAAAATGAAAGTTTGGGGGAAGCACTCTCGTTCGAGGGGATTCTCGGCATACGCCAGATTTACGGTCACAACCGTCTTGCCGCCCATCCTCATTAAAACGGTAGCAACGTTCTCTCCCTTGATGTTCGGCAAAACACGCTGCGTGACGCAGTAAAGGCTCTCCGCCTCGCCGAATAGGAAACGCGCCACGTCGAGCAGGTGGCTTCCGAGATCGGTGAGAATGAACTGTTCCAACTGCGCCAGGAAGGGCTGGTTGCGGAATACCGGAAATCCCGAGATCATGTCGAGCCGGGCTCGAAAAGGGACGCCAATTTCTCCTGTATCAAGGACTTTCTTCAACTGGCGGATCGGCGTCTGCCAGCGCCAGTTCTCATTCACAAAAAAAGGGACGCCACCACTCAGGCAACTTCCGACCATAGCCTCAGCCGTTTTCAGGTTTGGAGCTAGTGGCTTCTGGCACACGACCGGCAGCTTGCGATTCAACGCCATTCGAACAAATGGCTCGTGATGGTCAACATCGGTGACGATGTCGATGAAATCCAACTTCTCTCTTTGGAGGAGTTCCTCGGGGTCGGCGTAGGTCGCCGCTACTCCAAAGTCTCGAGCGAGGCTCTGAGCCTTCGAGACGGTTCTGTTAAAGATAGCGACACAATCACATCCTCCGACTTCTCTCCAACCGGCGAGCTGATATCGCGCCCAGAATCCAGCTCCGAACATCGCAAATCGAAGGTTTGCCAAGTTTGCCCGCCTTGAGCGCTTTATCGCGAAATCGGGTGCGAGTCGCGCTATGAAAATTAGTAGGAACTCCTCAAGAGTTCTATAACAAATGCGGGAATCATTCTAAGAAAAGAATCTCCAGCTGGACCGGAGCATTGTTTCGAAGGCTGAACGTAAACTGAGTTCAGTGGATCGGGTCGAGGCGACTGATCACGACCGTCGAGTCGACCTCGGCGTCGTTTGCCTTTCCCCTGAGACCCTGGCGCGCGTGTTCCCGGTATTGGCGGGGAGTCATCTGAGTGATACGCCGGAAAATCAGCCCGAAGTAGCTCTGATCGCAGAACCCAACGTCCAACCCAATTTCAGAGATGGGATGATCTGTCGTCGCCAGCAACTGCTGCGCTCGAGCAACTCGAAACTGATTCAGATACAACACAAAAGGCTGGCCGGTAACTTGTTTGAAGGCGCGCCGGAAATGCGAAGGACTCATATTCACCACGCGCGCCGCATCCGCCGGCGTGATCGGGTCTCGGGAGTTCCGGTCCAAAAAGCTAAACAACGGTTTGAATCGCTGTAAGGCTTGCTGCCTCCGGTCCAATCGCGCGGGGCTCTTGAGGCTTAACCCACAGTGATTCAAAAGCAAGACCATGATCATCTTGACGTATGTCTTGATCGACAGCCGGGCACGATCGCTCTGCGGAGGCCATTCCCGCCTGATCCGCTCCATCAGATCACGTACTTCGAGTACTACATCCTCGTTTCGAGAAATGACATGTACGAATGACGGGTCGTGGACCTGGAAAGGGGCAAGATACTCTGAGTCCTCCCGTGCACCCTGAAGCCGGAAGAGATTGGGATGAAAAAATAGAGACTGGACACCGACGTGCGCGCTGGAACGCTCTGTCACTCGATGGTACTTCGGAGTTCCCATCACGAAAAGGTCGCCCTTCCCCTGGGTCACATAGTGATCTTGAATCTGCCAAACCAGTTCCCCCGAGTAGAGAAACGCGATCTCGAAGTAATCGTGACGGTTCATGCGAAACGGCTGACGGCCGCTGAGGGAATGCTGCACGATGTCGATCGGGAACCTGGGACTGAAAGGCCAGACGTGTACACCGTCGGCGTTCACCTGAGAGTCGAGCACCAGATAGGGGCTTCGTCTGCTATCGGCACCAACGACCACACATACTCCTTAATTCGGGAGTGCGGACGGCGCGGATTATAGCAAAAATGCGCTTTCGGCAACGTGATTGGGCCAGAGCTATTTTTGCCAGAAAATCCCCTCCGTTTCTTACAGAAATGATCGACTGCACAGCGTAATTTTGCCTTTGTCTCTCTCTTGAGGTAAGGTGCCGGGTTCGCCCGTTCAGTTCTTTAGAGAAGCGGAGATCACTGTGCCAGGTTGGAACCGAACTGTGCCCTCCCGCCCTTGCGTGGCATTCTACGGCTTCGCGCTTCTGCTTCTCACATCCTGCACTTGCATCTTGCGCGCAGCATCGAGCCCTCCCCCGATGGCACGATGGACAGTATTCGAAACGAGTTTCACCAGCTCTTCTCACTATGACAATCCTGTGCAGGACGCAGAACTGATGGTTGAGTTCCGTTCGCCTTCCGGGAAGACCAATGACGTTGAAGGCTTTTGGGATGGCGGGAACACCTGGCGTGTCCGATTCTCCCCAGATGAACTTGGTCAATGGACCTATAGCACGCACTCGAAACGCGACGATGCTGGTTTGAACGGACAATCCGGGTCTTTCAAGTGCGTCGACTATGCCGGCACAAACAATTTGTATCGTCATGGCATGATCCGTGTCTCAACGAACCGCCGCTTTCTGGAGCAGGCGGATGGCACTCCTTTCTTGTGGCTCTCGGATACCACATGGAACGGCGCTCTGCACTCGCAACCGAAGGACTGGGACGCGTACCTCACGGACCGCCACACGAAAGGATTTTCTGTCATTCAGTTTGTGATGACCCAGTGGATCGCGTCCTCCGGAAATGGCGACGGACGTGTTGCGTATCAGGACTGGAAACGCATCTACATTGATCCTGCGTTTTATCAGTGGATGGATGATCGTATCCGAGCGGTCAATGAGCACGGACTAGTCGCGGCTCCGGTCATGCTCTGGGCTGCTCCCTGGAATGAACTCGCGAAGTACACCAATCCTGGGAATTCTCTCGACGAAAGCCAGCTGATTAAACTTGCCCGCTACATGGTCGCGCGCTATGCAGCCTACCAGGTCATTTGGGTCCTCTCGGGTGACGGGGACTATCGCGGCGAAGCATCAGAACGTTGGAAGCGAGTAGGGCGCGCAGCTTTCGGAGATCATCCTTCACGCCTCGTCACCACCCACCCTGCGGGGCACATGTGGATCGGCAAGGAATTCGGCGGCGAACCCTGGTACAGCATTCTGGGATATCAAAGCGGCTACGGCGACGGCCCGAAGGACTTTGAATGGCACACACAGGGCCCTCCCGCGACCGAGTGGCAGAACGAGCCTTACCACCCGGTCATCGATCTGGAGGCAAACTACGAACGGCATCTGAGTTCGGAAGGAGTGCCCTTCGACGCGCGTTCGGTCCGCCGCTCAGCCTACTGGGCATTGCTGGTGTCCCCAACCGCCGGGTTCACCTATGGGGCTCATGGAATCTGGAGTTGGGAAACTCGGCCCGCCATCCCCAT
>Ga0335071_10004309_pt1 | contig 14856 bp, 12 predicted proteins | sample Lox_Sample_15_FD_206724 | JGI IMG/M metagenome (GOLD analysis project Ga0335071, IMG submission 206724) | Soil microbial communities from Loxahatchee National Wildlife Refuge, Florida, United States - Lox_Sample_1.5 | ecosystem: Environmental > Terrestrial > Soil > Wetlands | place: USA... | reverse complement strand
CAGACGACCCTGGGCGAGATCAGCTATTCGCGCCTGGTGAACGCAGCCGGGGCGCACTGCGACCGAGTGGCGAGGCTCTTCGGCCTGGGGCAGGACTACCGGCTCGTCCCCTTCAAGGGAACATACCGGAAGCTCCGACCGGGAGCGTCGTTCCCGCTGAACGGGAACATCTATCCCGTCCCCGACCCGCGGAACCCGTTCCTGGGCGTGCACTTCTCCCGCAGCGTCCGCGGAGAGGTGTACCTCGGTCCGACGGCCATCCCTGCGCTGGGCCGGGAGAACTACGGCCTGCTCGCCGGAGCGGATCGGGGCGCGCTCGGCATCCTGGCGGCCGACCTGGTGCTGTTCCTCAGGAACCCCGGTTTCCGCGAGGTGGCGCTGGTCGAACCGCGCAAGTACCTCGCCACCTTCTTTCACAGGGAAGCGCGCCGGCTGGTGAGGTCCTTCGAGCCCGGGGACTTCGAGCGGGCGGCCAAGGTCGGCATCCGGCCCCAGCTGGTGAACTGGAGGACGAAGGAGCTGGTGACGGACTTCCTCGTCGAGGCGCAGGACGAGACCGTTCACCTGCTGAACCCGATCTCGCCGGCCTTCACCAGTTCGATGGACCTGGCCCGGGTGGTAGCGGACAGACACTTCGGGTGAAGATCGAGCCCCGACTGAGGCGTACCCAATGGGCGTCGAGCGCGGCCGACGGAGCGCAAGCCCGCGGCTTCGCAGCCTCGTCGCCGGCAGGGTCCGGGCGCGACGGGGCTAGTCCGACCGAGTCTGTGCGCCGTTTCGCGACATCGAGCGCTTGCACCCCTACACGTCCAGCGATGATGTTGTCCCTTGAACCGGGTACGCCGGCTCGCTGACGAGAAGCGGCGTCCGCCCGATGACGCCTTGGGGCGTGTCCCCGGCGATGGAGGAAATACCGATGAGAATGCGTGCTGGCGGCCTCGTGCCGGTGATGGTGAGCGCCCTGCTCGTCGCGTGTGGAGGAGCCCAGGTCGCCGGCGAAGGCTCGACCAGCACGGTGACCATAGACCCGACCGCAGCCACCGTGAGCACCGGCGGCAAAGAGGCGTTCACCGCGAAGGTCGCCAGCGCCGCGAGCCAGGCCGTGACCTGGAGGGTGGAGGAGACGACCGGAGGCACGGTGACAGCAGCCGGTATCTACACGGCGCCGGCCACGGCCGGAACCTTCCACGTGATCGTCACCAGCCAGGTCGATGCCACCCAGAGCGCGACCGCCGTCGTCGTCGTCTCGGCCACGCTGCCTTCGACCCCGTCGAACCTGGTCGCCAGGGCCACCTCCTCCAGCGCGATCTCCCTCACCTGGACCAACAACGCCACCAACCAGACCGGGTTCGTGATCCTCCGCAGCACCACCTCGGCGACGGCCGGATTCACCCAGGTCGGCACGGCGGGCGCCGCCGGCACGAGCTACACCGACTCGGGGCTCTCGCCGAGCACCGCCTACTGGTACGAGGTCGCCGCGGTGAACTCCTACGGCGACTCCGCCTACAGCAACGTCGCGACCGCCACCACGCCTGCCAGCGGTTCCGGGACGGCCACCCGCCCGTCCTACAACACCGGCACCGGCTTCTTCACGCTCGACGGCAAGATCTACGACGCGAACGGCAACCAGTTCATCCCCATGGGCGTGGACACCGCGCACTGGGACTTCGCCTGGTCGGAGTGTTCCACCAACTGTGGCATCCCGAACTCCGGTGCCAACATCAACCGGATGGAGATGTACCAGTTGACCACCGGGAACGCCTCGCGGATCCAGGCCGACATGAACCTGATGATCGCCAACCACATCGTCCCGATGGCGATGGCCTACTACAACTCGTCCGGCGCCGCGTCCGCCTGCAACACGACCACGGCCATGGTCAATGACATGGTGCAGGAATGGGTCAACGTGGCGTCGATCATGAAGCCGTTCGAGAAGTACGCGATGATCAACATCGCCAACGAGTGGGGTCCGGCCAACAGCACCGTCTGGCGGGACACCTACATCTCGGCGGTGACGACGCTGCGGAACGCCGGCTACCTCGGCACGCTGGTGATCGACGCGGGTGGCTGCGGGCAGGATCCCTACGACATCATCAACTACGGCGCGGCCGTGCTCGCGGCCGACCCCCAGCAAAACATCATCTTCAGCGAGCACATCTACGGGAACTGGACCGTGGCCGGGCTCGTCTCCGGAATGCAGGCGCTCGCCGCGACCGGCTTGCCGGTCATCATCGGGGAGTTCGGCCCCGGGGTGGACTACGGTCCGTCGCCGACCCTGATCACCCCGCTGTCCATCATGCAGGAGGCGGACGCACTGGGCATGGGATGGATCGCCTGGGCCTGGGACGACTCCAGCACTCCCGGCTTCTTGCTCGCGGCCAACGGCTCGACGCTGGCGTTCTCCCTGACGAATGGCGTGCCTACCCACGGCGCGTACCCCAACAACACCGACCTCACGGCCTACGGCAACACCGTCGTGCTGGAGCCGACCTACGGGCTCTTCAACGCCGCGAAGCCGGCGAGCATCTTCCCCTGAGGCTCGACGTCGAAGGCGGTGGCCGGGGGGCAGCGCCCTTTCGCCGCGCCCCCGCGCCCGGGCTCGCCGGGAAGCCGATCAGAACGAGGCCCGCGGCGCGTCGAGCGTGAGCGCCAGGAAGACGCCGAACTCGTGGAAGCTCGGCTGGAGGGTCTGCGCCGTTCGGGCGTAGGAGTGCTGCCAGGTGCCGTAGGCGCCCGCCTCGAGGAGGACCCGCTGCAGGAAGGCGTACCTGCCACCGAGGTTCAGCGTGGCGGTGCGGGTGCCCCCGCCCTGGGGCCACGTCACCACGCCCGTGCCCCTCGCCAGGAGGGAGAAGCGCTCCGAGACCGGCAAGCTCAGGCCAGCGGTACCGTCGAGCTGAGGCGAGGCGATCCCGGTGTTCCGGTCCATGGCTGCACCGAGGTGCGCCACCGCGTCGGCGGTGTAGTCGCGTAGGCTGGGGTGAAGGATCGGCTGGACCGTCGCGGGCCCCTCCGCCTCGGCGGAGGGGGGCGGCCGAGGCGGGGGCGTGCGGACGAGGCCGAGCTCGGCGGCGGGCCGGATCTCGCGCACCCGCGATGGGCTGGCCGGGGGCGTCGCCTCCACCCTGGAGAAGAGGAACACGGCGCCGGCGCCTCCCCAGGTCTCCAGCTCCGGCGAGAAGCGGTGCCGCAAGAGGGCCAGCGCGGTCGAGGTGACCGAGGTGGCTCGCAGGCTCGGGACGTTGCCCCACTCTCCGGAGAGGCGCACACCGAGCTGGTCCAGGCGCGTGACCGCGTGCCGGTACTCGGCCGCAGCGTCCACGATGTGCGCGATGGGGTAGGCCTCGCGCGAGCTCGCGTTTGCGCCGCCATCGAAGATGCCGGAGGCGGACGCGAGGTACTCGTCGCGGCGACTCGGGTCGGCACGAAGTGAGAGGCCCGCCCGCAGCCGCTCGATGTCGATGGCCCGCGTCGAGGTGACGTTGCTGATGCTGGTGCTGGTGCCGGGTCCTCCACCCGTGCCACCACCCGCCGAGGCCGAGGAGACCAGGTTCTCGGTGACGAGGTCGGTCCTCCCGGCCGCGCCGCCAGCGAAGGCCTCGAAGCTCCAGGTCGGGTCGGGCGATACGTGGAGCCGCAGCTCGGCCTCGTGCATGTACTCGTAGAGGCCGTTCGGGCCGATGTTGCGTTCGGTGAAACGAGGGGTGTAGGAGAGCTGCAGGGAATCCCCTCCGCCCAGGAGGCGGAGCAGGAAGTGCGGGGAGGCAGCGAGGTCGACCCCGCGGGCCTGGTCGGGGGTGGGCGGGGGATCGGTGCGGTGCGCCCGGACCTCGGTGCGCAGCCCCACCTCCAGCTGGGAGTCCACCCCCAGGGCGAAGACGAGGAGGAGCGGCAGCGCCGCGGCCATGAGCTACTCGACCACCACCACGTCGCCCGGCTGGAGGCGGAACGAGGCTGCGGGTCGCTGGCCGCTCGCGAGCGCCGAGTAACGGAAGCGGATGCGCACCGGACCCTTGGCCTCGCCCGGGGTGTTGCGCAGCACGAAGATCTGGTCGCGGTGTGCGTAGTCGGTGAGGCCGCTCGCCGCGGCCAGCGCGGCCAGCACCCCGGCACCGTGCTCGAGGTCGTACTGGCCCGGCTTCGTCACCTCGCCCAGCACCGAGACGTGGAGGGCGCGGACCTCCTCCACGGTGATGGTCACCACCGGATTCACCACGTAGGTCTTGAGCTTGGTCTGGAGGCGCTGGGAGAGCTCGCTCGGCGTGGTGCCGGCCACCTCGACGTCCTGGAGGAAGGGAACGGAGATCTTCCCGTCGTCCCGCACCCGGGCGTGGGCGTTGGACATGGACTCCTGGTTCCAGACGCGAACGGCGAGCACATCGCCCGGCTCGATGCGGTACTCGGTCTCGGGCGGCGGGACCGGGAACTCCTCCACGGGAACGTACGGCCCGTGCGCCCGGCAGGCCATGACGACGAGCATAGCCGGGGCCGCCAGGGCGGCGCGCCGAGCCCGGGGTCGCCGGGCGAGGCAGGTCCGAGAGGAAGGGTTCTGGCTCATGGTCGTGTTCCCCGTGGCGCCCGCCCCGCGCATCTCGTCCCCGCGGCTGGCGCCGAACCCCCGGACCATATCAGGCGACAGGCTCCTCCTGCTCGCTCTTTCGGCTCCGCCCCACCCGCCGACCGGGTACGCGCCCCGGCCATGGCAGCCGTGGCCGACAAAGGGTGGGGTCGGGGTCGACGGGCGGCGGCGGGCGCGTCCCAGGATCCGGGGACGCGAGGCGAGTTCGGCGGCCGCTCGAAGAGGTTCCGCGCCCCGCGGTGTGACGCCGCTCACGCTCCGCGGCACTCATCTCGGGCGTCACAAGGGCCCCGTGTCCCGGTTCGATGGTACTGCATGACCGAGCGTGAAGCCGATGTGCCATGGAAGCGTGACCGGGAAACGTTTCACCCCCACGGACGAACACTTTTGACCTCTCCCGTACGCGCCGAGTTTGCAGTAGTAATGCGACCTCAAGTTGCGGCTGGGGGGGAGAAGCCAACGCGATGCTGAGACACACCGCGCGACCGACCGAGGCCTTCGCCCGGTTCCTGGACCTCAGCGGCTTGACGCTGTCGCTGCCCCTCGCCTTCGGCCTCTACCGGCGGCTTGCGAGCGCGGAGCACGCCGCCTCCACCGCCATCGATCGCTACTGGCTTCCCCTGATCGTGACCGTCCTGGCCTGGGGCGCCGCGGCCTGGGTCTACCGCGTGTACGACGCGCGCCCGCACTCGGTGCGCGACGAGCTGATGCGCATCGCGCGGGCCATGGTGCTGGTGGCCTTCTGCGTCTTCTCCTTCATCTTCTTCTCGCAGATCCAGTGGGTGTCGCGCCTCCTCACCGGCATCTACTTCCTGGTGGCGCTGGCCATGATCTGCGGCAACCGGCTGGTTCTCCGCTGGCTGGCCCAGCGGGCCGGGACCCACCCGGACACCACGCGCTACTACGCCGTGGTTGGCTCGGGCGAGCTGGCCGCCGAGATCATCTCCAAGCTTCGCTCGCACCCGGAGTGGGGGATGAAGCTGGCCGGGTTCGTGCTCGAGGATGGGGCCCAGGCCGCCGACCCCAACTGTGTCATCCTCGGGCGGGTCACGCAGCTGGGGAACATCCTCGAGGAGCACGTGCTCGACGACGTGGTCTTCGCCGTGCCGCGGGAGCGGCTGCACGCCATCGAGGAGGCCGTGGGCGTGTGCGAGGAGCAGGGCGTGGGGGTGATGATCGCCCTGGACGTGCTGCGCTTCGGAAACGCGCGCATGTCGGTGGGCGATCTGAACGGGCTGCCCATGCTGGCCCTGACCCGCACGCCCTCGGACGAGCTGGCCCTGGCTGCCAAGCGCATCTTCGACGTGGCGGTGAGCTTCCTGGTGATGGTCATCCTGTCGCCGGTGCTCCTGGCGCTGGCCGCGGCCATCAAGCTCGACTCCGCCGGCCCGGTGTTCTTCAAGCAGAAGCGGGTGGGGCTGCAGGGGCGCACCTTCAACATCCTCAAGTTCCGCAGCATGTACGTGGACGCCGAGGCGCGGCTCGAGTCGCTGCGCGCCCACAACGAGATGAGCGGGCCGGTCTTCAAGATGAAGAACGACCCCCGCATCACCCGCGTCGGGCGCTTCATCCGCAGGACCTCGCTCGACGAGTTCCCGCAGTTCTTCAACGTGCTGCGCGGCGAGATGAGCGTGGTCGGGCCGCGGCCGCCGCTCCCCAGCGAGGTCCGCCAGTACAAGCGCTGGCAGCGCCGTCGCCTGTCGGTGAAGCCCGGGATCACCTGCCTGTGGCAGATCAGCGGCCGCAACAACATCGACTTCGACCGCTGGATGGAGCTCGACCTCGAGTACATCGATCAGTGGTCGCTCTGGAACGACATCCAGATCTGCATCAAGACCATCCCGGCCGTGCTGGGCGCCCGCGGCGCGCAGTAGCGGTCGGGAACGCCCGGGCGCGGCCCGGGCCCCTCCGGCGGGCGGCGCGATGCGCCGCCCGCGCCGTCTTGAGGAGGGCCAGCTTCTCCGGGCGCGCGAGCGCCTTCAGCGCGGCCTCGCGGCGCTGGGCACCGCTCCGCCCGGGGGCGGGCTCCCAGTGGACCAGCACCACCGGGAGGCGTGCCCGGGTGTAGCGGGCGCCGCGGCCGGCCTGGTGCTGGGCCAGCCGCCGCTCCAGGTCGCTGGTCGAGCCGGTGTAGAGGCTGCCGTCTCCGCAGCGCAGGACGTAGACCGCCCAGCGTGGGGCGGCGGCCCTCATCGGCCTCGCTGCGACCCCCGCCGCCCCGCCTGCTGCGCGACGAACGGGTTGGAGGGCCTCCCCACGATCTGCCGGCCCCCTCCCGGCGGCGCCGGGGCAACCTCGCCGCCCTCGTGCCCCGGGGGATGGGCCGCGGGTTCCTGCGGCGGCGACTTGCGGTGGACCGGCTTCCCGTCCTTCATCCGCTTCTTGCTGACAGGCATCTCGACGACCTCCTCGTGCGCCGGTCGCGGAATGCAACAATCGATGGCGCGTTCTTTCCTAGTGAGTATGCTGCGGAGCCCGCGAGGAGGCAAAATGGTCCGAACCTGGACGCTCACCGTCGCCGCCGCGCTCGTCTCGGCCTGTGCGACCGCGCAGATCAGCGGAGGGCCCGAGTCGCCCGTCCGCCTCGACACCCTAGCCGCCGTGGGGTGGGAGCCCGACGGGCCCTTCACCCTGGAGTTCGTGGTCTACAACGCCACCGGCCACCGGCTCGAGCTCGTCGAGCCCAAGGGCGAGGCCCTGCAGGTGAAGGTCTACCGGCTCTCCGACGGCCAGCTCGCCTGCAAGACCCCCTCGCCCAGCCGCCAGTCGGCCGAGGGCTGGGAGGTGAGGAACATCCGCAACGCCAGCGGCCTCAAGGTCAGCGTGGACGTCTGGCCCTACTGCCGGTCGCTGCCGGAGGGAACCTACCGTTACGAGGCGATCTACTCGGCCAACCGCGGCAACTCCGGCACCCCGTTCACCGGGCTGGTGGGGCCGCAGGGCGGGCAGATCGTCATCCAGAAGGGCATCTCGCACGACGAGGGAGCGCTGCAGGCCGTGCTGGCGATGGTGGCCTCCCCCCCCGCTGCGCCGGCAGCCCCGACGGAGGGTGCGGCGGCCCCGGTCGCTCCCGAAAAGGCCGCCAGCGGCGAGCAGGCCGTCGCGCACCCCGCGGCCCAGCCGCAGCCGGCGGCGGCGCAGCCCCCGGCCCAGCCCGCCGTGAACCCGGAGGCCATCCGAGCCTGCGTGGACAAGGAGCTCGCGGCCCGGAGCCTCAACGCCTACGGCGACCCCCAGGGCACCCGGTATGACGGGGGGCCCCCCGTCGACGAGGGAGGCCGGGTCCTCTATGTCGCCAGCCGGAACCCCGCCATCCGCGCCGTGTGCCGCATCCCGGGGTTCTAGCGGCGGTGCCGCCGGCGCGGACGTGACCGCGGCGGTCACACGGTCGTCCGCCCGGTCACGCGTGGGTGCAGGGAGCCTCGGGAAACCATCCTGCCGGCGCATGGTTACGCTGAGGTGGCGGGTGGCACGCCGGGTGCTGGGTGGGCTGCCGGCGTCCAACCCCCGAACCGGAGCAAACCGATGATCTCCTCCCGCCTCCTCGCCCTCGCCGCCCTCCTCGCCCTGGCGCCCACCTCTCGCGCCGCCGACAAGGCTCCGCGCACCGTGGAGATGGCGCTGACCGCCGACGGCCTGGCCCCCTCGGTGGTGAAGGTCACCAAGGGGGAGACGGTGCGCCTGGCCATCACCCGCAAGACCGACAAGACCTGCATGAACGAGGTGGTGGTCCAGGAGCTGGGCGTGAAGCAGGCGCTCCCGCTCGGCAAGACCGTCAACGTGGACGTGACCCCGTCGAAGTCCGGGTCGCTCCGGATCCTCTGCGGAATGGGGATGGAGTTCGGGAAGATCGTGGTCAACTGAGGGCCGCCGGCGCACCGCCGGCCGCCCCGCGGCACCTAGCCCGCGGCCCGGGTCGGCTGCGCCCTCCCGGCGAGCGCCCGCACCACCTTCGCCGCCAGGTTCCGGTCGAGGACCCGCTCCATGATGGGGAGCATGCCCGGGCTGGTCAGGTTCCAGTCGGTGACGCGGTCGGCGATGAGATCCACCGCCGCCAGGCGCACGCCGGCGGCGCGGAGCGCCCCCCCCACCACCGAGACCAGCCGGGTCTCGGCCAGGGTGAGGTCGCAGGCCAGGCAGGCCGAGCCCTTGTCCATGTCGATGACGAAGGTGCCGGCCAGGGGGCGCTTCTTCACGTGGGCGAGCAGCTCGCCGTCCACGAACCAAAGTCGCTTCTCTCCCTCGTGGACCTCGGGCAGGAAGCGCTGGAGCAGAACCGGCCGGGCGAAGCCGGCGGAGAGCGCCTCGATCTCCCGGCGCGAGCGCTCCACCTCCTCGGGCGTCTCGAAGGTGCACAGCTGCACACCCCGGCTCTGCGCACCACCCAGGGGCTTCAGCACCGTCCGGCGCTCGGTCCGGCCGAACTCCCGCAGCCGCTCCCAGGAGGACGACACCACCGTCGGGGGCAGGGCGGCGGCCAGGGCGGGCGGCCCGAGCTTGTCGCCCCACCGCGTCAGGACGTGGGGCGGGTTCACCACCTCGGCGCCGCCGGCGTCTGCGGCCCAGGCGAGCAGCTGCAGGTGCTCGAGGTATCGGCAGTCGACGGGCGGGTCGACCCGGTAGAGCAGGAGGTCGAAGGCCGAGGCCTCGACGTCGGCCGCCGGCTCGAGCGCCCAGCCCGCGCTCTCGCGTCCCGGGGGGGCGCCCCGGACCTCGCGGCACCGCGCCAGGACCCGTCCCCCCTCCAGCCGTAGGCCCGAGGAATCGCACCACCAGGAGCGCTGGCCGGAGGCGAGCGCCTCCTGGACGAGCCGCAGGGTGGTGTCTCGCGGGTGATCCAAGGTGTCCCACGGATCCGTCACCCACAGCGCTCTCACGACCCGGCTCCTCCCGTGCCAGCTGGCCCGAACGAGCCTACCACGCGCTCCCGGCCCGCTCCCTGTATGCACCAGCGGGCGGAGGCAGGGGATGTCGGCCCAGCGGTCAGTGGCTCGGAAACGCGGGGAAAACCGGCCTGCCGCAAACGGTCGCAGCGGGCGACGGGAGTGCTATGGGAGGGGCATGCAGACCTCGGGAACGGCCCGGCGCCTCTTTCTCTCCTTCGCCGTCCTCCTCTCGACCTTCGCGGCCGCCTCCGCGGTCGCGCTCCTGCACCTGCGCGGCGTCCGAGGCGGCCTGGCGGAGATGCGGGATCGGGTGGAGGGCGTCCGGCTGGCCCTGGAGCTGGCCAGCGCAGTGCGCGACCAGTATGCGCACCAGGCCCACACCATCATCCTGGGCAACGACACCCATCTCCGGTTCTACGACGAGGCCGAGCGGCGGGTGGGGGAGCTCACCGCGAAGGTCCGTGACCACGTCGCCTCGCCGGAGGAACGGGGCTGGGTGGACGACATCGAGCGGGCCAGCGCCCAGCTCGACCAGGTGTTCCGCTCGCAGATCGTCCCCTCGGTCCTGCGCCACGACCGGACCGGCGTCCAGGAGGAGCACGCGCGGGCGCAGCTGCTGGTGTCGCTCATCCAGGATCGCGCCGACCAGCTGGTACGCCACTTCGAGGACTCCATCACCAGCTACCAGGCCCAGGTCTCGGCGCTGCAGGACGCCACCTTCCGATGGACCCTCCTCTTCCTGGCGGTGGTCCCGCTGCTGGCGCTGGCGGTGGGAGCGTACGTCCTGCGCTCCGTGGCCGGTCCGCTGGCCCGGCTTCGCGAGGGCGCGGCCCGCCTGGCGGAGGGCGATCTGGATACCCGGATTCGCATCGACGCCGACGACGAGTTCGGCGCGCTGGCCCGCCAGTGGAACGCCATGACCGAGGCGCTCAAGGAGCACCAGCGCCGCCTGGTCCAGCAGGAGAAGCTGGCCGGCATCGGCCGGCTGGCCGCCGGCCTGGCCCACGAGATCAACAACCCCCTGGCGGTGATCCTCGGCTACGCGCGCCTGCTCGGGAAGCGGTCCGACGGCGCCGCCCGGGAGGACCTGCAGGTGATCGAGGACGAGACGCTCCGGGCCAAGGGGATCGTGGACGGCCTGCTTGACCTCTCGCGGCCGCTCGAGGTCAACCTCGAGCCGGTCGACCTCCGGGCGCTGTGCGACGAGGTGGTGGCTCGCCTCTCCGGGACACCGGTGCTCCAGGGCGTGCAGGTGGCGGTGGCGGGGAGGGGGAGCGCGGCCGGAGACGCGCCCAAGCTCCGCCAGGTGGTGGTGAATCTGGTCAAGAACGCCGCCGAGGCGGCGGGGCCCGGCGGGCGGGTGGAGCTCGAGGTGACCGAGGATGGCGAGCGGGTGTCGCTCGGCGTGTCGGACACCGGTCCGGGCCTGTCGCAAGAGGTCCGGGCCCGGCTCTTCGAGCCGTTCTTCTCCGGCAAGGACGGCGGGACCGGCCTGGGCCTGGCGGTCTCCAAGGGGATCGTGGAGGCCCACGGCGGGGCCATCGACGCCGAGAGCCTATCGCGCGGGGGGGCCCGGTTCTCGGTCCGGCTCCCTCGCCGCCTGCCCGGGGTCGGCTGAACCCCGCGGTCACGGAGGCGCTCGCCGAAGCGCCTCTCTCGCCCCTTCGCGGCGGACCCAGGTACGGCTTCACCCCCCCGGTTCATGAGGTCGCCGACCCTCCCCGAGCGAAAAGGCCAGGCGAAACGAGCCTCCGAGCCGGGCCGGCGGCGGCTCCTTCGTTGCAAAGGTGGGCCTTGCTCACCGGAGGCCCCTTGGCTGACGAGATCCTGGAAGAGTTCATGGCCGAGCTGGGCGAGCTCCTGAGCACCCTGGAGCGCGACCTGATTTCCGTCGACGGCGGACGCGATCCGTCCGAGGTGGTGGCCCAGACCTTCCGGGTCTTCCACACGGTCAAGGGTACGGCCGGCTTCCTCGGCTTCGATCGGCTGCGCGAGCTCTCCCACGCCGCCGAGGATCTGCTCGATTCCATCCGCGACGGCGAGGTGGCATGGACCCGGCCCGTCACCGACACCCTCCTCCAGGTGCTCGACGCGCTGCGGGTCATCATGGAGACGATCTCCCGCACCGGAGGCGATGGCGCGGAGGCGTACGCGGGGCTGGTCGGTCGCCTGCGTGAGGCCGCCGCGAGCATGGGCCAGGAATCTCCGGTGGTGGAGCCGCCCCCGTCCGCGCCCGTTCCCGTCGCTCCGGCGGCGGCCGCTGCGCCGCCCCCTCCCGGCCCGCCTCCCCAGGCGGTCTTCCAGCCGCTGCGCGCCGCACCCAAGCTGGTGCGCCCTCCCGCGCCAGGCTCCTCCCCGCCCTCGCAGACCCCGGCCGTGCCCCCGCCCACCGCTGCGCCCTCCACCGCCCCGGCCGCGACGCCTCCGCTCCCCTCGGCCGCCAGGCCCGAGCCGGGCCACGCCCCCGATGCCGGGGACGGCGGCTCCCTCCGCGTGCCGGTGGCGGTGCTCGACCGGCTGATGAACCTGGTGGGCGAGCTCGTCCTCGCCCGCAACCAGCTCCTCTGCCACGAGGCGGCCCGGGAGGACACCCGCCTGGGAGAGACCAGCCAGCGCATCGATCACCTCACCGCCGGCCTGCAGGAGTCGGTGATGAAGGCGCGGATGCAGCCCATCGACAACGCCTTCACCCGCCTGCCGCGGGTGTGCCGCGACGCCGCCCAGGCCACCGCCAAGAGGGTCCGCTTGGTCACCTCGGGCGCCGAGACCGAGCTGGACAAGACCTTGCTCGAGGCGATCAGGGACCCGCTGGTCCACCTCGTGCGCAACGCGGTGGACCACGGCGTGGAGCGCCCCGAGCAGCGGGTCGCCGCCGGCAAGCCGGAGGAAGGCACCGTGGCGGTCAGCGCCTTCCAGGACGGCGGCCAGGTGGTCGTCGAGGTCCAGGACGACGGCGGGGGGGTGAACCTGGAGAAGGTGAGGCAGAAGGCCGTGTCCTCGGGGCTCGTCACCGCCGAGGAAGCCGCGCGCCTCTCGGAGCGGGACACGCTGGACCTGGTCTTCCGGCCGGGGTTCTCCACCGCCGAGACGGTGACCCAGATCTCCGGCCGCGGCGTCGGCATGGACGTGGTCCGCACCAACGTGGAGCGGATCGGCGGCTCGGTGGAGATGGTGAGCCGCGCCGGACGGGGCAGCGTCTGCCGCGTGCGCGTGCCGCTCACGCTGGTGATCGTGCCGGCCCTGATCGTGGAGTCGGGCGACGAGCGCTACGCAGTCCCGCAGGCAAACCTCTCCGAGCTGGTCCGAGTTCCACCCGAACGCGAGGCCCGCCTGCTGGCGGTGGTGCAGGGGACCTCGGTGCTGCGTCTGCGCGGCGCCATCCTCCCCCTGGTCGACCTGGGTGCCGAGCTGAGGACCGGCGCCGCCCGGCGGGCCGCCGACGGGTCGCGCTCGGTGGTGGTGCTGAACGCGCAGGGCCGGCAGTTCGGGCTCCTGGTGGACGAGGTGGGCGACACCGAGGAGATCGTGGTCAAGCCGCTGGGGGCCCAGCTCCAGCAGCTCGGGGTCTATTCCGGGGCGACCGTACGCGGCGACGGCCGGGTCGCCCTGGTGCTGGACGTGCACGGGCTGGCTCGGCGCGCCGGGGTGCTGGAGGACGCGGAGCGGCCCCCGGCCCCGGCCGATGCCGCCGACCTGGCGACGGGCCTCTCCCGTCGCAGCTACCTTCTCCTGCGGGGAGCCGACGACGGGCGGCTCGCCATCCCGCTGGGCGAGGTGCTGCGGCTCGAGGAGGTGGAACCCGCGCGGATCGAGCCGACCGGCGCCGGCGAGGCCATCCAGTACCGCGGTCGCATCCTTCCGCTGGTCCGGCTGAGCAGCGCCCTGGTGGAGAGGCGCCGGGCGCCGCGTGCCCCGGCCGGCGCGCCGCCGCAGCGGGTCCACGTGGTGGTGCAGGCGGTGGGTGGGCGCGACGTCGGGCTGGTGGTCGACTCGGTGCTGGACGTGGTCGAGGAGGCGGTGATGCTGGACGCCTCTCGCGCCCGACCGGGCGTGGTGGGCTGCGCCGTGATCCAGGGGCGCATCACCGAGGTGCTCGACACCGCCGCGCTCCTCTCTGCCGGCATGGAAGCGCCGCGGGAGGCCGCCCTTGGCTGAGCCCATCCAGATCTGCACGTTCGCCTTGGAGGGGAGCACCTTCGCCCTGCCCGTGGCCGAGATTCGCGAGGTGGTCCGCGGTCTCTCGGTCACCCCGGTGCCGCTGGCGGGGGGCGCGGTGCGCGGGCTGGTCAACCTCCGCGGCCAGATCGCCATGGCCGTGGACCTGCGCCGCCGGTTCGACCTGCCGGCCCGCCCCTCCGGCCAGGACGAGGTGAACGTGGTGGTGGACGCCGGCGAGGGACCGGTCTGCCTCACCGTGGACGACGTGGGCGACGTGATCCTCGTCCCCGCGGATTCCATCGAGCGCCCGCCCGAGACCCTCCGCCCCGGCGTCCGGGAGCTGGTGCGCGGCATCTGCAAGCGGGACGACGGGCTGGTGCTCCTGCTCGATACCTCCCGCGCCATCGCCATCGGCGCCCTGCGCCGCGAACCGGACTCGAAGCCCTAGCGACCTTCCTCCAGGAGAGCCAGCCATGCAGACCCACCCTCGCAAGAACGGCCACGCCACCCGGACCACCTCCGCCCGCCTCGGCACGGCCCGCGCACACCCTCGGAACAGCGCCACCGCGCCCCGATCCTTCCCCGCCGGCCACCCGGTCGGCCAGACCACTTCCGCGCCGCACGCCCCGGGCGTGCTGGCCACCAAGTTCGGCATCACCGAGGAGAACCTGGCCGCCCGGCGCGCCTTCCTGCGGCTGGGCGAGGAGGATCGCGCCCTGCTGGCCAGCATGATCGACTGGGCCCGGGAGCACGCCGCGGCGCTGGCGGTGGAGTTCTACGACTGGCAGTTCGAGTTCCCGGCCACCCGCGCGTTCTTCGAGGGCTTCGCCGCCTCGCAAGGGGTTCCGCTGGCCAAGTTGCGCGGGCACCTGGAGGCCTCGCAGGCCGAGTACCTGGTGGCCTGCTTCAGCGGAGGGGCCGACGGCTTCGGGCTCCAGTACTTCGAGCGCCGGCTTCAGGTCGGCGTGATCCACGACCGGATCAACCTGCCGCTGAAGTGGTACATCGGATCGTACGCCGAGTGGAACCATCTGGTGAGCGCGCGGCTCCGCGAGGACCTGGATGGCGAGCTCGCCAGCCGGGTCGAGGCGGCGCTGAACAAGGTTTTCAACCTCGACATCCAGGCCATCGGCGACGCCTTCGTGCTCACCTTCCTCGAGTCCATGGGGCTGGCGGTGGAGGAGGTGCGCACCGAGCGCGCCCAGGACCGGACCGAGCAGCTGCTCCAGGTGA
>Ga0335071_10004307_pt1 | contig 14857 bp, 11 predicted proteins | sample Lox_Sample_15_FD_206724 | JGI IMG/M metagenome (GOLD analysis project Ga0335071, IMG submission 206724) | Soil microbial communities from Loxahatchee National Wildlife Refuge, Florida, United States - Lox_Sample_1.5 | ecosystem: Environmental > Terrestrial > Soil > Wetlands | place: USA... | reverse complement strand
CGATTGGATCGTTTACAACGGGGAAATTTATAACTTTTGCGAGATTCGGCGGGAGTTGGAATCCCTTGGCGCGAAATTCGTCAGTCACTCGGATACCGAGGTGGTGCTGCGCGCCTACGAGCAGTGGGCGGAAGATTGTCTGCCGAAATTCCGCGGCATGTTCGCCTTTGCCATCTGGGATGCGAGAAGTCACCGGCTGCTTTTAGGGCGCGATCCCATGGGGATCAAGCCACTCTACTATTTCGACTCCGGACAGTATTTTCTCTTCGCGTCCGAGATCCGGACGTTACTTGGAACGGGCCTGGTTCCTCGGGAGATCGATCCGGCGGGGCTTGAGAACTTCCTTACGTTTGGTTCCGCTTACGACCCTTTGACGATCGTCAAGGGTGTGCACGCCCTCGCTGCCGGCCACAAAATCACATGGCAACAGGGAGAACTGCGGCAGTCGGCATACTGGGATTTAATCGGCGATGCGGCGGGCGAAGTCCCGGCTAAATCGGCGGCACAATTTGATTCCACCAAGCTCGCTCCCATGCTGCAGGAAACGGTGCAGCAGCAGTTGGTGAGCGATGTCCCCGTAGGTGTCTTCCTGTCAGGAGGCATCGACTCCAGCGCTCTGGTGAGCATTCTGGCCGCGGAAGGAGTACGGCCGAGCACATTTTCCATCGTCTTCCGCGAATCTGACTATTCTGAGGCACGATTTTCCAGGATGATCGCGGAGCAGTTCAAAACAAATCATCATGAGATCGAAGTATCCCAGGAGGATGTTCTTTCCAGCGTTCCCGGTGCGTTGTCCGCGATGGACATGCCTACCATGGACGGCGTGAATACCTATTTCGTCTCCCGCGAAGCGCGCCGAGCAGGTGTGAAGGTCGCCTTGTCCGGTCTGGGGGGAGATGAGGTGTTCGGGGGATACTCCTCCTTCCGGAGCGTTCCGCGGATGGAGCGCTTTGTGCGAGCGTGGCGACACTTCCCGTCGGCGCTGCGTTCTCCGTTGGCACGGGGCTTCGCCGCATTCTCGTCCGATACTGACCAGAGCCGAAAATTGCATTTGCTCGCGGCCGGCAACGGAGATTCTCCCCACCCGTATTTCCTTAGCCGCATGCTGTTCACTCCGCGGCAGCGTGACCTTCTGTTTCCCGCCGGCAAACAATTCCACCAGGAGGCGACTGCGTCGCAGAGAGTCGCTCTCGAGCGCTCCCTTGCCCTGGATCCCGTAAACCGCGTTTCCTATCTGGAGTCGCGCTGTTATATGCTCAATACACTCTTGCGAGATGCAGATTTCATGAGCATGTCACAAGGCCTCGAGGTGCGGGTTCCGCTTATCGATCACCAGCTGGCCGAGGCTGTGCTGCGGTTTCCGGGCGGATGGAAGGTGAACCACACGCCTAAGAAATTGCTGGTCGAAGCGCTGGGGAAGCCTCTGCCGGCAGCCATCGTGCATCGCACCAAACAGGGGTTCACTCTGCCCTTTGAGAACTGGATGCGGCACGACCTTCGGCCGGAGATCGAGCCAGTACTAACCGAGAAACGGGTCGGCGCCGGGCCACTCGGAAGATTTCTACGTGGAGAACAGAGCAGCCAGATCTGGCAGGATTTCTTGCTCGGGAGAGTTTCGTGGTCCCGCCCCTGGTCGCTCTACGTATTGCAACGCTGGTGTGAATTGAACCTTTAGGCACTGTCGCAAAGTGCAAAAGACTCGGGAAATCGGCGGCACACGTGTAGCCATGCCAACTGGCAAACTGCCCATCAGTGTGATCGTTGCCGCCAAAAATGAAGAGAAGAATCTGCCGCGTTGTCTGGAGTCTTTGCGCGTCGCGGGTGAAATCTATGTGATCGATTCGCAGAGCACGGATGCCACTCCGGAGATTGCGCGGGCGATGGGGGCCAAGGTTCTCCAATTTCATTATCGCGGCGGATGGCCTAAGAAACGACAGTGGGCCATGGAGAACGTGCCGCTGCAGTTCGATTGGATCCTGCTTCTCGATGCTGACGAGGTGCTTACTCCAGAACTGTCGGACGAGATCAGGTCAGCGCTGCTCAATTCTGAGGTAGACGGTTTTTATCTTTGCCTGCGCATGCATTTTATGGGGCGAGTGCTGCGCCATGGCGATGCGGGGTTCTGGAAACTGGCACTCTTTCGCAAGGGGAAAGCCTCCTATGAGTGCCGGCTGCGGGATCAGGACGGCTCGATGGCCGATATGGAGGTCCACGAGCACGTCGTCGCGACAGGAGCCACAAACCGGCTGCATAATCCGCTGATTCACCACAATGTGGAATCACTCGATAGATACATTCAGAAGCATAATGAGTACTCCAACTGGGAGTCCCGCGTGTTGCTGCAGGGCGAACGCAATGATCGCGAGCTTCGACCTGCCCTCTTTGGAACGCAGGCGCAGCGGCGCCGCTGGCTGAAGAAGAAGCTGTATGCGTTTCCGGGGTCTCCGGTGCTGCTTTTCGTGTATCGCTATTTCCTGCGCCTGGGTTTTCTGGATGGCATTCCTGGCCTGATCTATTGCTGCTTTCAGGCGGTGCAGATGTTTCATACGAAAGCAAAGATATTCGAAATCAAGCAACATTTACGCCAAGGCGGCAGCAAGGGTTGACGGGGCAATGTGCGGGATTAGCGGGCTGGTGAACTGCGGAAACCGGGAAGTTCTGGCGCGAATGACTCGCGTCCAAGCGCACCGCGGCCCCGATGATTCGGGCCTATGGGATCGACGATTTCCCGACGGCTCCTACATCGGTCTGGGCAGCCGCCGGCTTGCGATCCTAGACCTTTCCGAACTCGGGCATATGCCGATGGCCAACGCCGCCGGCACCATCTGGATCACCTACAACGGAGAGATCTATAACTTCCGGGAAGTGCGCCGGGAATTGGAAGGGAAGGGCGTCCGCTTCGCTTCGCACACTGACACCGAAGTCATACTTTACCTTTACGAACATGAGGGGCCGGAGTGCGTCAAGCGTCTGAATGGAATGTTTGCCTTCGCGATCTGCGATCTGCGCACGGATCCTGCTACTTTGGTCGTGGCCAGGGACCACTTCGGCGTCAAACCCCTCTACTACTTTCAAAAGGCGAGCCAGTTTGCCTTCGCCTCGGAGATCAAAGCGCTTTTGCAGGTACCAGGGTTAGCCGCGGAGCTCGACGCAGAGTCCCTTCACCAGTATTTGACCTTCCTTTGGGTTCCCGATCCGAAGACCATGTTCCGGCACATCATGAAGCTTCCTGCCGGCCATTACGCGGTTTGGCAGGGCGGGGAACTGAAGCTGACGCAGTACTGGGACCTGACATTTCCTCCCGCGGAACACGCATACGCATCCTCCGAAGATGAACTCGCGGCCGAGATCCGCGAGCGCTTTCGGCGTTCGGTGGAAGCACAGATGGTCAGCGATGTGCCGATTGGGGCATTTCTCAGTGCAGGGCTCGATTCCTCGAGCATCGTTGCCATGATGCGGCGCGCAACCGATCAGCCGGTTCGCACCTACACCATCACGTTTCCGTCGAAGTACCGGGTTGGCGAAGCGACTCTCGACGATCCCGCTGTTCCAGCCCGGCTCTCGCGCCGCCTGGGATGCGAGAACCAGCAGATCGTTGTCGAGCCGGATGTTACCGACCTGCTCCCGCGGTTGGTCTGGCACATGGACGAACCCACTGCCGATCCGGCCATTGTTGCTGCCTATCTGGTATGTCGAGAGGCGCGGAGCCATGCCACCGTACTTCTGTCGGGTGTGGGCGGAGACGAGTTGTTTGCCGGGTATCGCAAGTACGTGGCGCATTACTGGTCGCAAGGGTACCGCCGGATGCCAGGTTTCGCGAGGCATTTTGCCGAAACCGCAATTCAGGAACTGCCGGCTCTTCGCGGTACCCGGGTGAAGGGAACGCTTCGTTTGGCGAAGAAAATGGCGCGGAGCGCATCTTTCGATTCCGTGGATCGTTTCATCGCCAACTGCACGTATCTGGATGCCCCTCAAAAAAGCGAGCTCTATCACCCTGAGTTCGAGGCTAGTTGCTTCCCGGATCCTGCCGCTCAACATCGCGCCGCTTTTGAGAGGGTGCGGGAGGCGGACTTCCTCAATCAGATGCTGTACCTGGACACGAAGATCTTCATGCCCACTCTCAACCTCACATATAACGACAAGATGAGTATGGCGTCTTCGGTTGAGGTGCGAGTGCCTTTTCTCGATCGCGAATTGGCGGAATTCGTGGCTTGGAACGTACCGCCGCGGCTCAAGCTCAAGGGTACGATCCGACCGACTACGAAGTACATCTTTCGCAAAGCCATGGCTGACGTGCTGCCAGACGAAGTGCTGCATCAGCCGAAAGCGGGGTTTGCCGCTCCTGTCGATTATTGGCTGGCTCATGATCTGAGGGACATGGTCGACGATCTTCTCTCTCCCGCTCAGATACGATCGCGCGGCCTGTTCCGGCCCGAGGTGATACGGCGTTTCGTCGACGAGCAGCGATCTGGCCGGCAGGATTGGTCCATGCAGCTGTGGCAACTTCTCACCCTGGAGCTGTGGATGCAAACATACCTGGATGGCGGCGCCGCCAGATTCACATCCGAAATTCTTTCTGGCACGGACGTGGCGATCGCATGATAGGTGCTCGCCCGGTGAGTGAAACTATCCAAAGCATTCGCAAGAGGAATCCGCTCAATCATGTTGATTCTGGGTCTTAACATGTTCCACGCCGACGCCTCCGCGGCGATCGTGCTCGATGGCGAAATCAAATTCGCAGTGGCGGAAGAACGGCTGAATCGCCGTAAGCATTTCGGTGGTTTTCCCGCGCTCGCGATCAAGGCCTGCCTGGATGCGGTTGGAGCCCGCATCTCTGATATCGACCACGTCGCAGTCGGTCAGGATAGCGACGCCAATCTCACCAAGAAAGTTCAATACGCCCTCGCCCATCCGGGGAAGATCCTGAATTTCATTCGTCTCCGCCAGCGCAAAGAAGCGATGCGTGATGTGAGATCGCTGATTGCAAAAGCGTTAGATGTTCCGGCCTCAGACCTGCGGTTTCAGGAGCACCATCTCGAACACCACATCGCCCACATCGCCAGCGCGTATTACTGTTCGCCTTGGGAAAAGGCTGCCGGGTTTAGTTACGACGGTTCGGGAGATTTCGTCTCCACGATGATGGCGCGTTGTGAGGGAAATAACATCGAGGTGCTCGACCGCATTTTTTTGCCTCACTCGCTTGGCACCCTGTACACGATGGTCTGCGAGTTCATCGGCTACACGAAGTACGGAGATGAAGGGAAGGTGATGGGCCTCGCTCCGTACGGCAAAGATTCGTTCTGCGCAGAGATCGACAAGATCGTCAGATTACAGGACGGCGGGTTCCGCCTGGATCTCAGTTATTTCAAGCCGCTCGGAAGCAATCAGGGCATGCAGGTTCTTCCTGATGGCACGGTACGCCTGGCGCGTCACTTCTCAGATCGTATGGAGAAACTGTTCGGTGCAGCGCGTAAGCCGCATGCCGAGATCACCCAACGCGATATGGACCTCGCATATGCGCTACAACGTCGCTTCGAGGAGGTATTCTTCCACCTCTTGAATGATCTTCACCGGCGAGTTCCCGGAGATGACCTCGCCATGGCTGGCGGATGCGCGCTCAACAGCGTTGCCAACGGTAAGATTTTCGACCGCACACCGTTTCGTCACACCTACATTCAACCGGCGGCTGGCGACGAGGGCCTCGCCATCGGAGCGGCCCTGCATACCTACCATTCCGCTCTAGGCCAGCCTCGCCGGCACGAGCTTAAGCACTCCTACCTGGGGCCCGAGTTCTCGGAATTTCGCATCCAGGCGGCTCTGGACGCCGCAGGAGTGCAATACCGCAAGTTAGAGCACCCGGCCTTGCTCGATGCTGTGGCGGAGCAGATAGCGGCGGGCAATGTTGTGGGCTGGTTTCAGGGACGTACGGAGTGGGGCCCGCGTGCGTTGGGAAATCGCTCCATTGTGGCTCATCCTGGCTTGCCAAATATGAAGGATGTGCTGAACGCTCGCATCAAGCACCGTGAGTGGTTTCGTCCGTTTGCTCCTTCGATTCTGGCGGAGTATCAGCCCGAGTATTTTGAGCATGATCATCCTTCGCCCTTCATGTTGCACGTATATAAGATCCGGCCGGAGAAGAGGAAGCAATTGTGTGCCGTAAATCATGCGGACGATACGGGGCGGCTGCAGACGGTTGCGAGGGAGGAAAACCCGCTCTACTACGATCTCATTTCAGCATTTCACCGCAAGACAGGAATTCCAGTCGTGCTGAACACGAGCTTCAATGAAAATGAACCGATCGTCTGCACGCCCGAAGAAGCAATCGACTGTTTCCAGCGTACACGCATGGATGTTCTGGCAATCGGACCTTGCCTGGCTTTGAAGCCGCCTTCGGAACAAGCCTCCCGGGCGATCGCGGCTTCGCAGCAGGTAAAATAGCGGCTATTCTCGTCCTACCGGACTCAATCCATGCATCTGTCCTAGTGCAGTAGGAACCCAGTTGCCGCCAACACAATCCCGATTGCCGCAAGGGCCACTCCAAGAAACCAGAAAAATCTTCGACCCGAGAGCAGCGTGATCGACGTGATCACGAGTCCTACTTCCAGGAACACTTCGGCGAGATCAAAACGGTCCGCGCGATTCCGTTCCGTCGCCACTTCGGCCTCCATCTCTCGGGCTTTGTCCTCGATTCCTTTCTGATCATCCTTGTAGCGGGAGGCTTCCTGGGAATACTTGTCGCGCAACTTGGACTGTGCGGCAGCATCAGTAGCAGGGGTGACGGAAGCCAGATCAGTGAAAATTTCGTCTTCATGTCGGCGGATATTCTTGGCCTGATAGTAAGCCCACTGGTCGGAAGACTTTGCCTGCAAAACAACTTCCTCCGTGTGGGCGCGGTGTCCCATCAGAGTAACCACGGCCACGAGCACTGCCAGTATGGCCATCGTTACCGACACCGGAGCAAGAGATGGATCTTCCTTGGCATGTTCGGCATGTTCCTGCAGTTCGGCTAATTCTTCCGTCATCCTGTCATTCCCCCATGACTTTCACAATGACCCGCTTGTCGCGCTGGCCGTCAAATTCCGCATAGAATACCCGCTGCCACGTACCTAAATCCAGCTTTCCGGCAGTAATCGGGATGATTACCTCGTGATGGATCAGCAACGCCTTCAAATGCGAATCCCCGTTGTCCTCTCCGGTTTCATGGTGTTTATAGTCCTTGCGGAACGGGGCCAGATGCTCCAGCCACTTGTCGATGTCCTCAATTAGCCCGCTCTCGTCATCATTTACATACACACCAGCCGTAATGTGCATGGCTGATACCAGCACCATGCCTTCCTTCACGCCGCTCTTATGAACGATCTCTTCTACCTGCGGCGTGATGTGAACGTAGGCGCGATGGGTTCGGGTATGGAACTTCAGGTACTCGGTTAAGGCTCTCATGTTTGATTTCCTTGAGGAATTACGAGTGTGAGGCTATTTGAGAAGATCGGACAGTGTTCCTCGGGCGATTAAGGCCGCGATTTTGGCCAGGTCGCCGTACATTACCCTGTCATGCTCGATCTTCGGGGATACTGAGCGGATTGCCGCGTGGGCTGCTTGTCCCCGCTTTGAGGATTTCAGCGGTGCGAGGAAATCCAGTGCCTGGGCTACCGCCATGGCCTCAATCGCAAGTACGTTCCTGGTATTTTCGACGACTCGCCTTAGCTTCAGCGCTGCTCCCATGCCCATCGAGACGTAGTCTTCCTTGTTTCCCGAAGTCGTGATCGAGTCCACCGACGCCGGATGGGCTAATACCTTGTTTTCGCTGACGAGGGCTGCAGCCGTTACTTGAGAAATCATGAATCCGGAATTGAGGCCTGCTCCCGGAGCCAGAAAGGGAGGCAGTCCCTCGCTCAGCGCTGGATTTACCAGCCGTTCAATCCTGCGCTCGCTGATGCCGGCAAGCGCACTGAGGGAGATGGCCAGAAAATCGAGACCGAACGCGAGCGGCTCGCCATGGAAATTCCCACCGGAAATGACATCTCCCGATTCATCCCGGGTGTCAGTGACGAAGACAAGGGGATTGTCGACGGCCGCGTTGGCCTCGGTTTCAAAAATCGACCGGCAATGAGCCAGCGTATCGCGGACTGCCCCATGAACCTGAGGAATACAACGGAGCGAGTAAGCGTCCTGCACGCGTCCACACTCGCGATGGGACTCCCGGATTTGGCTGCCTTCGAGCATGCGCCGCAGATTCGCCGCGGAGTGTAGTTGGCCCGGGTGCGGGCGCGCCTTGTGAATCCGCTCATCAAATGCCGTGTCGGTTCCTTTGAGCGCGTCGCAGGAGAGTCCCCCCAGAACGTCGGCAGAATCTACAAGCGTTTCGGCGGCGAGCAGAGCCAGGATTCCAATAGCCAGCATGGCCTGCGTCCCGTTGATCAGTGAAATTGCCTCTTTGGCTTCGAGAACGACCGGTTTGATCTGAGCCCGCTTAAGAGCCTCAGCGCTGGGTACTCTTCCGACACCCTCGAGAAGGCATTCGCCTTCGCCAATCAGAGCAAGAGCGAGATGAGCCAGGGGAGCCAGATCCCCACTCGCGCCGACGCTGCCTTGGGACGGCACGTAAGGGATCACGCCCCGGTTGAGCATCTCACAGAGCGTGTCGATGATAAGAGGGCGGACGCCCGAGTGGCCCTTCGCCAGGGAATTCGCTCGCAGCAACATCATGGCCCTGGTTTCGGCCACGGGGAGGGGATCGCCGACCCCGCACGCGTGGGAGCGCACGAGGTTCAATTGGAGCTCGCGGATCTGGTCGCCGGCGATTCGCACATCGCTGAGTTTGCCGACTCCGGTTGTGATCGCGTATGCGAGCTTTTCTCCCGCCGCGATGTCGTCTACGACCGCACGCGCATGATTTACCACTTCGCGAGCGTCTGCTGCCAGGAGAACAGCTCGCCGGTGATCGCTGCCGGCGACCTCCAGCACTTCCTCGAGTATAAGATCGTTTCCGTTGATGTGCAGTGCGTTCAATCGATTTCCCGAACCGGATGCTCTTGGCCCTGCGCCGCCCGAAAAACATCCAGCAATTTCCGGGGCAGCTTGGCAATCTTCATATGGGAATCCGTGACTACGTGGACAGTTTCGCCCTCGGCCAGCAATGTACCAGCCTGTGCGCTGCGCAGCTCATAGCTGAAGACTACTACCGATTCCCGCACGCTCTTCAGCCATGTCCGTATTACGACCTCTTCATCGTACCGGACGGGAGCACGGTACCGGCATTTTGCCTCAGCGACTGCAATGAACCGGCCCTCATCGCGCTCCAGGTCGCGATACGAGATCCCCATGCCGCGCATGAGTTCTACCCGGCCGACTTCGAACCAAATGAAGTGATTCGAGTGATACACGACGCCCATCTGGTCGGTTTCCGCATAGCGCACACGGACGCGGGTTTCGCTCACGGTGGGATGATGGTTGGAACTCATCTCCCCGTCCACACCGGCTTGCGTTTTTCCAGAAATGACGAGATGCCTTCGCGGAAGTCAGCAGTAGTGCGCACGGCCGCATTCTCTCGAATGGCTGCTTCGATCTGCACGTCAAGTTCGGCGCGCGCATGGTCGGTCAGCAGTTGCTTGGTCGCCCGCAGCGAAGACGGGCTGTTCTGAAGGAGTGTATCGGCCAGGTCGCGAGCACGATTCAGCAGGTTTTCCGGCGGAGTGACTTCTGTCAGCAACCCCAGCCGATCCGCTTCTTGCGCGTCGAAAATGCGGCCGGTCAGTAGAAGATCACGCGCCTGCTTTTCTCCAATCTGGCGCAAGAGAAATGTGGAGACGATCGCAGGCACGAATCCGATGCGCACCTCCGTGTATCCGAATTTCGCTTCCGGAACGGCGAGCGTGAAATCGCAAAGCAGCGCGAGGCCTGTACCCCCGGCGATTGCCGGACCGTTTACCGCGGCGATGGTCACCTTGGGATACTCGTACAAAGAGCGAAAAAGCCGAACCATGGTGCGGGAATCTTCAACGTTCTGATCCGGGCTGCGCCCCAGCAGTGCCTTAAGATTTTCCAGGTCCATCCCGGAGCAGAACGCCTTACCACTGCCAGTGAGAATGAGAACGATCGCGTCCGATGTCGCCACCTCGTCCAACGCTCGCAATAATTCGTCGATCAATTCGAAGCTGATCGCGTTGCGCTTGTCGGGACGGTTCAGCGTGATAGTCGCTACAGCTCGATCGTACGCGAGATTGAGTGTTTTATAGTTCACGTGAAAGCTTGGAACGGACTCTGTTCGATTGACCTGCCCGATCGTTGTCTAGTCTGCCGCGTGCGCCCCTGAGTACTTGGCGCCAATCCCAGCCGTTGCCTTCAGAAGCGCATTCAGCGGCTTGAGCCTCGGCAGTTCCGCGCCCTGTTGAGTCAATGCCTGCATCACAGTTTCGGTGGGAATATTACCAACCAGAGCATCTTGTGCAAAGGGACATCCACCAAGGCCTCCCAGGGCTGAATCGAAACGGCGGCAGCCAGCACCGTATGCCGCGACGATTTTTGCGGCAGCTTGATCGGGCCGGCTATGCAGGTGCAAGCCGATTTCCATGTAGTCGAACTTGTCCATCACTGCTTTTGTGAGGTCGGTCACTTGCTGCGCGCTGGCCATTCCGACAGTGTCGGCCAGCGAGATCATGCGCAGATCTTCGGCCTCCAGCAGGGCAATCGCGTCCAACACTTCGTCCCTGCTCCACGAATCACCATACGGATTGCCGAAAGCCATGGAAATGTAAACGACAATTCCCAATCCTGCATCGTCAGCTTTCTTCTGAATCTTTTCCAGTTCGTCAAGCGCGTTTTCGGGAGATTGATTCTGATTCTTGCGAAGAAATGTCTCGGAAATGGAGTAGGGGAAACCCAATGTCGAAACAGCCTGGGTATTAATGGCCCGCTGAGCGCCCCGCTCGTTCATCACGATACCGATGATCTCCACATCATCGGGCGGATCCAAGTCCTTCAGAACTTGCTCCGAGTCTGCCATCTGTGGCACGGCATTTGGCGAAACAAAGGAAGCGGCGTCGATGTGCTTGAACCCGGTGCTGATCAAGGCTTTCAGATAATCGACCTTGAGATCCGCCGGGATGATTCCCCTCAGGCCCTGCCACGCATCGCGCGGACACTCAACCAGTTTGATGAGTTCGCTCATGTTCTCTGAATCGCTAGGGACGGTCGGCTTCACTCAGGTTTGCAAAACTCCGACCTTGAATTCTGGCACGTCCGGGTTCAGAGCCGCTGCTTCGAGGGCCTGGGTAATCGCCTCGCGCGTCTCCATCGGATCGATGATCTTATCGATCCACAGTCGTGCGGCACCATATCTCGGATCGGTCTGCTCATCGTAGGTGCGTTTGACGGACTCGTAGAGTTGCTGCCGTTCCTCATCGCTTAGCTTCTTGCCGCCTCTTTCCAGTTGCTTGATCTTGATCTCGACCAGTGTCCCGGCTGCCGAGTCGCCGCTCATCACCGCATAACGAGCGGTTGGCCACGAAAAGACAAACCTTGGATCGTACGCTTTCCCGCACATCGCGTAGTGACCGGCGCCGAACGAGCCCCCAACGATGACCGTAATCTTCGGGACCACAGAATTGGACACAGCGTTCACCATCTTGGCGCCAGCTTTGATGATGCCGCTCCACTCCGCATCCCGTCCCACCATAAATCCGTTTACGTCGTGGAAAAATACGAGCGGAATCAGGTTCTGGTTGCAGTCCATGATGAAGCGGGCCGCCTTCTCCGCCGACTCGGTATAGATCACTCCGCCGAACTCGACTCTTTTGTGGCCCTCGTGGTCTGTCTGTTGGGCATGCAGTTTTTGATTCGCGACGATCCCAACCGCAAACCCGCCGATGCGCCCGTACCCGCAAATCAGGGTCTTACCATACTCGGGCTTGTACTCATCGAAGCGGCTGCCATCGAGAATTCGCGCCAGCACTTCTTTCATGTCGTAAGGCCGCGCGGGCGACGAATCATAGATGCCATAGATCTCTTCGGCCGAGAGAGCAGGCTCAACCGGTTTCTTCCGGTCCCAGGGAGACAACCTGCGATAACCCCATTTTTCCACGATCGATCGAATGCGCGCGATACAAGCTTCATCGTTGGGCTCGCGGAAGTCGATCGTGCCGCTGATGGCGGAGTGCATCGACGCACCCCCCAGATCTTCCGCGGAGACCTTTTGGCCGATCGCCGCCTGCACCAGCGCCGGTCCGGCCAGAAAAAGCCCGCTCCCGTCCGTCATGAGCAAGTGGTCGCACATGACCGGCAGGTATCCGCCGCCGGCCACACACATTCCCATAATGGCGGCAATCTGCGGAATGGCCAGCGCCGACATCACTGCGTTATTGCGGAATACGCGGCCGAAATCGTCTGTGTCCGGGAAAACGTCTTCCTGCAGCGGCAGGAATACACCGGCGGAATCCACCAGGTATATGGTCGGAATCTTATTCTCGATGGCAATGTTCTGAGCGCGGATGACTTTCTTCGAAGTCAGCGGGAAGAAGGCGCCCGCTTTTACGGTGGCGTCATTGGCAATGATCATCACCAACCGGGTATGCACCCGTGCCAAGCCGGTAATCACACCTGCTGCCGGAGCTCCTCCCCAGTCTTCGTACATTCCGTAGGCCGCGTAGATCCCCAACTCGAAGAATGTGCCGGAATCCACCAACAGCGCAACGCGCTCCCGAGCCGTCAGCCTTTTTTTGGCGTGCTGGCTTTCGATTGCCTTCGCTCCGCCACCTTCGCAGATTTTTTCGCCTTCGTTGCGGACCTGCGACATCAAGTCCGCGAGGAAACGCATATTGGCTTCGAAGCGCGCTGAGGTCGGATCAACTTTCGTCGAGAGAATGTTGTCGACGCCGGAAGAACTTATCGTAGGACTTTCGTTGCGGTCTGCCATGGGACGCCGGACTTCTTACGGTATAGCAGCGGGAAGGGTCCGCGCAAATGGTCACGGGCGCTTCAGGCGCTCGGGGGTCGCTTCCGTACGGGCCCGTCCGAAGCGAAAGCGAATCGCCCACACGCTAGGCTGCGGTTGTCCATCGATCGTAGGGGGCGAAAACTCCCATTGCCTGGCGGATTTCATCGCGAGGTTTGCAAAATATTGGCTCGGCCCGGAGGTGGTGAGCTTTGCGGCTGTAACTTTGCCGGCCGGATTCACGTCTACTTGCACCACCACTTTGATCTTTCCCGTGATGGTGTTGCGCGCGCTCCGGGGCACGTCGGGTAAGACCTGATGAACGGCAACGCCTCCTGGCTCCGGTTTGGCAGTCTCGTTTGGCGGGGAATTGTGTGCCCGCCTTTCCGGCGAGGGGGACGGTCGGGATGAAACAGCTTGTCCCGAGGAATCGGGAGCTTGTGCTGGAACGGACGCTTGAGATGAAGCAGAGGGCCGCGAATTCACTGGTGCGCTATCCGGCTTTGTTTCCGGCACAGTCGGAACCCGAGTGGCTTCGCGATGACCTCGAGAATAGAACACAAGCAATGCGATCAAAACGGCCAGCACTACGATCGCCAAACCGACGGCGCCTCGGCTGATACCCTTCCGCGCGGCTGGTGCAGCCGCAGCTTCCGCCGCATGCTCAGCCGGAACAGACCTGGCAGCCGGTTGAAGCCGGGCCATAATGTCAGAGGTCGAGCACCGCCGCCTGGGGTCCAGATGCAGGCACTCACGAATGATGCCCCGGAAAGGCTCCGGGATTGATCTTGGAACGGTCGGGTCTCCGCGCGAATCGCTCGTCAGTGACGGATTCTGCGTCATGGCCGCCAACAAGGTGACGCCGACCGACCAGATGTCGCCTTCCGGCGATAGAATGCCGGCGGCTGTCTCCGGCGCGTCATATACGTCCCTGCGCCGCGTTTCTCCCTCTGATCTAGACGAAATGTGGTCGGGCGATAGCTTGAGTTGATCCCCGATGGCCAGAACGTTGGACGGCTTGATCCGCCCGTGTACCAGGCCGCGATGGTGCAGATAGGAGATCGCGTCCACGAGCGGCGGCAGCATATCGCCAACCTCGGCGGCCGTGAGCGGCCGGTGGGGAAGAATCTGGGACAGATCTTCGTCTGCGTATTCCGTCACAACGTAGAGCAGTGGAGCGTTGTCAATCCGACAACTGCCCGCCTGAAAAATACGGACGATGTTGGGATGCGAGAGTTGCGCAGCGGCGCGCCAGCGCGAGAGTTGGCGCTCGACATCAAGACCGGAGGCCGGGATGAGCTTGATGGCGGCTTTGGATGCCGCCTGCCCGCCCCGTTCAGTGAGAAAGACGACGCTATGGTCTGACTCACCCAGTTTCTGCCGCAGCGGAAACTTGCCCTCAACAACTCGGCCCTCCCATGTTTTCGACGCTTCAGCAATCATCATGAACGGCTCTCGCGAGGAACATTCTATGCCATCTGGCATCTCGACAGGGAGGCAGAAGTTCTTCTAGATGGCCGTCTAAAGGCCAGTGTCGCGCGTAATTCCCTACGTGCCTCGCGGTCAGCTATGGGCGGTTGACTTGGTGCGCCGTTGCCGGGCTGCTTCATAAAGCAGGATGCTTGCCGCCACGCCTGCATTTAGCGACTCTACGCGGTCGGCGTGTGGAATTTCTACGGTCTCGTCCATTTGTGCCATCAAAGGCTTCGGCAACCCGGATCCCTCGCCTCCGATAAAAATTCCAGCGGGCATGGCCAAGTCGGCTTCATGCAACGGCGTCCCCTTATGGGATGACGTAGCTATAACTCGGAGGCCGGCTCGACGCAACTCAGATATCGCTTGTTCCGATCCGCCAATTGCTTTAGCCGACAAAAGCGGAAGCCGGAACATAGACCCGGCGGAAGCTCGAATGACCTTGGAATTGAACCG
>Ga0335071_10004305_pt1 | contig 14867 bp, 15 predicted proteins | sample Lox_Sample_15_FD_206724 | JGI IMG/M metagenome (GOLD analysis project Ga0335071, IMG submission 206724) | Soil microbial communities from Loxahatchee National Wildlife Refuge, Florida, United States - Lox_Sample_1.5 | ecosystem: Environmental > Terrestrial > Soil > Wetlands | place: USA... | reverse complement strand
TACCACCAGGTACCCGTTGTCGTAGGCGGCTGACGTATCGAGGTACGGAATGTCGTCGAAACGCCGGCTGCTGTACTTCGGGCTGTCGACAAACAGCGCTAAGGCCTTCCCTTTCGTGTTGTTCGCAAAAAGCTGGAGCGGGTAGTAGATCGTTTGCAGGAAAAGACCGTTCTCGTTCGTGAAGATCGGAGCAATCACGTTCACCAGCTGCGCCATGTTGGCGATTTTGACGATGTGCGCGTGGTTCACGAACGCGTTGAGGAATGTCGCCACCACCAGCGCATCCTCCAGATTGTAATGTTCCTCCAGGATGCGGCGTCCGCGCTGTTGATCGCCGCGCGCGCGATACCAAACGTTCCATTCGTCCCAGGCAATGTAGATCTTGCGATTGCGGACCCCGGACAGCGCCGCATCAATGATGCCTTCGGCAGTTTTCAGACGGGATGCCAACTCCATCGAACTCGCCACGAAATCGCCGTAGTCGTTCTGCGGGTTGCCGACATAGGTGTGCAGCGAGAGGTAATCCACATGATTCTTCAGGTACTCGAGCACCGTCCGATTCCAGCCCGTCCAGTCCGAGCCGGCGCCGAAGTTCGAGGAGCCCGCCGCGATCAACTTGACGTTCGGGTCGGTCCACTTCATTAGCTTGGCGGCTTCGAGGGCAAATTTGCCATAGTCGTCGGCGCTTCGGTGGCCCATCTGCCAAGGGCCATCCATTTCGTTTCCCAATCCCCAGTAGGTAACCTTCCAAGGATCGGCTCGGCCATTTTGTTTGCGCAACTGCGTCATCGCGGTGTCCTCGGCCGAATTGCAGTACTCCACCCATTGCTGCGCCTCCTCCCACGTGCCGGTTCCCAGATTGGCGCAGATGTACGGCTCGGCCGCGAGCTTCTCGGTGTAATTAAGGAACTCGTGGGTCCCGAAGCGGTTGCTTTCCACCGTGCCCCAAGCCATTTCGAGGCGTGGAGGCCGCTGGTCGCGCGGGCCAATGCCGTCGCGCCAGTGATAATTGGACGAGAAATTCCCGCCCGGCCAGCGGAGTAGGGTGACACCCAGCTTCTTGGCTGCATTCAGAACGTCGCCGCGGGTGCCATCGGCGTTCGAAAGCGGGGATTGTTCATCAAAGACGCCGCCATAGATGCAGCGTCCGAGGTGTTCAATGAAATTGCCGTATATCATCGGATCGATATCTCCGATGGTCCGTTCCGTATCGATCTTCACGCGGGCTTTCAATGCGCTTTGCTGCGCGCGCAGAATCCAAGGCGCGGCGGCGATGGATTTCGAAAAGCTTCGTCGGGAAAGCATGCGTCTCCTCCTGGTGTACGCTCAGCTCTTCGGCGCCAGTATAAACAACCGAAGATCGTTCAGCCAACCGATCTGCTCTTCGTTCCGCGGAGCCGCTATCTGGTCCTGAATCCCTTCCAATAGCGGGCGGGAGTCCACTGCGAATCCGCAGCCTTCAAAAAACGCTCGGGCGTGTTCCAGACTATCGAAATAGTTCGAGTCGAGACTGCGGCCCAGCGTCGCCAGCTCTCTTTGACGATGCTCGGAGCTTTGTTGCTGCGCCCAGCTTCTCAAGTGGATGTCGGGAGTGATCCACCATCCGCCGAAGCGCCGAAGAATCTCGTGCACATTGGCCGCAAGCTGCATCTTCTCCTCGAAGGTCAGGTAACGAAGCAGTCCCTCGGTAGTGACGGCCACCGGCCGTCCGGAATCGAATGGAGAGCAGCATGCCAGAAGTTCAGCCCGATCGATTACGCTGGCGGCACAGAGATGCAGGCCGTCTGGAACCGAGCCGAGAATCGCGGCCACGATCTCTCGCTTCATGGTCATCGACTCCGCCAGATCGGCTTCCACGTACGCGACGCCTCGCTGGGCAAGTTCCATGCCGCGCGGAGAAAGCCCTGCCGCAAGTTCGAGCACCTGATGAACACCCTTTTTCTCCACCATCCGGCTCACCGCGCGAAAACGCGCTTCGAACAGTGAGGCGTAAATGCGCGAGCCATCCGACCACGGGCCTTCCCTCAGAGTGGCGCCCCGGTCACGCAGAACTCTAAGCATCTCTTTGGCCCATGGAATCTCCGTGTATTCGCCGCGCGCAAAGGCAGGCACCAACGCTGTGACGGAGACTCGCCGGAAGTCGTAGGTTTGCATGTTCTCGTTCACAGTGTATCGCCAGGACTTGGAAGGAGAGGGTGGTCCGGAGCGAGCGTCAGAGAGGAAGACCTACAGTCTGCCACCTGCGCAATTGATGTGTCCGATGGCGCGAGACAAAGTCATCGGTATCCCCAATAGAAACTTTTAGCGGCTCGACGTACTGGTGGTCGAACGTTCCGGATGTAGGGTGACCTTCTGCACACGCCAGTTGTTCATATCCGCGATGAACAAAGTGTTCTCGGATGGGCAAGCAATTCCGTGTGTCCAGTTGAACTGGCCCACTTCGTGTCCGGATTCTCCGAACCAACCCAGAATTCTTCCGTCCTTCGGATTGATTTTGTAGATCCGGCCCGGCTCCTGGTCCGCGGCATACAGATATTGCGGCGTGGTGTTGGTCATACAAAGAGCCCAGGGAGCCGTCACGTCCGGGGCGTTCTCAGGAGCGCTGCCAAGCACTGGATGCCGCGCTTTGTCATAGGGAAGGTTCAGCAGGATCTGGCGCTCGAAATTACCGTCACCGTCGAACACCTGAATGCGTGCATTCCCCCGGTCGGCCACATAAATGTTTCCGTCACGATCTGACACGATATTGTGCGGAGTGTTGAACTGGCCTGTCGCCGGCCCGCGGGCGCCCCAGGACTTGATCCAGTTTCCGTGCTTATCCAATTTTGCAATCCGCGAGTTACCGTAGCCGTCACTGACGTAGATGTTGTCCTGAGCGTCCCAGGTCACGTCCGTCGCTCCGTTGAAAAGGCCGTCGACGTGCCGTGGGGGATTCTGAGCAATCTTCCGAGGATCAAAGTATTCAGGGACATCCGGTCCTTCCGGGCGGCGGCCGAGGTTCATGACCACCATTCCCTCGGGGTTGAACTTAATCACCGTGTGGACACCCTTGTCGACAACCCACAGGTTGTCGTAGCGGTCGAACCTCACCGAGTGCGCGTAGCCAAGTCCGTAAACTCCCTTGCCCAACTCCCGAGTTAACTTGCCGCTGGAATCAAACTCCAGAAGCTGTGTTGTAGCGTTGCCGTAAATCGGGCCGGTGGTTGCGCTGCCCGGGTGATTCAGCACCACCATCGTTCCCTTGGAGTTCACGGCGACGCCCAGTACCTCGCCCAGGTTCATCTGGTAGTTCAATTTGAGAAAGCTTGCGTCGAAGTCGGCGGCTATCTTAGGCGCATACTGTTGGGCCGGCAGGCTAGCGAAAGCCGCGAGGGACACTATAAGGAGTTGGCTGAATCCTCTCATTGGAACCTCGATCAGAGAGTTTACTACTTTGATCAATCAGTTTCCTGCTTCGCCCGTTCCTGCGCTCGTAGCCGATCGATTGCCCCGAGCTCACACCGCCTGGAGCGGCTCGCTTCGAAACCGGATCGTGGCCAGGGTTCCAAGAACTACGAAAACAGCCAGCACGATCAGTTGGGCGATGGCGAAGGGCGGCTCCGATTGCGTCGGCGCCAGCGATTTCAACGCGGGAACCCGCCGGAAGAGCTGCACCACCAACACGAACACGTTCAAATACAGAGCCAGTAGCGCGGTAATCACATACGTCCGGCACCATGCCCCGTCCATGTGATAGTGGTAGCGCGCCGGAATGGCTGCCGCCAGTATGACCAACGACAGCGTGCCGAGCGCATGCGATGGTAGAAACCCGTGGAAAGGAAACATGAAACCGGTGACGCTGGTGGCCGCCGTCGTGGTCAGGAAAACCGCAGTCCAGCCGTCCAGCCGTTGGGATTTGATCAGCCCGAAGAAAACAACAAAACCTGAGGCGATGCCAATCAGGCTGATTGCGACATGAAACAGCGTAAACAACTCTAAGGCCATGATATTCTCCTGCCCAAAATTCTGAACCAACTGCCTCATCCCGGAAACCCTATAATCAGGGACCGTCGAATACCCCGTTCGAGTGACGTTGCCGCCCTCGCTCCCGGCCACGATGACCATGCCTGGACAGCGGTGTCCACGACACGGCAAGCGCGACTTCAAAGTTTCAAACGTCCCTGAAAAATGAGCGCGCAGCGATGGTCCTGCTCTTGCACTGCCACGGGCGATACGAGCGCACCCCATCGAGTGGACGCCTGTCGCCTGAGGAGGCGATATTCATGCATTCAACAAGAGCGAAACTAACTTGTGCGGTAGGCCTGGGATTGCTTACCCGCATGGCCCGAGCCGCACGGGCGAGCGGCTGGGATCAAAAGACAACCTTCACGTTTAGCGGCCCTGTCGAGATCCCCGGCCAGGTTCTTCCGCCCGGCACCTACGTGTTTAAGCGTGCGGATTCACAAGCGGAGCGCAACATCGCGCAGGTTTTCAGTAAGAACGAAAGGCACCTCTACGGGACTTTTCTGGCGATTCCAGATCAGCGTCTGCGACCGCCTGGTAGACCAATCATCACTTTCGATGAGAGGCCGCCGGCGTCCCCCGAGGCAGTACGAGCTTGGTTCTACCCTGGCGAGAACTACGGTCATGAATTTGTGTACCCGAAGCCAAAAGCAGTTGCGCTGGCAAAATCCAACAACACCCCGGTTCCATCCATGCCGGCCGAGCTGAGCGCCAATACGACCGAGCCCGCGCCGACTCTGACCGAACCCCATGTGGAAGCTCTGCGCCAGGCGCCTCTCAAAGCTGAGAAGCCCACCGAGGAAGAGGTCGAAATTGCCGAGGTCTTCATCGCGCAGGACGTAGCTCCGTCCGCTCCTGCCGCCGCCGCACCAGCCCAACTGCCTGCTACGGGAAGCGATCTGCCGGTGATCGGGCTTGCCGGTCTGCTGTTCCTTGGAACCGCGGGCCTCCTCAGATTCGCGGCCGCCGGCCGCAGCTAGGCCAATCGAACTCGACCGTCAATCAAAGGAGCTTATGTCCCACCATCTGGATTCACCCATCGCACGGCAAGATATTCGACTCGACATAACGGATCTCTACCTGTTTCGCGGTGAGACCGGCACAGTGTTCGTCATCAACGTTTGCCACTCGATTTTCGGCCCAATCCCGTCGCCCGGCTTCCATCCGGAGGGGAGGTATGAATTCAAGGTTGACCTGGACGGCGACGCCGTTGAAGATGTCACCTACCGGCTTACTTTCGACGAGCGCGGCGCCAACGGAGAACAGCGCTATGTGGTGCGCTCAATCCGGGGAGCCGATGCTGTGAGCCCCGATGCGCCCGGCACGGTCGCGGCAAAGGGCACTACGGGCGAGGTGGTCGTCACGCCGGCCGGGCTGCGCGTCTGGGCCGGCAAGGCCGGTGATCCGTTCTGGATCGAGCCGGACGTGCTGCACGCAGTCGGTCATGCCTTCCAGGACGGAACAAGAATCGATTTATCCGGGTGGGATCCTAACCGCGCGAAGAACCTGTTTGCCGGCCATACGGTGTATTCAATCGTGCTGGAAGTGCCCGATAGCAAACTGCTTGCCGGCGACAATCAACGCATCGGCGTCTGGGCCGTGTCGACGCTCGCCACCGACGCCGGAGGGTGGCGTTCCATCAACCGGGTTGGGCTTCCGATGATCCCTCCGCTGTTCACCCAATTCAACGAATCGCTCGGCAATCGCCTCAATGCCGGCCGCCCGGCGGACGACCTGGCAACGTATGGTGAGATCATCACCAAGTCCATCGCCGGGGTCGTTTCGGCAACCGGAACGGCGGCAGATCCTCGCGCCTATGGCGAGACGGTCGCGCTCCGGCTCTGTCCCAACATTCTGCCCTATCGGGTCGGCACGCCGGCCGTGTTCGGCTTTGCGGAATGGAACGGTCGTTCCCTCACCGATAACGCACCGAACGTCATGTTCTCGATCGCGGCGAACACGCCCGTGAGTCTCGGGATAGGGAAGGAGTCGGTGACTTCGAAGCCATCAACGGCCTTCCCCTACGTTCCTGCCGTCGAAAGTGGCGAACTTGTCACTGCGGGCGCCCCACGCCGGCAGCACAACGCTTAGCTGCTAATGGTCGGCGGAGTACGTTCGAGCCACCAGGCCTCAGAACTCGCCCTAAACTCTCCAAGGTTGCGTCCCGTTGGACGGCGCTGTAGAATTCGGGTCAGGAGAAATGGGCATGAGGCTAACCAGACTCGCGCGGAGTGTTCCGCCGGCGGTCGCGAAGTTCAGTCTTTTCGGCATCGGAATCGCATGTGCCGGGATGCTTACCGCGGCGGAGCCTTTATATACGGTTCTGAATCCGACCGGCAATCCCCCGCCGATCCAGCGCCGCGCCATGGCCCCGCGTCCCGCGAGTCTGTCGGGCAAGACCGTCTATCTGGTGGATGAGACTTTCGACGGCGGCGACAAATTTCTGGAGCAAATGCAGGCATGGATGGCTGTGCACATGCCCGACGTGAAGACAGTTTTTCGCGCCAAGAAGGGCTCGTATGCCGCTGACGATCCGGATCTCTGGAAGGAAATCAAGTCGGTCGATGGCCTGATGGTCATGGCCATAGGCCATTGAAGCACCTGTGCGCCGGCGGTCGTCGGCCATGTAGCGGAAGTTGAAGCGAATTACGGAGTCCCTGCCGTCGGCGTCATCATCGACGCTCTGGTGGATCTGGTCCACGACAAAGCGTATGAAGAAGGAATGCCCGCGCTGCGGTTGGCCTTCACGCATACGCCGGTCGGAGGCAAGACCCGGAAAGAGCTCGATGAATACATCGCTGGTGACGATCCCGTCACCAAGCGGCCGTTCATGGCCGAAATTGTCGACTATCTGACGCGCCCGCTGAACGAGGAAGAGAAGAAGACTGGCGTCGTCCAACGAGAGAAGAAGCGGTTCATCGGTCCCGACACCTACGAAAATATCCAAAAGTACTTTGACGAGCGTTTTTGGACGGACCAGCTTCCCATCATCATGCCGACAGAAGATCGCGTCGCGGCAATGCTCAAAGCGACGCATCATAAGCCCGACGAAATCGTCGGAAAGATGCGAGTCACCGGTGAGCGGGAGGCGTGGTCCTACTCCGTGGAGACCGTCGCTGTCAACGCGGTGATGGCCGGCGCAAAACCCGAGATGTTCCCCGCGATCCTGGCCTTGGCCGCTTCGCAAACGAATGCACACTCCAGTTCCACTTCGTCCATGGCCACCATGGCCGTCTTCAACGGCAAAATCGTCAATGAACTGGATTTGAACTCCAGCACAGGCGCTTTGGGACTCTACAATAACGCGGGCGCGCTCATCGGCCGAGCCTGGAGCCTGCTGTCGATGAACGCCACCGGCGGCTCGGTGCCGGGCCACACCTACGAGGGCGTTCAGGGCAATCCCATGTCGGACGTCCCCGCCGTGTTCGCCGAAAACGTCGCGGGCTTACCGGCAGGTTGGAAGCCGCTCTCCGTTCAGAAGGGTTTCCAGGCCGACGACAACGTGGTCAGCACCTTCGACGGTTGCCAGAGTCAGAACACGATGATGGTTCTGCAGGATGAGGATTGGGAATACACTCTGAAGCGGTTCATCGGCGGCTTGGGTTCTCCACAGCGCGGCGGCAAGCTGCTGCTGATCGATCCCTCGGTGACTCCTCCTCTGCTTCGCTTCGGCTTCGACAGCAAAGAGAAGCTGATCAGGTGGGTGAAGGAGAATGTGACGCTTCCCAAAAACCATTACTGGCTCGACCAGGAGGTCATCAACTACAAGCTGGGGCCGGCCCGCGCAGGTCGCGAGCCCTACGCCACATGGTTGAAGCTCCCCGGCGACGCGCCGATTCCGTATCTCGATAACGTCGAAGTGGTGGTGGTCGGTGGAAGCGGCAACATCCGGTGGAGCGTGAATGAGTGCTCTTACCGGAGAAGCGTCAAAGTCGACGATTGGAGATAAGAACATCCATGCGCATAGCAGCCGGCCTGATGCTGTCGCTGGGAATCGCGCTGCTCCCCCTGACGACCGATGCCGCGCAACCGGCCTGCGCAGCCGATGCGAAAGCAGCGGATCTCAACCTGAAGTTCAAGGACCTCCAGGGCAAGTCCGTCACCTTGTCCGCCTACAAGGGCGAGGTGATTCTGCTGGACTTCTGGGCGACGTGGTGCCCGCCATGCCGAAAAGAAATCCCCGGCTTCATCGAGCTTTACAACACCTACCATTCGCGCGGATTGGCGGTCGTCGGTGTTGCCATGGATGACGCCGAGGATCTCGCGGCCGTAAAACAGTACGCCGCGCAGATCAAGATGAACTATCCGATCCTGATCGGCGCAGGGCGGGAAGACGACTTGAAACCCGCTTTCGGCGAACTTCCGCTCCCGACGTCCTTCGTCATTTCGCGCGACGGCAGGATCTGCGCAAGACACGATGGTCTCACGGCCAAAGATCAAATAGAGCGCGAAATTACCGGCTTGCTCTAATCGGTGTCTAATAGAGAGTGGAGGCTGTATGAGGCAGAATTGGTCCTACGCGTTGGCCGCCGCCATGCTGCTGGCCGGTTTGCTCGCGCCTGCGTCCGGACTGGCTCAGGACTGCAAGGGAACTTTCGTCGATGGCGAATGCGTCGAGGGTTATGTCTACGTCCCCGATTACATGACGCCGCAGGATTTGAAGAAGAATATCGACGAACACGCCGCCGGCATGGTAATCGTCGACACGGCCGCTCCTCCCATCTGGGAAGACGAACATATTCCCGGCGCGGTGAACTTTCCGTACTCGAAGAACATTACCGCTCCCGTGCCTCTGCCTCGCGAAAAGACGCTGGTCCTCTACTGCGCCTGCAACAATGAGGAAGACTCCACCGACATGGCGCGCCAACTCAGTCTCATCGGCTACCGCAAGGTGAAAGTTCTCAAAGGCGGCTGGTTCGAATGGCTGAAGCTGAAATACAAGACGGTGAGTAAAGAGGACGAGCAAAAGGGCAAAGGATGAAATTCAGCGCGCTCATCTGCCCGCTACTGCTCTGCATAGGCGCATCGGCGGCTGATCTTGCTTCCGGCCCCGCGATCGGCGCCACTACGATGTCGATTCCCGTCATGGACGTCACGGGTTCTTACAAAGGCGAACTCGTCTGCTACGTCTGCGACTACGACAAGGCTCCCGACGTCCTCGCCTTTTTCCGCGATACTTCCGACGCCACCGCGAAAGAGATCATCCAGCTCAACGAACTGTACCTGAAAAACAAGACGCGTGGCTTCAAAGCGGTTGCCATGATCATTGCCGGTGAAGGCGCCAAACCGTGGCTCGAGGAACTGAACCGGTCCGCGCACCTCGAAATCCCTCTGACCTACTTCCGCAAGGGGCCCAAGGACGCCGCAGTGCGTGTCTACAACCTGAACCCGGCCGTCGGGAATACATTCCTCGTGACGGTAAACCGAACCGTGGTGGCAAACATCTCCGATATCACGCCGGACCAGTTCAACCGCGTCGCCGACGCAACGTCGCAAATGCTCGCCACTCTTCGGTAATCGGGGCTAGCCGGCGGCCATGGGTCGCGCCAATCGACCCAAGAAGCTGTCGATAGCGGAAAGAACCGCATCGCGACGGTCCCGGTGGGGCGCATGCTTGCAGTTTTCGAGGAGAACCGCCGAAGCCGTTGGTATTCTCCGCTGAATAGCCTCCATCTGCTGAACCGTGCCGTATTCGTCCTGCGCTCCCTGGAGCACGAGAACCGGGCAGCGGACGGTGTCGAGAAATGATTCGATGTTCCAGTCGCGAAAACGCGGGTCGAGCCAGATGTTGTTCCATCCCCAGAACACCGAATCGACGTTTTCGTGATACCGACCCAAGCGCTGGGGCAAGTCCGTTTCCTCATAGACGACTTTGGCCTGCGCGATGCTCGAAACGGTTATATCTTCCACAAGGACGTGCGGCGCCTCCAAAATCAGGCCGGCGGGCGATCCCGGAAACGTGCCTGCATAGATAATGGCGATGGAAGCACCGTCGCTGTGTCCCAGGAGCAGGGGCCGTTCGATGCCGGCCCTCTGGAGAATCTCCGGAAGCACGGCCTGCGCCTCGTGATGCATATACGAAACCGTCCTCGGCTCTTCGAGTGCGTCCGAAGCACCATGGCCATATCGCGAATAAAGAAAAACCCCGGCGCCTGTTTCTTCGGCCACATTCAGCGGGAAATCCTTCCAATGCGCGACAGAACCAAGTCCTTCATGCAGCATGACGATGGTTGGAAGAGTGGAATCCCGCGCGGGAATCCTGACTGTCTCCAGCCAGTGGCCGTTAATCCGGTAGCGATCGGTAGGCGGCATGCTGCTCAACGGTGAACGACCGCCGGCGCCAGTGTTTCTCGAACGGGTGTGTTCCTCAAAGCTCGAATCAGCGCCTCCAGGCTCTCCTCGAAGGAATGGCCCGCAGTGTCCACTTGAATGTCCGCCTTACGGTAAAGCACCTCGCGCTCCGCGAGAATTCGCTTTAGATCGGACATCGCGTCGCGATTGTTAGCCATCGGCCGCATATCGCCTTGGGCGGCCACGCGTTGCATATGCTCTTCGGGAGAAGCGCGGAGCCAAACCGTAAAGCAACTCGACAACAAGCGTTCAAACGTACTGGGTTCAGACACAAGGCTGCCTCCGGTGGCCAGGACAAAGCATGGGTAACGCTGGAGCACATCTTCCAGGCATTTGCGCTCGAGTGCCCGGAAGCCGGCCTGTCCGCGAAAATCAAATATCAAGTTCAACGTCAGCCCGCTTTCCTGTTCGATCAGGCGGTCTAGCTCCACGAACGTCATCTCCAGACGCTCCGCGAGCGCCGCTCCCAGCGTGGACTTCCCTGCCCCGCGCAGTCCTATGAATGCGATGCGGCGATGACGGGCGGCGGGGTCAACGCCGCCGAACTGATGAAGCAGCGTCTGGCGAGCGAGTTTGAGATCGTCGATGGAAAGCCGCCGGAGGAACTCGACCGTATGCACCAATTCCACCGGCGGCTCGGGCCCTTCTGAGAGCAGAACGTCGGCGGACAGGTTCAGCGCCTTGCCCAACTGCCGCAAAACTAGCACCGAGATGTTGCCGTAACCCGACTCAATCTGCGCCAGGTAGCGTTCGGAGACCCCGGAATCGCGCGCGAGTTGCTTCCGCGTCATGCCGCGGCGTGCCCGGGCCTGCCGAACGCGATCGCCCAGCAACTTCAGAGACTTCGCCGCACGGGATTTCGCGGGAGCGTTGCGTTTCGCCAATACCGGCATTATAGTGCATGCGTTGCATTGACTTCAAGCCTGAAGATGCATTATCTTGTAGCAGTGCCGGAAGCAACGCCCTTAACGGTAGACACCAGCTTCGTCGATTTCCAAACGGCGCCTTCGCGGTATCGGCATTGGAGTCTGTCCGTTCACGACCGCGTTGCCACACTTGCATTGGATGTCCAGGAAGACGCCCCGCTTCGTCCGGGTTACAAACTCAAGTTGAATTCGTATGACCTCGGTGTCGACATCGAACTCCACGACGCGGTTCAGCGGATTCGATTTGAGCATCCCGAGGTTGCCTGCGTCGTCATCACCAGCGCCAGGCCGCGAGTCTTCTGCTCGGGCGCCAATATCTACATGCTGGGCCTCTCGAGCCACGCCTGGAAGGTGAACTTCTGCAAGTTTACGAATGAGACTCGCAATGGACTCGAGGATTCCAGCCGGCATTCCGGCTTGAAATTCATCGCGGCCTGCAATGGCTCCACGGCGGGCGGAGGCTATGAACTGGCGTTGGCCTGCGACGAAATTGTCTTGATTGACGATCGGTCCTCGGCGGTGAGTCTCCCGGAAGTACCGCTGTTGGGTGTGTTGCCAGGCACCGGCGGCGTGACGCGCCTGACGGACAAGCGGCATGTGCGCCGGGATTTGGCGGATGTGTTCTGTTCGACGCCCGAAGGTGTGCAAGGTCAGCGCGCAAAGGAATGGGGATTCGTCGACGCGGTCGTCAAACCACAGGATTTCGATGCCTATGTGAAGAACCGCGCAATGGCGCTCGCGGCTATGAGCGGCCGATCGAAAGACACTCGCGGAATCGAACTGACACCGCTCGATCGGAACGTCGATGAGCGCGGTTATCACTACAAATATGTGGACGTCGAATTCGACGCCCGGCGCCGAACGGCAACTCTGACCGTTCAAGCGCCCGAATCCGCTGGTCCCACGTCGGTCGCGGAAATTCTGGATTTGGGCGCCGGGTGGTGGCCATTGCAAATGTCGCGGGAGTTGGACGACGCCATCCTCTCGTTACGAACCAACCAGCTCGAGCTTGGCTTATGGGTCTTCAAGACCCGCGGAGACGTGAAGAGCGTCCTCGCCGTTGACGCAATTTTGGCGGCAAATCGCGACCACTGGTTCGTGCGTGAAGTGACCGGGATGATGCGGCGGACATTCGCGCGCGTGGACGTTACGTCCAGATCTATCTTTGCACTGGCCGAGCCGGGGTCGTGTTTCGCCGGCAGTCTGCTGGAGCTGGCGTTGGCGGCGGACCGTATCTACATGTTGGATGACTCGCGATGCGCCATAGCGCTTTCGGAAATGAACTTCGGCGGCTTGGAAGCGGTCCACGGCCTCTCACGCCTGGCGGCGCGGTTCCATGGCGATCCCCCGCAAATGAGTCGTGTACGCGAAACGATCGAGAATATGCTCGGACCCGGCCAGGCCGCCGAACTGGGACTGGCCACGTTCACGCCCGATGAACTGGACTGGGACGATGAGATCCGGCTCGCCATTGAGAGCCGGCTGGCGCTTTCGCCCGACGCGATGACGGGCCTGGAGGCAAACCTCCGGTTTGGCGAGCACGAAAATATGGACTCGCGCATCTTTGGCCGCCTGTCGGCGTGGCAGAACTGGATCTTTGTTCGCCCGAACGCGGTCGGACCGATGGGAGCGTTGAAGGTGTACGGCACCGGCAATCGTGCCAAGTTCGATTGGGAGCGCGTATAAACATATGTCGGACACGGGAGAGATATCGCAACAGGCAATCGACTATTCGCAGCGGATTCCTAACAACGTCGACCTTTCAACCGATCGAGCGTTGCAGCGCGCGCTCGAACGTTGGCAGCCGGCATTCTTGAACTGGTGGAATGAGACCGGACCGGCGAATACGTCGAATTTGCAGGTTTATCTGAGAACGGCGATCAGCGTTGACCGCGATGGATGGGCCAACTTCGGATACGTCCGGATGCCGGAGTACCGGTGGGGTATTTTCTTGACGCCGCGCGATGAGAGCCGGAAGATTCACTTCGGAGATCACAAGAGCGAAGAGGCCTGGCAGGACGTCCCTGGCGAATATCGATCGGCTCTGCGGCGCATCATCGTAACGCAGGGAGACACCGAGCCGGCGTCGGTCGAGCAGCAGCGGCTGCTGGGCGCAACGTGCCCGTCGCTTTACGACTTGCGGAATCTGTTTCAGGTGAACGTCGAGGAGGGCCGTCATCTGTGGGCGATGGTGTATCTCTTGCATCGCTATTTTGGACGCGATGGGCGCGAGGAGGCGGAGGCCCTGCTCGAAAGGCGCTCCGGCGACGCGAACAATCCGCGCATCCTGACGGCATTCAACGAAAAGACCAGCCATTGGCTCGCTTTCTTCCTGTTCACTTTCTTCACCGACCGGGATGGCAAGTTTCAATTGGCCGCCCTGGCCGAGTCGGCTTTCGATCCGCTGGCGCGCACCACGAAATTCATGCTGACCGAGGAAGCGCACCACATGTTTGTCGGCGAATCGGGAGTGGCCCGCACGCTGCAACGGACCTGCGAAGTAATGCAAGAGCGCAACCTGAGCGATCCTGCGCAGGTTCGCGCCCAGGGCGTGATCGATCTGGAAACGCTGCAGCGCTTCGTGAACTTTCACTACAGCGTCACACTGGACTTGTTCGGCTCCGAGATTTCCTCGAACGCAGCGGGCTATTACACGGGCGGCCTCAAGGGACGCTACAGCGAAGCCAACATCGGTGACGATCATTCCCTCGCCGGCGACTCGTACGCGGTCCCTGAAATCGAGGACGGCAAGATCGTAAACCGGCATGCTCCGGCGCTCACCGCGTTGAATGCGCGCCTTCGGGACGATTATACGCGCGAGATTCAAGCCGGTTTGGACCGATGGAATCGCATTCCCGAGCGATTCGGCCTTCCGTTCCGGATAAAGCTCCCACATGTGGGATTCCACCGCAAAATCGGGAGCTTCGCGGGCCACTACATCAGTCCCGAGGGACAAGTGCTGTCCAGAGACGACTGGGAACGGCGGGCTGCCGTGTGGCTTCCTTCAACCGATGACCACGCGTTCGTGAGTTCTCTGATGGGCCGCGTGGTCGAGCCGGGAAAGTTCGCCGGTTGGATCGCTCCCCCGGCGCGCGGCATCAACCACCAGCCCATTGAGTTCGATTACGTGCGGTTCGATTAGAATTCGATTGTGGGCACCCGCGCCTCGTTCGTTTCAGACAGGCTGCAAACCGTCTCTGCGCCTGCCCGCAAACTTTTCAACGTGATTGTGCGTGAGGCCGACCATGGTCCGCTGCGCCCGAAAGCGAAGGGCACGGCAACGCCAGCCGAGATTCTGGAAGCGTGCGGCCTGGACGTAGGGGAGTTTTACGATTTGCTGGAAATGTTGAAGGAGGCCGGTCTGATTCGCGTATCGAGTTCTTATCCGTTCGAAGAGATCCAACTCACTCCCGAAGCAGAGGAAGCCCTGCGTGACGCTTCATAGCTTCGCCGTTACACCGGACAATCGTTACTTCGAAGACTACACGCCTGGGGGCGTGTACGACCTGGGAACAGTCACGATCACTCAGGCCGAGATCATCGACTTCGCCCGGCAGTTCGACCCGCAGTACTTCCACACCGACCCGG
>Ga0335071_10004302_pt1 | contig 14874 bp, 7 predicted proteins | sample Lox_Sample_15_FD_206724 | JGI IMG/M metagenome (GOLD analysis project Ga0335071, IMG submission 206724) | Soil microbial communities from Loxahatchee National Wildlife Refuge, Florida, United States - Lox_Sample_1.5 | ecosystem: Environmental > Terrestrial > Soil > Wetlands | place: USA: Florida... | reverse complement strand
CTCGAACCGTTTCATCACTCATCGATAAATGGTCGGCACAGAATCACAGAGACGCGCCGCTATTGATCGTGGGGCATTCGCACTCGCATGATGACCACACAGCCGGCGATGGGCAATTTAAAGAGCGGCCAAATACGACCCTGGTACCTCTGACAATTGCTGGGACCAGCCGGTTCTTCGGCATTGAACATTGGCCGGAAGATATTGGCCGTCTGGATCTGGGTAATCGTATCCTTGACGTCATGGCCATCCCGGGACATGATGTCCTTAGTCTGGCGTACTATGACCGCCAGACCGGCGTGCTGTTCACGGGCGACAGCCTGTACCCGGGCCGATTGTACGTGCGCGATTTTCCGGCATTTGTGAAAAGCACCGAACGCCTGGTGCGTTTTACCGAAGGCAAAATTGTCACTCATGTGCTTGGCTGTCACATCGAGCAGAGCCGCACACCGTATCTAGATTACAAGATCGGAACACCGTACCAGCCCGATGAGCACTCACTCGAGCTGAGCCGCGGCAGTCTGCTGGAACTGCATGATGCTTTGGCGCACATGCAGAAGCCGGAGAGACTGGCCCTGCGTGACTTGACGATCTGGCCGGTGAGCGACAAAGTCGAAACACCAGCGGGGCCCGCGCAATGAGGACAATAGGATGGTTCGTAGCGCTGGCGGTGATCGCTCTCTGCGCCACTGGTACCGATTCGCCTGATCTCAAAGCAGTGCAGGCGCCAATGTCGTCCGTGCACGCGCTAGCTAAGTTCCAGGTGCCTGGTTTTCCGGACTGGATCGGTGTGGGCGATAGCATCTGGATTTCGAATAAGCCGAAGGACAACCTCTCGCGGCTCGATCCTAAAACAAATGAAGTCGCCGGCACGATTTCGACGGGCAAAGCGCCCTGCGCGGGCCTGGCCATGGGGTTTGGCAGCGTGTGGGTGCCGAACTGCGGAGACGGCTCGGTGTGGCGCCTGGATGCCGAAACCAACAAAGTAGTCGCCAAGATCGCGACGGGCATTGCCGACACCGAAGGCACCATAACGGCCGGTGAAGGGAGCATCTGGATGCCTGCCGATGCGACCGGTGTGTTGGCTCGCATCGATCCAAAGACGAATGCGGTCGCGGCCCGGATTAAAATCTCCGCGGGATCATTCGCGGCCATGGCCGGAGAAGGCGCGATTTGGGTGACGTGCACAAAGAGCAATCTCGTTTCCAGGGTCGACGCGAAAACGAACCAGGTGGTGGCGAAGATCCCGGTAGGCCCATCGCCGCGATTTCTGGCCGTCGGGCTCGGTGCGGTCTGGACGCTCAACCAGGGCGACGGCAGCGTGACGCGCATCGATCCCGCCACCAATAAGGTGACGGCGACCATCGCGGTCGGCGTGCCGGGTGAAGGCGGCGATATCGATACGGGTGCCGGCGCGGTATGGGTGACGGCTATGGGAAAGCCCATCTCGCGTATCGACGCCGCAACCAATCGCGTGGTGAAGCAATATGTGGGCAAAGGCGGCGACGCCTTGCGTTTCGGGCTGGGCTCGTTGTGGCTTTCCAATCATGAATTCCAGGAAGTTTGGCGAATAGATCCAAAGGCTTTGTGAAATGAGAAGTGCTATCTCCTTACTGTTTGCGTGTCTGTCGCTCTATGCGGGCGCGCCCGCGTCGTCTCAACAAGCGGATTTCTTCGAGAACCAGGTCCGGCCGGTGCTGGCTAACAATTGCTATGCCTGCCATACCAACTCCGAAATGGGCGGGCTGCGCGTGGACTCTCGCGAGGCTCTGTTGAAGGGCGGCAAAACCGGCCCGGCCGTGATGCCGGGAGATCCCGGGAAGAGCCTGCTCATTGAGGCCGTTCGTCAAACCGGCGAACTCAAGATGCCGAAGGGCGGCAAACTCAAGCCGCAGGAAGTCGCCGCACTGACGGAGTGGGTCAAAATGGGTGCGCCATGGCCGGAGTCGGCGAAAACCATTCCGGTTTCGAAGTCAAAGCAATTTGTCGTCACTCCAGAGCAGAGGAAATTCTGGTCGTTCCAGCCGCTGCGTGAGCCGGAAATTCCGCAGGTGAAGGAGAAATCGTGGGCAAAGACAAATATCGACCGGCTTGTGCTCGCGAAACTGGAAACGGAAGGGCTGAAGCCGGTGGCCATGGCCGACCGCCGCACCTTGATTCGCCGCGCCTCGCTGGACCTGATCGGATTGCCGCCGACGCCTGAAGAGATCGATGCTTTCGTTGCGGACAAATCGCCCCGCGCCTTCGAAAAAGTTGTGGATCGATTGCTCGCGTCACCCCAATACGGCGAACGTTGGGGACGGCATTGGCTGGATGTTGCCCGCTACGCCGAGGATGACGTGCGCGGCCTGGATCCCAAGGACCGCGGTTATATGCCATTCAGCGGCGCTTATGTTTATCGCGACTGGGTGATTCAGGCTTTCAATCAGGATATGCCGTTCGGCGCCTTCGTGAAAGCCCAGCTTGCGGGCGACCTGCTGGACGAAAAGGTTCGAGCGAAAACCGTCGCCGGAACCGCAATATTGGGGCAAGGTCCGTGGTGGTGGGACCAGGCCGAGCCCGTGCAAGGCCGCGCCGACGAGCGTAACGAGCGCATCGACTTGGTGACCCGCGGGTTCCTGGGCCTGACCGTCGCTTGCGCCCGGTGCCACAACCACAAGTACGATCCGATCTCGCAGCAGGATTACTATGCGCTTTCTGGCATCTTTCTGAACACCACGTACACCGAGTACCCGACGTCTTCACCCGCCGAAACCGCTGCCTGGCAGAAGCAGCAGAAGAAAATCGACGACCTCGAAGAGGAGCTGGACAAATTCATCTCGGAGGAAGGGAAGTTATACGCCGAAGTGGTGGCGCACAAAACCGCTAAATACCTGGTCGCGGCGTGGAAGGTTACGGGCGAGCCGAAAATGAAGGTGTTTGAGGCCGCGGCCGAAGAGAAAGTCGATCCGGAACTGCTGGAGAACTGGATCAAGTTTCTGGGCCGGCCGCAGAAGCATTATCCGTATCTGCTTGACTGGCAGGACATGGTGAAGAGCGGCGGAACTCCCGAGCAGGCCCAGTTTCTGGCCAATCAGTTTCAGGATGTCGTGCTCTCCGTGCTCGCGGAAGCCAAGGAGCTAAAAAAAGAGAACGACATCATCAAAGCGAAAGCGGACGTCAAGGAAAAACCGCACCGCGACGCGTATCCCAACGAATTCGAAACCAAAGATCAGTTCTGCCCCGGCTGCGACCTGGAATTGAAAACGATGCAGCCGCTCGAGCGCAGCAACGTTTATCTGGACGTGTTCGTATACGACCTCGATTCCGAGAGCGAGCAGAAACCGGATCCCGGTCTTCTGAGTCTGAAAGACTGGTCGCTCGAGCGGCACTTCTCCACGGAAGTAACCGAGCACATCGCCGACTTACGGGCCCAAATCGAGGCGCTGAAAAAAGCTTTGCCGCAACAATATCCATTTGTGCACGGCGTAGGGGACACAAAGACTATCAAGACGATGCATGTGAACATCCGCGGCAACCCCAACAATCTTGGTGACGAAATCCCGCAGCGTTTTCTAGCCGTTTTATCGAGTGACGATCCCAAGCCATTCTCCAAAGGCAGCGGCCGCCTGGATCTGGCTAACGATGTGGTGGCCAGTCCGATCGCCGCGCGCGTGATCGTGAATCGCGTCTGGAAATGGCATTTTGGCACGGGAATCGTCGATACGCCCGACAACTTCGGGCAGATGGGGGAACGGCCGACGAATCCCGAATTGCTAGAGTACCTGGCGAAGACCTTCGTGGACAATGGCATGTCGTTCAAGAAGCTGCATCGGGAGATTCTGCTTTCCTCCGTGTATCAGCTCAGCACGGAATCGTCGCCCCTTAATCAGGAGAAGGATCCGGCGAACCGCTGGTATTGGCGCGCCAATCGCCGGCGGCTGGACGCCGAGGCCATTCGCGATTCGGTGTTGTTCGCCTCCGGCGCCCTCGATCTGAAAAAAGCCGGTGGCCCTTCGACCGATTTCGCCGACGACAATGACCGCCGGACCGTTTATTGCAAAGTAAGCCGCTATCGGTTGAACGATTTTCTACAAGTATTCGATTTTCCGAACCCCTCGTTCACCGCTGAGCAGCGCTTCTCTACCAACGTTCCCCTGCAACGGTTGTTTTTCATGAATAGCAGTTTTGTCTACCGGCAGGCGGACCGGCTGGCCAAACGCATCTACGACGAGGGGAGTGACGAAGCCCGCATCAAGAAGGCCTACCGGCTGCTTTACGGCCGTGTTCCTACAGATGCCGAGATGCAGGCGGGGTTGGAATTCGTACACGCCAATCCCGAAAAGCCGGGTAACCAGATTGCCGGCGAGCCGCCTACGCCCTGGAAGCAGTACGCGCGAGTGCTGCTGAGTTCGAACGAATTTGAATTTGTGAACTGAGTCGAGAAGGAGAAATCAGAATGCGACATCTACCGCCCAGGCGCCCCGTGACCCGTAGAGAAGCTCTTTGCCGGATGGGAAGCGGATTCGGAATGTTGAGCTTCGCGAGCATGGTGGGCCAATCCATCACGCGCGCCGCCACCACACTCGACGCGAATGGTGTTCCCGGCGCTCGAATCCCTAACTTCAAGCCAAAGGCGAAGCATGTCATTTTCCTTTTCATGAATGGCGGCCTGTCGCAAATCGACAGCTTCGACCCGAAGCCCATGCTGGAGAAGTACAACGGCCAGCCTTTGCCCGGAGAGATTCCTCAGCACGAACGCAAGACGGGCAATCTGATGAAGTCGCCCTTCACGTTCAAGAAATACGGCAAGAGCGGAATCGAAGTGAGCGAGATCTTTCCCATGCTGGGCGAGTGCGTGGATGACATGTGCGTCATCCGCTCCATGTACACCGACATTCCGAACCACGAGCCTTCACTGCTGATGATGAATGTCGGGCATATCCAGCCCGGCCGTCCGTCGATGGGCTCCTGGATCACGTACGGCCTGGGCACGGAGAATCGCAACCTGCCGTCGTTTGTGGTTCTGTGTCCCGAAGTGCCAACCACGGTAGGGCCGCCGCTTTGGAACTCGGCGTTTCTCCCGCCGGTTTACCAGGGCACGTACATCTCCGATAGCGTGAAGGAAAAGAAGTTCGACCCGCAGAAACTTATCGCGAACATTCACAACGATAAGTTCGATCTCAAGCAGCAAAAAGGCGAAATCGACCTGCTGGAGAAGCTCGACCGGTTGCAGATAGAGCAGGAGCATGCCGATGACCCGCAGCTCGAAGCCACGCTTCAATCGATGGAGACGGCGTACCGGATGCAGACCGAAGCCCCTGACGTCTTCGACGTTCGCAAAGAGAGTGAAGCGACCATCAAGCTTTACGGCGAAGGAAGCACGGCGCGCGGCTGCCTGACTGCCGCCCGGCTCGTCGAGCGCGGTGTGCGCATGGTGCAGGTCTACTACGCCAAGGGCGATCCGTGGGATCATCACTTCGACATCGAGCTGCACCGCAAGAATGCTAAGGATTCCGACCAGCCCTTCGCCGCCCTAATCAAAGACCTGAAATCGCGCGGACTGTTCGATGAAACGCTCATTGTGTGCGGCTCGGAGTTCGGCCGGACGCCGGTAGTAGAAGTCGGCAGCGGATTCATGGGCGGCCAGGTACATAACGGCCGTGACCACAACCCCCATGGTTTCACGGTCTGGCTGGCCGGCGGCGGTGTGAAAGGCGGATTCGTCTACGGCGCCACCGACGATTTCGGCTGGAAGGTCGCAGATAAGGGCGTGCACGTTCACGATCTGCATGCGACGATTCTTCATCTATTAGGCATCGATCACACCAAACTGACTTATCGCTATAGCGGCCGCGATTTCCGTCTCACTGATGTCGCCGGCAACGTGATTCACGACATCGTCGCTTGACCTTCGGCAGTGAAATGTTACTTGACACACCCTTAACCGTCACGCAATAATCGTGAAACCTGTTGGCAGGGGGTGTTCTCTGGAGCTGTATCTGTACCGCGTAAGAACCGTGTAACCTCTGCTCTCCGTAAGTCCTGGGTTCTCTCCGAAGAGTCTTCACGAGCTTGTCTCTCGTCGTCAGTTACCCATCTGCATGGGACAAGGAGAAGCACGTATGACATCTCGAACCCGTCTGGCTGCGCGGTTGACTCTCGTGTTCGCCGGCGCAACACTCCTGTTGACAGGTCAATCCACCAGCTCTCTGCGCGGGACCATCAGTGATCCTCAAGGCGCGGTAATTCCGGAAGCGGTGGTAACACTCAGTAACGATTCGACTGGTTGGTCGCGGCAATTGGCCACCGACGGAACCGGCGAATACAGGTTTCTTCAGGTAGCTCCCGGCGATTACAAGCTAACCGTCGCTAAGCCCGGGTTCGCCACCGTCACGCGCGAGCAAATCAAGCTTCTGGTCAATGTACCTTCTACGCTCGACGTTCACATGGAAGTCGGCACGACAGGTGAACTGGTGAACGTCAGTGCCGATGCGCAACTCGTCAACACCGTCGATGCCTCCGTAGGCAATGCTTTCAACCAGAATCAGATTCGTCAGCTTCCGCTCGATACCCGCAACATCGTTCAACTGTTGAGCCTCCAGCCCGGCGTCACGGCGACGGGCGAAGTCATGGGTTCTCGGCGCGATCAGAACAACATCACCCTCGACGGCGTGGACGTCAACGACAACGAGAACTCGGGTATCGGCGGGTTGAGCGATAGCGGCTCCCTGCAAGGCTCAAACGCGAATCTCCCGTCGGCGAACTCGCCCATAGCAGGCTTCAACTCCGTTCTGCCGATTCCGCTGGATTCTGTGCAGGAGTTTCGAGTTACCGTCGCAGGCCAGGGTGCGGATGAAGGCCGGTCGTCCGGCGGTCAGGTGGTGCTGGTTACGAAAAGCGGCACCAATCAGCTCCACGGCTCCGCATACGAATACAATCGCAATACTCTGTTTGCCGCCAACACGTGGTTCAACAACCGCAGCGATGTAGACCGGCAGGTTCTCAATCGTAATCAGTTCGGCGCTTCCCTCGGCGGTCCCGTGAAGAAGGATCGTCTCTTCTACTTTTTCAACTATGAGCGCCGCATCGATGCCAGCCAGCAGCCGGTGGAACGAGCGGTACCCACCGAATCACTGAAGGCCGGTAATTTGGTTTTGCAGGGTTCCGACGGCAACACCTACGCGCTCACCCCTTCCGAGATACGTCAGGTTGACCCGCTGCACATTGGGCTGAATCAGGGGTACTTGAACATGCTGAAACAGTACCCCGTGGGCAACGATCCCGCATACGGCGCCGACGGAGGCTTCAGCTTCACAGGTTTTCGATTCAACGCGCCGAACGATCTCGATAACCGCGTCTACGTCGGTAAGATCGACGCCATTCTCGATCACGCCGGCCATCACACGCTGTCATTCCGAGGCACGCTCTCTAATGCCAGCCAGGATAACCCGAACGCGCTCGCACAATTTCCGGGACAATCGCCTGCGCGCGTCTTTCTCAACAACAGCAAAGGTATGGCCGCAACCTACACCGCGGTGCTCAGCTCCAACCTGATCAACACTCTCGTCTACGGATTTACGCGCCAGGGTTTGGCGCAATCCGGTACCGTCGGCACGTCGTTCACGCTGCTCGATATCGATCCGTTGCAGAATTACAGTGCCCGCGCGTCCTCGCGCATTCTGCCGGTGCACAACGTTGTCGACAACCTGACGTGGACGAAGAATAAGCACACCATCACGACCGGGATCAATTTCCGGTTCATGACGAATAATCGTGATTCGTTCGCCAACTCGTTCCCGAGCTTTGGGTATTCGACCGAAGTCGCGGTGGGCCTCGGTGAAGACATCCAGAACGACTTGACCTCTTACCTACAGACGAAAACGGGCAACGCCAACCTGCAACTGGCGAATCCGGACGCAGCCGCAACGGCCATGGGGATTCTGCTCGGCCTGGAGAACTTCACGCAGATCACATACCAGTTCGATCGCAGCGGGAACGCGATCGCCGTGGGAGATCCCTCAACCCGCGCTTTCCGCATGAATGAATACGAAGCCTTCGTGAACGATAGCTGGCGGCTCACACCCTCTTTGACCCTCACACTGGGTTTGCGCTATAGCAACGATCGCCCGCCTTACGAAGCCAACGGCTTGCAAGTGGCGCCCAATATCGGGCTGGATGAATACTTCGGGCAGCGCCTGTTTTTCGGCTCCGAGGGTGTTCCCTCCAACGCCATGCCGAACGCCTACCTCAGCTACAGTTTGAGTGGACCGGCGAACGGTAAGCCGAGTTGGTACGATTCCGACAACAAAAACTTTGGCCCGCGTCTCGCCATCGCCTACAGTCCGAAGGCCCATGACGGTTGGATCGAGAGAATCTTCGGATCCAGTGGTGTTCTGCGCGCGGGTGGCGCAGTGCTCTACGACCGTTACGGCAGCGAACTGATTACGCAGTTCGATCAATTCGGGTCGTTCGGCCTTTCGACGACGTTGAACAATCCTGTCTCCTACAATTTCACGACTTCGCCGCGCTATGACGGGACCCCGGCCGCCCAGCCCGCAGCGCCGGCGGGTGGCTTCCCCTATTCGCCTCCCGACGTCCATGCGATCTCCGGAGAGTTTCAGGGGATCTATCCAAACCTGAAATCGCCGTACTCGGTGCTGGTCAACACATCGTTTGCTCGCGAGCTGCCAGGCAAGCTGACCATGGAAGTGTCTTACAATGGCCGTCTCTCGCGCCGCCTGATGCTGCAGGGCGATGTGTACACGCCACTCGAGAATTTCAAGGATCCGCAATCCGGCCAAACGTGGCTGCAAGCCATGACTCAGTTGCGCACCCTGAACAATAGCGGCGTCACCTACTCGGCCTTGCAGTCGAATCCGTCGCTCGTGCCGAATATTCCTTTCATTCAGGATCTGTTTCCGGCGTTGACCAATTACTACATCCCGGGCAGCGCGTCGGCCAACTATTTCTACGGCATTTACGGCGTCTACGGCGGTAGTTACCTCGATATTCTCCACGCACTCGACCGCATTCCAGGCGCGTTCGGCACACCCAACGGTACCTGTGCCTCGCGTTATGGCTGCTTCACCTTCTTCGCGCCACAGGGCAGCTCCATGCCCACGTGGATGAACAACGGCGATGCCAATTTTCATGCCATGACCATTTCGATCCGGCGCGCCTTTACCAGCGGGCTTTCCTTCGACATGAACTACACGTGGTCGCACTCCATCGACAATGCTTCGGCAGCCGAAGGCGCGGCCGCCCAAGATGGCGCCGTGATCCAGAATATTTTCGCGCCCGGCCAGTTTCGCGGCTCATCGGATTTCGATGTTCGCCAGCAGGTCAATGCCAACGTGGTTTATGAGCTCCCCATTGGGCACGGAAAGCCGTTCCTGAAAACCATTCCCGGCTGGCTGAATCAGGCCATCGGCGGCTGGCAGGTGTCTACCATCATGCGTTATTCCACCGGTCTACCTTCCGTGATCCAAGGCAACTACACCTGGAACACCAATTACTGGCAGAATTCGCTCGCGATTCCTACCGCTGCCTTTTCCGAGCATCAAGGCTTCGATCAGCTTGGCAACCCCAGCCTCTTCGGCAACACCAGCGCCTATAACGATTTTGCCGACCAGTACCCCGGCCAGACGGGCTCGCGCGCCCTGCTGCGCCTGGCTCCCATGATCAACTTTGACATCGCCATTGCGAAATCATTCCCCATGCCCTGGGAAGGGCACCGCATCCAGTTCCGCGCGGAGGCGTACAATGCCTTCAATAATGTCGTTTTCACCAACCCGAGCATCGCGCTTTACAACCCGTCCACTTTTGGCGAATATCAGAACACTATGCCGCCGCGCGAGCTTCAGTTCGCATTGCGCTATGAGTTCTAAACTTCGCTTAACGTTCTTGCTGTTTGCTGTCGGTGCCTCGCTCTGTGCGGCGCCGGCGGCGTTCGATTTTGTTCCGTTGGCCATTGACGGCAAACCGGCGCCGCTCGCCGCCTATCGCGGCAAGGTTCTGCTCATCGTAAACGTAGCCAGCCACAGCACTCTGGCGCCGCAATACCAAGGCCTCGAGTGGCTTTACCAGTCGTATCAGAAAGAGGGTCTCGTAGTGCTGGCGTTTCCCGCGAACAACTTCGGCCAGGAAGAACCCGGTACGAACGAAGAAATCCGCCAGTTCGCGCAGAAGTTCAAGGTCACGTTTCCCATGTTTGGCAAACTCTCGGCCTCGGGAGATGACGCTGCGCCCCTCTATTCGTTTCTGACGAGCAAAGACGCCAATCCCACAACCGCCGGTGTCGTTCGCTGGAATTTCACGAAATTCCTCATCGGCCGGGATGGAAAAGTCGTCGCGCGCTTCGAGCCTGACGTCGATCCCAAAGCTCCGGAGCTGGTGAGTGCCGTCGAAAAAGCATTGAGTGCCGACACCACTGCCAAACCTCCCACGGTCCAGGCGTCCGTTACGAAGTAGTTCCTTTATCTGTCCGATGTCGGAATTGAAGTGAACGCCAGGCCGTTGGTGCGAATTCCAAGAGCCGCCACGTTCCCTCCAGTCACAGTGAAATCCACCGAACCTAGCTGCCCCACCACTCCCGAAAGCCCGCTAATATCTCGGAGCAGCACCGCCGTCTTCCCGTTGGTCGCAAGCTGGATTGATCCCGTTCCCAGCGTTTTGCCCAGCGAGTTATAGGCGGTCACATTCACGGTCACTGCTGCGGTTCCTAAGCCTACCACCGCTACTCCGGTTATGTAATTGGTCTCATCGAAGATCATGGTGCTCGTCGTGGCCGTGACTCCCGAAAGTGGCACCACCGCCTCCTGGCCAGCCGCGGATCCCGGTGCCGTGTAACGAAAAACACCGTACCCGGTAACTCCCGCCGGCAAAGCTGCTGTCGCATATCCTTCTACGAGCGCCCCCGTATTCGGCGCTTCGATGATCGCCGCTCCTCGCGCGGCAAGGTTCACCGTTACGGATGATCCGCCCAACGCGGCGATCGATAGCGCCACGCCATCTTGACCCACAAAGTTCACCGGAAAGGAAACCGAACTCGTCGTGAGATTCGTAAAGTATAGAGCTGTGTACCACCCGCCTCCAAACGCCAGTTGCGGCAGGACCGCCGTCGGAGCCGCCCCAGCCGGGCTTCCCGATTCCACGGTCACCCCAAGTAGCGCCGGAGTGGAGCCGGTATGCGTGTCTGTGATGATGATCTTCGTCAAAGTTTGGCCGGACAACGCTGTGCCGAGCGAGTAATGCTGCTCGTCGATGACGTAGTTATTATGCCCGCCCGTCTGGACGTTACCCGTTCCTCCCGAGCCAAGGCACGTTGCCGGATCGTTGCAGGAAAAAGCATTCAGCGCCTCCACCCCTGGTATCCCGTTGGTCAACGTGTCGGCAAAAATGCTTTGATTGTAATCTCGAATATCCTGCCCGGCGACAAGCGGAAAAGTCACACTCGCGCCGCCCGAGCCTACAAACTGAATCGTGGCGATCTTCTGTCCGGCTGGCGGACTATAAGCGTTCATCAACGTGTAGACATCGGTCGCATCCGCAATCGACACATCCAGGGTGACGCTTGCCCCCGCCGCCGCGAACCCGTCGAAATAATTGCACGGCGCATTCTTGGCTGGACCACAGTTCCCCGGCGCGGACGAGATATTGAACGGCGTTGCCAGCGTATTATTCGCAATGAACGTGCCCGTTGGAAAAGTGTTAATCAGGTTGGTCTGGATATTGTGCGTCCCTTGAATCGGCACGTAAGTGAATGACTGCGCCTGCGCAACGATTCCACTATTCACCAAGGCAGCCAACAACACGACTGTAGTTTTCATCTGCATCTCCTCCTACCGGTCCGACGTCGGAATCGAGGTGAAAGCCAAGCCGTCGGTCCGAATTCCCAGCACTGCTACGTTTCCGCTGCTCACACTGAAATCGACCGATCCGAGCTTCCCCACGACTCCGGAAAGCCCGGGAATATCCTTGAGCAGCACCGCCGTCTTGCCGTTCGCCGCGAGCTGAATGGATCCCGTCCCCAGTGTGTTGCCTTGTTCGTCGTGGGCCGTTACGTTCACCGTGATCGCGGACGATCCCAGGCCCACCACTGCCACACCGGTCGTGTAACTGGTCTCATCAAAGATCATGGTGCTGGTCGTCGCGGTGACTCCGGAAAGCGGCACCACCGCCTCCTGCCCTGCCGCCGACCCCGGCGCCGTGTAGCGGAAAACACCGTATCCCGTGACCCCGGCAGGAAGCGCCGCAGTTGCATACCCCTCAACAAGCGATCCCGCGTTCGGCGCTTCAATAATCACCGTGCCCCGCGGGTCCAGGCTTACCGTTACGGATGAAGCACCCAGTGCGGGGATTACCAGCGGCGTGCCGTCGCCGGCCACGAAACTCGCCGGAAATGAAACGGAGCTCGACGTGAGGTTTGTAAAGTACAGGGCCGTGTACCATCCGCCACCGAAGGCCAGTTGCGGAAGCACACTCGTTGGCGGCGCCGCCGCGACTGCAGCGGGCTGGTAGATTTGAACGTAACTGTCGAGGGTGCCGCCAAGCGTGCTCTTGTTCGAGCCCCCGAAACAATAAAGACGCCCGCCCACACTCGCTCCCACCGCGCCCGTCACGGCATTCGGCATCGCCGGCAAGCCGCTGGTCCATGAATTGGTGGCGGAATTATAGGCCTCCAAGCTACCTAGGGGCGCCGCTGTGTTGAGCGAGACGCCTCCGGCGAGGTAAAGCACCTCGGCAATGGCCCCAAAACACGCTCCCCAACGGGGGCTGGGCACCGGCGCAAGCGACGTCCAGGAATTGGTTGCAGCGTTGTAGCCTTCGTTGTCGGCGGTCGCGTGCGTATTGTCCGCGGAAAGGCCTCCGGCGGCGACGATCTCCGGCGCGAACAATCCCGCCGCGAAATTCGACTTCGCCACCTTGAGCGGAGCCAACGTGCTCCACTGGTTTGTGGCCGGATTGTAAGCCAGCGCGCTGTTCAACCTCGAGCCGTTTCGAAAGCCGCCTAAGACATAGATGATGCCGTTCTCCACAACCGCCGTCATGCTATCGGCGGTGAATGGCAACGGACTGACTGCGGACCACGAATCGGTCGCGGGATTATATGCTTCGACGGTATTCACCGTGTTCCCGCCGCCCGTAATTCCTCCGCCGATCGCGTAGAGAAGGTTGTTCACGACCGCTGTAGCACCGCCCACCCGTCCGGTAAGCATCGGTGCGGCTGTCGCCCACGTGTTCGCCACCGTGTCGTACACCTCGTGGACATTCAGGATGTTCGAACCGCTGACCGCTCCGCCCGCAATGTACACTTTCTGACCGATTACGCCGATGAACGCGCCAGCGCGCGGCGTTGGCATGGGCGTCCCTAAGCTCCAGGAATTCGGTGTCTGCGCGCGCCCGGCCACATCCAAGAGAAAGATGAGACATAGAATTCGAGCAACTGGCCGGCCTTGAAGTCTTCCCTGCATCCGTACGTTCATTTTTTCCTCTGCATCGCGGGGTGCGAAACCGTCTTCACTCCTTATTTCGCAATTGACGGTGCAGACCGGTCACGCCGGGACAAGAAACTTCTTTTATTTTTGCAATGGAGAGTGTGCGACATCAGCGCGCATCAGGCTTCGCCGCATGGTCGGCCGCGGCCAGTTGGGCACGATACGGCGCCGCTTTCTCCGGCTGATTGACCGCCTCGTACACAGCAACCAGGTCTTTCTGCGCGTTCTGGATTCTGTTCCCTTGCGATCCCGGCAGCTTGGTGAGTACGTTGTATCCGGTAACCAGAGGGTCTTCCGCATCCTTGTATCGTCGCTCCAAAACGAGCACATGGCCCAACCGCACCTCGGCAATTGCAGTGTTCGCGTGCCCGGGTGGGAGTTTCTCGGCGAACCGCGACAAGGCCTCGCGATAGGCGTGCTCGGCGCGCGCGTTGTCTTTTTTTTGCACGTAGACTTCGCCAAGATTCAGATACGCGATACCCACCAGGTAGTGTCGGTCGCCGTAGACGGATCGATTGATATCCGCCATACGAGTGAAATCTTTCTCCGCGTCGCCGAGCCGTCCCCGCCGCAGCTCCAGGACCGCCAACATGTTCAGCCCCATGGCAACCTGCGGATGTACCTTGCCGAAAATACGCTCCTGAATGCCCAGCGCCTGTTGCAGTACCGTTGCCGCCTCGTCGTAGCGGCCCTGATAGATGAGTGATTGGCCGACCGCCGCCATGATCAGCGCGGTATCCGGATGTTCGACACCGTACCACGATTCCTTCACAGCTAACGCCCGCCGATAGTATCGCTCGGCATCCGCATCATGACCGAGGTCGTGCTGCACCACACCCAGATTGTAGAGATCATCGGCAATACGTGGATGCACTTCTCCATAAAGCTGGCGATGCATTGCCAGGGCGCGCCGATGGATGGAGTCCGCAAGCGCCAGGTGGCCGAGATAGTAATGAGCGGTACCGAGCGCGCTCAAGCTCTCGGCCAGATCGGACGACGCCGCGGCTCGCGCCGATTGCAGCCGAACCGCTTCGTCGAGGGTCTTCACCGCCTCTTCGTAGGCACTGCGGTCTTCGAGTACCCGCCCCAGTGCCGATTCCGATCGCGCGATATCAGCGTCCCCTGGCGGCAGGTGCCGGCGATTCATCGCCAGTCCGTCCCGCACCAGTTTTTCTGCATCCGCGACCCGCCCCTGATCCAGCCGCAGCAAGCCGAGTGACACCAGGGCGTCCGCTACTTCCGGATTGTCCGGCCCGGATACAGATTTGCGCCTTTCCAGCGCCGAGCCCAGCAGCGAATCCGCTTGCTCGAACTTGCCCAGCTTCTCGTAAATGCTTCCGAGCGTCTGATACATTTCCGCCTGCACCGCCGGCTCTGCGCTCAGTGCTTGTGCGCT
>Ga0335071_10004301_pt1 | contig 14874 bp, 10 predicted proteins | sample Lox_Sample_15_FD_206724 | JGI IMG/M metagenome (GOLD analysis project Ga0335071, IMG submission 206724) | Soil microbial communities from Loxahatchee National Wildlife Refuge, Florida, United States - Lox_Sample_1.5 | ecosystem: Environmental > Terrestrial > Soil > Wetlands | place: USA... | reverse complement strand
TCTTCGCAGCGTCATGCTGGCAAATTCCGAAGCGCCCTTTACCAGAAGCACCGCCTGGTCGCCTTGAATGAAGGTTGTGGTTGCGCGATACCGAACGTCCGGGCGCGCCCTAAAATAGGCCCGCATCTTTTCGAGCTCGGCTGACTTGTCGTGCGCCCAGAGGGCGGCATAGGCGTTGAAGTCGCCCGTTTGCTCTGCGCTCTCGAGCTTTTCTAGCACCGCTTCGACTTGGGCCCGATCGGACTGGCCGCGGCAGGCGGCGAGGGTGAGCAGAACAACCAAAAGAACTCGCACTCTCGCGTATCGGCTGGACACTCGCAACGTTTTCTGTGCCAATGGTTGCAAGTTCACCCCATGCTCGCCAGCAATTTCATGGCTTGTGAGTGCGCCATCACAACATTCGGATCGCGCTGCAGCGCCTCCAGGTAATGCCGCCGGAACTCCCCGCCGTTTTCCGCCGGTGCCACGAGTGCCCGCGCTTGCGCCAGAAAGCGCTCGGCATCGGCGGGCGTAACGGCCGGTTCCTTCGCGTCCATCGCCTCGTCGATCAGCACCACCAGCTCCGAGAGCTCATGCAGCCACGCAAACCATGGATCGTGCAGCACCAGCTCCAGCAGCTGCCCGCGCGATCGGATGCGCGCGATGTCCCGATCGTACGAGGCTGTCTCGGAATCGAGCAGCGTCTTGTGCAACTGGAGAAGCTCGTTGCGGAGATCCGTCAGGCGCTGGCGAAGTCCATCCGGCGGTAAGTCGGGCGAGGGCATCAGATTATCCCCTCAGCGTAGCGTGTTTCGCGCACGCCGGGAGCGGCGCTCGCCCCGCGCATGTGCGTGACGTCCCTAATTGGCAACGCGCGCCCGGCGATCTTCCAGTTGCCGCACGCGGTAATATCCGCCCATCAGCCCCGCCGGGATCGAAAGAAACATGAGTGCGATCGAATACCACAGCGGCTGCGTGGCCGGATAGTACTGCACTTCCAGGATGCTCGCCGCCACCGAGAGCGCCGAAAGCCCCAGCGCGTGTTTCATTTCCGAGCGGCCCGCCAGCACCGCCGTCGTGTACCCGCCCAGCGCGATGAAGAAGAATCCCGCGCCCAGCCTGTATCCGAAGTACGCCGGATCGGGCGGCTCACCCGGCTGTGGCATCAGCTCCGGCGCCACAGCCGTCAGTATCGTGTCGCCGCCCAATTGCGACACGAGCATCACCACGTATCCCAGCATCAGCGCCAGCAGGCTGCGCAGCATCAGGGATAATGATACCTGAGGCACACGTGGCGCACGCCTCGGCGTGCCGCTGCCGGCTTCAGCCGGCAGTCCGATCTGCCTTTACCAGCTCTTCAATCTTTTTCTGTTCTCACCGTGTGAATCCCGTCTCGTCCTTGAACGCTTCGAGCGAATTGTAAACGATCGGGCAATAGACCGCGCGGTCGATGAACTGCCACATGCGGCTGGCAATCGACCCGTTGCCGCGCACCAGGTGCGGAAATCGCGAGCAGGTATCCGGCCGCGATTCGTATACCGTGCACGTCTTGCCATCGAGAAAAACGCAGCCCTGCGCCTCCGTCCGGCGCAGGATGCTGCCTTCTTCCTCGCTTTCCGTTGTGTACTCCGCCAGGAATTTTGCCGGCGGCATGCTGAAGTGCTTCGCCAGCCGCTCCACGTCGCGCTCGCTCAGTCGCACCGTCGCCACGCGGCAGCAGTTGGCGCACACGGTGCAGTCGATCTGCTCTTCGATCTCCTCGGCGATACGACGCATGCGCCGTTCCGAATGGTCGTGCGTCTTGAGATATCGCCGGAAGCGCTCGTTCTCCGGCCGCTTCTTCTCACCCAGCAGCCGGATCTGCACCAGATCGTCGATCACTCCCTCAGCATAGCGTCACTCGCTCCGCAGCGTATGCGCCGGATTCAGCCGCGTGATGCGCCACGCCGGCAAAACACTGGCAATCGCTGCCACCAGCAGAAACAACACCGCCACGCCCGCAAACGTCGCCGCATCCGTGGGGCTGATTCCCCAAATCAGGTGCCGCATCAGCCGTGCTTCCCCCCATGCCAGCAGGCATCCCAACGCACAGCCCACGGCCGCGAGCGTCACGCCGGGCAATGTGACGAGAGAAACCGCCTGTCCCGCCGTCGCCCCCATCGCCATGCGAATTCCCAGCTCTCGCGTGCGCTCACTCACCGAATGCGCAATCAGTCCGTAAATTCCGATGGCGGCCAAGAGCAGCGCGAGCCCCGCCATCACTCCCATGAGTGACGTCTCCAGCCGCTGGTTGCCCAGCGTTTTCGATTTCACCTCGCTGAGCAGGCGGAAGCCCGAGAACGGCAGCAGCGGCTCCACCGACTGCATAGCGCGCTGCATCCCGCGCATCACGGCCTCGGGTGGCGCCGACGTTCGCACAATCCAGCTTGGCGAGAACCACGTGTGCATCATCCCAATGTAAGCATCCGGGACTTGTGCCGCGGGAATGAACATCGACGGCACGGCTGCCAGGGGCGCATACCCTCCCGACGCGTGAATGCCTTCCATCAGAACATTGCCCACCAGGCCGATAATCTCTATATCGTCCTTGCCCCCTGTGATGTGCATGCCCACCGGATTCCGCGCGGGGAAATACTTCTTCGCGAACGCCTCGTTCACGATCACCACTTTCCGTGCCTGCGGCCCATCCGCCTGCGTGAACGTTCGCCCGCCGAGCACCGGGATCCGCAGCGCACGGAAATAATCGGGCGTGACGTAAAACTCCACCGTCATGTGGTACTCTCCCGGCCCATCGCCCGGAAGCCCGAACCCGTCGTTGATCCCGCGTTCATACGGCAATGCCAGTGCCACTGCTGCCGCTTCCACCCCCGGCAATTCCCGAATCCGTTCGAGCGATTGGTCGAACAGCCGGTTCACCTTCTCGCTGGTCTGGTATCGCGCGTCTTGCAGCGAGAGCGTTGCCGTGACCACGCCATTCGAATCAAAACCCGGCCGCAGATTGCGCAAGTAAGTGAACGTTCTGAGCAGCAGCCCCGCGCCAATCAGCAGCGCGACTGATAGAGTCACTTCCGCCACCACGAAAATGCGCCGCGCCCACCGGCTTCGCCCGCCTGATTCCGCCAATGCATCCCGAATCTGCCCACGCGTCCCCTGCCAAGCCGGATATAAGCCAAATAGCAAACACGCGGATAAAGTCACGGCGCTAGTCATGAGGAGCACGCGCCCATCCAACCGCACCGTCTGCCATAAGTTGAAAGTGTCGCGCGCCAGGAATTCGAGGCCCCGCACCCCCAGATACCCCAGCCCCACGCCTGCCGCACCGCCCACCAGCGCCAGCAATAGGCTCTCCGTCAGCAACTGCCGGAACACCACCGCGCGGCCGCCCCCCAGCGCCATGCGTGTGGCGATCTCCCTTGTTCTTCCCGCCGCTCGCGCCAGCAGCAGGCTCGCAATGTTCACGCATCCGATCAGCAGCACCGCCCCCACCGCGATCCACAGAATGACTAGCCGTTTGCTGACGTCCAGGCCCAGGTATTGTTGCAGGGAAATCACTCCCATCCGCAGCGAGATACCCGGGTCCAGCTTCTCGTCTTTGAATCGGGTCACGCCAATCGCCCTGACCTGGGAATCCGCTTGCGTCCACGTGGCTCCCGGCCGCAACCGCACCGCAACGCCGTAGTTCGCGCCGCCGCCTTCTCCATGCCTCGACGGCCGCAGCGGCGTCCAAACATCCGCCAGCGCGCTCGTCCGGAACTCCGGCGGCATGATCCCCACCACCGTAAACTGCTCGCCGCGCAGCGTCACCGTGTGTTGCAGAACCGATTCGTCGCCATGCAACACGTTCTTCCACAGTCCATAGCTGAGAACGGCCACCGCCGGGCCGCCCTCACGGTCCTCGTCTTTGGTGAACTCGCGCCCATAAAGAGGTTGCACTCCGAGCACCCGGAAGAACCCCGCGCCTACGCGTTCCTGCACCACGTACCGCACCTGCTCCTGCGCCGCGAAATTCACTTTCGCCGGCCCGCCGAAGAACGCCGCGCAGTCGAGATATCCGGCATGATCGCGCAACAGTTCCCAAGTCTTCCCATCCTCGCTGTCTTCGATGCCCTGTTCGCCGTGTTGCGCCCAGTGAGTCACCACCGCTCCCAACCGCTCCGGCTGCGGATACGGCAGCGGGCGCAGCAGCACCGCGTCCACCACGCTGAATACCGCCGTATTAGCTCCGATCCCCAGCGCCAGCGTCGCAATGGCCACCGTCGCGAATCCCGGGCTCTTGCGCAGCACCCGCCCCGCGTAACGCAAGTCCCGCCACAGATGATCCAGCCACTGGAATGTCCACATATCCCGGCTCCCTTCCTTCATGCGCTGTACGCTCCCAAACGCGCCCGTCGACCCCTGCTCCTCCCGCGCCATCTCCAGATGAAACTGCAGCTCCTGTTCAAGTTCGCTCTCGAACCTCCGTCGTGAGAAGAGATATCGAACCTTACGAAGAGCTTCCCTCACACAGAGCCCTGTAGCGCAGGGGCACGCCGCGTTTGCGGGCACCTGCGGATTTTTGTCTCACTCATATCGCAACGCCACCATCGGATCCACCCGCAAAGCCCGCAATGCCGGTCCCAACGTCGCCGCAAAGGCAACCGCCGCCAAGACTGCAGCCACCGTCAGAAACGTCGCCGGGTCTGACGGGCTCAACTCTGGCACCAGAAACATCGCTAGCGGCTTGGTCGCAAACACTGAAATCGCCAACCCAGTCGCCAAGCCGATGATCAGCAGCACCGCGCTCTCCCGCGCCACCATCCGCAGCACCGCCGCGCGGTCCGCACCCAGCGCCACACGCAGCCCGATCTCCCGCGTCCGCCGCGCCACCGAATACGCCAGCACCCCGTACAGCCCAATCGATGCCAGCGCCAGTCCAAGCAGCCCCATGCTCCCCAGCAGCGCCGCCCCCACCCGGCTCGGCAGAAACGCAAATCCCATCGCGTCCCGCATCGGCTTCACTTCGATCGCAGCCGAGGCATCCAGCCGTCCCAGCGCCGTCCGGATCTCTCTGACCACTCCCTCCGGGCGCCCGGCTGCGCGAATCAGAAAGTGCAGGTTCACAATCGTTCCCCCTTTGCGCAGATAGGACGTGTACAGCGCCATGGAGTTGGCTTCTCCCAGGCTGAAATACTTGCTGTTCTTGGCAACGCCGGCCACAGTGATCACCCCGTCCCAGCGAATCGTGTGCCCGACGGGGTTTCGGTTCCCGAACAACCGGTGCGCGAGATTCTCGTTGAGAATCACGACTTCCTGTGAGTTGCGCCCGTCCGATGGCAGGAACTCCCGGCCCGCCACCATCGGAATCCCCATGGTTTTGAAATAATCCGGCGCGACAAAGTTGTAATTGAAATCCACGGGAATTGGATGATCATCCAGATCCGTCCGTAGCTCGGTCCCCATGGTGATGTGATCGTTCAGCGGCACCGCCCGCGCGACGCTCGCTGCCTCCACGCCTGGCAGCGCGCACATCTCACGCAGAGCATCATTCACCAACGCCATCGTCTTCTCCGGTCCCGCGTCTTTGTTCGGAAAGTATTTCTCGGGCACGAGCCTAACGTACGCCCAGACGGTGTGTTGGGTATCGAAACCAGGATTCATGCGCACCGCTTGCATCATGTTTCGCAGGAAGAGTAACCCGGTCGTCAGCAACACCACGGAAACGGCAAGTTGGCCTACCACCAGCGCGTTCCGCAAAGTCCATCGCCGGTTCCCCACCTGCCCTTGCTGCGTCTTCAGGGCATCGCCGACTCCGGTTCGGGTCGCCTTGAGCGCCGGCATCCATCCCGCGACCAGAGCGCTTGCAACCGCAACAACCGACGAATAAGCCAGAAGCCGCCAGTCCGGCGCAATCAACAATTGCATCGGAACTGGAATGGGAAGCTGCACGCGGTTCATCACTCCCGTAAGCCAGAGGTTCAAAAGGAATCCCGCCGCCGTTCCGAGCGCCGCCAGTAACAAACTCTCCGCCAAAAGCTGGCGCACGAGACGTCCGCGCGCCGCGCCAATCGCCAGCCGGATCGCCAGTTCCTGTCTGCGTGAGGATGCCCTCGCCAGCAACAGGCTCGAAACGTTCGCACACGCGATCAGCAGCACCAGCCCCACCACGATCATGAGCATCCCGAAGAACTCCTTGATAGGACCCAACCCGAACTCATCCAGCCGCTCGAGGCCTGCAACCGGAGCCATGCGAAGATCATTCGCCCACGATTCGGTACCGCTCCGCGGGTGCACTTTGTCGAGTTCCTTGCACGTCGCCTTCAGTCGCGCCAACGCTACCGCGCGCGTCATGCCCTCCGGCAGCCGCGCCACCAGCGACACTAGCTCGTCATCGCGCAGTACCGGGAAATACAGCTCGGGTGCGAAGCCGAATCCCAGCAGCGTTCGATACTCATGCGGCAGCACCCCCACGACGGTGTAATGCCGCCCGTCGATAATCAGAACCTTCCCCAGCACTGCCGGATCTCCATTCAGGCGCCTGCGCCAGAATCCGTCGCTCAGTACGACCGTCGATCGCTCACCCGGTTGGATGCCCCGCCCAAAGGCCAACGGAACCCCCACCATGTTGAAGAAGTTATCGGTGACGGACATCACCCAAAGACGGTACGTGTCCTCGCCATTCCGCCAGTTCGCTTCGACTTCCTCAAAACTGCCGGCGACATCGGCAAAAATGTGCGCGTCACCCAGAAAACGATAGTCGCGCACCTCGGACGCGCTGTTGCCGCCAATCTGAAATGACTGCAGTGTCTCCGGATTCCGGCACGACGGCTGGCTGAACAGAAACTCCATCGTCAGGCTGAAAATCGTGGTGTTCGCGCCGATCCCCAGCGCGAGGGAAAAAATCGCCGCTGCCGCAAACCCCGGATTCCGCCGCAGCGCCCGCAACGCATAACGCAAATCCGAAACGAGATCCACCAGCCAGCGAACCTGCCACGCCGAACGCGTATCTTCCCGCATCCGCACCAACGGCCCGAACTCTCGTTGCGCCGTGGCTTCGCCCCGTTCCTCTGCCGCCATCTCCAGATGAAAGCGAAGCTCCCGCTCGAGATCGTCCTCGAATCTCTGGCGTGAAAACAAATGCCGAACTTTACGAAATAGTTCTCTCATGGACGAATCCCGTCGCGCAGGGACACGCGCCTTTTGCGGGTACCTGCGGCCTTTCATTCATCACGCAATGCCATCGGCCACAACCTTTGCCTTTCGCAATTGGCCTTTTGTCTACTCACTCATATCGCAACGCCACCATCGGATCCACCCGCAACGCCCGCAATGCCGGTCCCAGCGTCGCCGCAAAGGCAACCGCCGCCAAGACTGCAGCCACCGTCAGAAACGTCGCCGGGTCCGACGGGCTCAGCTCCGGCACGAGAAACATCGCTAGCGGCTTGGTCGCAAACACCGAAATCGCCAACCCAATCGCCAAGCCGATGATCAGCAGCACCGCGCTCTCCCGCGCCACCATCCGCAACACCGCCGCGCGGTCCGCCCCCAGTGCCACACGCAGCCCGATCTCCCGCGTCCGCCGCGCCACCGAATACGCCAGCACCCCGTACAGCCCAATCGATGCCAGCGCCAGACCGAGGAGTCCCATGCTCCCCAGCAGCGCCGCCCCCAACCGGCTCGGCAGGAACGCGAATCCCATTGCGTCCCGCATCGGTTTCACTTCGATCGACGCCGACGAATCCAGCCGCCCCAGTGTCTGCGCAATCTCCTTGACTACATCCCGCGGCCGGGAGGCGCGAACCAGAAAGTGCAGATTCGTCATCCACGGGTCCGGGTCAAAGGCGTTGTACAACGCGAGCGGATTGTCCTCACCCAAAGTGAAGTACTTGCTGTTCTTCGCTACGCCGACAACCGTCATGGGAGCACTCAGCACCGGACGGGTGTATCGGAATGTGTGCCCAACCGGGTTTCTGTTGCCGAATAACTGGCGCGCCATGTTCTCATTGATAATCACGGCTTCCGGAGTGCCCTTGCGATCCGATGGCAGAAACTCGCGCCCTTGGAGAATCGGAATTCCCATGGTCCGGAAATAATCCGGCGCCGCGCAGTTTCCGTGAAACCGCACGCGGACCGGCGGTTCACTCACGTCCGTGCGAACGTCAGTCATAGTGACCCAATTGTCGTTCAGAGGCACGATGCAGGCGATGCTTGCCGATTCGACACCCGGCAATGCACTGAGCTCCCCTAGCGCACTGCGGACCAGATTCTGCTTCTGCTCCGGGGTTGTGTATTTTTCAGGAACCAGCCGCATGAAGGCCCATGCCGCATGTTCGGCATCGAAGCCCGGATTCATGGTCATGGACTTGGTCATGTTCCGGACGAAGAGAAATCCCGTGGTCAATAGAACCACCGATACGGCAAGCTGCCCGACCACCAGTGCATAGCGTAATGTCCATTGCCCCACTTGGCGTTCGGTGAGTTTCAGAGCCGCGCTGACGCCTTCGCGAGTTGCCTTAAAAGCCGGCATCAAGCCCGCGGCCAACGCGCTCCCCACCGCAACCGCCATCGAGTAGAGCAGCAGCCGCCAATCCGGCTGGATGAGCAGTTGCATGGGCAAGGGCAGCGGAAGCTGCACACGATTCATCACGCCCGACAACCAAACGTTCAGGAGAAGTCCCGCGCCCGTGCCTAGGAGCGCCAGCAGCAGGCTTTCCGCCAGCAACTGCCGCACAATCCGCCCTCGCCCCGCACCGATCGCCAGCCGGATGGCGAGTTCTTGTCTTCTCGATGACGCTCGCGCCAGTAGCAGGCTCGAAACATTGGCGCACGCAATCAGCAGGATCAATCCCACCACAACCATCAACATCCCGAAGAAGGCCGCGAAGGGCAGGATGTTGAGTGATCGCAGCCGCTCCATGCCGACTACGGGAACGACTTCCGTCCCATTCGCCCAGGACGCATTCGGCCCCCAATCCGGCGGATAGACTTTGTCCAGTTGCTTGCATGCCGCCACCAGCCGGGCATAGGCAGCTTGTCTCGACATGCCCTCCGGCAGCCTCGCGATCAGCGCCACAATATCGCTCTCGCGCGAGGCCGGAATATACAGATCCGGTGAGAACCCGAACCCCAGCACGGTGCGATGATTGTGCGGCAGAACGCCGACGACTGTGAACGGCCTGCCGTCGATAATGAGCGTTTTTCCCAATACCTTGGGATCAGCCGCCAGCCGCGCCTTCCAGAACCGATCACTCAAAACGACCACATCGCCGTCCCTCGGCTCCATGGCTCGTCCCATAGCCACAGGTATGCCAACCACCTGAAAGAAATTCTCCGTGACGCGCATGGTCTGCAGCCGGTAAGTGTCGTTCCCAAACCGCCAGTTCGCTTCGGCTTTGTGTTCTTCGTTGCTGCCGGCCAACCCGTCGAAAATCCGTGCGTCGCGAAGAAAACGGTACTTGGCCATGTCGATGTCGCTGTTTCCGCCAATCTGCATCTCCGCCAGCGTCTCTGGATTCCGGCACGACGGCTGGCTGAACAGAAACTCCATCGTCAGGCTGAAAATCGTGGTATTCGCCCCAATCCCGAGGGCCAGCGAGAAAATTGCCGCCGCTGCAAACCCCGGATTTCGCCGCAGCGCCCGCAGCGCATAACGCAGATCCGAAACGAGATCCACCAGCCAACGAACCTGCCAAGCCGACCGCGAGTCCTCGCGCATCTTCACCAGTGACCCGAATTCGCGCCGTGCCGCGCTTTCGCCGCGCTCGGCGGCCGCCATCTCCAGGTGAAAGCGGATTTCATCGTCCAGCTCGCTATTAAAGCTTTTTCTACGAAAGAGATACGATAGCTTTCGCCACATAATTACGCCGTCCGCATGACCAGTTGGATCGCTTGAATCAGCCGGTCGAAGTCTCGCGTTTCCTGCTCGAGTTGTTTTTTGCCCGCGGGCGTCAGATTGTAGAAACGGGCTTTCCGGTTGTTGTCCGAGACGCCCCACTCGGCCGTCAGCCAACCCTTTACCAGCATTCGGTTTAGCGCCGGATAGAGAGATCCTTCTTCAATTTCCAAAGCCGCGTCGGACGACTCTTTGATCCGCTTGGCGATCGCGTATCCGTGCAGCGGACCTCGGGCCAGCGTTTTCAGAATCAAAAGGTAAAGTGTTCCTGGAAGTAGCTCGGGTGTTGGCGTCATTCCCTTGTCCAGACTATATATAGTCCAGAAAGGGGATGCCGTCAAGGAATTCCGTCTTTTTGCCGATCATCCGTCTGCATGGTCCGCTTGCGTGATGTTTCTATCCGCCACAAGTTGCTGTTCATCAATGTCTTAACTACGGGCGTCGCGCTTTTGATGGCATCCACCGCCTTCGTTACCTACGAACGCCTGCGTTTTCAGGAGGATGTCACCCGCCAGCTCACCACTGTAGCCGACGTCATCGCGACCGGCGCTGGGCCGGCGCTCGCCGCACACGATCCGGCGGCCGGAGAAAATGTGCTGCACGCGCTGTTTGCCGAGCCGCGTATCGTTGCCGCCTGCCTCGACCTCCCGGATGGCGGAGCGCTGGTCTGCCACGGCAATGGCGGTACACGCGCCGATAATGGCGACCTGCTGCTGTCCCGACCCATCGTGCAGAACGGTCGCACGCTCGGCATCATTTGGATGCGCTTCGACGGTCGCGTTTCCTTCGACGCGCTACAGCACGACATGGCGATGGTCAGCCTGGCCGTTGCGGTTTGTTTCATCATTGCGGTCCTGCTGTCATCCAGGTTGCAGCGCACGATTTCCGGGCCGGTGCTGCGTCTCGCGGCTACGGCCAAGGAAGTTGCGGTCGGGCGGAATTACGGACTGCGCGCGGAGAAGTCTGGGTGCGATGAACTGGGTCTTCTGGTGGATTCGTTCAACGAAATGCTGGCGCAGCTCGGCGAGCATGCGGCCGAATTGCGCGCCATCTACGACTCGGCTATCCATGCCATCGTGACGGTCACGGCCGAGGGCACCGTCACCGGCTGGAACCGGGGCGCGGAGAATATTTTCGGTTTCTCCGAACCCGTCGCCATAGGCCAGCAATTTCAGTGCTTCCTCGCGGAGGCTTCGCGGCCTGTCTGTGCCGCGGAGCTGGAGCGGGTGCGCAGTGCAAACGATGCCCATGCCGAGGGCAAGCTGCTGGATCTGGTCGGATTGCGCAGAGACGGGACGGAGTTTCCCGGGGGCGCAACTTTCACGCAGTGGAGTTCCTCGAAAGGAACGTTCTACACGGTCTTCCTGCGCGACGCGAGCGAGCGTCAGTTACTGGAGGTCCAGCTCGCGCAAGCGCAGAAGCTGGAATCGATCGGCCAGCTCGCCGCCGGCGTGGCGCACGAGATCAACACCCCCATCCAATACGTGGGCGATAACACGCGGTTCCTCGAGGAGTCCTTTCGCAATCTGGACCGCGTGCTCTCGAGCTACGACAGCCTGACGCGGGTCGCCGAAGGAGCCGGAATCCTGCCGGAGGAAGTCCACGAGGTTCGCGCGGCCGCCGAAGAAGCCGACCTTGAATATCTGCACGATGAGATTCCGCGCGCCATCCGCCAGTCCGAGGAAGGCGTGGAGCGTGTCGCCACCATCGTCAAGGCCATGAAAGAGTTTTCCCACCCTGGTTCAGGCGAGATGAAAGCCATCGATCTCAACCACGCGATCGAGAGTACGCTCACGGTCTCGCGTAACGAGTGGAAGTACGTGGCCGACGCGGTCACCGAATTCGATCCGCATCTGCCGGTGGTGCGTTGCCTGCCTGGCGAGTTCAATCAGGTCATCCTCAACCTGGTCGTCAATGCCGCGCATGCCATTGCTGACGTCAAGATGCGCGGAACCACCAAGGGCCGGATCACGGTGAGCACACATCGTGACGGCGACTGGGCCGAGATTCGCGTGCGGGACACAGGGACGGGCATCCCGGAAGCCGTGCGCAGCCGCATCTTCACGCCGTTCTTCACCACCAAGGAAGTGGGCCGCGGAACCGGGCAAGGATTGGCCATCGCGCACACCGTTGTGGTGAAGAAGCACGGCGGCACGCTGGAGTTTGAAACCGAAGAGGGCAAGGGAACAACCTTTGTCATTCGTATGCCCATCGCGGGTGCGGCACCGGGGAAGTCATGAGCATCCGGATTCTGTTTGTGGACGACGAGCCTCTGCTGCTGTCGGGATTGCAGCGACTGCTGCGGCCTTTACGCAGGGAATGGAACACGGCGTTTGCGGCGGGCGGCGAAGAAGCGCTCGCCATACTGGCCCAGGAGCGGTTCGACGTCATCGTCACCGACATGCGGATGCCTGGAATGGACGGGGCGGCGCTACTGAATGAAGTCATGCGGATCTACCCCGACATGCTGCGCCTGGTGCTCTCTGGCCAGTCGGACCTGGAATCGGTGGTCAAGTCGGCCGGAGTCACGCACCAGTATCTCTCCAAGCCTTGCTCCATCGAAGTGATGCGCGATGCGGTCAACCGCGCGGTGGCTCTGCACCAATTGCTCGCCAATAGCGCGCTGAAGCAATTGCTCTCGCGCCTGCATTCGATTCCCAGTGTGCCGCCACTGTACCTGGAGCTGATGGCCGCGGTGAAATCGAACGAAGCCACACTCGAGAAAGTGAGCGCCATCATTCAAAAAGACATGGGGATGAGCGCCAAGGTCCTGCAACTGGCCAACTCCGCTTTGGGCGCGGCCGGCCGCATGACTAGCACGGCGGACGCGGTCGTTTTTCTCGGTCTCGATGCGATTCGCACGCTGCTGCTGACGCTGCACGCGTTTTCGGAATTTCAGCCGAGTGCGGGATCCACCTTCAGCATGGAGTCGCTGTGGCGGCACAGTCTGGCCACAGGCGCATTGGCGGAGCGCATCATCCAGACCTTGCCGGCGGATGGTGGAGCGCACGGTTCCATGCGGATGATTGGCCTGCTGCACGATGTGGGACGGTTGGTGCTCGCGGCCAACCTGCCGGAGGCGTTCGAACGGGGATGTGGAATTGCGGCCGAACAAAAAGTATCCCACTGGGACGCGGAACGGGAGATATTCGGAGCGACGCACGCCGAGGTGGGAGCGTACCTGATCGGTCTGTGGGGCCTGCCGGAGCAGATCGTGGAAGCCGTCGCGTATCACCACTCGCCTTCCAGATGTCCGCATCCAGGTTCAGCCATGCTGACATCGCTTCACGTGGCCGATTCGCTTGCGTCGTCCCTGCATGAGGACGACGCCGGCGTGCACAATCCCGAACCCGATATCGAGTATCTGGCCTATATGAATCTGGCGGATCGCATGCCCGAATGGCGCGATCTCGCGCTACAGGCCGATACCGAGGAGCTGGCCCGTGTCTGAAAAGATTCTCTGCGTGGATGACGAGTTGAACATTCTGCTCTCGCTCCAGCGGCAGTTGCGCAAGCAGTTTCATTTGGAGAGTGCGCTCGGTTCCGAGAAAGCTCTGGCTTCGATCGAGCACGAGGGCCCCTATGCGGTGGTTGTGTCCGACTTACAGATGCCCGGTATGAACGGCCTGGAATTGCTGGCCAAGGTCCGGGAGATCTCTCCGGATACGGTGCGCATCATGTTGACCGGCCAGGCGGATCTCGAGACAGCGATCGCGGCGGTGAACCAGGGCAACATCTTCCGCTTTCTGACCAAGCCCTGCTCGGCGGAGGAATTGGCCGCGACTCTCGACGCCGCGGTGGAGCAGCACCGGCTGCTCACAGCCGAGCGGAATCTGCTGGAGAATACGCTGCATGCGAGCGTCAAGGTACTGACCGATGTGCTGAGCCTGGTGCATCCGGCGGCGTTCAGCCGCGCCAGCCGGATTCATCGCTATGTGCGCCACATGGCGGTGGAGCTTAAGCTTCGCGATGCCTGGCAGTTCGAGGTGGCGGCGCTGCTGTCGCAGGTGGGCTGCATCACGCTCGAGCCGGGGGCGCTCGACCGCATGTATACCGGGGATGAGCTAAGCGACGAGGAAAAACGCATGTTCGCCGCGCATCCGGCGGCGGGCGGGGAGCTACTGGCGAACATCCCGAGACTGGAAGCGGTGGCCAGTATGATCGCCAACCAGAATCTATCGTTTGGCCAGACACCCTCGGGTCCAGCGGGCGTGCCGAAACAGACCGTGGCTACCGGCGCCCACCTGCTTCGCGCAGCGCTCGACTTTGACCGGCTGATTACACGCAACCGGTCTTCAGAGGAAACGCTCACGCAGATGCGCCTGCGAGAGCAAGACTACGATCCAGTATGCCTAAAAGCGCTGGCCGCCTATGTCGCTCCGGAACGCGGCATGGCGATGCGGGTTTTGAAGTCGGCCGAGCTGCTTCCGGGCATGGTGGTCGACCAGGACGTGCGCAGCAAAACCGGTCTTCTTCTGCTCGCCAAGGGCCAGGAGGTCACGCTCTCCGTCCTGGGCCGTTTACGCGCCTTCGCCGCGAAGGTTGGGATCGCCGAACCGGTGCGCGTGCTGGTGGAGGAAGAGCGGAGCGGAGGACAGGCGATTTCGGCGCGATCGTAAGCCGTGGGAAAAAGCGCCCCGTCACCTGCGCTGCAACTCGTGCCAATCCACTAACGCGCTCGTGGAATCGTCGCGGTCGTGCAGGGCCTGGGACGCCTTCGCGCGCGCTTCCATTTCGCCGGCTTCTTTTTTGTGGTGATCCTTGCGCAAGACGGCGGCGTAGCTCATGAGGCACCCGGCGACGTCGGGGTGAGCGGGGCCGAGGGTGCGCTCCCAGATGTCGAGGGCCCGTGCGTAGAGCTTTTCGGCTTCGTCGTAGCGACCTTCAAAACCGTAGTTCTGCGCCAAGTTGTTGAGCATCGCAGCGACATCCGGGTGATTGGATCCGACGGTTTTCTCCTCGATGTCCAGGGCACGGGTGTAAAGATCCTCGGCGTCATGATAAGCGTGACGGTCGGAGTCTATCAG
>Ga0335071_10004300_pt1 | contig 14874 bp, 10 predicted proteins | sample Lox_Sample_15_FD_206724 | JGI IMG/M metagenome (GOLD analysis project Ga0335071, IMG submission 206724) | Soil microbial communities from Loxahatchee National Wildlife Refuge, Florida, United States - Lox_Sample_1.5 | ecosystem: Environmental > Terrestrial > Soil > Wetlands | place: USA... | reverse complement strand
GACGATCGCCCTGGCCTCGGACATCCACGTCAATCCCCTCATGCGCGATTCCCATCTCGAGGACATCGTCGCGGCGATCAACGGGCTCGAGCCGGACCTCATCATCCTGGCCGGCGACATCGTCAATGACGACATCACCCCGCGCGGCCTCGAGCGGATGGCGGTCTCCCTCCGGAAGCTCAGGGCGAAATACGGCGTCCTGGGGGTCATCGGCAACCACGAGGTCTACGGCGGCGTCGAGCGCAGCCTGGACTGGCTGTCCCGCGGCGGCGTGGACGTCCTGGTCGACCGGGCCGTGCTCGTCGCCGATTCGTTCTACGTCATCGGCCGGATGGACGAGGGCCATGGATTCCGCGGCGCCGGCCGGACGCGCAAGCCTCTCGACCAGCTGCTGGCCGGGATCGACAAGAGCTATCCCCTCATCCTGGTCGACCACCAGCCGCGGCATCTCGAGGACGCGCGGGCCAACGGCGTCGATTTCCAGATTTCGGGCCACACCCACGGGGGGCAGATCTTCCCCGTCGGCCTCATCAACCGCCTGATCTATGAAGATCCCGTCGGGTACTATCGGAAGGGCGGGACCCAGTACTACGTCACCTCGGGCGCGGGGAATTGGGGGCCGCCCCTCCGGATCGGCAGCACGGCCGAAATCGTCCGGATCCGCCTCTCGCTCCGCCCCCGGACCCCGTGACGCCGCGCGCTGCGGGGTTGCAACGGGCGGCGGCCCGTGGTAATTTTCGCAAGGACGCCGGATCGTCCGGCGATTTCGCTTGAGGGAAGGCCCATGAACATCCGACGTGCCGCGCTCGTGACGATCTTGATGGGGAGCCTGCCGACCGCCGCCCTTGCCGGCGATGGCTTCGTGCCGCGGTTTCCCTTGGACCCTTCGCCCATCGCCCTCCATCGGTTGGCCCAGCCGGGCACCTATTTCGACAAGGTCGGACGGAAATTCGCCGTCCTCGGCGTCGAGAGCGGTTCGTTCGAGGCCTGGGCCTACCCGCTCAAGCTCCTCCGCAATTTCGAGCTCTCGTTCCTGATCGGCTCGAGCACCCAGCCCCTTGCGGCCAGGGATATCGTCCGGTTCATCGACGTCGCCCCGGAAGCCACGACGCTGACCTACGTTTACCAGTCGTTCACGGTGAGGGCGACGTACGTCACGGCCGTCGAGGCGCCGGGCGCGGTGATCCTCCTGGCGGTGGATTCCACCGAGCCTCTGACCGTCGTCTGCAGCTTCCTGCCCGTCCTCCAGCCCATGTGGCCCGCCGGGCTCGGCGGCCAGTACGCTTCCTGGGACGACGGGCTCAAGGCCTACCTCCTGGGCGAGCCGACGCGGAAAAACCACGGCTACGTCGGCTCGCCGGCGGCCCGGGGGATCTCTTACACGCCGGCCCACATGCTGTCCGACAGCCCGAGCCAGTTCAAGATCGCCGTGGACGATCCGGCCGCGGCCCGGCGGGGGTTCATCCCCATCGTCCTGGCCGGCGGCGAAGGGAAGCGCGAGGATGTCCGGAAAGTCTACGAGCGCCTCGCGGCGGACCCCGCGGCCGTCTATCGGGACGCCGGCGACCACTTCCGGCGCCTGTCCGCGGCCACGCTCCGGGTGAAAACGCCCGACCCGCGGCTCGATCTGGCTTTCGAGTGGGCCAAGGTCGCCTTCGACAATCTGATCGTGGACAATCCCGACCTGGGCAAGGGCCTGGTGGCGGGACTCGGGACGTCGGGCACGGGCGGGCGGCCGGGCTTCGGCTGGTTCTTCGGCGGCGACGCCTTCTTGAATTCCTTGAGCCTCGATGCCTACGGCGCGTTTCCCGACGCGCGCGACGCCCTGGCGTTCGCCCGGAAGTGGCAGCGCGAGGACGGCAAGATCTTCCACGAGCTGTCGCAGGCGGCGGGCTACGTGAACTGGTTCAAGGACTATCCCTACGGTTACATCCATGGCGACACGTCGCCGTTCTATGTCGCGGCCTGCTACGATTACGTGCGGGCGTCGGGCGACCTCGAGTTCCTCCGCGCGGCCTGGCCTTCGATCACGAAAGCCTATGCCTGGTGCCGGACCACGGACGGCGACGGCGACGGCCTCATGGACAACGCCAAGGCGGGGCTCGGCGCTCTCGAGTTCGGGGCGCTGACCGGCATCCGGACCGACATCTACCTCGCCGCCGCCTGGATCCGGGCCACCTTCGGCATGGAACGGTTGGCCCGGGCCATGGGCGATGCCGCAGCCGAGAAGACGGCCCACGAGGACGGCGTGCGAGCGGAAAAGGCGCTGGATTCGAGGTTCTGGGACGCCGAGCGCGGCCGCTACACCTACGCCTTCAACGCCGACGGCGGCCAGGTGAAAGAGCTGACCCCCTGGTGCGCGGTCCCGCTCGCCTGGGGCCAAGGCGATCCGGCCCGGGGCGGCCGGACGCTCGAGGCGATCAACGGGGCCGATATGACGACGGATTGGGGGGTCAGGATGCTGTCGAACGCGAGCGCCTACTACGAGCCGTTGAACTACAACTACGGCGCGGTCTGGCCGTTCCTGACCGGCTGGGTCGCGACGGCCTTGTTCAAGAGCGATTATGCCGTCCAGGGCCATGGCTTGCTCGAAGCCGCGGTCCGGCATACGTTCGACAACGCCTTGGGCGAGATCACCGAGCTCTTCTCGGGCAGTCAGAACGTCTGGCCCCAGGAAGGCGTCAGCCACCAGGGCTTCTCGTCGAGCGGATTGGCCATGCCCTTGGTGCGCGGGCTCCTGGGCCTGGAAGGGGACGCCTTGAAGCGCGAAATCCGCTTCGAGCCGCGCTTCCCGGCCGATTGGACCGACGTCGCCGTCGACGATTGGCGGGTCGGGCGCGAGACGTTCGCTTTCCGATACCGGCGGACGGCCGACGGCGTCCGTCTCGAGACGACGCGGACGACGTCCGAACCTTGGCGGATCGTCTTCTCCCCGGCGTTCGGGCCGGGGACGCGCGCGCTGGGCGCAAAAGCCCACGGACGGGACGTCGCGCTCGCGACGGGCGCCGTGTCCCCCGCGGGCGCGGTCCGGCCGGCGATCGAAGCGGAGCTCTCGTCCCGGGACGTCTTCGAGCTCGCCCTCCAAACCGTGCCGGAGATCCTGCCTCCGGCCAACGATACGCGCACCGGGGATGCGAGCCGCGGGCTGCGGATCATCAAGCAGGAGTATGCGGACCGCCGGCTGACCGTATCCGTGGAGGGCCTGGCCGGCGAGACCTATCTTCTGCCGGTGGCCGGAGCCGGCCGGATCCGGGAAGCGGCCGGCGCCGAGGTCAAAGGCGCGGATCTCGTCCTGCGGATTCCCGGGGCAGGGGACAGGGGATACGTCCGCCATAAGATCGTCTTGACGTTCAAATAGCCCCCCGCCCTTGTCCGGAAGAGGGCCTGGGCAAGGCGGGGCGGATGACGGGATGAAACGTTTTCGCTCCGGCCGGACTTAGAATCCTTGGGTCCTATTTGTGCTAAAATACGCGAGGAGTTGACCATCCGCGACGAACAGTCTGTATATATAGGCAAAGCCGCCCTTTTCCTCCTCTCGGCGGCCCTTCACGCCCTAGGGTTCTATTTACTGATCCATGCCCGGTTCAACTACAAGATCTACCGCTACGATAAGAGCGGCATCGCGACGGTCGTCCATCTTCCGCCCAAGCAGATCACTCCTTTCAAAGCACCGGCCACGGGCGCCCTGAGTTTCAAAGGCGTGGAGCCGCCGATCGTCAAGCCGGGAAAAACCGCGCCCGGCACCGCGGTGAAGGAGGAGCCCGCGGCCAAAGCCGCTCCCGCGGAGGCGGCGGGTCTTCCCGGCGGGAAGCCGGGCGCGCCCCCCGGCCCGCCGGGGCCTCCGGGCGGAGGCGGAGAGCCGGGCCCCGCGAAGGCCGGCGGAGAACCGGGAGCGGCGGAAGCCGGAGGCGCCTCCGGCTTCTCGCTGACATACCCCCTCGGAAGCCAGCTCCGCCTGTCCAAGCCGCCGGAAACGTCGATCGACGAGATCCTGAGGCCGGGCCGCTATAAACGGTCGAATCTCAACCTGTCGACCACCCTCCGGCCCGAGCCGGGAGCCATGGCGCCCTCGGGGCGGATGGGCGTGGGCCGCGGCGGAGGAGGCGGCGGCGGGGGCGGCGGCCAAGGAACGCCGGGCGGGAGCGTAAGCCTGAAGGTCGCCCGATACGATCTGGTCCCCTGGGCCACCGGCGTCATGACCAAGATCCAGAACAACTGGAAGCTCGACGCGCCGGAGGACGCGGCCTACAAGCTCGAAGTCCGGATCACGGTCCTGATGGCCAAGAGCGGCGAGCTGCTGGCCGTCGAGATGGAGACCCCTTCGCGGGTCGAATCCCTGGACAAGGCGGCCATGCGCGCGCTCCAGGCGAGCGGTCCGTTCCCCCCGCTCCCCGTGGACTTCCCCAAATCCAGCCTCGAGATGACGTTCGTGTTCCAATATGGCTACTAAGCGCGTTTCCTCCTTCGTCCTGGCCCTGGCCTTCGTCCTCCTCGGCGCGGAGACGCTCCTCGCCCAGCAATGGCACCAGGACGTCGCCGCGCTGTTCAACAAGACGAGCAAGAACTACAAGGCCATCGCCGACACCCTGGCCCCGGTCTACGACTGGATGGAGCCGGCGCAGAAGTCCGACGCGGCCGCGATCCTGGCCCTGTGCGCCGGTCGCCAAGGCGACGCCCAGGGCGAGATGCGCTGGGTTTCAGAATACTTCGAGAAAGGGAAGGGGCAGGATTCGGGATTCGTCTTCCTCGACTTCCTGAGCCAGGCGGACGTCATCGGCTACCTGAACGTCTGGCGGATGAAATATCCCTATGTCGACGAGATCGCGCTCGTCCAGGGGATCGGCAAGCAAGCCCTGATCCCCCTCGGCATGATGCCGATCGTGATCGACATCTCGGCGGAAGCCTACTACAAGTTCTCGCTGGGATCGAACGTGCTCCAGGCCGGCCAGTTCAAGCCGGGCGTCAACATCATCGGCCTGGATGCGGCCGAGCTCTTCCTCAATCCCGGCCACCGGACGTTCCTGCTGGAGCTGAAGTCCGGCAGCCTGATCCTGAAGAAGGAGATCGACCTCGACGTCGAAGTCACGATGCCGGCCCGCGTGCCGCGGCCCGCCGCCGAGCCGGCCCTGGGCAAGCCCGTCGATTACACGGTCTCGATGTACGTCGGGGGCGAGCTCGTGGTGAAGAGCCATAAGACGGAGACACCGCTCAACTGGAAGACGAACGTGCCCGTGAACACGAACACGTGGGGCTGGAACTCGAATGCCGTGCCGGGAAGCGAGAAGGCCAATCCGCTGAACAATTCCATCGACATCCCGGCCGCGATCAGCTATCTCTACGGACTGCTGAAGGACCTGTTCACGAAGAAAAAGAAGCCGGAGGAGCCGGCGCCCCAGGTCGAGACCGTCCACGACCTGTCCTTGACCTATCCCATCAAGGACCCCGACGGCCGGAGCGAGGAGATGAAGATCGCCCTGAAGCTCCGGACGCGGAACCTGCCCTTCGTCCTGAGCGCGCCTTAGCCGGCGCGTCTCGGCCCCTAGATCTCGACCTTGAAGACGCCCTTCAGGGCGAAGCCGAAGACGATGGACAGGGCGAAGTAGGCGACGAGCCAGTGCAGCCGCAGGCCGAGGAGCGGCAGGCGGCGCTCGGGATGATCGACTTCGACCGACGCGACCCCCAGCTCCGGGGGAAGGGGCTTCTCGCCGGGGTTGAAAACCCGGTCGAGGAAGGTCCGCCCGGGCCGGAGATTCGAAATCGGCGCCAGCCGGGTCCCGCCGACGCGCAGGCTCTTGGTGAAGGACGCGGAGCCGAGTCTCAGGGTGAGGTCGTAGTCGCCCGCGGCGCCGGCCCGCAGCCGCCAGTCGATCTCCCGCTCCTCCTCGATCCGCAGCGCCGGCGTCTCGACCGCGATGCCGCGCGGGGCTTGGAGCGATATGTCGGAGGCCAGGGGCGACCGTCCGTCCGCCAGCTTGACCCGGAGGATCGCCGCTTCGCCCGCGGCAAGCGGCCGCGAGCCGAACCAGAGATTGAGCTGGATGAGGAGGAGCATGACCGGCACGATCATGACCACCATCGGCTTGAGGGCGTAGAGGATGTAGCGGCCGTTGGCCCGGAGGATGCGGCCCTGGGACCTCATCTGCTGGGCCATGCTGTCCTTGTAGAGCCGGAGCTCGAGGAGGTGGGCCTTGATGGACTCCTTGGCCCGGCGAATGCCTTCCTGGTTCGAGGTCCAGCGGAAGATGGCCAGCATGAGGAGCCCCGTCAGGACGGACACGACGATCATCGCGATCCAGGGGTTCATCGCCCGGAAGGGCAGGACCGCGAGGCCGAAGAGGCCGCCGATCGCCGCGTTGAAGGTCGCCATGGAATCCGTCAGCCGATGTAGCCCAGCCCCTTGAGCTTATTCTTGATCTCTTCCTCGGAGTCGGCCTCTTCGATCTTGGCGAGCTCCTTCTCCAGCATGTGGGTGACGAACTCCTCGACCGACGAATAGCCCGACATCTCCGCGTACCGGCGGACCCTGTCCATCAGCGCCTTGTCGAGCTTGATCTTCTCCGTGCTCATCGCGGTTCTCCCTTGCCGAAGATCGAGCGGCCGATCATCTCCTTCGGCTTCTCGATGTCGAAGACGTCCATGATCGTCGCCGTCAGGTCGTAGAGCGAGGGCGCCTCGGCCGCGAACGGCCGGTTGGCAAAGACGATGCCGGGCATCAGCTCGGCGGCGCCCATGTGGTCCCCGCTCCATTTCGCCGTGTTGTCCTCAAGAATGTCCTTGGGCACGCGGCCGAGCGGCGACTTGAACGAGATGCGGTAGCCGCGGTTGAAGCCGAGGATGATGTCCGGGGCGGCGTCGACATAGGGGCCGGTGTAGACGTCCTTGGCCACGTAAGCCCGGGCCAGGACGTTATCGCCCGTCTTGGGATCGCGCAGGTCCTCGAGCTTGCGGGCGATCTCCCGGACGAGGTTCTCCTTGTCGGGGCCCGGGGCGACGATGCCCTCGGACTCGCGTCCCTTCTCGTTGACGTAGACGCCGTTCAGGCCGAGGCCGTACGCCTGCGTCTTCCTCCAGTTCGTCCCGGCGAAGGCGAATTCGAGATCCTCTTCCTTGAACTCGTTCTGGAACTTCAGATAGCCGTTCGCCCGGAGCCAGGAATTGAGGTTGAAGCTCCGGTAGTAGGGGTTGAAGCCGTGGTCGGACATGGCCAGGACGATCGTCTCCTTGTCGATCCGGCCGAGGACCCGGTCCAGGATCTCGTCGGCCTGGCGGTAGGTGGATTCGATGGTCCCCCCGAACTCCTTGGCCAGCTTGGGATCGAAGACCGGGTGCTTCTCGTCCTGGAGCCGCCAGAACATGTGCTGACGCTGGTCCGTGCTCGAGATATAGAAGAAGAGGAGGCCCGCCTCGAACCGGGCGAGCTCGTCGTCGAGCATGGCCCGGCTCTCCTCGAGGACGAACCCGTCCTGCTGGAGGAACTCTTCCTCGTTCAGGATGTCATTGTCGAGGGCGCTGGTGTCGGCCGGGAGCCCCTTGGTGAAGAAGGAGCCGAACTTCTTGGCCAGCTCCTCGCCGTAGGACGGCGGCGTCGCGACCGGCAGGGCGGGCCGGCCGGGATCGATGTTGATGGGGGAGACGTAGAGCTTGAACTGCGGATGCGCCTCCTTGAGATAGAACATGCAGATGCCGCCGACGCTCTGGGTCGGGATGAGGGGGAAGCTCACCCTCTTCCAGCCGCTCCATTCCTTCTCCCGGAGGATGAAGTCCTCGCCCTGGATCGAGATCCGGGCCACGGGATTCGCCGGATCGACGTAGACCTTGAAATCGATCTCCGAGACGTCCTTTTCGGGCTTGAAGGAATTGACCGGTCCGGGGAGCTTGGCGTCGACACGGTTGCCGATGACGTACACCTGGTGGACCGTGGCCCCGCCGATGTCCTCGTTCACGTACTTGGTCTCGGTCGTGTAATAGTTCAGGGTGCCGTACGATCCGATGATGTCGGGCGTGCCCATGCCCGAAAAGGTCCTCTGGCGGCTCTCGACGGGCGGGTAGTTGGCCGGGATCTTGAAGACCGTGGCCGGGACGCCGTGGTCCTCAAGGACCTGCCAGAAGGCCTTGCCCCGGCGCAGGTTCCGGACGGTCCCGCTCTTGATGGGGAAGAGGATATGGCCGAGGCGGATCGTCTTGGTCGCGCCCTCGGTGGCCGACGCCGAGAACGTCGGCATATAGGTTTTGCGATCGCGGTGGATGAAATCGAAGATGGCGTGGCCGCCGGGGTTGGTGCCGGCGATGAAGTTCGACCAGGCGACCGGGCTCTGGGGCGGAATGCTCGTCCCGAGGGCCCGGAAGCCTCCCTGGGCGGCCAGGCGCTTGAAGGCGGGCAGCTTGCCCTCGCTCATCCAGCGGGCCGTCATCCTCGTGTCCATGCCGTCGAACCCGAGGATGAGCAGCTTCCGGGCCGTGGCCCTGCGGCCGCCCGTCCGGATCGCGGCTTCGGCCCGCGGCCCCATCGCGAGGAGCGTCGCGGCGCCGGCCCCGGCCTTGAGGAAATCGCGACGGTTCATTTCGTCCGTCCTTTGGGAGACGAGGCCCCCCCGGCCCCGGGCAGGAGGGAAACGCCGTCCATGTGGGCCGGCGGCCGGAGGCCGAACAGCTCGAGGACGGTCGGGGCGACGTCCATGATCGAGGGCGACGGGGCGGCGAGCTTCAGGCTCGAGAACAACACGCCGGGCACGCAGGCCGGGTCGATGCAGTGGTCGCCGCTCCAGGCCTTGACGTTGTCCTCGAACACGGCCCCGCCGACGACGCCCGTGACGCCTTCCCACGAGGCCCGGTAGCCCGCATTGTAGCCGACTATGAGGTCGGGCCCGTTGTCCTTGTAAGGGCCGTCGTAGATCTCGTCCTTGTCGTAGATCTTGTTGATGGCGATCGGGCCGGCGGGGCCGTCCTTGAGACCGCCGAGCTTGGCCGCGAGCTCGGCCCGGAGGCTCCGCGCCTCCGCGCCCGGGGCGACGACGCCCTCGGCCTCGCGGCCCTTCTGGTTGACGTAGAGGCCGCCGAGGCCCAGGGCGTAGGCCCGGGTGCGGGGCCAGTCGACCCCCTTGAACCACTCCCCGCTCCGGGCGGCCCCGTCCTTGAGGGCCAGGTAGCCGTTGGCGAACAGCCAGGAATTGAGGTTCACGCCCCGGCGGAAAGGCTTGAAGCCGTGGTCGGACATGATGAACAACGCGCTCGCCGGGGCCATCTTGGCCCGGACGCGGCCGATGAGGTCGTCCATCCGGACGAAGAGGTCTTCGATGACCTCCGGGCCGAGCGCGGCCGGCCCCTTCTTCAGCGCGGGATGGTCCTTGTCGAGATAGCGCCAGAACATATGGGAAATGCTGTCGGTCGTCTCGAAGACGCATGTGACCATGCCCCGCCGCGTCTTGTCCAAGGCGTTGAAGAGCATCTTCTCCCATTCGGCATGATTGGCGTAGGTCAGCTCCAGGAACGCGCGCTCGTCGAGGGCGCCCTCGTTGAGGGCCCAAGTGTCGTTCGCTTCTCCCAGGGTGATGAATCCGCCGCCCAGCAGCTTCGAAAGGTAGACCGAGTAGATGAACGGGTGGGAGATCGGCAGGGCGGGCTTCTCCGGGTCGATGTTGAGCGGGGTGACGTACATCTCGAAATGGGGCGAGATCTGGGAGACGTAGAACTTGCAGATCGAGCGGATCTTGATGCCCAGCCCCGGGCGGAACGTGATCCGCGTCCACGGGGAGAACGTGTTCCGCGGGAGCGTCAGTCTCTGGCCCGCCACCTCGAGGCGGACGGCGTCCTTGGCCCGGTCGATCCGGACCCGGAAGGGGAGCCTCATCTCGGCCGGCGTCCGGAGCATCGTGTTTTCGGGTCCGGAGAGGAAGCCCTCCACCACGTCGCCCTTGACCTCGACCGGGAAGACGATGCCGCCTTCGTGCTTTTCGACCTTGGCCGCATCGGACGTGTAGAACGAGAACGTCCCCTGGCTGCCCTTGAGGTCGGGGGCGCACATTCCCGAAAGGACGTGTCCCCGGAATTTCTCGGGGGGGAACGTGATCGGGACGCGGAGGACCGTGCTGAAAATCCCGTTCTCGCCCAGGATCTTCCAGAAGGGGACGCTCTTTCGCATTCCCTGGATCTCGGGCTTGGAGAGCGGCACCCTGTATTTCCCGAGGGCGAGGGTGCGCCGCGGCTTGCCGATTCGCGCGGAGGATAGATCGGGCAGGTAGGTTCGGGGATCGCGGCTGAGGAAATCGAAGATGTTGTGCTTGGACGGGTTGGAGCCGGTCATGAACGAGGACCAGGCGACGGGGGAGATGGCCGGGGTCGTCGTCTGGAGGCGTCCGTAATAGCCCTCCGCCTTGAGCTTGGCGAGGTTCGGGAGCCTGCCCTGGGCCATGAATTTCTCGGCGAGCTCGGGGGCCAGGCCGTCGAGCCCGACGATGACCACCTGGTCGACGCGGCTCTTCTGGAACGCCCTCTTCCCCCGGATCATCCGGAAGACGAAACGGAACGGCCACGAGAGGAAGGAGAAGATGGCCAGGATGAACGTCAGGAACAAGACGAGGAACGAGGAAAGGAACGCGAAGCCCGCGCCGGGGCCGATGTAGGCGCCGAGCGGGAGCCCCGCGGCGAGGATCAGCCCGAGGACGGCCGCGATCCGGGCCGCGGCGCCGGTCAAGACACGGCGGCCGGCGAGGGGAGGTTCGGCGTCGCGGCTGGGGTTCGACATCAGAATCGACCCATGATGATCTTGGAGAGGTCCGAGATCGCCAGCCCGTCGCCGAAATCGGACTTGGCCAGGAAGAAGGCGTCGTCCCAGGTATGCATCCCATGGAGCCCGGGGGTCCGACCGAAGACCTCCTTCCGCTTGACGGAGCCCTTCACGTCGAAGCCGGGCTCGGTCAGGACGACGAGGTCCGGTCCCTTGGAGACGAGCGGGCCGGAGTAGATCTCGCGGGCGGTGAAGACGCTCCGGACCACCTTCCGGCCCTCGTATTCGAGCCCGGACAGGCGGCGGACGATCTCCTCCTTGACCGCCTTGGCGTCGGCGGGCTTGACCGAGCCCTGCGGGAACTTGTCCTTGAGGTTGACGTAGATCCGGCCCGGATCGAGGGCGAAGGCCACGGTTTTCGGCGAAATGTCCTCCAGGCCCTTCGGGGAGCCCAGGGTGAACTTCAGGAACTTCTCTTTCTCGAGCCACGCGTTGAGATAGAACTCCTGGACGATGCCGCAGAAACCGTGGTCCGATAGGAAAAAGATGTTCTCCTCGTCGCCCGCCGTCTTGCGGAACGAGGCATAGATCTTGCCGATGAGGCGGTCGATCTGCCGGTAATACTCGAGGAAGTTCTCGTGGTGCGGGTGGGCCGGATTCTCGTAGGCGTTCCAAAGGAAGTGGTGGAGACGGTCCGTCCCGGTCAGGACGAACTCGAAGTAATCCCACTCCTCCTCCCAGTAGTGGTTGAGGGCCTTCTGGCGCCCCATGAGCGTCTTGATGAGCTCGTCCCAGAGGACGCTGACGCTCTCGCGGGCCTTGAGCGTGTCGATGTCGATCTGGTAGCCCATCTGTTCCAGGGTAGCCTTTTGATTGAGGGGATACACCGCCTTGGCGAGCTCGATGGCCACGAAGCCCGAGATCTGGATCCCGTTCAACGGCCGCACGGGGTAGGTGGACGGCTGGTTGATGATAATGGATTTCACGCCCCGGCCGGCGGCGAGCGTGTCCCAGAAGGGCGTCGCCTTGACGTCCAGGTAATTGGGATAGCGGACGTCATAGGTCCCGGGCTTGAGGTCGGTGAAGCCGAATATCCCGTGCGTGCCGGCGTTGGTCCCGGTCATGAAGTCCGTCCAGCTGACCGCGGAGATCTCGGGCAGGCTGGCCTTCATCTTATGGAGGTGCCCCGCGTCGATGATCCGGGCGAGGGCGGACATGACCCCTTTCCTGGCGAGATCGAGGAGGAGGCCGTAAGGCACGCCGTCCAGGCCGATGACGCAGACGCGGTTCTTGGGTTTTTTGTTCTGGGCGGTCATGGAAAGGCGCTTTATTATAGCACCCCCCGCCAGGAAGTCAATTTTACGGGAAAACCTCTCCGCCCCGCCGGCGCCGAGCCATCAGGGGCTCGTTCGCCAGGCGCGGACCGGCCGTCCCGGCCTCAGGCCTCCTCGACCACCTTCCAGCCGACCGCGTCGGCCAGATCGTAGACGGGCTTCTTCAGGTCTCCATAGAACGTCACCCGGTGCCAGCCCCAGACGTCCCACATGGTGAACAGCTTCTCGATGTCGCCCATGGGCTCGACCGAGAGCTTCGTCCGGCAAGCCCGGTCGTCGGGATCGTTGTCCAGGGCCTTGCCTTGGTGGAAGATGATCTCCTTCCGGTCGTTCGCCAGCTTGAGGCTCGTCGTCATGTAGCCCGCGGGGAGCACGGACCGGACGGAGGCGCCCTGCCGGTCTTCGCTGTGGGTCAGGATCTGGTAGGGATTGGTCGGTCCCGACGGCCCGAAGACCTTGTTCGGGGCGACGCAATGGGCGTAAATGATCCGGCGCTTGGCCGTGTCGATGACCGGGTCGGAGATGTAGCCCGGCCGGCCCGCCGCCAGGATGCCGCCCGTGACCATCGTTGACGTCGAGGCCACGTCGCACTCGCAGCCGCCGACGAGCCCTTCGTTGTTGAGCTGGTGGAACCCGAGGCAGGGATAGGCATGGATGTGGCCGCCATAGAATCCGCCCAGGCAGTTGATGGTGATGGCGTTCGCCCCGTGCTTTCGGAGGACCGCCTTCATGCCCAGATACATGGCCGCGGAGTTCTCGATTTCGGCCCGGCTGACGCCCTCGACCCGGGCCGCCCCCGAAATCCACCGGTCGGCGACGGCCTTGGCTTCGTCCTTGTCGGCCTTCGCCCAGGCGTCGTTGACCTCGGAAAAGGTGAGATAGTCGACCGGGATCCCCATGACGCTCGTCGACGGGGACGACTCCGGCCCCTGGACGGCCAGGACGCGGGACGCCTTCAAGCGCCGGATCGCTTCGGCCGCGGAGGGGGGATGGATCGGGTCGGGACGCGAGGAAAGGTCTCCCGGCTTCGGCGTCGAGCCCGCCCGGATCTTGGCTGTCGCCCGGGCGAAATCGTAGGACGGCCCGGCGGCCTTGGCCTCGGCGAAGCACTTGATCGCGGCGGCCAGGTCGTCGAAGCGCGACGAGCCGACATAGCCCAGGTTCGGCGCGCCGGCCCGGAGGAATCCGGCCGTATAGACCAGGAACCCGCCGCTGCCTCCGAACTGGAAATCCGCATAAAGGACCGGCTTGCCCGTGGCGACGCAATCCTGGGCCACGCGGTTCCAGCAGTTCATCTGGAAGACAAGGTAGCCGTCGATCCCGGCGGCCGCGTCGCCGGCGATGATCGCTTTCGTCTGTTCCGGGCCGGTGGCCAGGGCGGGGGTGAAGGCGATATTCCGGAAGCGGGCGGCGAGCTCGGCGTTCGTCCGGTCCATGAACGGCCGGAAATCGAAGCCCTTGTTCGGCCAGTCCGGCACCTCTTGGACGGGGCCGTGAAGGGCGTAGAGGACGCGGATCTTCAGGCGGCCGGCTCGAGGGATGGCCTGGAGCCAACCGGGCAGGCCCGCGACGCCGGCAGCGCCGGCGCAGGCCGCGCAGCCCGCGAGGAAGCTGCGGCGGCTGATCCCGGGATGGGCCGCGCACCGCGAGCGAGGGATCTTGGGAAAGCCGGGGTGATGCATGCGTCCTCCTCCTTGACATGAGGACCATATCCTGGCCCCGAGGCGGATGTCAAGCGCCCGAACGCGGGGGGAGGCGGCCCTAGGCGAGGGCCTTGAGGACGGTCTCGAGGACGACGTCCTCGGGGACGGCGCCTTCGATCGCGAGCCGGCCGTTGACGATCGTCTTGGGAACGCCTCGGACGCCGAATTTGTCGGAGAGCTTGGGGAATTCCTGGGATTCGACCATGTCGGCCGTGATGAACGGCGACTCCAGGGCGAACTGGTGGGCGAGGCGGACGGCGCGCGGGCAATAGGCGCAGGTCGGCGTGATGAAGACCTGGATATGGACGGGGCGGTCGACCGCCTTCAACGCCTCCTTGGTCTTCTCGCCCAACGCCGACGTCCCGCGCGAGACGTCGATCAGCGCCTCGACGAGGCTGGCGTACTCGTAGCCCGACGGGATGCCGAAGAAGCGCAGGCCGTATTCGCGCGCCCCGGCGAGGAGCGTGGCCGGGATCTTATCCACGCCGGCGGCGGCCGCCTTCTCGGCTTCGGCCTTGTAATCCAGGACCTCCAGGCGGATCTTGTCCGAGAGCGAGGCCACCTCTTCCACGAGCTGGCGAGCCTCCTTGCAGAAAAAGCAATCCTGGCTCCGGAGGGAGTCGGGGAGGACGAGCCGGCTCTGCTCGCCGGTGAAGTGGCGCATCGTCACGGGATTCGTGAGCTCCGCCTCGAACCGCTTCTTTGTCGCCTCGCGAACGTCCTTGCCCAGCATGTCCATGGCTCGTCTCCCGCCCGGCGCTCGAGGCGCCGCGGCCGCGGGGGATTATACGGACCGCTCCGCTGTTTGACAAGCGGCGCGGACACTGCTAAAGTGAGGACCTTTTCCAAGTCCGTGAAACGCATGAAGATAGACAAGACATCGGCGGCCCGGCTCATCGCCCTCCTCGAGGCGCGCTATCGGCGGAAGACCCGCAAGAGCGGCCGTCTCTACCGCGAAGCCCGGAAATTCATGGTTCGGGGCGGGAGCCATTCCATCCGGCTGTTCTCGCCGTATCCGTTCTTCATGTCCACGGCGGAGGGGCCCTTCGTCCGCGACCTCGACGGCAACGCTTACATCGACTACTGGCAAGGGCACTACGCCAACGTCCTCGGC
>Ga0335071_10004299_pt1 | contig 14876 bp, 15 predicted proteins | sample Lox_Sample_15_FD_206724 | JGI IMG/M metagenome (GOLD analysis project Ga0335071, IMG submission 206724) | Soil microbial communities from Loxahatchee National Wildlife Refuge, Florida, United States - Lox_Sample_1.5 | ecosystem: Environmental > Terrestrial > Soil > Wetlands | place: USA... | reverse complement strand
GCCCCTGATCCGTGTGGGCGGCCAGCAAAGCCGCACGGTCTACCAATACACGCTCCAGTCTCAGAATCTGGATGGGCTGTACCGCGCGGCTGGCAATTTCGAGAAGCGCTTGCGTGAGGTACCTGGCCTGTTCGACGTGAATAGCGACCTACAGATTGCCAGCCCCGAGATCATTGTAGACATCGATCGTGATCGCGCCTCCGCCCTGGGCGTCACCGCCGACCAGATCGAAGACGCACTCTACGACTCTTTCAGCGAGCGCCAGGTGTCCGACATCTACACGCCCACCAACGATTACTGGGTGATGATGGAGTTGCTGCCGCGCTACCAGGCCGATCCGAGTAACCTGCGCATGCTCTACATCCGCTCGGCTACTGGCAAGTTGGTGCCACTGGACGAAGTGACCAAGCCGCACAACACCGTCGGCCCGTTGTCGGTCACACACTTGGGCCAGTTACCCTCTGTGACCATGTCCTTCAACATTGCACCGGGCATATCGCTCGGCGACGCAGTGGACCGGATTGAGAGCGCAGCGCGCGAAACGCTTCCTGCCGACATCCACACCACCTTCCAGGGCGTGGCCGCCGCGTTCCAAACCTCGCTCAAAGGCATGGGATTCCTGCTTGTGATGGCCATCCTGGTGATCTACATGGTGCTGGGAATTTTGTACGAAAGTTTCATCCATCCAATCACCATTCTTTCGGGCCTGCCCTCCGCCGGATTGGGAGCGCTCGCGACGCTGCTGATCTTCCACGATGAGCTGAACATCTATTCCTTCGTCGGAATCATCATGCTGATCGGCATCGTGAAGAAGAACGCCATCATGATGATTGACTTCGCGGTGGAAGCGCAGCGCAACCACAATATGCCCCCGGCCGAAGCCATCGCGGAGGCCTGCCTGGTGCGGTTCCGGCCCATCATGATGACCACCATGGCTGCGCTGGTGGGCACTCTGCCCATCGCGCTTGGCCTCGGAGCCGGGTCCGAAGCTCGCCGGCCGCTCGGACTGGCGGTAGTCGGTGGCCTGGTGGTCTCGCAGCTTCTCACCCTCTACATCACTCCAGTGTTCTATATCTACATGGAGCGCTTCCGCGGCGGATTGGCGGGCATTCGTTTCCGCCGCAAGCCCAAGTTCGAAGTGGTTGGCGAACCGGAAACCACGCTGCGGGGCTGAAGCGCCGGAGGTCACATGACTCATCGTTGTGCAAGCCGCCGTGAATTTCTGGCGGTGGCCGGAGCGGCCGCATTGTTCACCAGGGTGGCGCGGGCGGCCGATCCTCCACTGCATTTCGAATCGGTGGATCATGTCGGCATCACGGTTTCCGACCCGCAGAAGTCCGCTGCGTTCTATGCGCGGATTTTCGGGGGCGTCCTCTATAAGAATAATCAGACCACGCAGCGCTACCTGAAGCTGGGCGCGGCCTACATCTCGATCCGCCAGGCGGGCCCGCAATCGAAAGGCTTCGGCGTGGATCACATCTGCCCCGGGATCGCCGGCTTCGATCTCGCCGCCTTGCAGGCAACGCTCAAATCGCAAGGCGTCACCGCGCGCGAAATCCCCAGCTTTGGCATGTTCGCGAACGATCCCGATGGAACCGAATTTCAGCTCTGGACCGCGAATTCCTGGAGCGAATCCGTCAAGACTGCCTCACCCGAGTCGTACCCGGCGCCGGTCGAGTCCATCTTCAAGCCAACCGGCCTGGACCATGTCCTGGTAGACGTCGCCGACGTCAGCAAGTCCGTCGGCTTCTACGAGAAGCTTTTCGGCCCGGTGGTGCGCCGCAACAACAACCGCACCTGGTTCCAGGCCGGCAAGACACAGATCGGGCTTCTGGGCGTGGCTGATGGCCGTCACCCGGGAGTAAATCACTTCTGTGTCGCCGCAGCGCCATTCGAATACGAAGCCGTTGTGAAGCGCTTAGCCGACGCGGGCGCCAAAGTGGAAACCCCGGAAGTCGCCGGCGCTCCCGAGTTCCGCGACCCCGACGGCATCCTGGTCCAAGTGATGGGACCTCGCGCCGTTACAAGCCGGTAACACGGCTCCCCAAAATATCCACGCGGTTAAGGTCGATTTTCGCCCGCGTGGTTCGTCACAATATTAGGAAGGGAGGGATGGCCTATGCCGCGCCTTTCGGGCCTCGAACGAAAGCAGGCGCCCTGGCATCTGCGCTGGTTCTACGGCGTGATGCGCAAAATGTTCGGCAAAGATCTCACTCCGGCCAAGATCCAAATGCGGATGCCCGGCGCCATGTGGGGCAGCATCGCGATGGAGGCTGGTTTAGCCAGAAAGCGGCGTGTGTCGCTGCGTTACATTCAAATCGGCAAGATACGCACTGCGGCCCGCGTGGGCTGCCCCTTTTGAGTGGACATCAATTCTGCCGTGGGCAGAAAAGCCGGATTGTCGGATGAAAAGCTGCTGGCAATTCCGGGCAGCGACTTTTCGCCGTTCAACGATGTAGAACGGCTGGTGCTGGCGCTCGCCGACGCGATGGTAGCCACACCGGCCGATATTTCCGACGACTTCTACGCTCGCCTGCGCGAACATTTCTCCGAAGAGCAAGTGATGGAACTCGCCGCGCAAAACGCCTTTGAGAACTACCGGGCGCGCTGGAACCGCGTCTTCAACGTCGAAAGTGATGAACTGTACCGGCCCGGAGTCCGTGTCGATTTGGAGAGGTCCCGTTCGTTATAGGTCTGCAAGACCGGATTCGGTCAAAAAGGAGAAGAAACGATGCCCCAATACATGCTCTTGCTCTATGACAACGCCGCCAACATGCGGCGCCTCAGCCCCGAGGAGATGCAGAAGGCCACCGAGAAATACATGGCCTGGCGAAAGTTGCCCTTCACCAAGGACGGCCAACGGCTGGCCGACGGCACCGGCCGCGTAATCCGGCCCGAGAACGGCAAGCCTAAGGTTAGCGATGGACCGTACGGCGAGACCAAGGAAGTCCTGGGCGGCTACTACACCATCGAAGCCGCCAGCTACGACGAAGCCGTGAAGCACTCGCTCACTCATCCCCATATCGAGTACGGCGGCACTATCGAAGTCCGTCACGTGTTTGGATCGTGAGCCCATCCACTCCAACCGGAGCTCTTCTGGAGCATTTATTCCGTCGCCAGGCGGGCCGCATAACGGCTCACCTGGCGCGCCTGCTCGGTCCGGCGCATCTCGACTTGGCCGAAGAGACCGTTCAGGAAACCATGCTGCGGGCCCTGGAGACATGGCCGTACAACGGCGTGCCGCAGAATCCCGTAGCATGGCTTTTTCGCGTCGCGCACAACGCCGCCATCGACGCCGTGCGCCGCAATCGGTTCATTAGCCAACACACCGCAGCCGTGGTGGCCGAACTGTACAGTACCGCCGGCCTGGAGCCCGAAGATCCGCAATTTGAAGTCCAGCTCCGCGACGACGAGCTGCGCTTGATCTTCATGTGCTGCCATCCGGAGATTCCGCGCGATGCCAGCGTGGCGTTGAGCTTGAAAACCGTGGGCGGGTTCAGCGTGCGCGAAATTGCGCGCGCCTTCCTGGCTGACGATGCAGCGATCGCCCAGCGGCTGGTGCGCGCCAAGCGCCAGATTCGCGATCGGCAGCTCACGCTAGACCTGCCCGAAGGCGCCAGCCTGCGGGAACGCCTGGACTCAGTCCTGGAAGTGATCTACTTCCTGTTCAACGAAGGCTATGCCGCGCACGAAGGAGAAGACCTGATCCGCCGGGACCTCTACGGCGAGGCTCTACGCCTCGGGCGTCTTCTGGCTGATTCCACGCTGTCTGCGCCTCCTGCGGATGCCCTGGTGGCCCTGATGGCGCTCGTTGCCGCACGCATGCCAGCGCGCGTGGATGCTGCCGGCGACCTGATTCTGCTCGAGGACCAGGACCGCGGCCGTTGGGATCAGCGCCTCATTGCCATGGGATTTCACTATTTCGATCGATCCATCTCCGGCGACGACGTTTCCGAGTATCACGTCCAGGCCGCCATCGCCGCTACACACGCGCGAGCCGCGGATCTCGAATCCACGGATTGGCCCACGATTCTGGCCCTATATGACGACCTGTTCGCGCTCACGGGTTCTCCCGTCGTCGAGTTGAACCGCGCTGTCGCGCTGGCCAAAGTCCGCGGACCCGCCGAGGCTCTGACGGTCGTGGACACGTTGTCGAGCCATCCCCGCCTGAAAGACTACTACCTCCTGCTCGCGGTTCGCGGCCACTTGCTGCTGCAGTTGGAACGTTGTGCGGAGGCCGCTGCCTGCTTCCGCGCCGCTTTGAACTGCCCCTGCTCGGAGCCCGAACGCCGCTTCCTCGAGCGCAAGCTGACCCAGTGCGAATCAGGTCGTTCCGCCGCCATTTGACACTTATCCAAAAGCCGCGATACCGTCGCTGCATGGCCCTGGAATACTTCGAATGGGAGGTTGGCGGCGTGATCGTGGTACACCTGCAGGGCAACATTACGCTCGGCCGCGACACGCAGAAGTTCCGCGACATTATCCAGAACACTCTGGACTCCGGCCATAGGAACATCCTTCTGAATCTGGCCGAGGTTTACTACATGGACAGCAGCGGCTTGGGCGAGCTGGTGGCCTCGCACACCACCACGCGGACCCAGGGCGGCCAGTTGAAGCTGATGAAGCTCGCACCGAGGGTGAAAGACCTGGTGCAACTGACCAAGCTCTATCAACTGTTCGAGGTCTTCAATGACGAGGACTCGGCAGTGCGAAGTTTCGGAGCGTAAACCGCATGACCGGCGCCGCATTGAAGACAACCCCGCTCCACGCTGTCCACCGCAAGTTGGGCGCCAAGATGGTGGACTTCGGCGGCTGGGACATGCCGCTCCAGTATTCCGGCATTCTCGAAGAACATCACGCGGTGCGGAACGCCGCCGGCCTGTTTGACGTCAGCCACATGGGCGAAATCGAGATTCGCGGACCGCAAGCCGCCGCCTTGACCGATTACGTCACCACCAACCACGCCGCGAAGCTGAAAGTCGGCCAGGCGCAATACTCGGGACTGCTGTACCATCACGGCGGCTTCGTCGACGACATTCTGGTCCACAAAGTAGCCGGCGATCACTTCTTCCTTTGCGTGAACGCCGCCAATCAGGAGAAGGATTATCAGCATATCTCGAAGGCCAATCCCTTCGACGCGCAAGTAGAGCTCGCCAGCGAGTACTACAGCCAACTCGCTATTCAAGGCCCCCGCGCGCTGGCCACGCTGCAGAAGTTGACTGCCACGGACCTCGCAGCCATCCCTTACTACCACTTCAGGGACGCCCGGATCGAAGATGTGCCTGCCCGGATCGCGCGCACCGGCTACACAGGCGAAGACGGTATTGAGCTCTACTTCGCGCCCGAACACGCCGAGCGGCTATGGAACCGCATTCTCGCCGCAGGTGAGGAGTTCGGCATAAGGCCGTGTGGTCTGGGCGCGCGCAACACGTTGCGCCTGGAAGCCGCCATGGCGCTTTACGGCCACGAAATCCACGCCGCGATTACTCCTTTCGAAGCTGGACTCGACTGGATTGTGAAATTGGACAAGGGCGAGTTCATCGGCCGCGAGGCGCTGGCCCGCCAAAAGGAAGCCGGCGTCACTTGCCGGCTCGCCGGATTCGAAATGACCGGCCGGGGCATCGGCCGCGACGGCTACGAGGTCTTCATCGACGGATCGCCCGCCGGCTGGGTCTCGAGCGGCGGACCCTCCCCTACTCTGAACAAGAACATCGGACTGTGCTATCTTCCTACCGATCGAGCGAAACACGGCCAGCCGATCCAGATTATGATCCGTAACCAGCCCGTGGAAGCTGTGATCGTCCCAACTCCGTTCTACCAGCGAGCCAAATAATGCATCCATCCGACTTGCACTACACCAAAGAGCACGAGTGGGTTCGCGTCGAAGGCGACGCCGCTGTCATCGGGATTACAGATCACGCGCAGGAGGAGCTCGGCGACATTGTTTATGTCGATTTGCCGAAGCCGGGTGCGCGATTTGAGCGCGGAGGCACGCTAGGCTCCGTGGAGTCCGTGAAGGCCGTTTCCGACATCTATGCGCCGGTCTCGGGTGAAGTCCTGGAGGTGAACGGCGCCCTCGGCTCTGCGCCCGAAAAGCTCAACCAGGACCCCTACGGCGACGGGTGGCTGGTGAAGCTCAAGCTGTCCGCCCCGGCCGAGATCCAGGTGCTTCTCTCCGCCGCGGACTATGAAAAGCACATTACAGCGGCGAAATCTGAATAAAAGTCCGCAGATCGCGCATCTGAATCGGCTTGGAGGAGAAATATGCCGAAGATGCGCGCCGTCCAGGTCTCTAAGGCCGGCGGTCCACTGGAACTCGTAGAACGCGAAATTCCCGAGCCCGGTGCCGGGTACGTGCGGGTGAAAGTCCAGGCTTGTGGCATCTGCCACAGTGACACGGTAACCAAAGATGGCTACTGGCCCGGCATTCAATATCCGCGTGTACCCGGACATGAGGTCATCGGAGTCATTGACGCCGTTGGCGCCAACGCGCCTCGCTGGAAGGTCGGGCAGCGAGTCGGCGTCGGTTGGAATGGCGGGTACTGCGGGTATTGTGACAATTGCAGACGCGGCGACTTCTACGTTTGCCAGACGTCCACTGACGTAACCGGCGTTACGCGCGATGGCGGGTATGCCGAGTACATGGTCGCGCCCATCAGCGCGCTGGCGCTGGTACCCGATGATCTTACTTCCGTGGAGGCCGCGCCGCTCATGTGCGCCGGCGTAACCACGTATAACTGTCTTCGCAATAACGGCGCGGGCCCGGGCGAGGTGGTCGCCGTACTGGGGATCGGCGGGCTCGGCCACCTGGCGGTTCAATACGCCGCCCAAATGGGCTGTAAGACCGTCGCTATCGCCCGCGGCAAAGATGATGAACCGTTTGCCCGGCAGCTCGGAGCGCGTTATTACATCGACAACAAAACGCAGGACCCCGCGGCCGAGCTGAAAAAGCTGGGCGGCGCCAAAGTAATCCTCGCCACCGTGACCAGCGCCGACGCGATGAAAACGGTCCTCGGTGGCCTGGGACCTCACGGCAGGCTCATGGTGATTGGCGCCGTGCCCGCGCTGGAAGTGAACGCGATGCAACTCCTTCTGAACAATCAATCCGTCACCGGCTGGTACTCGGGAATGTCCATTGATTCGGAGGATACGCTCAACTTCAGCGCGCTCACCGGCGTCCGCTCCATGAACGAGCCGTATCCGCTGGAGCGCGTTGCCGAAGCCTACGATCACATGATGAGCGGAAAGGCGCGGTTCCGGGTAGTGCTGAACATCAGCAACTAGCCGCCAGCTACCAGTCACCGCTACGGCGCGGTAATCTTGATCCTTGCGCCGCCAACTGATCGTCGTCGCGCTTGCCGTCCTGGCCTTGAGGATTCCCTTCCTTAACCAGGCTCTACAGGGCGACGACGTACTCTATCTCACGGAAGCCGAGCACGCGCAGATCGAGCCGCTACATCCGAAGCACACTGTATACGTCTTCATCGGCCGCGAGATCGATATGCGCGGCCAGTCGCACCCGCCCCTGAATGCCTGGGTCCTCGGCGTGCTGTTGGCGGTTTTCCGGGACATTCACGAAATTCCTTTCCACGCCGCTTACCTGCTGTTCTCGTTGATCGCCGCCTTTAGCGCGCTGGCGTTGGCGCGTCGTTTCAGCCCGCATCCGCTGTGGGCGACGCTTCTTTTCCTGGTGACGCCGGCGTTTGTCATCAACGGAACCTCGCTCGAAGCCGATGTGCCTTTCGCAGCCCTTTGGCTCCTGGCGACGGCTTTCTATATCTATGCCGTGGACCGGCGCTCGACGCGCTTGCTGGCCGCATCCGCCGTGGCGATGGCTCTGGCTGGTGTCTGCGCTTACCAGTCCTTCCTTCTGACGCCGATTCTCTTGCTGTACGGCCGTAAGTGGCGCGCCGCCCGATTTGCCGCGTTCATGCCCATTGCAGCACTTGGCGCGTGGCAACTGTTCGAGCGCTTCTCGACGGGGGCGCTGCCGGCCGGCGTCCTCGCTGGATATATGCAGAGCTACGGGCTGCAAGTGGCTGGTCAAAAGCTCAAAAACGCGGCCTCTCTTATGGGCCACTTGGCCTGGCTGGCCTTTCCTACGCTATGGCTGCCACCGCTCATCCTGCTGCCGGTCGCGATCGGCGCCGCTTTCTACGATCCCAACCCTCTGTTCTGGGGATCGGTGGCCGTCGGCGTCGGCATCTTAATCCATTGCGTGCGCCACTGGCGCGAATTCCCCGCGCAATGGGTGCTGGTGTTCTTCGCCGGGGCCCTGGCCATTTTCTTCGCCGGATCGGCGCGTTATCTGCTGCCCATCGCCCTGCCGGTTGCGATCCTTGCGTCGCAACGCGCCGGCTTGCGGCTTCTGCGGGTCAGCCTGGGCTGCGGGTTCCTGCTGAGTCTGGCGCTGGCCTGGGTGAATTACAAGCACTGGGACGGCTACCGCCAGTTTGCCCGAACGCTCGAGAAAGATGTGGAGACGAAACGCACCTGGATCAACGGGGAATGGGGCCTGCGCTACTACTTCGAATCCGAAGGCGGCCTGCCGCTCGCCCAGGGCCAAGCGATCCATCCGAACGAACTTGTGGTCACCAGCCAACTCGGCTATCCCATTCCCTTTACCACCGGCGGCGGCGTTCTGGCGCCAACCGTCGAGCGCATTATCACCTCCCGCGTTCCGCTTCGGATCATCGCTCTCCAGGGCCGCTCCGCTTACTCAACGACGATGTTCGGGCTGCGTCCCTTCGATATCTCGCTCGCGCCGATCGACCGGGTGCGGGGGGAAATCATGCTGGAGCGCAAGCCCGAACTTACAGACCTGCCCATGAACGCTCCGCAAGCCGAGCAGCAGATCGTCAGCGGCATTTACCAGCTCGAGAACGGCCAATGGCGCTGGATGAGCCAGTCGGCTGCAATTCTGCTCAAGCCTCCGAGCCAGCCTGAACCACTTTGGGTTCGTTTCGTAATTCCCGACGCCGCTCCCGCCCGCCAGATCAAAGTCGAGCTGAATGAACAACTTGTCGCTTCTCAAACCTACTCTGCGCCCGGCAGCTACGTGATCACCAGCGGGCCGCAACACCCCTTGGGAGACAGTGCCAGAGTTTCGATCCAAATCGATAAACCCTTTTCGGTACAAGGAGATAACCGTAAGCTCGGCATCATTTTGACAGAGGTTGGCTTCCAGGAGCATTGACACGCTCTAGTTCATACGTATAATTGAAACATACGTATGACAACGAAAGATCGGATCCTCGATGCCGCCGAGCGGCTATTCGCCCGCGACGGCTTTGAGGCAACCTCGCTCAGAGCCATCACCGCGGAAGCGCAGGCGAATCTGGCGTCGGTGAACTACCATTTCCAATCCAAGGAAGCGCTGGTGCAGGCGGTGATCGGCCGGCGAATGGGCCCGCTCAACGAACAACGGATCGCGCTCCTGGATCGCTATGAAGCTGAGGCCGGTGGTGGCGCGGTCCCGCTGGAGAAGATTCTGGACGCTTTTCTACGTCCGGTGATTGAAATCGCCGGCGGGCACGCCAAGGAGTTCATGCCGCTCATCGGCCGCCTCTATACTGAGCCGCGGGGATTCGCCGAGCGTCTCTACCACCAACAGTTCGAACCACTGGCGGAGAGGTTTTTTCCAGCCTTGCAGCTCGCGTTACCCGACGTGCCTTTACTTGAGCTGATCTGGCGGGTGCATTTTGCCATTGGGGTCATGGCGCACACGATGGGAGCCAGTGAAATGCTCCGCGGAATGTCGCAGGGGCTGTGCGACTCGGCCGGGGACGCCGAAGGAACTCTTCAACGCGTAAGGGCGTTCATCATGGCGGGGCTGACGGCTCCCGTCCCAGCGGAGGTCCAACATGCAATCCACTAAGCTCTTGGCCGCTCTGGCCATTGCTTCACCGTTGCTGGCGCAGTTGCAGAGCCGGCCGCCGGTTTTGCAGCTCAGTCTGAAGCAGGCAGTAGAAATCGCGCTCGCCCCGGAAGGGAGCACGCGCGTCAAGCTGGCCGAAGAGGCTTTGAAGCAGGCACAGTCGCAGGCCAATGAATCCCGCGCCGCGCTGCTGCCCGATTTTGAAAGCTACGTGCAGTATCAGAATGAGACCAATAACCTGGAGGCTTTCGGGTTTCGCATTCTCAACACTCCCATCGCAGGCTTCCAGATACCTTCTTTCGTCGGCCCCTTCGGGGTCTTCGATATGCGCGCGAGCGTCAATCAGTCGGTCTTCGACTTCAGCGCCATCCGCCGCTACCAGGCCTCGCGCGTGGCCATCGAGGCCGTGAAGGCCGACAACGAAGGTACGCGCAACCAGGTGACGGACCAGGTGGCGCGGGCGTATCTGGCCGGGCTGCGTGCCCAGGCCTCGCTCGACACGGCTCACGCCAACGTAGATCTTTCCGAGGCGCTGCTGCGGCTGGCGCAATCGCAAAAGGAAGCCGGCGCCGGCACGGGCATCGAGATCACGCGTGCCGAGGTGCAGTTGGCGAACGATCGGCAACAGTTGCTGGTGGCCGAAAACGATCTGGATCGCACGCGCCTTCAGCTACTCAAAGTAATCGGCTTGAAGCTGGACAGTCCCGTGGAACTGACAGACCGCCTCAGCTACATCCCCATGGACGCGGTGGATGAGGCGAAACAACTGACCACAGCGCGTGAGAACCGGGCGGAGTGGAAAGCACAGTCGCGCCGCGAGGAGAACGCGCGGCTGAACTACAGCGCCACCAAGATGGAGCGGCTGCCTTCGGTGAGCGCGTTCGCGAACTACGGCGACTTAGGCTCTGACGTCAACAACCTGCTACCAACGCGCAGCATCGGAGCATCGGTGAAGATTCCGCTGTTTGACGGCGGCCGCCGGGACGCCCGCCGGGCGGAAAGCGCGTCGCAATACCGCAGCGAAAAGATCCGCACGGAGGATTTGCGCGACCAGATTGAGCTGGACGTGCGCACGTCGATCGACAGCCTTCGCTCGGCCGATGCGCAGGTGAAGACGGCGCAAGACGGACTTCGGCTGGCGGAGAAGGAACTGGCACAGGCTGAACGCCGGTACAAGGCCGGAGTGACCAACAGCGTCGAGGTCACCGACGCACAGACACGCCTGGCGCGGGCACGCGACAACCGCGTCAGCGCGCTCTATAACTACAACCTCGCTCGCATCGACCTGGGCACCGCCACGGGAACGATCCAGAGCATGATCCAGTGAGGCACTTATGAAACGCAAAGTTGTTCTTCCTATTGTTCTGCTCATCGTCGCCGGCGCCGCGGGCGCGGTGTATTTGACGGATTGGCTTCATCCCAAGCCGACGGGCATGCTGACCGTCTCGGGCAATCTGGAGCTGACGCAAGTCGACATCTCGTTCAAAGTGCCGGGCAAGCTGGTCCAGCTCAACGTGGATGAAGGCGACTATGTGAAGAAGGGCCAGCTGATCGCGCGCATCGATCGCGATCAGGTGCAGCAGCAAAAGAACCGCGACGAGGCGAGCCTGGCGAATTCGGAGTCCCAGTATCAGCAATCGGAAACGTCGATTCAATGGCAGCGAAAAACGCTGGAGAGCGACGTCGCGCTGCGGAAAGCGGAAGTCCGCGCCGCCAAGGCGCAACTGGATCAGTTGCTGGCGGGTTCGCGACCCCAGGAAATTCAGGAAGCGCGCGCCGCGGTGGCCGACGCGAAAGCGCAGAACGATCAAGCGAAAGCCGACTGGGACCGCGCGCAGGACCTGTTCAAGAACGACGACATTTCCCGGCAGCAATACGATCAATACCGCGCCCGCTTGGATAGCACCGGCGCTCTCCTGCGGCAGGCAGAGGAGCGCCTGGCGCTGGTTGTGGAGGGCCCGCGGAAAGAAGACATCGAGGCGGCCCGCGCCCAGGTGGCGCGAGCGGAAGCAGCCGTGCAAGTCAGCGAAGCCAACCAGCTGGAACTCAAGCGGCGCGAGCAGGACCTGGAGGCGCATCACGCCGACGTCGCCCGCGCCCGCGCTCAAGTGGCCATGACCGATACGCAGATCAACGACACGGTGGTAGTTTCGCCGGTGGACGGCGTTGTGCTGGTCAAATCGGCCGAGGTGGGCGAGGTACTAGCTGCCGGCACCACGGTGGTCACGATCGGCGACATCGACCGGCCCTGGCTGCGCGCCTACGTGAACGAGACGGACCTGGGGCGCGTCAAGCTGGGGCAATCGGCGTCGCTCAGCACCGACTCGTTTCCGGGCAAGAAATATCCGGGGCACGTCTCGTTCATTTCGTCCGAGGCGGAATTCACGCCCAAGCAGATTCAAACTCGCGAAGAACGCGTGAAGCTGGTTTATCGCATCAAGATCGACGTCGATAACCGCGACCGCGAACTGAAACTGAACATGCCGGTGGACGCGGAGATTCAAATCAATTGACACCCGCCGAACCCATGATTCGAGCCATTGGGCTGACGCGCCGGTTTGGCGAGCTGACGGCCGTGGAGCATCTCGACCTGGAAGTCGGCCGCGGAGAAATCTTCGGACTGGTGGGTCCGGACGGCGCCGGCAAGACCACGACGCTGCGCCTGCTGTGCGGCCTGCTGGACGCCACGGAAGGGGAAGCCTGGGTCATCGGACACAACGTTGCGCGCGAACCGGACGCGGTGAAAGATGGCATCGGCTACATGGCGCAGCGGTTCGGACTGTATGGCGACCTCACGGTTGACGAGAACATGAATTTCTATGCGGACCTGTTCGGGCTTTCCAAGACCGAATTCGAGCCGTTGATCCAACGCCTGCTGCGCATGACGCGCATGGAGCCGTTCCGCAAGCGGCAGGCTCAGAACCTGTCCGGAGGGATGAAACAAAAACTCGCGCTCATGTGCACGCTGCTGCATCATCCGCAGATTCTTTTCCTGGACGAGCCCACCAACGGGGTGGATCCGGTATCGCGCCGCGACTTCTGGGCCATTCTCTACCAGTTGGTCCGCGACGGGCTGACCGTTTTCGTCACGACGGCGTATCTGGACGAAGCCGAGCGCTGCAATCGGGTGGGGCTGATGAACAAGGGCCGCTTGATTCGCTGCGAGTCTCCCAAGGCGTTGAAGCAGACGCTCGGCCAGGCCTGCTATGAAATCGAGACGCCGGATCAACATGCCGCCCGCGCGCTGTTGCAACACGAGCCGGGCGTGCTGTCCGTGGAGCTGTACGGAGCGAAGCTGCACCTGTTTCTGTCGCCAGGCGCGTCGACACCCGAGGCGCTGGAAGCGGCTTTGACCGCGCATCACCTCGCGGCCACGAATTTCCGCGAGATTGTTCCTTCGCTCGAAGACGTTTTCATCGGTCTGATCCGGAAGGAGGGCAAAGATGCAGCCTAGTGCCGTGGAGATCCGCGATCTGGTGAAACAGTTCGGCGATTTCGTGGCGGTGGACCACGTGAATCTCACCGTCGGCCGCGGAGAAATCTTCGGGTTTCTCGGCCCGAACGGCGCGGGCAAATCCACCACGATCCGAATGCTCTGCGGACTGCTCAAACCTACTTCGGGAAGCGCCACGGTAGGCGGGCTGGACATTGCAACGCAACCGGAAGCCGTGAAGCAGCACATCGGATATATGTCGCAGAAGTTCTCACTCTATGACGACCTGTCGGTGGAAGAGAACATCGATTTCTTCAACCGGGTATATGGCGTCCCGGTGGAACGGCGTCAGTGGCGCAAGGAGTACGTGCTACGGATGGCCGGAATCGAGGAGCGGCGCAGCAGCCTGACCCGTTTGCTGTCCGGGGGCTGGAAGCAGCGTCTGGCGCTGGGCTGCGCGATCCTCCACGAACCGCCGATTCTGTTTCTCGACGAACCCACTTCGGGCGTAGACCCAATCGCCCGCCGCACGTTCTGGGAGCTGATTTACCAGCTCTCCGGCGCGGGCCATACCATCTTCGTCAGCACGCATTACATGGATGAGGCCGAGTATTGCCACCGGGTAGCGCTGATGTATCGAGGCAAGGTGATCGCGCTCGGGACACCGGACGAGCTGAAACAGTCGCTCGCCTCCCATCACATCTTTCATCTGGAAGTCTCGGATCTGGTCGGCAGCATGCGGACGATTGAGAAGATCCCGGGGCTGGCCGACGTGGCGGTCTTCGGCTGCGGGTTGCACGTCACGGCTCCGGATGCCCTGCACGCTCCGGGCGAGATCCGCACGGCGTTGGAGCAGGCGGGGATCGAGGTGACCGTATTGGAGAAAATCCAGCCGTCGATGGAAGACGTCTTCGTCGCCATGATCGAGGAAGAAGAAAGGAAGGCGGCATGAATCTGCGGCGCTTGAAAGCGGTCACCAAAAAAGAAGTGCTGCACATCGTGCGCGATTACCGCAGCCTGGCACTGGCGCTCGCTCTGCCCCTGGTGATGCTGCTGCTATTCGGCTACGCGCTCACGCTGGATGTCGATCGCATCCCGACCTACCTTTACGATCACGACCAGACGCCGGAAAGCCGCGAGCTGATCCGACAATTCCGCGGTTCCCGATATTTTCAGATCCTGGCGTCGGTGAACGGCTACAAGCCCGCGGAAAATGCGGTCGACAAGAGCGCAATCCTGATGACCATCGTGGTTCCCCGGTATTACTCGCGGCACTTGCTGGCCGGTGACGAAGCCGACGTCCAGCTTTTGTTCGACGGCAGCGACTCCAATACGGCGTCGATCGCGCTGGGCTACGCCGATGCAATCGTCCAAAGCTACGCGGCCCAGATCCGGTCCGAAGCACAAACGCGCCGAGGCGGCCAGGCGATGAAAGCGCCGCTCGAGCCGCGCATCCGCGTCTGGTACAACAGCGACCTGAAGTCGAAGAATTTCATCGTTCCCGGATTGATCGCGGTGACCATGATGATTATCGCGTCCATGCTGAGTTCGCTGACCATCGCGCGC
>Ga0335071_10004298_pt1 | contig 14876 bp, 12 predicted proteins | sample Lox_Sample_15_FD_206724 | JGI IMG/M metagenome (GOLD analysis project Ga0335071, IMG submission 206724) | Soil microbial communities from Loxahatchee National Wildlife Refuge, Florida, United States - Lox_Sample_1.5 | ecosystem: Environmental > Terrestrial > Soil > Wetlands | place: USA... | reverse complement strand
TCCTGGCGCAGGTGCTCTGCGAGCTTGGAACGGAACGCGCCTTCGTCGTGCACGGCTCCGACGGGCTGGATGAAATTACCATCAGCGGAGAAAGCAAAATCTCCGAGGTGCGGGGAGGGGAAGTCCGCACCTACTATGTAACGCCCGAGGATTTTGGAATTGCCCGCGCCCCCATCAGCGCCATCCAGGGAGGCGATGCCGGCCAAAATGCCGCGATCATAAAGGAGATTCTCTCCGACCGCGAAGGCACGCGACGGGATGTCGTTCTTCTGAACGCCGCGGCAGGCCTCGTCGTCGGAGGAAAGGCGCCGGGACTGCGAGATGGAATTCAACTTGCCCGGGAGTCGATCGGATCCGGCAAGGCCAAGGCATGCCTTGAGCAGCTTGTCGCGTTGACGCATCAGCTGGCCACCTCCTGATTCCAGATTCCAAATTCCAGATTCCAGATTCGCACGCCTGAATTCAATCTGGAATCTGGAGTCGAGAATCTGGAATTACTAATTTTTCTGCGTACGGATCCTTCCGCCGGGACTCACCACCACGGAATAGGAACCGGAGTCTCCTGCTAACGTGTATGTGCCCGCAGGTACGGCATTCCCGTGCGGGTAGAAGCGCAGCGGGCGCCTGGGTGCCGCGACGATGCGGATGCCGTGCGGTAAACGCCGCAGCGAAGCGGCATAAGTTTCGCCGCTGGCGGCATCCACCCAGCAGAATTCCTGGCGAACGTCGTCTGTATGGAAAATGACCGGTGCGTTGTAGGCAATCGCATGCATCCTTCCCCACTGCATCGAGGTTTCGAGAGTCTTCGCCGCTCCCCAAAGCGTCCAGTCATGATGCAGCCTTGCTACCCCCGGCATTCCCGATGCGAGCAGGATTGTTGTGCATGCGACTACTATCAGCAACTCTGAGAGGCTGTAGCCGGCTGTCTCATTGTCTACGACGATTCCGTGTCGAGTCACATAGATCTAACGACCAAGCGGCACGGTGAGCGAAAAATTATCGATAAAATCTGAAATACCACCCGAGGAGCGGAAATCCATAGAAGAGGCAGATGGCGGCGCCAATCCCGAGGGAAACGCCAAATGCCAACTTCGTTTGAAGGTTCATTTTGCGGAACAGGATGAGATAAACGCCCACGATGAGGCCAAGCAGGGAGCCGATGAAAATAGTGAGAAACGCGAGATAATAGCCGAGAAAAGCACCGACCATCGCCATCATCTTGACATCGCCCATTCCGAGGCCCTGCCTGTTTCGCAGTTTCATATAGCCGACTCCTACAAGAAGCAGGCTGCCTCCCCCGATGATTGCGCCAAGGATGGATCCGACCCAGGGCAGCGCGGCTCCGGGATTTCCCGGGAAAATCGCGCCGGCGGTAAGCGCCGATAGCTTGTCCGCATAGAAGGAACTCAGCTGACCTGGCGGGGGTGCCTGGAAAGGGCTTAAAAGTATGCCTGCGACGGTTCCGGGCAGCGTCAGGATATTTGGAAGAAGGCGGTGGTTGTTGTCGGTGAAAATAAGAATGATCAAAATCGCGAGGAAAAGCGAATTGACAAACGTCGGCGGCTCGAAGTACCACGTTTTTGCGCAAGAGTAAAACGCGACGGCGGTCAACAGTTCGACGATCGGATATTGAATCGAAATCGGTTCCTTGCAGAAGCGGCATTTCCCGCGCAGCAGAAGATAGGAAAGGACCGGGATATTATCGTAAAACTGGATTGGTTTGCCGCAGCGCGGACAGCCGGAACGCGGGAAAACCACGGATTTTCCCAGGGGGATCCGGTAGATGCACACATTCAAAAAACTGCCGATGATCAGGCCCAATACGGCATACGCATAGACAAGCAGATCTGGATTCATGCCGCAATTCTAATGGAAGTGGATGTGAAAATGGGAGGGTAATTATTGACGATTCTTGATTTACGATTGACGATTGATAATAAATCAATCGTCAATCGTCGGTCGTAAATCGTTACTTCAGATCGGGAACGTTGCCGGAACTGCCTTTGGCAAGCTCGAAGTCATTCGACTCCAGAAGGATATTCATCGCTTTCTGCAACGCGATGACTGATAATTTATAATTGATCAGGTTTACCAGTTCGGCGTTCTGTGCCTGGGCAAGCGAGTTCTGGCGATCGAGAACACGGTAGCTTTCGCTGAGCCCTGCTTCAAATCGCTTCACCTCGCCATCCAGTTGCTCTTTGTTGAGCTGGGTCTGCATTTTTGCAGTTTCCACCTGCTGGCGGTTCGTTTTCAGCTTCTGGACAGCGTTGCGGATTTCCACTTGAATGGATTGTTCCTGGGCCTTCCTGTTCATGACCGTCTGCTGCTTCTGAATCTTCTGCTGGGCATATTGCGAGGACAGGTTCCTGGTGCGCAGCGGGACGGAAACGTTGAACGAGACCTGCCAATTGGTAAAGCCTTGGGTAAAATTAGTCTTGTATGCCGTTCCTATGCCGCCGACTAGCTCCGGCTTGATCGTGGGCATGCCAGTGATCTGGCTGTATGTCTGAGGCCCGGCGACGCCGGTAGTTCCGAATTGACCGTTCACATCGAACTGCCACTTGCGGCTATTTTCGGTCATTTTCAGATTAATATCGGCCTGCCGCAATTGGATATCGTACTGTTCCAATTCCGGTCTCTTCTTTAACGCGGTTTCTATGGCCGTGCCTAAATCGATTTTATACTCGATAAAATCCGGCTCGTCGGTAGGAACGATGACCTTGGTCCAGATTTCGGCGCTTTTGTCATTTGTGACAAGTTGACGAACAGTATTTTCCTGGCGCAGGATCTGCTCTTCCGATGAAATCAAGTTGAGTTCCCGCGATTTCAAATCAGCCTGGGCCTCAGTAATCGAGATCGGGGCAAGGGTGCCGACATCCACCTTCTTCTTGTTATCCCGGAGAGTGATCTGGCCCAGGTTTACGGAACTGCGTTTGATGTCATAATCGCGAATCGCCGATACCAGGTTCCAGTACTGCTGTTGGATGTTCTCTATAGTCTCCGTGACCTTTTGCCTGAATTTGCTGTCGTTGCTTTCGAGGTCCAGATTTGCCAGTTTGATGCTTCCACGATTGGAATCGATACGCAGGTTGCGCCACAAAGGCTGTGTGAACTGCACGGTCATGGCGCTGTTATATTGCGGGCTGAACAGCGAGAACGACGTGTTGGTGTCCGACCTGCTGGAATTCCAGCTCGCCTGCAACTGTCCGCCCGTTCTGACGTTTTGCGAAAATCCAAAGTTCCAGTTCGCGCGATCGTTTTTAGGGTTTCCTTGTGTGGCCGCGGTTGCAAGGTTCGTATTGGCACTGATTTGCGAGCTCACGCCAAGCTGGGCAGTCAGTGTGGGGTCGTAGTTGCCAAAGGTCGCAATGATTTTCTGCTGATACAGCTGTTCGTTCGTGTCCGAAATCGCGATGTCGAGGTTATTCTGCAGCGCCAGCTTTGTGATGTCTTTGAGTGACAGCCGCAGGGCAGTCCCATCCTTCTCCGCGATTTCAATGGGGCTTGAAGGCAGAGGCGGCAGGTCTTCATCCGGGGACTTCTTTACAGTCTCCTGGACTTGGGCGTCAGGCGTGAGCTTCTGCGCCATGATAACAGGTGCCGGAATTATTGTGAGAGTTAAAACCAGACTGATGATTCCAAACGTTGAGATCCACTTGGACAAAGCGGAACCTTGTTTCATACCGGATACTCCTTATAATTAGAAACAACCAAGCCTGCGTAACACCTATCAATACGAAGAATACAGGAAAACTGTTTCAAGAAGGTGGCGATTGTTTAAGGATTTAAATGTTTGGAAATTCCGATCCCACGGGGGACGGTCGCGCGAACCATAAAATCCTCGGGCCCCTGCTTTGCAGGGACCCGAAGTTGCCTGCCCCCAGGACAGGCTCCTAGTCTTTTGGCTGTGAATCGGGATCTGTCGGCCGTTTTAGAGTCGGCCTCTTCTTTGCTTGGCCGGTATCGTCGCCGCCCGTGTCGTTTGGATCTGGGGTCCCGTCGGCCGTTCGACGCTTGAGCGTCGGCCGCTTTTGATCCTTCGCGTCGCCGGCCGCCTCGGATTTCTGAGCATTGTCAATGGATTGCAGGCGAGCTCTGATCCGATCGAAGTCCGATGTGTTTACGACGTAGTTGTCTTTTTCGGGCAGATAGCGCTGCTCATCGAGTGCAGCGATGATTCGGTTTGTTGTGGAAGGGTGCGTGCGGAACCAGCCCGACAAACGGCCTGGTTTGCTTTTTTCCTCTTCCTGCATTTTTTCAAAAAACGAGACGAATGCGTTCGGGTCATAGCCGGAGTTCCAGAGATATTGAATCCCGAGCTGGTCTGCTTCTCTTTCGGATTCCCTGGTTATGCCCAGCAGTTCCAGGTTAATCCCCAGGCCCATTGCATTCTGGATGCCCATCTGTGCCCAGTATCCGCCTACAAACAGGGCGGGGATTGCCGCAAATTGTATGTATTGAGCCTTGGACATGCGAGCTGTGGCGTGGCGCGCGATGACGTGAGAGATCTCGTGCGCCATAACTCCGGCCATTTCCGCCTCGCTTCGAGCTGCCAGCAGCAGGCCCTTGTTGACATAAAAATAGCCGCCCGGGAACGCGAATGCGTTAACCTCATCCGTATCCACTACCTTGATGTGAAAGGGGACTTTGGCATCCGAGTGCTTGACGATGCTCTGACCGATCCGGTCCACATACTCGCAAATCACCGGGTCTTCGACCATGCGGGCTGTCTGTTCGAATTCCGCGGCGAGCTGGTTGCCGAGGGCGATCTCTTTTTCCATCGACACAAAGTTGGGCAAAATGCCAAAAATCCGCCCTGAGACGTTGCGATTTCCGATGTTTTCGACATCCCCGTGCTTTCTCTCGCCGTACCCCGGGAACGAAATCAGTACCGTGGCCAGACACGAGATATAAAATATCGCACGTAGTTTTTTCATGTGCACCCCCTCTCAGGAGCGGTTGTTTTCTGCGTCGATGCCAGCTATGCTAAACATCGTGTGAGACCAAACGGTTAACCGGCTTTTCTCACAAATGGTTAGATGTTCCGGACTTCCGAATGTTTCACACAGTAATAATAGGATTTATTCTGAACCGGCGTCAACTAGTGTAGTGCGTCAAACAGATCTTTGCCTATCGCAGGGACAGCATTGACACAAAACCGTAAAACAACGCCACGGATTCCACGGCGCGGCCAAGGCCGCAACCAACATGTGAGGATGGTTCTGGAGATCCGTTCTCACAAAATATTTCTTGCTCAAAAACAAGAAACAGAACGTTTCTTACGCGGATTTTTGGCGGATGGATTCATGGGATTATAAACTAATCTGTGTAATCCGTGTTAATCCGTGGCTTGCTTTTTGCCATTGAGTTTGATGAATTTGCCAGATCTGGAGTGCACGTTTAAGTTGCCGCCGACGAACTGAAAATTCGCTGCCAATTGCCAACTGGAGGAGGAGGCCAGGGTGAAGATACTGACTGCATCGCAAATGGCGGAAGTAGACAGACTTACCACAGAACGGTATCTCATGCCGTCCATCCTGCTGATGGAAAACGCGGGTCGGTCCTTTGCAGATGAGTTGGGAAAGGCCTGTCCGGGGCTGGAGGCGAAACGCATCGTGATCCTCTGCGGAAGAGGGAATAACGGGGGGGACGGCTTTGTCGTGGCGCGCTATCTGGCGCTTCGGGATGCAACTCCGTCCATTTTTCTCTTTGCCGATCCTGACAAACTCAAGGGGGATGCGCGCACGAATTTCGAGATCGCGAACGCCATGGGTTTGCCGATCCAGGTGCTTGCCAAGCCCTCGGATGCCAGGTCTTATTTGAGGAAAGCCTCACCGCCGGATGTGATCGTAGACGCGCTTTTTGGAACGGGACTGGGAAAGCCGATCGGTCCCGATTTCCGCCCCGTCGTGGATTGGATCAACAAAGCTTCTGCCCACGCATTTGTGGCTGCGATCGACATCCCATCCGGGCTTTTTGCCGACTCCCCTCTCGTCCCGGGACCTGCCGTTAAAGCGCAACTGACGGTAACATTCTCCGCGATGAAACTGGCGCATATCGTTCCCCCTGCCTCCGATCTCGCGGGGAGAGTTGTGCTGGTGCCGATTGGATCGCCTCATGCCCTATTCGAGAATCCGGAGTACCGCATGAACCTGATCGACCCGGACCAGATACGGAAAACGTTGCCGCGCAGAGCGCCCGACAGCCACAAGGGTTCCTTCGGCCACGTCTACGTCGTGGCGGGTTCGGGCGGCAAGAGCGGCGCCGCCTTGATGACGGGAATGGCAGCCCTGAGCTCGGGCGCGGGCCTCGTTACTTTGTGGCTCCCCAGAAGCCTTCAGCGGAGCGTCGTTGGCAAATTCCCGGAATTGATGACGGAGTTTCTGCCCGAGACTGAAGAACAGACGTCGGATCGGGCTGGAGCGGACAGATTGCTGGCTCTCCTACCGCAAGTGGAGTCAATGGTCCTTGGCCCGGGAATGACGGTCCATCCGTCCACGCGAAAGCTGATCTGGGAGCTTGTGCGGCGTTCTCCGGTCCCCGTGGTCCTCGACGCCGATGGGATCAATGCCTTCGTGCCTCCCGCTGCGCCGCTTCGAAATGAGGCCGGAATGCCTGTGATCATTACACCCCACCCCGGCGAGATGGCCCGTTTGATGGGAAAGAAGATACCGGATGTGCAAAAAAACCGGCTGGAAATCGCTCTTGGCTGTGCGGCGCGGCATCGCTGCTACGTGGTTTTGAAGGGATTTCAGACCGTAATCGCGACGCCCCAAGGAGATGTTTTTATCAACTGCACCGGGAATCCGGGAATGGCGACGGGTGGAACGGGAGATATCCTGGCAGGAATCATGGGCCGTTTTGTGGCAAGCTGGAAGCACCAAAGCAGCCGCGAAAACCCTCTGAACCTGGCAGATTTCCTGTCCGCGGCTGTTTACATCCACGGCCTGGCCGGAGATCTGGCTGCGGAGGATAAGGGTATGGAGTCCCTGATCGCCACGGATCTCCTTGCGTATTTACCGAAAGCGTTTAAAAAAGTTTTAACCCCATGACAACCGGCAGGATCACCATCAACCAGCGCACCAGACATATATCGAGCGAATCTCCCGAAGAAACCCGGAGAATCGGGTTGAAAATCGGCCGATCGTTGCCTGTCCCGGGAGTTGTGCTGCTGCGCGGGGCTTTGGGAACCGGAAAAACGACCTTGACCCGCGGGATCGCGCAAGGGCTCGGCCTCGAGGATCCGGGCCTGGTCAATAGCCCTTCGTTCACGCTGGTCAACATTTATCACGGGATTTGCCCGATCTATCACGTGGATCTGTACCGGTTGGAAGGCGAGAGAGACCTCTATTCGATCGGAATGGACGATTTCCTCGGCAGCGACGGTGTGACGGTCATCGAGTGGAGTGAACGTCTCTCCGCGAAAATCGATTCGGCGATAGAAATCGAAATTGAGGATGCCGGCGACGATTTGCGAATTCTGCACATTTGCATTCCGGCAAAAAGGCCGGGGAAACAGTCAAAACCTCTAAAAACGCCCGTCAGGAGCCGTTTTCGCCTCAGGCGCAGGCTGAAATGAAATTCGAAGAATTGCCCCAAATCCCTGAAAGATGGTGCGAATTTTTGCGCGGCAGCCTGCCTTTTTCGCCTGCTTCGAAATCAATTTCCGCACTCATCGCTTCCGCGGATCGCGTCCGAAGCCGGCCCGTTCCGCGCGATGCTTTATGCCGGCATCTGGCCGATGACCGCGCCCTGTGTTTCAGCCGGACACTGGAAAACATCCGGACGCTCCAGCGGCCTGAATCCGGCGTTGTGCTTGTGAATTATTATCCTGCCCTGTTTGGCGGGCCGGCGTTTCAGTTACTCAAGTGTCTGACCGCAATCAAGCTATGCGAAGAACTGGCCAGCCACAATTTCGAGGCGGTTCCCGTCTGCTGGATCTGCGATGAGAATCCAGGATTCTTTTCGAGCTGGTCCGCACGGATTTTGAATACCGAATCCGAACTTTGCTCACTTGAATTGGAACCGCAGAGGATATCGGATTCCTTGCCTCAGGACAAAATAGAGGCGCTTCTGGCGAGGATCGAAGAAGCGGGGCACGGCGAATACGATCCGGGAACTCTTGAAATTCTCAGGTCGGCGTTCGGCTCCGAGGCAAATCTTGTCCGGGCGTCGGCGCGGCTGGTCGCGGCGCTGATGAAAGAGTGGGGGATTGTTGTTCTGAATGCGCATTCACTGGATTTTCTCGAACCGGGATATATTCAGCCGATTCCGCAAAATGCCGCTGCCTCTTATGCGACGCAATATTCGATCCTTCCCGTAGTCGCGACCGTCATCGATCCCTTTGAAGTCGATTCTTTCGCCGCCGCACGGCCGTTTATCACAGAACATGTCCGGGTGGATCCGGCGGCATGGCCGCAGGCCAGTGCAACCATCGTCGACAGCCGAAGCCGGCGGATCTTGGCCCGATACGGCCTCGACGTAACTCATCTTTACAAGGGAGCAGATGCAATCGTCGGCGAATTACTGGCTTCCATGCCTCGAGGCGCCTTGGAAAAGCTCGCCGGGCTGAAGAGGGAAGTGGAAGCAATGATCGTGACGCTGAGGCTGCCGGACCGCGAAAGTGCTTCGTTCGCTAAGGCCGCCGGCTCCGGCAAAGAGAAGATCGCGTACCAACTGGATCGTTTGCAGCAAAAATTTTCCGCCGCTTGCCGGCGAAAAGAAGAAACGGTTTGCCGCCGGATTCGCAGGGTCTGCGACTCGCTTGCCCCGAATGGGAGGAGCCAGGAGCTGGAACTCACGGGCATCCAGATGCCTTTGCGCTACTCCTCCGCCGTGCTGCACGCGTTGTTTGAACGGCTGGATATTTTCAGCCTTGAACACCAACTCATTTCGATGGATTAAAAAATGAAACTCGACATCCTTGCTTTTGGCGCTCATCCGGACGATGTGGAGCTTTTTGCCGGCGGGACGATGGCAAAAATGGCTGCGCTCGGTTATGCCACCGGCGTGGTGGATTTGACGCGTGGAGAACTCGGGACGCGCGGGACACCGGCCTTGCGCAAAAGGGAGGCGCTCGACGCCGCAAAAATACTCGGGTTGAAGATCCGCGAAAACCTGGGCCTCGCCGACGGCCACGTGACCGTTACTGCAGACGCGCGGCTGAAAGTGATCCGCATGTTGCGGAAATACTGCCCGCGAATCGTGCTGACGCATCATTGGGACGACAAGCACCCGGATCACGTCAACACAAGCCGGTTGGTTGCGGAGGCCGTTCACCACTCGGGTCTGGCAAAAATCAAGACGGGTCAGGAACGCTACCGGCCTGCCACGCTCTTATATTTCAAATTACCGCCGGGTGTATCTCCCAGCTTCGTCGTCGATATCACCGGGTTTATCGATCTGCGCAATGCCGCAATTCGCTCCTATCGTTCTCAGCTTTTCGATCCCGCAAGCCGGGAGCCGTCTACCAAGCTGAGCCATCCGAATTTTCTGACGCATGTCGAAAGCATCCACGCCTACTACGGAACCCTCATCGGGACGTTAAAGGGAGAGGCGTTTCTCAGCAAGGAAACCCTCGAAGTTCACGACCTCGTTGCGCACTTCGCAAAAAAGGTTTGATCCTTGATGCCTACGCTTCGGAGCCGCGGGCTTCTACCAGGCCGACAGCGTTGGGTTGGTCCTTATACTGCAGTTGATAGAGCTTCCAGTAGATGCCTCTCAGATGCAGCAGTTCCTGGTGCGTTCCGGTTTCACGGATTCGGCCGTGGTGCAGCACGATAATCCGGTCCGCGTTTTGCACGGTGGAGAGGCGGTGAGCGATGATGATGGAGGTGCGGTTGGTCATCAGCTTTTCGATTGCGTCTCGAATCAGCATCTCGGTCTCCGTATCGATGCTGGAGGTCGCTTCATCCAGGACCAGTATTTTGGGGTTATAAGCCAGAGCGCGCGCGAAGGCCAGCAACTGCTTCTGTCCCACGGAAAGTGAAGCACCGCGCTCTCCGACTCTGGACGCATATTGCTTTTCCATTTGGCGGATAAAGCCGGAAGCGTGAACCGTATCCGCAGCCTTCTGCACTTCTTCGTCGGAGATGCCGCTGTTGCCGAGCCGTATGTTTTCGGCCACAGTTCCCGAAAACAAAAATACATCCTGGAGCACGATGCCGATGGAGCTTCGCAGTTGCTGCAGATTGAAATCTCTTATGTTGTGCCCATCGATCAGGATTTCACCCTGCTGCACGTCGTAAAAGCGGCTCAGCAGAGAGATGATCGTCGATTTGCCGGCGCCGGTTGCCCCGACCACGGCGATCTTCTGTCCCGGTTCCACGGTAAAGGAAATATCATGGAGCACCGGTTCGCCCGGATTGTAGGCGAAACTCACGTTCCGGAATTCGATGCGGCCTTTTTGTATCGCAGGAGGGCGCGGACTTTGAGTGGATACGATCGAGGGTTCCGTATCCAGGAGCTTGAAGATTCTCTCCGAGGATGCCATGGCAGATTGGAGGATCGTGTATTTTTCGCTGAGATCCGAGATGGGCCGGAAAAAGCGGTCCGAGTATTGGATGAATGCCACCAGGGTTCCCAAGGTCATGGCGCTGGCAAGTACCTGGTGGCCGCCGTACCAGATGATCAGCGCGATCGCCAGCGCGGAGATCAATTCGAGCAGCGGGTAGAATATCGCGTAATAGAAAATCCCCTGCACGTTGGCATCCAGGTGTTCTTTGTTGATGAGAGTAAATTTGTCATACTGCTTCTTTTCCTGCCCGAAGATCTGGACGACCGCTGCGCCTGTAATGTTTTCCTGCAGGAAGGCGTTGATACGTGCGATCGCAGTCCGGACTCTTCTGTAAGAGTCGCGCACTTTGATTTTGAACATCAATGTGACCAGGACCAGAAGCGGAAGAATCGCAACGATGGCGAGAGCAAGCTTGTAGTTGAGCAGGAACAAGAAAATGATGATTCCCGAAAGCATAAAAACATCTTCAAAAACGGAGATAACCCCGGCGGTGAACAGTTCGTTCAGGGCATCCACGTCCGTAGTGACGCGCGTCATCAGGCGACCGACCGGGTTTTTGTCGAAAAAGGCGACATCAAGCTTTTGAAGGTGGCGGAAGATCTCCATGCGCAGATCACGCATGATTTTCTGGCCCATCAGGTTGATGAGCCACGTTTGGGCATAACTCAGCCCGAACACCAGAATCAAAGTTCCGATATATAGGATCGCTACCTGGGTCAATCCAGACTGGTTGCTATTTTTTATGTACCGATCGATGGCGATCTTGGTGAGGTATGGCTGCAGGATAGAAAAGGCCGCTCCCAGAAGAAGGCAAGCGATCGCCAGATAAGCGGAGCCGCGATACGGCCGGATGTACTGCAGCAGACGGCGCATCAGCCGGGCGTCGTAAGCCTTTCCCAATACCTGATCTTCGTGAACGTCTTGCGCCATAATTTCAGATGGTCGCGAGTTCCTCTTCCAGAAGCTGCTTCTGGTAGAGATCCGCGTACACTCCCTGCAATTCCATTAGAGTTTCGTGCGTTCCATGCTCCACGATCGCCCCTTCCTTCAGGACGACGATCTGCTGGGCGTTTTTCACCGTCGAGACGCGGTGCGAAACCAATATCGTTGTCCGGTCTTTCATGACCTTTGTCAGCTCTTCAAGAATCCGCTCTTCGGTGTATGTGTCGACGTTGGACAAGGAGTCGTCAAAGATCAGGATCTTTGGCAGTGTCGCTACCGCTCTGCTGATGGCGACGCGCTGCTTTTGGCCCCCCGAAAGTGTGATGCCGCGCTCACCGACGTACGTCTGCATCTTGTCCGAAAAGGTTTCGATGTCGGCCACCATTTGAGAAACGCGCGCAGCCCAGTCCACCCGGGCGCCGTCGACAGATGCGTCACATCCAAATGCAATATTTTGATGAATGGTATCCGAAAACAGGAATGTCTCCTGTGGGACGTATCCGATATTCCTGCGCAATTCCAGGAGCGGCCACTGGCGAACGTCTTTCCCGTCGAGAAACAGGGTCCCCGGCGGAGGATCGAAAAGCCTCAGAATGAGGTTGATCAAAGTCGATTTTCCGCTCCCGGTGTGCCCCACGATCGCCAGGGTCGTGCCTGCGGGAACGGCAATATTGATATTGTGCAGCACGGAGTTCCTGGTATTGGGGTACTGAAAAGTCAGATTGCGAAGCTCCAGGGCGCCGCGAACGGATGCGGGCGCCGATGCGTCAGGCTCATCGTGAATCTCGGGTGGAGCGTCCATGATTTCCAGGATGCGTCCCATCGAGGCTGCGCCGCGCTGAAAAATATTAATGACCCAGCCCACGGCGATGGCGGGCCACGTCAGCATCGCCAGGTATCCCATAAAGGCGACAAAATCTCCCAGGGTCAGGCGTCCCAGGATTACCTGCCTTCCTCCAAACCAGAGAAGAGCCACCGATGAAAATCCGATGAGTGCGGTCATCATCGGAAAAAACAGCCCCTCGATCCGGATCAGCGAAACATTGCGGCGGACGTAGTCTGCGTTGAGTTTCGCAAAATCGTCGATTTCGGATTCTTCCCGGGCAAACGCCTTGACGACACGGATGCCGGAGATGTTTTCCTGCGCTTGGGTGCTGAGGGCCGAAAACTGTTCCTGGATGCTTTCGAAGCGGTCGTGGATCTGGCCGCCGATTCGCTTTACCATAACGGACATGATGACGAGGGGGATGTAGGCGAGCAGCGTCAGCTCCCAGTTCAATCGCAGAAGGAGGTACGTGCTGATGACGGACAGGATGATCGTGTTCATCGAATACATGATGCCCGGCCCAAGGACCGACCGCACCGCATTGAGATCGTTCGTTGCCCTGGACATGATGTCGCCGGTGCTTCGGGCCTGCAGGAAGGAAAGCGACATCTTCTGGACGTGGGCCAGAAAATCGTTCCGGAGATCGTATTCGATATCGCGGCTTGCCCCGATCAGAATTTTCCGCATCCAGAACCGGAAGAACCCTTCGATGACCGAAAGCCCCAGCACCAATCCTGCGTAAAAAAGCAGCTTCTCCCGACTCAACGACTGCTCCAATCCGTCCACCACATACTTCAGGACCCTGGGCTGACATGCGGCGGCGATCACCGTGCAAAAGACCATCAGGCAGCCCATGGCGATCTTGAATCGGTATTTGCTGAGATACGGAATTAGATAGATTAGCGGATACCTTCGGTTGTTCATCGCTGGGAATATTTCAGAATGCAGAAGACAGGAGACAAGAGACAGGAGACAGAATAAGAAACTGACCGCTGCAATTTCAAAGTATTATGGCAACACAAATCAGCAGGTGTCTCCTGTCTTCTGTATTCTGTCTCCTGCAGTTCACTTCTCTTGAACGGGCAACTTACGCAAATCTCTATAGGGCACGGCCTCGCCCTGGCGCAATTTGAACTCAGTCGAATATCCGCCGAATCCGAGCCGGTCGCTTGGATAGACCAGTTCAAACTGCGCAATTTCGTTCGGGCCGATGCTCTCTTTATTCATGCGAACGATGGTGGTCTCCAGGAGGCTCCGGTCCTGGGCATAAAAACGCACGATTGCATCCAGCTGTTCGATCGGGGAGGCCGTGATATTCCGCACCACTCCCCGGATGTGAAATTGGTTGTCGATGCTGTCATGGCCCAGGTACAGAAAAGCGATTTTTTCGGGCTGAGACGTCCGATGCCTGGATTCCAGATACCGGGCGAACGAATCGACTGTCGGCTGCGGCAAAAGCGACAGAACGAGGGCCGCGGCAACCGCCAGGCTTAGCGCTATAACAAGTGCCCGCAACAGATCTTCCCCCAATCCCGAACGCTTTTGAAAAGTCGTGAATTTCGGAGCTTCCGGTTCCTGTGTCGGGTGGTCCCGACCAGCAGACGTTGCGGGATGCGGCGACGCCTCCTGCCGGCTCCGCTCCAAAGCATTCGGATGCGGAATGCGCAAAACGGAAGCGGCATTCTCAATGCGCTCCTGTTTTTTGCGGTACAGGATGAAAATCCCCACGGCGACAATGATCCCTGCCGCGATCAACAAGAAAATAATAACTCTGGGATTTAGTATTACTGAACTCAACAGAATTACCTGGGTGGAATAGTGGGAAGCCTCGGCTGGCTGGGATCGACGGGCTGCGGCTTTTTGCCCCAGAACCCTTTCTTTTCTTCCGGCGCAGGCTTATTGCTCATCAGCATGGCGCTTATTTTGCCCAGAATGCGTCTTTCGTAAGTGCCCAGCGAATCGAGAGGCACCCATTTTTCTGTACCGTCCACGTCTTTGCTGAGCGCCTCCACCTTGGTGCGCACCGTAACCATGGTTTCTGTGGGAGAGACTATTTCAAGAAGGGCTTCAACGGAATAATGTGCTTTGAGCAAGCTGCCAGTGATGGGATCTCTCGCGACCGCCACTTTTTCGACTTCGCTCGACGTCAGGGAGCCCGTGATAAACTCGTAAGGCTTCGTGACGATTTTTCCGCCTTTCCGGTCTTCGAGCTCAATCTTGTAGCCCATATTCTCGAGCACCGCACGAACCGCGTTGGCGACGACATCAAATGTGTTTATAAACTTTATGGGATTTGGAAGATTCGGCTTCTGAGTCTGGGCGTTCAAGGAGGCTGCCGCGCAGCATGCGACTAAAAGCACCACGGAGGCTCTTCGCAAAATGCATCTAAGATGTTGAATAACCGATAATTCTAGGCTCACGGCGAGATCGTAGCATCGGCTTTATACCAAGTCAATATTCTAGGAGCCTGTCCGGGTGATAGAAGGGGTCGCGTTCCTGGCCTGGCAGGGGCAGATGCGAGGCGGCGCGACGCAGGCGATGTCGATGCACATCGTCGAGGAGCGCCAACAAAGCAGATGTCCCTGCCAGGCC
>Ga0335071_10004297_pt1 | contig 14882 bp, 12 predicted proteins | sample Lox_Sample_15_FD_206724 | JGI IMG/M metagenome (GOLD analysis project Ga0335071, IMG submission 206724) | Soil microbial communities from Loxahatchee National Wildlife Refuge, Florida, United States - Lox_Sample_1.5 | ecosystem: Environmental > Terrestrial > Soil > Wetlands | place: USA... | reverse complement strand
TATTTCCACCCACAGTCGGGAATGGGCTGGTCAAGTTTGTATTGGATGCCTGGTAATGAAACCCGAAGTTCAGATCGTTGTGCGGCCCCTGGAAGAATCCGCCCCGTCGAGGCCCGGTGCGTTGCTGAACCTGACCGAGCGTGCGATTCACCCGGATGTTCAAATTGTCGCTGTCATTCTGAGCCACAGTGACATAGTGAAAATTCTGCGTATCCGGAGCCGCTCCAGGAATGTTCGGCAAAGGAAAAAATTGCAAAAGGCCCTGTGCAATCGGACTTAGGGCAAGTCCCGAATTCTGCAGGCTGCTGCCGATTGAGCTGCCTGTGTACGGATTGAACAGGTGTATGGGATTTCCCCGATACGTCGAGTTTGAGAAGTCGCCGCTCCGCTCGGCGATGGTCGGAACCGTCGAAAACGCATCATAGGGATTTTCACTGCGTGTCCCCGTGTAGTTAATGAAGAAAAATGTTTTATCGCCCCCATGAAAGATCCTGGGTATGTTGAGAGCGCCACCCAGGTTCGCGCCAAACTGATTTTGCAGGTAGGACGGCTTCGGCGTCGGCTGTCCGGTTAGCGAATAGGGCGCGGCGTTTAGCGCGTCACTACCCACGGAATAAAACAGGGATCCATGTGGCCGATTCAAATTGAAGCGCCCTCGTCCTCCACCGAATAATGCAAACGGAGGCGCACCACCGTTGCCTGGCCCTCCGAAGCCACCGGCCGGCCCTCCAAAACCTCCTCCTCTTGCTCCTCCCTGACCGTTTCCCGCGGGTGCGCCTCCTGGACCACCTCCCTGTCCCGTTCCCATTCCTTGCGGCCCGTCGTTTTGCACCCTGAAATCGTCGAACCGCTGGCGCATTTCGTCGCTGCTCATATTGGCGAAAGGAGTGGACGATGTAGCCAATACCGAGACCGATTCGCTTGCGCTGTTCATGGACATACCGGGAGCGTAGAGTTCGGATGCTGCTGAATCCATCGATCCGTTTCCGGCCCCGGAGAGGTTTTCACCCTGCTGCAGGGGCAGGCTCTGGAAGCCTCCGCCTGCCGAAGCGATCGATCGGTTCTCCTGTGTTTTTTTCTGTTGGTCCTGCGCTCGCGATAGCAGGATCAAATCGAAATTCGCCTCTCCCAGATGAGCGGCATCAGTGATGACGACCTCCTGCGTGAGGGGCGAGAAAGCAGCGAACTGGGCACGAACTACATACCGGCCGTTCGGCAAAGATCCCAGCTTGTAAAGCCCGTTCACGCCGGTAGAAGTGACGGATTTCTGACCGGTCAGCGTGTTTGCGACAGTGACGGTAACTCCGGGCAGCGCGATACCGCCGGATCTCACGATGCCATGGATCTGCCCCGTTGGCGTGTTGCCGGATATCGTCTGGCCCGCCAGTGCGCTGCAAACGAACGTCAGAATCAGTGACAACTCAATCGCGAGTTGCCAAGGGGCGACGGCGTTCCGGAGAAACTCTGGAGCGAAATCCGCCGACAATGCTGAACTTTGCTTCTGTGTCTCTTGAGGGCCCATTCGCGACGATCTCTTACTTCGATTCTGGTGCGCCCTCGGGCGGCCGCCCCATGAAACGCGGCTGTCCAACGTTCAAGACGGCCGGCACGAACACGTCATTTTTCAGTTCACCCCGGCCAAATACATGATCCCCGACTTTGATGTCGGCGAGCGTTATGCTTTCTGTTTCTTTACGGAATGATGTGCCCTCGTCCACCGTGATGCTCTGCGTTATGCCATCCGGGCGAAGAATGATTAACTGGGTTCCTTGAATCGCCTTGACCTCGCCGGCAATAAACCGCTTCCCAAGCTCAGCACGAAAGTCGCCGCCGCCGGGCCGCCCAGCCGGACGGCTGCCCACGAACTGTGCCTGCCACACTCCATCTTTCAAATCGCCCCCCACGAAGATCTGGTCTCCCACTTTGAAGTCGCTGGCCTTTGCAGGCTCGCGGTCCTTGCGAAACCGTGTGTCTGGCGTAATAGCAACGTGAGCGGCGGTGCCATCGGGCGTATTGAGCGTGATGCTGCCAGCGTCAATCGCCGTGATCGTCCCTGCCACACCGGGACGATGGCGTCCGTGCTGGCCGTGTTGCAACTCCGCTTGCGGAGGCTCGGAAGGGTCCGGACTCTGCTGTGCCCACCCGAATGCGACTGCGAAAAGAAGAACCCCCGTGACGCTCAAGCCCCGCATAAAACACCTCAGAATGAGATAAACCTATGATTGAACACTTCGCTCTGGTTCACGAGTAAAACCTTAGTGAAGAATAGTAAACTTCTGTAAAGACAGAGGTTAGAGTCGCCCGCCGGGCAGTCCACCTCACCGCTTAGTCGTAAAGAGTGGCTCCAGATGCAATTGACTGTGATTTCTATCACTGCGATGCCCTTCCCACTCGCTTATACGGCAAGTATGACTACTTTCAGCAAAGCAGATCGGATCGCATGGCTACAGGGGCCGTCCGGTCACTGTGACGTTGTGCCTGACGGAAGTTCGGCGCCCTGGATGCTCGTCCTACTGGGCGCACCGGGAGTCGGTAAGGGTACGCAAGCTGCCCTGCTCCACGAACGCCTCGGCTCTTGTCACCTCTCGACCGGGGACGTCTTCCGCCACGCCGGTACCCGTCCGGAGTGCGACCAGAGTCCGGCCATGCGTGAGGCGATGGCCTATATGCTCCGCGGCGAGCTGGTGCCCGATTCCACCGTCTGGGAGTTGGTGCGCGAGCGCAAAGCCTGCCTGCACTGCCGAGGAGGATTCATCCTGGATGGTTTTCCGCGCACGCTGGCACAGGCCGAGTCGCTACAGACACTTATGGTTCGCGAAGGGATCGCATTGACAGCGGTCGTGAGCTATGAATTGCCTCCCGCCGAAATCGTGGCGCGTCTGGCCGGACGCCGCACCTGCGAAAAGTGCAAAGCCGTGTACCACGTAACGGAGCGGCCACCGAAATCTGCAGGACGCTGCGACCACTGCGACGGGAAGCTCTTTCAGCGTGAAGACGACCGGCCCGAGTCCGTCAAGGTCCGCCTCGAGACCTATGATCGCAGTACGGCACCGCTGATCTCGTATTACGAAAAAATGGGGCTACTCGTGCGTGTTGCGGCAATAGGGACAGCCGACGAAATCTGCGCCCGTACTATCCCCGAACTTGAGCCCCGGCGCCTGAAAGGCTTTGCCGAGAAATTGTGGGTAGCGGCCGAAAATCGCCGCGACACATAGCAACTCGAATAGCTTCGGACCACAACCCGGCGAATGCCCCTCAGAAGGCGGAACGAAAGGCTGTTCCATCCTTGGGCATGTTCGATGGATGGACAATTATGCCGCGACGGAATTGATTTCCAGCCAGCCTTGGAAGGAAGCAGAGCGGACTCTCCCACGCCCAAGCCCGACTTTACTCAGTTACGCACCACCCCGTGTTGCGCGTCGGACTTTGGGAAAATAGATCCACAGATGCCCGTCATTATCGTCTTCGCCGAAGATAATCTCCCCGTCAGGCCCGGTGATGGCATCTCCGAATTCGTATCCGTAGCGCCGTTTCTCGAAAACAGAAGCAGCCACGCCGAGGTTGCTCATGCTGCCGGAGATCGAGTCGCAGCAGAACAGGTTTGAAATTCCCGTCCCGCAGAATCCAAAAACCCTGCCGTCCCCGCTTAGTGCCATGGGCCCGACGGGCGCAAGATGCGCTTTGCCCAACAAGCGGAACTCTTCTTTTCCATCGAAAGCGAAGAGTTGTCCGGCGGAATCCGCCGTGAGTAACTGATCTTGATCCCTGCTGCGAGCCCAGTGCAGCGCACCGCTCCATTCGCCGTGCGGCAAATCGAGAGCCGCACGGCGGATCTTGCCGGAAGCGAGTTCAAAATGCCAAAGTCGCGCCCCATCATCCTGCCCGAACACTCCAGAGTTGGCCATGGCGAGACGCCCGCGGCCGGGTACCTCGCCGACCACGGCGATTTTTCCGGATTCGATATCCATCGTAAACAGATGGTGAGCAGTGATCCCGACAATTGTGTTCCTCTCTGAATTGCTGATGGCGTGCACAATTGGTTCCCCGGCAACGCACTCTCCCAGGTCCTGGAGAGCCGAAGGATTGAGCCCCCACTCCTGGATCCAGTCTTGCGCCAGGTCGATCTGTGGAATCGCAATCGCGCGCCCGCCTCGCGCTCCGTTCACGAAAGCCACGGTGCGGGATTTGCCGCAGCAAACCGCGACCGAGGACGTTCCTTCCGGTGCGACTCCAACATCCAGCACCACCCCGGTGAGATCATGGAATCGCGCTGCAAATAGGTGTGCGCGCCGCCCGCTTGTTCCTCCGTAGACTTGTCCGTCAGCATCGATATCGAGTGCCGTGATGTGACACTCATCGTGAACAATTGGGGTCGTCATGCCCGGAAGGCACGTAGGGAATGCGACCATAGTCCCCTCGCGCACAAACTGGTGCGCAAGTTCACGCTCGTACGCTTTAATCGCTGGCGAATCAGGATCGAATCTGCCCTTTGTCTGCATGTTCATAGTGTCCCTTTAGCCCCACATCCGAATCGGCAAGTGGGCGTTCTTCTTTTTGCGATCGGCCGGCATGGAAACCTTAAAGATGCCAGACGGATGATTGCCAACATGACCGAAGAAAAGATCCCCGTTGTGGTCGACAGCACCACGCGAAACATAGTTCGCTACGCCGGTGGGATGCTTCAGTTGCGCCACTTCCTCCCGCTTTAGCGTACGAGGATCCAGCCTCCACACGATGCCCTGCAATTCCTTGCCCGTCCCCGGTTCCGGGTTGTATTTCGGATCCCGCCAGCGCGAGGCGACATAATAGAGATTTCCGTCACCTGCGAACGTCAGCCCGCCGCAGTGGTCCGTGAACATGTCCACCGGAAAGGTAGTGTCGCGCGCTTGTGTCGCGGGTCCGAGGTCCTCTACTCTCGGCCACTCGCGCTCGTTATGCCAGATCCGCATCAGATGCGGATTCGGGCACCAGGTCGACGCATAAACACATTCCCGGTCAGGCGAAGGCGCTACGTCATAGAACACGCCATGCCACCCGGTCTGGTAATTCACATCGTGCGCCAGCAACCCTGGAGAAATTTCCAGCCGGTCCGTTTCCGGGGTATAGCGCACCAGTCGCCCATAGTCGCTGCTGGTCCACACCCGATGCTGCTTATCGAGAAACAGCGCCTGCGGATTGATCGAACTGATACGCCCGATGTCACGCCGCTTGCGTGTATGCAGGTCATAAATGATGAAGTGATCGCGCGGATAGCTCATGGCATAGAGCAACCCGCGCTCTTCATCATGGAGCAGGCAGCGGCAGCCCTCTTTCGGAATGAGCGTGTCCCACCAAAGGACCTTATCGTTGCGTGTATCGAACGCCAGCAGGGCCGAGCCGCGGAAACCACGCTTCTCATCGTGCCAGGAGTACCAGGGCGAATATCGCGGCAGATCAATCGGTGGTCCGGACAGGTGCGTCGCCATGTACAGCACGCCATCGTGCATCGAAGGAGCGAAGCTGTAGTGGATCTTGCATTGCGTGGCGCGGCCCGAATCGCCGGGGTCGTCTACCATCTCGGCGAGATTGAAGAGATAATCCAGATCGTCGCGCTCTTCGTTGTACCGCACCGGCTTCACGACGCCTCCCGGCACGCTCTCTGCGCAAGCTGCCGCATAGATCCGGCCGTCGGGTCCAACAGAGAGCGACCAGCAGGTATCGGAGTCAGGATGCCCCGTGAATGGATACCACTTGACCGGATACGGCGCTTCGGCCGCAAGTCTGGGCTGTGCGTCTACAGCCGGCACCATCCCCGCCGCCAGCGCCGTGCCGCTGATCTTCATAAAAGTCCGGCGATCAATGTCCTTTCCTGCAGTCATCAATACCTCCCAGTTGCCCCGCGCAAACCTGATAATGTATCAGCGCGCCGGCCGATTGTGTCCGTGATTGTGCGCACGTCTCTTCTTTTTCGCTGCGTATGGCATGCTCATGAATTTGCGAGCCTTCCATGGAATCTTTCCGGAGTGAAATCCACACGCGTCTTGATCTTTCGGGTACGGAATGCACCCGAGTGACTTATCTATGTGTTCGAGTAGGCTGGCAACAATAGAAAGTCATGAGCGGGGATAACGTTCTTCGATAAGACACAAGCTAGCGCTGCCATCAACCATCGTCCGATCGCTCAGGCTCCAGGCGACGTCCAGTCGACTCACCGCTTCCATAATGCGGAACGGCGATTCAGCCTGCGTGGCGGAACGTTCGACAAACCAGAAGCGTCGTGGAATCAGGGAGGGGTATCGAGGCGCAGAACTGCTCAAGTCGGAGCAGACTGTAATGCACTTGGTTTGGTGGGTCTCGTAGGCCTGATTGCCGGTTGGGCTACGGGAAAAATCATGCGCGGCTCGGGGTACGGGCCGTTTGTCGACATTCTGATTGGCATCGCGGGCGCACTGGTCGGCGGTTGGATTATGCGCGCACTTGGATTCCGAGGCCAAGGCGGTACGCTCTACACAATTCTCGTCGCCATTGGAGGAGCAATCGTCCTTACTTGGGTTTATCGCCTGCTGGCCAGGCGAAAACGAGAGCTTCCCGGCGATCGTGGTGATAGCAATTTCCGGAGAGCTGCTTAGCACCCGGGAGAGAGATGAGATGACCTTATTCGATGAAGTCAGCAACGTCCTGAAGCAGTACAGCGGCGGGTCCAAACCAGATCCTGCAACCATCGGCCAGCATTTCGATCAGGTCGCGCAGGCCGCCCCTCAGGGTGCCGTCGCCGACGGGCTTTCTTCTGCTTTTCGCTCAGATCAGACCCCGGCTTTCGGCACACTCGTGAGCAACTTGTTCAGGCAATCGAACGGAGAACAGAAAGCTGGGGTTCTGAATCATCTGATTGCATCCCTCGGTCCGGGCTACTTATCACACATGTTCGGTGGGCGAGCGATGGCAAATCTTCCGGGAGGGGCCAGGACAATAACATCAGAACAGGCCGAAAGTGTCTCACCCGAACTGGTCGAACAGATAGCGACTCATGCAGAGAAAGCGGATCCGTCGATCGTGGGGAAGGCTAGCGCCTTTTATGCCCAGCATCCGACTTTAGTGAAGACCCTTGGCGGCGCGGCGTTGTCGATCATCCTGGCAAAAGTTGCCGAGCGACAAAGAGCTGCCTAACTGCCCGGGGAACCGTGAATCGACGCGGGAAGGAATCGCCGATCATTTGTAGTCTCCCGATTGGCTGAGCTCGTTCGCGACAAAAGAACGGATTTACGCTGCCTGCACTTTCGGCTGGCTTCTTCTCCATTCTTCGCTTTTAAGGGATGCTGCCTCCAGAAGCATCCGTTTTTCCTGACAGCTTTGATGTACAGGAAGTCCGTGTTCATCCGTGACGCAGTGGTCGAGGCGGATATCTTTTCCGCAGATCCGGCACAACTTCGGTTTTTGGATTGTCGACAGCATAAGACAACTCACTTTCAGTAGGTTTTCCGGAAGGGCTGAGAAGACCATACCAATATTGCGGAGTTCTCAAGAACGCTGATTCGTGCCATGCTCTGCATCCAAAGACGAACGGCCTCGTACGCTGTTCAGACTGGCAGCCCCGGTCCGTGCCCCCGAAGGAAGCGGGAGCTAAGAGTGTAGGCCGTCCTGTGACCCGGCTTCGGTAGCCCTCGGCGGTAACAGTGTCCAGTAATGCTCCCGCCGAGGGCACCTTAAGTCAGTGGTCCAGGAATCCAGCAGCTATGTCTGTACGGTTCTTCTGAGAAGCTGACCTGACTTCAGAGGAAAGGACATCCAGAACAAACAAGCGTAACCATTCAAGGGCCCAATCCCGCCATTCGCTGCTAATCCCATGTGTTTCTTTGGTTTACATTGACCGGCAGAGTACAATCCAGTAGCTTTAAAGTACAAGCACAATGGGGGTTGTGTACCCAGTCCGTACACAACGGCAGCGTTCGCTTGCATCTAAAGACTGAATTCTCGGAGCTCGATCTTGACTGGAACGCCAACAAAATCTGAAGGAAAGACCCTGCTGTTGTTGAAACCGCGGGGGTTTTGTGCCGGGGTGGTGCGCGCTATCGACGTTGTCCGCATCGCGCTCGAGGCCTTCGGGCCGCCCATCTACGTGCGCAAAGAAATCGTCCACAATAGCTTTGTCGTCGAGGAACTGCGCGGAAAGGGCGCCATTTTTGTCGACAGCGAAGACGAGGTTCCCAACGGCGAGCGTGTGATTTATAGCGCCCACGGCGTGTCGCCGGAAGTGCGCGAGCACAGTGCACGCCGGGGACTCCGCGTCATCGACGCTACCTGTCCCCTCGTCACCAAGGTCCACGTGGAAGCGGTGAAATTCGCCAAGGAAGGTTATTCGCTGATTCTCATTGGCCACAAAGACCATGACGAAGTCATCGGCACGCTGGGCGAAGCTCCGCTGGTCACGCAGGTGGTTGGCTCGCCGGAACAGGTCGAGTCCTTATCCGTTCCGGACCCGAACCGGGTGGCCTATCTTACGCAGACGACGCTCAGTCTCGACGAGACCAAGGACATCATTGCAGCGTTGAAGAAGAAGTTCCCCAACATCAAAGGCCCCGCAGCGCAGGATATCTGCTACGCGACCGAGAATCGCCAGGTCGCGGTGAAGCAGGTTGCATCAGATTCCGACCTGTTGCTGGTTGTGGGATCGGAGAACAGCTCGAATTCGAACCGGCTGGTCGAAGTAGCTCGCAATTTGGGCACCAACGCGCACCTGATCGACAGCTGTAACGACATCGAGCCGCGATGGCTGCAAGGGGTAAAGACAATCGCATTAACGGCCGGTGCTTCGGCGCCCGAGTGCCTGGTCGAAGAGACCGTGGAGTTCCTGCGCAAGAAAGGGTTCGGCAACGTGCAGGAACTCGAAGTGATGCCGGAGAACGTACGTTTTGGCCTGCCACCAGAGATTGTGGAAGCAATCGCAGCCGCACCGGCCGGGGCGGATTGAGAAATTGTCGAAGGACGGGACGCCTTCCGTCCTGCGACAATCCGCTATGGTGGGCATAGATAGGAGCAGCGAACTGAATGGACAATAACTCCCCCGATTCTGAGATAGCCTCTGCCTCGGTTGGTTCGAGTCCGCAACTCCGCTTCGGAAAAATCGAAGAACTCTCATCTCACGTGAGTGCCGCTATTCGCGCTTCGCGCGAACACCTGTTCGCGCAGCAGCACGAAGAGGGCTTCTGGTGCGGTGAACTCGAAGCCGATACAACCCTGGAATCGGACTACATCCTGCTCCATACCCTGCTCGGAACGGGAAATCAGGAGCGCTTTCAGAAGGCTGCCAACTGGATCCTGCGCCATCAAAACGAAGACGGCGGCTGGGGCATCTATGCCGCAGGCCCATCAAATATCAGTGCATCCGTCAAGGCGTACTTCGGGCTGAAACTGGCCGGCTACAAGGCTGATCATCCGGCCATGGCGAAGGCGCGGGAAAAGATTCTGGAGATGGGCGGGGTCACCGAGGTCAATACGTTTACCAAGATCTACCTCTGCTTCTTCGGGCAGTACGATTACGATGCGGTCCCCGCTATTCCACCTGAAATCGTCCTGTTTCCAAACTGGTTCTGGTTCAACATTTACGAGATTTCGTCGTGGTCGCGCGCCATTCTCGTGCCGCTCTCGATTTGCTATGCCAAGAAGCCGTTTAAGAAGATCCCACGGGAAATGGGCGTGGAAGAGCTTTTTGTGGGCGGCATGCAGAAGTCGCGCATGCATCTGCACTGGTCGAAGAAGCTGGTTTCGTGGCGAAATTTCTTCCTGGTGATCGATCGCGTCACGCACTGGTTTGAGCGCGTCCACGTTCGTCCGCTGCGCTCGGTTGCATTGAAAGCCGCCGAAGAATGGATGCTGGAGCGCTTCGAGATGAGCGACGGCCTGGGTGCCATCTATCCCTCGATGATGAACGCCATCATCGCACTCCGCTGCCTGGGATATTCGCTCGACGACCCACAAGTAATTCGCGCGATGGACGAGTTTGAGAAGCTGGGTATCGAAGAGGAAGATACATTCCGCATGCAGCCGTGCATGTCTCCGGTGTGGGATACGGCGTACGCGCTGTTCGCGCTGGCCGAAGCGGGCGTTCCCGAAGACGATCCCCGCTTGGTCAAGTGCGCCGACTGGATTCTGCAGAAGCAGGTGCGCACACCGGGCGACTGGAAGATCAAGAATAAGAAGGGTCAGCCCGGGGGCTGGTATTTCGAATTCAACAACGAATTCTATCCCGATGTCGACGATAGCGCGATGGTGTGCATCGCGCTAAGCCGGGTGCAGCATCCGAACGGGCGGTACCAGAGGGAGTCGGTGCAGCGAGCGATTGACTGGATCCTTTCCATGCAGTGCAAAAATGGCGGATTCGCGTCATTCGACAAAGATAACGATGAGATGATCTTCCAGCACATTCCGTTTGCGGATCACAATGCCATGCTCGATCCGCCGACCGTCGACATCACCGGACGGATTCTCGAAATGCTGGCGACCTACGGTTACGACAAGAATCATCCCGCGGTGCAGCGGGCGATCGACTTCATCCGGAAAGAGCAAGAGCCTGATGGAAGCTGGTTTGGGCGCTGGGGTGTGAATTACATCTACGGGACATTCCTGGTGCTGCGCGGTCTCGAAGCAATCGGAATGGACTTGCACGAGCCATGTATCCAGCAGGGAGCCGAGTGGCTGCGCATGGTGCAGAACTCCGATGGAGGCTGGGGGGAAACTGTGGGATCGTATGACGATCCGACGCTGCGCGGGCAGGGCGATAGCACACCGTCGCAGACGGCATGGGCGGTTCTGGGATTGCTTGCGGCTGGAGATACACGAAGTGATTCCGTCGCCCGCGGCATTGCTTATCTGTTGCGCACGCAGCGAACGGACGGTTCCTGGGATGAGCCTTTGTTTACCGGTACCGGCTTCCCGCGCGTCTTCTATCTCATGTATCACTTATACCGGGAGTACTTCCCGCTTCTGGCGCTCACAACGTATACGAAGGTAATAGAGCGGGAGGAGTTAGCGGCTACGAGCCAGTAGTTCGTAGGACCCAGGAACCGGAAGACGATAGTCTGCGCCCATCCCTTAGTGCTCCTAAACCGCCAGTTCTTCAGCATCGGCAGGCTTCTACTTCAGCCACCTATCCTGGTCCGAAGTCGAACCAGGTGAGTTGTGCGTTCGTACGCTGCGCGCTCCACAATAGCGCAGAATCCGTTACGGTTTTACCGTCACCATTACAACCCCGTGCGAGGGCACCTGCGCCGAGAACTTTGCACTCATTCTTCCCAAGTCTCTATGCAGCCACAAATCCCGGACCGCTGCGCCGACGGAACTTGGATACCCAAGGTCTTCCCACTTCGCAGTGATCTCCTGCTCCGCGGCACCGCGATTCAGCAGGATTACAGCCCGGCCTCCATCTTTCAGTTGCTTCGCCCAGACCTCGGCATCGCCTTCCTTCGCCACGCGCTCTCCCTCGCGCCCGAGGGCGTCCTGATCTACGGCGATGACTTCCTTGTTGGTGAGAATGTCGCGAATTTCCGGCCGCATCGTCCGCAGGTCATTCCCCGCCAGCAACGGTGCTGCAAGCAGCGCCCATAAGCTGAAGTGGGAGCGATACTCGGTATCCGTCATCTTGCCGTTGCCGACTTCCAGCATGTCCGGATCATTCCAGTGTCCCGGCCCAGCGTACGACTGCAACCCAACCTGCTGATCGAGAATCGCGAGCATACCGTTGGAGCAGCAACTACCATCCGGCCATTTTTCGGGGCCGCCCCACCGGTCCTCGATATCACCGGTCGTGCGCCAAAGGTTTCCTCCCACATCTTTTCCCCACAGCCATGGCTTGTTCTCCCCCCACTCGCAGATGCTCAAGACGATGGGACGCCCGGACGCATTCAAAGCCGCGCGCATATTTGCGTATGAAGCGGGCGCGTTCTGGGTGGTCGTGTTGCACCAGTCATACTTCAGATAGTCGACGCCCCATGACGCGTACATCACCGCGTCCTGGTACTCGTGGCCCAGTCCGCCCGGCCGCCCGCCGCACGTTTTCGAACCGGCGTCGGAGTACACTCCAAACTTCAACCCAAGCGAGTGAATGTAATCGCCGACGGCCTTCATCCCGTGCGGAAAACGCTGCGGATCGGCCACGATATTCGCGTTGGCGTCGCGGCTTACCTGCCAGCAGTCGTCGATATTGACGTACACGTACCCGGCATCTTTCATGCCCGACTTCACCACTGCGTCGGCCATCCCCTTGATCAGGTCTTCGCTGACATTGCACGCGAACTTGTTCCAGGAATTCCATCCCATCGGCGGGGTCATCGCGAGTCCGCTGGACGGAGAATGAGTTTCCTGCGAGAAAACGCTTGTCCCAAGACAGAAAAGAAAGATCAAACAGACGAGGAGCGGAGTTCTGATTTTCATGGCACACGTTGTACCAGAACCGCCGCAACTTTGGTAGGCGGAGAATCACAACCCGCGTTGCACAAGAACGGCCCTTCAGGGTGGCATGAGGTCGCAGTAAGATATAGGGGTTTAGTCCCCGTGGGGCTTCGCCCGCGGCTACGGAACGCAATCGCTGGAGGACATAACGTGCGCCATCATCACTTATTGGTAATGCTTCTCGTGCTGCTTATCGCGATCCCTGCTTTCTCCCAGAATACTCCCATTGGCATCTTCGAAAACCACACCGACGTGGGTACCGTCCTTCACCCGGGATCGGTCGACTACGACGCCGGTAAGCAAACCTACACCATCAGCGGCAGCGGCGAGAATATGTGGTTCTCCACCGACGCATTCCAGTTTGTCTGGAAGAAAATGACGGGAGACGTCAGCATCACCGCCGACATCAGGTTCCTGACCAAGACCGGCAACGAGCATAAGAAGGCTGCTCTGATGTTTCGCCAGAGCCTCGACACTGATTCCGTCTATGCCGATGTCGCTCTCCACGCCAGTGGCCTGACGTCGCTGCAGTTTCGCGATGAAAAAGGCGCTACCACGCGCGAGGTCCAATCGAGTGTGACCGGTCCAAGCCGCCTGCGCATTGTGAAGCGCGGCGGCTACGTATACATGGCGGTTTCCAATGAGGGCGGCGAACCTCGCGTCGCCGGAGGATGGCTAAAAATTCCGTTGGAAGGCCCATTCTATGTTGGACTGGGCGTCTGCTCGCATGATAAAGATGTCGTCGAAACAGCAACATTCTCGAACGTGCAGGTGACGCAGCCCGCTGCGGGTTCTGGTCAGCCCGCGCTCTACAGCACGCTTGAAACTGTTCCCATCGAATCCGGCGACCGTCGCGTCGCCTATCTCGCCCCGGGCCGCTTTGAAGCGCCTAACTGGACCCGTGACGGCAAGGCATACCTGTTCAATCGCGATGGCCACCTTGAGCGCCTTCCTGTGGATGGCAGCGATCCCGTGAAGATCGACACTGGGCTGGCCACGCGCCTCAACAACGACCACGGCATCTCGCCCGACGGCACCGAACTCGCAATCAGCGACAATTCGCAGGAAGATCACGAATCGCTCGTTTACGTCGTGCCGGCCAAAGGAGGTTCTCCTCGCCGCCTCACGCAGAAGGCGCCCTCTTATTGGCACGGCTGGTCTCCCGATGGCAAGACGCTCGCCTTCGTCGGCCAGCGGAATAAGGAATTCGACATCTACTCGATCCCAGCCGCTGGTGGGGTGGAAACTCGCCTGACGACAGCCAGGGGGCTCGATGACGGTCCGGAGTACTCACCTGACGGCGAATATATCTACTTCAACTCCGAGCGCACTGGACACATGCAGATCTGGCGCATGAAGCCCGATGGCAGCGATCAGGAACAAGTGTTCGCCGACGATCTCAACAACTGGTTTCCACACATTTCGCCCGACGGAAAGTGGATGGTCTTCCTGACTTATGCGGCTGACGTGAAGGGGCATCCCGAAAACAAAGATGTCTCCCTCCGCCTGATGTCTCTGGTCGATAAAAAAATCACCGTGTTGGCGAAACTCTTTGGGGGGCAGGGAACCATTAACGTGCCGTCGTGGTCGCCGGACAGCGAAAAGCTAGCCTTCGTGAGCTACATGCTGATACCGCCCGGGACGAACTGATCGCGCAGCATCGTTGTAGTTGGATTATGCCGATGCGCCCATGGCTTTCGGCTGCGAAAAGAGCATCCACTCGAGCTTGGCAAAAGGAAGATAAACGCTGGGGGCATCCATGCTGGCCATGGCGCCGCCAGTGACCTCGCGCAGCGCAGCGATCATCTCCTCGCTGCGGAGGCAGAAGCCTGTCTCATCCGCCGCCGTAACTGTCCCTGAGAAGGCTCGCGTGAATAGAGCCACCTTCACAATCACGGTCTTATTCACCAGTTTCTCTTTGAACGATGGCGTCCCCGGCAGCATGGATCCTCCCTAACTCTGCTATCAGGTTGCGGCCTTGCCATCCAATTTGACAACGGTTGTTCCCGTTCCCCGGTGACAACGGTAACTCGCGTCAACTCCTGCCCCGCGTATCCATATGGAATGTGGCTCGATTGCGTGACGAAACTTACCCGCGATTCGCAGATGCTGCCGGAAAATGCCCTCAGTTCTGGGGTTCGAAGAATCAGCCTCGTTGGAAAGAAGGGCCTCTCAACCGCGATCGTCGAGGCCAGGAGTCCAAATGATCCACCATGCGCCGCTTTTGAAGAGAGCTTCCACCTGCGCTCTTATCCTTTGTCTTCTCGCTTTGACCGGATGTGCCTCGGTCCAGGTCAAGATGGGATGGAAAGTCTACCTCGATCGAACTCCGGTCAAATCAATCGAAGCAAGCTTGCCCAGGGACCAGGTATTGCACCGGGTCAGAAATCTCCGCTGATGGTGACCATCACCGAGCCCGACGGCGCCACGTTGGTTACTGAAGGCAAAGGCGGAGGGAA
>Ga0335071_10004296_pt1 | contig 14882 bp, 11 predicted proteins | sample Lox_Sample_15_FD_206724 | JGI IMG/M metagenome (GOLD analysis project Ga0335071, IMG submission 206724) | Soil microbial communities from Loxahatchee National Wildlife Refuge, Florida, United States - Lox_Sample_1.5 | ecosystem: Environmental > Terrestrial > Soil > Wetlands | place: USA... | reverse complement strand
AAGAAATAACAGACAAGAGCACGGCAAACAACAGGGTTGGAGTTCTGCACTACAAAAACGCCTGCATTTTTCCGCAGCCTGTGAAGCCGTGCAGCAAGGGTCGTTGATTCGTATCAGGGCAGGACTTTAGTCCTGCCGAAAGACCCTGAATTATTGACCGGGGCTTTAGCCCCTGAGGTTTTCCGTGACTACCTTGGTTGCAAATAAACTGAACGCGAAGCGTGGAGAAGCCGGCCGCGCCGGCGGCGACGTGCGCTCCGATCTGCGCGTCACCATCGAGCAGCGCAGCACCGGCGGCATCAACATCGAGCTCCAGTCGCGCGTCGCGCTGTACTACGGCGACAGCATCCGCCAGCAGGTGCGCGACGTCCTCGCCCAACTCGCCATCGAGCACGCCCACATAACTCTCATCGACGAAGGCGCTCTCCCGTTTGTCATCGTAGCCCGCATTGAAGCCGCCGCCAAGCGCGCCGGGCTAGCCGCCAACAAGTCCGCACTGCCTGAGGGAGTCCCGCTTCCCGCACCTTCCACGAAAGACCGCCTCCGCCGCTCGCGCCTCTATCTCCCCGGCAACGAGCCCAAGTACTTTATCAACGCCGGGCTCCATGCCCCCGACGCCGTCATCCTCGATATCGAAGACTCCGTCCACCACGCCGAGAAAGACGCCGCCCGCCTGCTCGTTCGCAACGCTCTGCGCTGCGTCGATTTCGGCGCAGCCGAGCGCATGGTGCGCATCAACCAGTTGCCCCTCGGCCTCGCCGACCTTGAGGAAATCGTTCCACAGTCACCCGACCTCATTCTCATTCCCAAAGTTGAAACCGCTGCGCAGATCGCCGAAGTCGACGCCGCCATCACCCGCATCACTAACCAACACAACATCACCCGTCCCATCTGGCTCATGCCCATTCTGGAATCCGCGCTCGGCATCGAAAACGCCTTCGCCATCGCCGCCGCCTCCGAGCGCATCTGTGCCCTCACCCTCGGCCTCGAGGACTACACCGCCGACCTCGGCGTAGTGAAGACCGCCACCGGCGCCGAGTCCCTCTATGCCCGCCGCAGGGTTGCAAACGCCGCCCACGCCGCGCACATCCAGGCCATCGACTCCGTCTTCGGCGACGTTGCCGACATGGACGCCCTGCTTCGCTGGGGCGAAGCTTCGCGCGCCATGGGCTTCGAAGGCATGGGCTGCATCCATCCCATGCAAATCGAAGTCATCCACCGCGCCTTCGCGCCCTCACAGGCCGAGCTCGACAAGGCCCTCAAGATCGTCGCCGCCTTCGAAGACGCACAAGCGAAGGGCCTCGGCGTCGTCAGCCTCGGCTCCAAGATGATCGACGCTCCTGTCGTCCACCGCGCCATCAAACTCGTCGCACGTGCCAAACAAATGGGCCTCATTCCCGCCACCGAAGGAGGCCGTCAATGAGCGCCCTCACTGGCACCGAACTCCTCACCAACGCCATCGGACGCCGCGTGCCTACCGTCGTCAACGGCCGCGAACAAGCCCCGTACCAAGGAATCGACGCCCACCGCCCCACCGGCAACAAGTACGGCCCGCCGATACGCACCAACTCCGACTACCCTCGCAACGGCGACAAGCGCGTCCCCGATCTCGAGACCGCATTGCGTCTCTGCGGCCTCCGCGACGGCATGATCATCAGCACCCATCATCACCTTCGCAACGGCGACCAGGTCGCACTCGCCGCCCTGCAGACCCCCGCGCGCATGGGCACTCGCGACCTCGTGTGGTTTCCCAGCGCGTCGTTCCCCTGCCATGAGCCCGTCATCGACCTCATGCGCTCCGGCGCCGTCCATCACATCGAAGGCAGCATGAACGGCCCGCTCGGCGACTTCTGTTCCCACGGACACATGCGCGGGATCGGCGTTCTCCGCTCCCACGGCGGACGCTGGCAGGCCGTGCAGGATGGCGAAGTCCACATCGACATCGCTGTCATCGCCGCTCCCACCGCCGACTCCTTCGGTAACGCCGACGGCTCGCACGGCCCCTCCGCCTGCGGTTCGCTCGGCTTCGCCCTCACCGACTCCGTCTACGCCGACCGCGTCATCGTCGTCACCGACAACCTTGTGCCTTTCCCCTGCGTCCCGTGGCAAATCCAGGGCAACAACGTGGACTACGTTGTCGAAGTTCCATCCATCGGCGACCCGGCCAAAATCGTCAGCGGCACCACCCAGATCACCCGCAGTCCCGACCGCCTGCGCATCTCCGAACTCGTCGCCCGTTTCCTCCGCGACAGCGGCATCATGCGCAACGGCTTCTCGTTCCAGGCCGGAGCCGGCGGCGTTGCCCTCGCCTTCGTCGATTACCTCGCCCGCATGATGCGCGAGGCCGGCGTCAAAGCCAGCTTCGTCCGCGGAGGTTCCACCAAGTATCTGGTTGACATGCTCAACGAAGGCCTCACCGGCTACATCCTCGATGGCCAGACCTTCGATCTTGACGCCGTGCGCTCCATCGCCAGCGACCCGCGGCACGTCATGACCACGCCATTCACCTCCTACAACTTTCACGGCAAAGGCAACTTCGCCTCCATCGTCGATGCCGCCGTGCTGGGCGCCACCGAAGTCGACGTCCACTTCAACGCCAACGTGGTCACTCACTCCGACGGACGCCTCCTGCACGGCATCGGAGGCTGGCAGAACTGCCTCTTCGCCGGTTGCAGCATCCTCGCCGTGCCCTCCTTCCGCGACCGCATCCCCGTCATCGTGGACGAAGTTACTACCATCACCGGCCCCGGCGAGCTCATCGACGTCGTCGCTACTGAGCGCGGCATCGCCATCAACCCGCGCCGCCACGACCTGCTCGACGCCGTAAAAGGCAAGGGCCTCCCGATTCGCCCCATCGAAGAGATCAAGGCCGAAGTCGAGAAGATCTGCGGCGGCAAGCCTGCGAAGCCCGGGCTCGGCAATAAGCCTGTTGCCGTAGTTAAGTGGGTTGACGGCACCGTCCTCGACACCGTCTGGCAGGTTCTCGAAGACAATCCCTACGCCGGCAAGGTCGCGGGCGGCGAATAGCGGCCTCACCTCGTTGCAAATGGTGGTCGGTAGTTCTGAACGCCACAGGCATCTGAACATCTCGCTCCTGCGACTGTTTGGTATCAGGGCACGACCTCGGTCGTGCCAATACGAAATGGGCTCAAGAGGCTGCTAAAAAAAGGAGCCTAACGAGGCAGCATCGTTTCCACACGGGAATGGGCTATGAGGTAAGCATGCGCGGAAGCGACGAAAGGCAAGCGGAGATTTTCAGTTACCGGCAGTTGGAGGAGCGGACTCCGGCGACGCACCCGTTGCGGGCGATGCGAGTCATGGTGGACGCGGCCTTGCACGAACTCGATCTGTAGTTCGCGGCGCTGTATGCGCGGCGGGTGCAGCCGTCGATTCCGCCCGAACAGTTAGTCCGGGCCCTGCTGTTGATGATTCTGTATTCCATCCGCGGGGAACGGCAGTTGATGGAACACATCCGCTACAACCTGGCCTATCGCTGGTTTGTGGGGCTGGGGATGGACGATGCGGTATAGGATGCGACGGTGTTCACGAAGAACCGGGGGCGGCTGATGGAGGGAGCGGAGACGGAACGCTTGTTCGAAGCGGTGCTGTGCCAGGCACGAGGGCAGAATCTACTGAGCGGGGAGCACTTCACGGTGGATGGCACGCTGATCCGGGCTTGGGCGCATCGCGACAGCTTTCATCCTAAAGACGATCCGCCCAACCGGGGCACGGGAACCGATGGAGAGTTGCTGCTGCGAGACACCCATGAATCCAGCACGGACGAGGAAGCGCGGCTATACAAGAAGAGCACGACGGCGGAGCGGGCGGCGTGTCTGGCGATCTCGGAGCAGTTGCCCCGCGATGGGCGAGCGATCACGCTGGGAGCCGACAAGCAGTATCAGGATCCAAGTTTTATCGCGGCCTTGCGGCAGCGTGGGGTGGTGCCGCGCGTGGCCGAATCAGAGGAGGGACAGAATGTGTGTAAGAAAAGCCTGCTGCAGGAGGAACGCGACAGCGAGGGCTTGCGGGTGAGTCAGCAGAAGCGCTAGCTGGTGGAGAAGGTGTCTGGGTGGTGCAAGCTGGATGGGGATTGCGGCAGTTGAAACTGCCGGGCTGATGCAAGATTGATTGGCTGGCGCGGCTGGTGATGACAGCGCACAACCTGCGCCGCAGGTGAGCCTGATTTAGGTGCAGTAAGCGACGGAGAAGTGTCTCTACCGAGCTTTGAGCCGCCTGGCCGTGGAAGAAAAAACACCCTCACGCCGGCACCATAAGTCGCAAAAAACCGACCTGAGGCAAAGCGAGAAAAGCTGTGCCCACTTTTCAGCAGCCGCTTTAGCCCCTGAGCAAACTCGGTCTGCTCACCCCGTCGACAACGCCCGCACCTGCACACCGGATTTCGTAAGCGCCTCTTTCACCGCCCTCGCAATCTCCGCGCTCCCCGGCGTGTCCGAATGGATGCACACCGTCTGCGCCGCGACCTTCAGCTCTGCGCCGTTCGCCGCCCGTACCAGGTTTCGCGTAGCGATGCTCACCGCCTGCGCCGCCGCCTTTGCTGGGTCCTCCAGCAGCGCCCCCGCCAGCTTGCGGCTCCGCAGAATCCCGTCCGACTCATACGCCCGGTCGGCAAAGGCTTCCGCCGCGCACCTCAGCCCCATCGACTCCCACAATGTCAGAGTGCTCGCACCCGCCTGCCCCACCATGATGAGCTGTTCGTCGCTCTCCAGCACCGCCCGCCCGATCGCCGCCGCCACCTCCACACTCTTGTTCGCCGCGTGATACAGCGCCCCATGCGGCTTGCAATGCACCAACTCCACGCCCTGCGCCTGCGCCACTTCCGTCAACGCCGCCATCTGGTCGCGCACGAACGCCTCAATCTCCTCCGCCGCCATCTCCAGTTCAAAGCGCCCAAAGTTCTCCCTATCCGGATATCCCGGATGCGCCCCCACCGCGACGCACAACTCCTTGGCAATCCGCACCGTCTCCCGCATGGTGCGCTCGTCGCCGGCGTGCCCTCCGCACGCCACGTTCGCCGACGTAATGGAGCGCATCAACTCATAGTCGCTGCCATTCGCCAGTGATTCCTCCGACTCGCCCAGATCCGAATTGATGTCCATCCACAACTCGCTCATCGTCCCCTCACGCCTCCAGCCAGATTTCTTTCAGCCATTGCTCTTGCTCGCGCAACGCCCGCACCGCCTCCGGCATCGTCACCTCGGCAAATCCAACGGCATCCCGCGGGCACAACTGCCCCAGCCGATGCAAGTCTGCCGCAATCACATTCGCAATCTTCGGATACCCGCCCGTCGTCTGCTGGTCAACGAACAGCACAATCGGCTGCCCATCTTGCGGAACCTGTACCGCCCCTATCGGAATCCCATCTGTCAGCAACTGCTTGCGCTCCCGCGGTGAGATCGCCTCACCGCGAAGCCGCAACCCTGCCCGGTCGCTTTTCTCGCTCACCGTGTACGACGACGCCAGGAACTTCGCATACTCATCCTCGCTGAACCACTCCACCTGCACCCCTCGCGTCACCCGCACAGCACCTGCCTTTCGCAGATCCACCAGCGCACCCGCCCGCAACCGTCTCGGCCTTCGCTCAACCGGTCGGCCAATCGAAAGCACATCCCCTTCCCGGAGCCTTCGCCCTTCGACCCCGCCAAACCCGCCCCGCAAGTCCGTCGACCGGCTCCCCATCACCAGCGGAACCTCCACCCCGCCGCAAATCGCCACATACGCCCGCGCCCCTTCCGTCGTACTTCCACACTGTAAGACTCCGCCCGCCGGCACCTCGACCGCCGCATTCTGTGCCACCCGATACTGCCCCACCTTGCAGTCGCACGCCGCTCCCGTCACCGCCACCATCGTGCTTCGCTCGAATTCCAGCGTCGGCCCCAGCAGCGTCACTTCCAGCGCCGCCGCGTACTCATCATTCCCCACCAAGAGATTCGCAATCCGCAGCGACAGCAAATCCGCCGGCCCGCACGGCGAAATACCCAGATGCGCATACCTGAACCGTCCCCGGTCCTGCACCGTCGTGAGCAACCCGGGCTTCACCACCCCGACCCTCACGCCCTCACCGCCACCCATTCGTACTCTTCCCGCGCAATCGCGACAAACCTCACCCGGTCACCCGGCAACACCAGCGTCGGCTGCGCCGCCTTCGCATCGAACATTCGCAGCGGCGTCCGCCCAATCAGCCTCCATCCGCCCGGAGTCACCGCCGGATAGATCCCCGTCTGCCCGCCCGCGATGCCCACGCTCCCCGCTTCCACCCGATGCCTGGGCGTCGCCAGTCGCGGCATGCTCAGCTCCGGCGACATCCCGCTCAAATACGCAAACCCGCCCGTGAACCCCAAAAAGCACACGTGATACGTCGCGCCCGCATGCAACCGCACAACCTCTTCCGCCGTCAGTCCAGCATGTGAAGCGACGTCATTCAAATCCGGTCCGAACTCTCCGCCATAGCACACGGGAATCTCCACCGTCCCCGCCTCGGCGTCCGCGCCAACAAACTCTGCACCAACCAGCGACGACACCAGCGCAATCATCTCCTCCTGCCCCGTCATCCGCGGATCGAAATCCACCAGCAGCGAGACATATCCCGGATGAAGATTGCGAATCCTCCCATCGCCTCGCGCCTGCAGCACGCGAAACAGCCGCAGCACCGCTGCCGTCGTTGCTCGCGACATCTCTTCGCCCAGCGTCACCAGCAACGATGAGTCACTCGCCGCATCAATCCTCATCGAATCGCATCCGCCGCATCACCAAAGCTCCCCCGATGAATAGTGCACGACCATCCGTCTGTCAATCCACAACTAAGCGTTCGCGTATGATTCGCCTTTGACCTTTTGCCATGCCGACTGACGAAAATCCGCCGCGCTCCAGATTCTGGCTCTTCCAACTGAGCCAACCAGAGCGCTCCACCCTCATCGCTACCTTCGGCGGCTGGGCGCTCGACGGTACGGACGTCATGATCTACAGCTTCGTTATCCCCACGCTGATGGCGCTCTGGCATCTAACGCAAGGCCAGGCCGGCCTCCTCAGCACCGTCGCGCTCCTCGTCTCCGCCGTCGGTGGATGGCTCGCCGGCATCCTCGCCGACCGCTTCGGCCGCGCCCGCATCCTCCAACTGACCATCCTCTGGTTTGCCGTCTTCACCTTCCTCAGTGGCTTCACCAACTCCTTCTGGCAACTTCTCATCACCCGCGGCGTGCAAGGCCTCGGCTTCGGCGGCGAGTGGGCCGTCGGAGCCGTTCTCATGGGTGAAGCCATCCGCGCAGCGCATCGTGGCAAGGCCGTTGGCACCGTGCAAAGCGGATGGGCCATCGGATGGGCCGTCGCCGCTCTCGTCTATACCGCCGTCTTTACCTGGCTCCCCGCATCGCTCGCCTGGCGCATCATGTTCTGGATCGGTATCGCTCCCTCGCTCCTTGTCTTCTACATCCAGCGTCAGGTGCCCGAGCCAAAACTCGCGCGCCAACCCACCGACCACCCAACGCGCAGGAATTTTCTCGACATCTTCAGCCCCTCTCTCCTCCGCATCACTCTTCTCGCCAGCCTTCTCGCCGCCGGCGCGCAAGGCGGCTACTACGCCGTGACGACTTGGCTCCCCACCTACCTGAAAACGGTTCGCGGCCTTTCCATTCTCAACACCGGCAACTATCTCCTCGTGGTCATCCTGGGCTCATTCGCCGGATACCTCGTCAGCGCATGGCTCACCGACCGCCTCGGCCGCAAGCCGACGTTGCTGCTCTTCGCCGTCTGCTCGTTGTGTACGGTCGCCGCCTACACCTACTTCTCTATCAGCGACCGCCTCATGCTATTTCTCGGATTTCCTCTCGGCTTCTTTGCCTCCGGTTCCTTCGGACCCATGGGCGCATTCTTCACCGAGCTGTTTCCCACGCACGTGCGCGGCTCCGGTCAAGGCTTCTCCTACAATGTAGGACGCGGTATCGGGGCCCTCTTCCCCACCCTCGTCGGCTTTCTCGCCTCGCGCATGGGCCTCGGCCAGGCCATCGCCGCATTCGCCGCCATCGCCTACTTCACCATGGCCTGTGCAACCTTCGCCTTGCCGGAGACTCGCGCTCGCCATCTCTAGTGCCCCAAAAACCGCCCTTGCCGGCGCCGCGGAATCGAACCGCGCAGATGGTTGCAATCCCATGAATTCCGGGGAACCTCTGATCAAGTGACATTTTGAAGGAGACGGCCTTCAGGTCGTCCGTAAAGACGCCCATTCCAAGAAGCGGCTTCAGCCGCTGAGGACGTTATCAGGGTCTCCCTGGGAGGTTGCTCTAGCTGACCGCCGAGACTTTGGCATGCAGTGGGCAACTTCGCCTTTCCCCACTACAATGGCGGCTGGGCTTCCAGTCGCTTCCCGGCGACCAAATACCGATAGCCAAATAAGCGCAATGGCAACTTCAGTCAAAACAGTGCCCGTCAGAAGACGTAAGCCAGCCCGTCAGGCGCCGGTCCTGCCTGTCCGGCAAGCTTCTCCCATCCACACCCATCGCCTCGACGACCCCAGCCTGTTCATTAATCGCGAGCTCAGCTTGCTGGACTTCCAGCGCCGCGTTCTCGAAGAAGCCCAGGACAACTCCAACCCGCCGCTCGACCGCGTCATGTTCCTGTCGTTCGTCGGCTCCAACATCGACGAGTTCTTCATGGTCCGCGTGGCGGGGCTTAAGCGCCAGATCGAAAAAGGGGTCATGGAAAGCGGTCCCGACGCGATGTCGCCCGCCGAACAGTTGCGCGCCATTCGAGCCTCGGTGATTCGCCTCTACCGCGCCTCGCACGAGTGCTGGTCCAAGCAGTTGGTTCCCACGCTGCGCCGCGTCGGCCTGCGCATCGAGCGCTACTCCGATCTCTCCGACGAGCACCGGGCCTTTGCCAATAACTACTTTCAGGACACCATCTTCCCCACTCTTACGCCGCTGGCCTTCGACCCTGGTCGCCCGTTCCCCCACATGTCGAATCTCAGCCTCAATCTGGCAGTCGTCTTGCGCGACGACAAGGGCGTCGAACACTTCGCCCGCGTCAAGATTCCCGACACACTGCCGCAATTAGTCCCCGTAACCGGAGCATCCAAACCGCGGAGCCGCACCAAGGTTCCCCACAAAGAGCAGGTGTTCGTTTGGATTGAAGAACTTTTGACCGCGAACCTTTCCTCTCTGTTCCCCGGCATGGAAATCGTCGAAGCGCACCCCTTCCACATCACCCGCGACGCCGACTCCGAAATCCAGGACCTCGAAGCCGGCGACCTCATGGAATCCGTCGAAGAGGGCGTCTTCCAGCGCCGCTTCGCCGACGTCGTGCGCGTCGAAATCAACGAAGACATGCCCTCTTCCGTGCTCGAGATCCTGGTCACCAACCTCGAACTCGACCGCGACGACATCTACAAAATCGCTGGACCTCTCTCGCTCGTCCGCGTGCGCGGCCTGGCTCGGCTCGACCGTCCCGACCTCAAGTACCCCACCTTCGTTCCCGCCTTGCCGGCTCCTTTAATCAAGAATGAGGACGACGACATCTTCGCCACCATTCGTCGCGGCGACATCTTGTTCCATCACCCGTTCGATTCCTTCCAGCCCATCGTCGGCATGTTGCAGAAGGCTGCCAACGATCCCAATGTGCTGGCCATCAAGATCACCTTGTATCGCGTCGGACGCAACGCGCCCGTCGTGGACGCCCTCCTCGAAGCCGCTGAAAACGGAAAGCAGATTGCCGTCCTGCTCGAACTCAAGGCCCGCTTCGACGAAGAGAGCAACATCGGCTGGGCGCGCAAGCTGGAGCAGTATGGCGTCCACGTCGTTTACGGCCTGCTCGGTCTCAAGGTGCACTGCAAGGCCGCGCTTATCGTCCGCAAGGAAGGCGACGTCATTCGCCGCTACGCTCACCTCGCCACCGGCAACTACAACGCCGTCACCGCCCAGCTCTACACCGACCTCGGCATGCTGACCTGCGATCCCGATATCGGCGCCGACTGCAGCGACCTGTTCAACTTCCTCACCGGATACTCCGCCAAGTCGCAGTACCGCAAACTCCTCGTCGCCCCCAATTCGCTGCGCAATCGCTTTGAAGAACTCTTGCAGCGCGAGATCGACCACCAGAAGGCCGGCCGCCCCGCCCGCCTCATTCTCAAGATGAACTCGCTCGTCGATCGCAAGATGATCCAGCTTCTCTACCAGGCCTCCCAGGCCGGAGTGAAAGTCGATCTCCTGGTGCGCGGCATCTGCTGCCTGCGTGCCGGCGTTCCCGGCGTCAGCGAAAACATTACCGTCACCAGCGTCGTTGGCCGCTTCCTCGAGCACAGCCGCATCTTCTACTTCAAGAACGGCGGCGACGAGGAGATCTACCTCGGTAGCGCTGACCTCATGCCTCGTAACTTGAACCGCCGCGTCGAAGTGCTCTTCCCCGTCGAAGACAAAAGCCTCGTTCGTACCATCAAAGATGACATCCTAGGCACCTACATGAAAGAACAGGCCAAGGCCCGGCATATGCTCTCTGACGGAAAATACGTGCGCGACCCGAACGCCGGGAAAAAAGGTGCGCTCAATTCTCAGGAAACGTTTATCCTGCGCGCCAGCAAGCGCTCCAGCAAGTAGCTCCGCCGCCGATTCGCAGAGGCATTGCGTTACAGGCTTCTGAAAATCTCGCCGGTGCTGCCGTTTTGAAGAGGCTTCGGTTTCGAAGCAGCGCAGCTCCAGCCCGCTTCACGTCGGACGCACCACGCTTCAGCCGCGCCGTATGAGACTTTCCATGTCACGCAACTTCAATCCATGCCCCGGTGTCTATATTCTGGCTGGGCAGCGCTTCACCACTCCAACATGCTCACGGGCTACACAATTGCCAGGAACGCTTCTTCACCTCGAGCTCGTGCGCTCGTGCGATCCTTCTTCACCGCCGTTGTATCGCTCCTGATGGTCGCGACCGTGCTGGCCCAACTCGGCCCTTCGCCCCAGGTGCAGCCTCCAGCGCAAAAAAACATTCTCACCGGCTCCGTCATCGATTCCGTCACAGGCGAACCCGTCCGCAAGGCACTTGTCCAACTCCACGCCGCACAGCCCCGCACTACCTTCAGCGACACCGATGGCCACTTTCAATTCGACGACGTCCCTGTCGGCTCCTTCGCCGTATCGGCGCAAAAGCCCGGCTATTTCAACGACAACGAGCTCATGCGCGGCGGCGCTCCACCTGTCGAAGCCAGCCCCAACGCACCTCCCGCTGTCGTCCGTCTCACCCCCGAGGCCATCCTCAGTGGTGTTGTTGCCACTTCCTCCGGCATTCCTTTGGAGCACGTCGAGGTCAGCCTAACCTACCTCGAAATTCGCGACGGCCGCCGCCGCTGGGATTCCAAGCGTTCGTCCATTACCGACGAAGACGGCCGCTTCCGCTTCGCCAGCTTGCGGCCCGGCAGCTACTATCTCAGCGCCGGCCCCTACACTCCGCTGGCGGAGTCCATGCTCGACGCCGGCCACTCGCCTTCGCAAGGCTTCGCTGGAGTCTTTTATCCCGGCGTTCCCGATCTCGCCTCGGCTTCTGCCATCCAGCTTCACCCCGGCGAGCAAACCGAAGCCAACTTCGCCCTCAAATCAGTCCCCGTGTATGCTCTCTCCGGCGTCGTTAGCGGCTACCCTGCTGGGCAAGGAGTAAACTTCCAGGTGCTCACCCCGGCGGGGCTTACGGTGCCCGGGAGCTATCAGTTCAGCGCCGAAAACGGCCGCTTCGACTTCAACTCCCTCGCCGCCGGAAACTACATTCTCCGCGCCTATTCGCAGCTTGCGCCCGATCAACCCATTCGCGCCGAGGTTCCCTTCACCCTTTCGTCCGATCTACACAACCTTCACCTCGCGCTCGCTCCTTCGCCCTCGATACCTGTCATTCTGCGCACCGAAGACATCACCTCCTCCTCCCGAAGCAGTGTGCCCGTCGCGCACATCACACCGCCCGGCCTGGCCGTTTCCGTTTGTCTGCTCCCCGTCGGCCCCGGCGCAAATGAAATCTACGCCAGTCCCGACGATCCGCGAAATCCGCAATCTCTCACACTGCGTAATGTCGAAAGTGGCCACTATTCCACCGTCCTCCAGCCTTTTCCGCCCTGGTATGTCGCCTCCGCCGAATACGGCCAGACCAATCTCCTCACCGACGATCTCATCGTTTCCGCCAACTCGCCCGCGCAGCCCATCACCATCGTCCTCCGCAACGACAGCGCTTCGCTTGCAGGCACCGTCACGCTCCCCGACGGATACATATCGCCGGTCCTGATCGTCGCCGTCCCCGAGCGCTTCAGTAAAGCCTCGCCCGCGGCCACCTATTGGTATCCCGCACGCGACAAAACCCCCGGAGTCAACGAGTTCTTCCTCGACAGCCTCGCTCCCGGAGACTATCTCGTTTACGCCTTCGACCAGACCCAGGGAATCGAATTCTCCAACCGCGACGTGATGCAGCCATTCGCCTCGCAAGCTACCCAAGTCACGCTCTCCGCCGGCCAGCGCGCCAAAGTCTCCCTGCCGCTCATCCGCATTCAGGAGGCCGCGCAGTGATTCCCCGCCTCCTCTGCCCGCTTCTTCTCGCAGCCTCGTTGCTGGCGCAAGCCCCTCCGCCAGCACAAAACACCGCCGGCTTCCCCGTCGCCGGCTCCGTTGTGGATTCCCCCACTGGCCAGCCTCTCCCCGACGTTCACGTTTCCCTCTACCCCTCCGACGACCCCGACTCAGCTCAACGCACCACCACCGCCGCCAACGGCCATTTCTCGTTCTCCGCCGTTCCCGCCGGAAAATACATCCTCACCGGCAGCGCCCGTGGATACCGCTCACAGGGCTACCACCAGCACGGCGACTACTTCATCGGCATCACCGTCGCCCCCAATCTCGACTCCACCACCATCCGTTTCCCCCTGGTTCCCGATGCCCGCATCGAAGGCCGCGTCACCGACGACGAGGGCGAGCCCATTCGCAACACCAACGTCGCGCTCTACCAGCGCTCGTACGACACCGGACACCAGCACACGATCGTCGCCGGCAACGCCGTAACCGACGATCGCGGCCACTATCTCTTCTCCCACCTCGGACCGGGCATCTACTTCGTTTCCGTCTCCGCCCATCCCTGGTTCGCCCAGTATTCCACTCCCACTGAGCCGCCGCTCGCTCCGGCAGATGCCGGCCGCGTCGCCGCCGAGCGCGCCCAGCTCGACGTCGCCTACCCCATGACCTTCTATCCCTCGGCGCAAGATTCCAACAGCGCCACCCCCATCGCCCTCCATCCCGGTGAGCGCTTCTCCGCCGACATCTCCCTGCAAGCGCTTCCCGCCGTCCATCTGCGCGTCAAGCCCGCCGCCGGCCAACCTCCCGGTGGAGTGTCCAACTTCCCTCGCGTCTCCCAACGCATCTTCGAGGGAACCGTTGTCCCCGTCACTTCCTCGCAAGGCTCCTGCTTCGGTAGCGCCGGATGCGAGTACACCGGCATCGCTCCCGGCCACTACCTCATTGAGATGCAGGACCCGGGTGCGAAAGCCAATCCCGGCTGGTTCAAAGAAATGGATCTCTCGAGCACCGTTGAACTCAATCCCTCGGAGTATCCCCCGCTGGTGAAAGTCCGCGGCGCGCTCGCCGTCCAAGGCTCTCCGCGTCCCAGGGGCAAGATGTATGTTATCCTCATCAACCGCGCCTCGTCCGAAGACTTCGCCGCTGAGGTCTCACCCAAGGGCACCTTTGACTTTAGCGAGATGACCATCCGCCCCGGCGTGTACGACATCGCCATCAACACCGACCCCGGCTTCCGGATCAACGGACTGCTCGCCAACGGCGCCAAACTTACCGGCACGTCGCTCCTCATCGCCGGCGGCAACGTGCAACTCGCTGTCACCATCACCCGTGCCCTCGGCCACGTCACTGGCGTCATCCTCCACGACAACCAACCCTACGCAGGCGCCATGGTCGTTCTCGTCCCCTCGAACCCCAGCACCAATCTCTCGCTCTTTCGCCGCGACGAAAGCGACTCCGACGGCACCTTCAACCTCCGCGAGGTCCTGCCCGGCACCTATTCCGTCATCGCCATCGCCAACGGATGGGAACTCGACTGGGCCAACCCCGCGACCCTCTACCCCTACCTCAAGAACGCCATCCCCATCGAAATCTCCGGCGAAACCAACCTCAGCATCAAAGTCCCCCTGCAATAACGGGCACAATGTTCGACGTTTCACATCAGGGCACAACTTCACAGGCTGTGGACCAACTCCGCTTAGCGAATGTTTCGTATCAGTGGTGGGGCTTCACGGACTGCGGAAAAAGTCGCTCATTCGGCCACCGAATCGTGACCAGTGAGTTTTTCAGGAGCCAGCGCTGTCGATCTCGTTCACCGCGCACCTTTCCTCGCCCCAGTCCCGCACTCATGCTGCCACCGCCCGCAGCCGGGTCATCCGTACCCGGTTGTAGGCCGCAGCTGCGATTTGAAACAGCCACTCCACCCGGCGTCGGCTGCGTCGTTTCACCTGCCGGAATCCGGCCCAGGGTTGATTCCAGGCAAAGCTTTGTTCCGCGAGCTTGCGAATCGCCCGCATAGCATGACTCGCCGCCACCCACTGCTCCAGACTCACCGAGCTGAAGACCCCATCCTGCGGCTGATCGTTGCCCCGCAGGCCTCCTTCTTACCTCATTCCCTTGGGCACGCCATGGTGAGTTTTTCAGCCCTCTGTGAAGCCCCTGTTACCGGAGATGGCCGTTCACGACGCTGGATCGTGGTGCTTCCACTCATCTGAAGCGGGCTTCAGTGAGTGGGTGAGAACTCACTGGTTTTGCACCAGAATAATAGGGGAGAAACCGACATGTCGAGATTTCTTTCCTGCGATCCGGAGCAAGCCTAGGTGGTGCCGCCCAGCGTGCAGACGA
>Ga0335071_10004294_pt1 | contig 14884 bp, 15 predicted proteins | sample Lox_Sample_15_FD_206724 | JGI IMG/M metagenome (GOLD analysis project Ga0335071, IMG submission 206724) | Soil microbial communities from Loxahatchee National Wildlife Refuge, Florida, United States - Lox_Sample_1.5 | ecosystem: Environmental > Terrestrial > Soil > Wetlands | place: USA... | reverse complement strand
GCGTCGGCTGAATATCCATAGTGGCGCCCTTCAGCCATTTCGCCTTGTCGAGTTCCCCAGTCTTCGTGCGGGGCGTGTGGCATTCCTGGCACTTGGCAACTTCTTCCACCAGATATTTCCCGTAGGCAACGGCCCCAGGATGAGCAGCCGCGGCGGCCATGGCAAAACCTCCAAGCAGCCCGAGGAGCCTGATCATACGCCTCCATAGTAGAGGAAACCCGGCGGCTCCCGCTTAGCGCTTCTTGAATTCCTGCCAATCCGCCGTCGTCGCCTTCACCATTGCCGCGGCGGCATCGTGCAGCCAATGACGTGGACGCTTCGCCAGATCGCGGAGAATCGGCTGCGCGGCTCGAGGAGTGCCCAAATGAACATTGGCCGTCTCGAAGCCCATCGCTTGCAGAAGCCGGGACTCGTCGCGCTCCTTGGGCATGTGCGACAACTCAACGCGCGAGCAATCCGGCGCCAGCCGCCGTACGATCCACCGGCCTTTCAGCTGTACGAACGGGTCGATGGCGCGCACGGAGTGATCCAGCGCCTCCTGATAGCGGATGCGCTCGCTGGACTTCCCGGACAAGGCCCAAACGCAGGCGGAGGGCGCTAACGCCTTGGCCTCGCGCGCCACTTTGCCGCCACGATACATCGCCAGCGCCACGTAGCGCTCGCGCCCCAGGCTTCCCAAACCGGCGATGCGATGCGCAACCCGGTACTCCAACTCCGATTCCGGCAACATGCGTTCCAACGCGCGCCGCGCGCTCTTCGGGACGCGCCCTCTCCAGGTGGGCAACGCATCGAATTTCGCCCAATACTGGACAGGATCACGCAGCACGCCAGTCACCATCGAGCGAAGCCAGTCATGTCCTTCCGCCATCACATACGGGCGTCCGCCGGCTTGCAGGCTCTTCTTGTAGCCGGCTAGAATCGCATCGCAGGCATCCCGGGCCGCTATCTGCAACCGTGCGTCGCGAATGGCGATGTGCGCGCTGGCGGCCAGGCGCACTAGATCGATCGTGTAAGGCAACTGGTAAGCTTCGTCAAGATCGTTGATGCCCCAAACCAGCCGCCCCTCCACGTCGCGCCACGTGCCGAAGTTCTCCACGTGCAAGTCGCCCACCGCCAACACGCGCGGCGCCTTGTTCTGGGCGGCGCAGATGTCGGGCCAGAGCTGCATCCAGCGGTAAAAGGTGGCACGGAAGAACGGAAACAGGGCCTCGGTCATCGCGGTGTGCTTCCGCTTCAAGTCGGCCGGCAGCAGAGTAAGGTGTTTCCCCAGCCAGGCTTCGTATTCGGAGGTGGCTTTGGCGACTTTCATTTCCGCTCATCCGTTTTACCACGCGGGCCGCCCCCTTCCGGAACCGCGCGCATAGGGTGGCGAAGGTATTGACGCACCACGTTCGAAATGATAGATAGGTTTTCAGAAGGAGGTTGTACCCTTGTCTCTGTTGCGCCACGCATATTTGCTAAGTCTGTTCGCGGCCAGCGCCGGCCTTGCTTCCGCCGCTCAGGTGCATGGCATTCTGATCGACCAGGCCTGTTCCTCGAAAGCGGAGGTCCGATTGGTGCCGGGTCCACGGCTGGAGGGCGGAATGATCGTCGCCGAAGCCCACACCCGCGAGTGCGCGCTCATGCCCGCTTGCCAAAAGAGCGGCTATGGCGTCTTTACCACCGACAACAAGTTCCTGAAGTTCGACGAGGCCGGCAGCAAGAAGGCCCTCGAGGCCATCAAGGCATCGAAAAAACTCGATGACCTGACCGTGGAGGTCACCGGAGAAATCCAGGGCGACACCATCAAAGTCGAGACCCTGAAGCTGCTTTAGCCCGTGGTGTACAATCGATGCCTGTAGGAGGCGCGACATGCAACCCGCACCCGCCGGCATAGAACAGCTCAAACAGAGAATGCGCGGCACCTGGATGGCCGGGGATTTCGGCCAGATCGCGCGGTACACCGCCCAGGCTGCCGAAGAATTCGTCGAGCGGTTGAACCTTCAGCCGGGGATGCGAATCCTGGACGTCGCCTGCGGCACCGGCAACCTCGCGATACCGGCGGCTCGCACGGGCGCACGGGTCTGGGGTAGCGACATCGCGCCGAATCTGCTCCTCCAAGCCCAACAAAGGGCTCAGGCAGAAGGCCTGCAGGCCGCCTTCGAGGAAGGCGACGCCGAACAGCTTCCCTACCCGGCGGCCCATTTCGACGTCGTGATGACTATGTTCGGCGCCATGTTCGGGCCGCGCCCGGAAAAAGTGGCCTCCGAATTAGCTCGCGTTTGTCGTGCCGGTGGCCGCATCGCCATGGCCAACTGGACGCCGGAGGGTTTCGTGGCTAAGCAGTTCGCGCTGGGAAATCGCTACATTCCCCCGCCCGAAGGCATTCCTGCGCCGGTTCAATGGGGCGACGAAAAGGCCGCCCGGGAGCGGCTGATTCCCTTCACCTCCGAAATTCGAACGGAGCGGCGCAGAGTCCGTTTTGAGTTTCCGTTCCCGCCCGCCGACGTAGTGCAGTTCTTCCGCCAACATTTCGGTCCAACCCAAGTGGCCTTCTCGCGCCTGGAGCCCGTCCGCCAGGCGGCCTATGCCGCGGAGCTGGAAAGCCTTTGGCGCGAACACAATGAGGTCGGCAACGGCCGGACCGCCGTTACCGGCGAATACCTGGAAGTGATCGCCACTCGCCTGTAAGGAGGCGTTTCATGCGACAAAAACTGATTCTTGGCGCGGCCCTGCTGTCGTTGGTGGGCATCGCGCCCGCGCAGCACGGGGTGCCCCGGTTCGAACCGGATCCCTACTGGCCCAAGCCGCTCCCCAACAACTGGATGCTCGGCCAGGTGTCGGGCATTTACGTCGATTCCCACGACCATATCTGGGTCACTTCGCGTCCGCGAACCCTGGACAACAACGACACCTACCTGGCGCACAACCAGTCCGATTGCTGCGTGCCGTCCCCGCCCATCCTGGAGTTCGATCAGGAAGGCAATCTGGTCCAGGCTTGGGGCGGACCAGGCGCGGGCTACGAATGGCCCGACAACGAGCACGGCATGTTCGTCGACTATAAAGAAAACGTCTGGGTCGGAGGCAACAGCCAGAAAGACACCAACATCCTGAAGTTCAACAAAAGCGGCAAGTTCCTGCTCCAGATCGGCCATCACGGTCAAACCGGCGGAAGCAACGACACCGAAAACCTGAACCGGCCGGCGGGCATCTTCGTCTACCAGCCCACCAACGAGGTTTTCGTGGCGGACGGCTACGGGAACCGGCGCGTGATCGTTTTCGACGCCGACACAGGGGCCTACAAGCGGCATTGGGGGGCTTATGGCAACAAGCCCGACGACAACGCCCCGCGCACGCGCCTGTTCGAAGGGCCCGGTCCGCAGCAATTCAACACCGTACACGGAATCCGTATCTCGAAGGATGGCTTGGTTTACGTCGGTGATCGCGTCAACAACCGGATCCAGGTGTTCCGCCCGGACGGAACGTTCGTCAAAGAGGCGTACATTGAGCGCAAAACGTCGGCGCCGGAGGGCACCGCGTTCGACATCGCCTTCTCACCGGACCCGAAACAGCAGTTCCTGTATGTGCCGGACGGCAGCAACAAGAAGGTGCAGATCCTGGATCGGAACACGCTGGAAGTGGTTGGTTTCTTCGGCGGCCACGGCGGTCACGGCACTGGCGAGTTTTTTCACATCCACAGCATCGCGAGCGACTCGAAGGGCAACATCTACCTCGGTGAGTCGTTCGGCATGCGGGTCCTGCGCTGGAACTTCAAGGGAATGTAGCGCTTTAGTGGGTTTCCATCCCGCTCGCCTTGTAAGTTGGAGCGGCCGCGGCGCTGGTCAGATACGCGATTACCTTCTTGGCGGCCTCGGCATTCTCGGCTTTCGCGCCTACACCGGCTGCAAAATGGATATATCCTTGAACCTCGGCAGGAAGGGGTCCGGCGAGTTCCGCGCCGGGCACCGTCACAATTTCGCTGACCAGCGTAATCAGCAGCTCTGCTTTTCCGCTGGCGACGGCGTCGCCGGCTTCGCCCGAGTTAGCCGCGAACTGGGTCTTCGCTTTAAGCTGGTCCGTGATGCCCAGATGCGACGCCATCGCTTCGATGGTCGGACGGCTTGCGCCGGCAGTGACGTAGACCACTGACTTGGCATTCAGCAGCGACTGCTTGAGAGACGCGGCTGAGCTGATGTCCGGCTTCGGGGCGCCTTTGCGAATCCCAACTCCGACGCCGCAGCGGGCGAGGCCCGCTTGGCTGGCCGCACTGACTTGGCCTGCCTTGACCAGATCATCTACGGCTTCCGTGGTAAGAATGACCAAGTCAAACGGCTCGCCGGCCCCGATCTTCTGACGGAACGAAGCAGTCGTGCCGTACTGGATCGATAAGGGGTGGCCAGCGGCATGTTCCAGTTTCGGCTGAAGCTTTTCTACGACGCCCTTCACGCCGTTGGAGGCGAGAACTTTGACAGGCGCTTGGCCAAAGACAGACAGAGCGGCCAGGAGAGTGAATGCAGCGTAAGTGGCGGCGATCGATTTCATGCGACCTCGATTCGCCAGCATCGTATCACAGAGCGTGCTGGTTAATGACTTACAGTTTCTCTGAGGCCTTTCGGAGCGGCATTTCGCCACGCGGCTGCCAAGGCTTTCTGGACCACAGCTTTCCTAGCTGCTTTCAGGAGCACCGAGGTGCTTCCCTTCAGCCCCCACGCGCCCTTGGCGGGCATAAACGCAGCCGGTTCGGATTTGACGAAATCATGCTGTTGTTCAGGCGTCAGTTTTACCATCGCCCAGCCAACGGTCGGATAACCCAGCGTCGCGAAAATCTTGCCGCGAACCCGAAAGTCGGGATGACTCATGTGTGCGCTCTCCGACGCTTCGGGGAATGTAACGGCTATCTGCCGGAAACTCTCGGGGGTCATGCGGCCACCTTAGATTGTAAGAGGCTGGCGGCTAAAATGGCGAGCCTGGAAAGAGAAGGTGTAAGTAAGTTAATGGCTGCTAGCTTATTTTTGACAAAAGTTTTTCGAGTGTAAAAGGTTGCTGACACATCTAAATCAGTGGAGGCACAGAAGGCTATGGCGGGCGGGATGAGGCTGGATCCAAAAAAGAGGGGCCCGGACGCCGAGAAGCTCTACCAAGGGCTCACTCAGCGCGTCGTGGGACAGGACGAGGCGATTCGTGAAATTGTCGACGTTTACCAGTTGCACACCACTGGTTTGAATGCGCCGGGCCGGCCGATCGGGAATTTCCTGTTCCTGGGCCCGACCGGCTGCGGCAAGACACGCCTGGTGGAGGCCACGGCGGAGTGCCTCCTTGGCGATCCCAAGGCGGTGATCAAGATCGACTGCGCGGAGTTTCAGCACAGCCACGAGATCGCCAAACTGATCGGTTCGCCGCCCGGATACCTGGGCCACCGCGAGACACATGCGATGCTGAGCCAGGAATCGGTGGATCGCTATATGACGGAGTCTGTGCGAATCAGCTTCGTGCTTTTCGATGAAATCGAAAAGGCCAGTGATTCGCTCTGGAATCTGCTGCTGGGCATCCTGGACAAGGCGACACTGACCCTGGGCGACAACAAGAAGACCGACTTCTCCCGAACCATGATCTTCATGACCGGCAATCTGGGCGCCGCCGAAATGAACGCTGTCCTGCAGCCGCGTATGGGCTTCCAGGCGATACCGGCGTCCGGGAAGGAAATGTCCGGCGGGATCAGCGACGAGGTGTCGGAAAAGATGGGCCGGTCGGCCACCGAAGCCGCGCGTCGGAAGTTCACGCCGGAATTCCTCAACCGGCTGGATAAAATTGTGGCCTTTAAGCCATTGGGCGGGCCGGAGCTGTGCCGCATCGTCGATCTCGAGCTGGACGCGATCCAGGACCGGATCACCAACGGCGCACCTGAGCGGGCCTTTGAGTTCGAAGTCTCGGATGACGCCAAGGAGTTTCTGCTCGCCGAAGGCACCGATGTTCGGTACGGCGCGCGGCACTTGAAGCGCACCATCGACCGGCTGGTCGTTCAGCCGCTGGCCAGTCTGATCGCATCGCGTCAGGTGAAGGCTGGAGACGTCATCGCGGTGGACCACGAAGCCGGATCCGTAGCGATGACCTTTTCGCGTGTCGGCGGGCATGTAATGCGGAACGCCGCTTAGAGCGGAGTGCAATCGGCCCAAAACCGGCGAATGCTAGCATGAACGTGTGAAGCGGACGCCGGCGCTCGGGCTACCGTTGGGGCTTGCCTTGGTGGGCGGCCTGTGCGCTTTCCAAATGCCGTTCCGCGAGTACCCAGGGCAGGAGTACAACGACTTCCCTCTGCCATCCGACTACCAGCAGAAAGCTGAGTTCATCTTCGCCCGTTTGATGTATCCGCAGGGCGATTGGGGGATTTTCGGCTGGCTCTACCGTTTTGACTGGAGGCAAGGTCGAAGCGCCTGGACGAACGATTATCCGCGATCGGATCGCCATTTTGTCGTAGCGCTGCGCCGCCTGACGCGGGTCGAGGTGCGCTCCGTGGAGCAGCCGGTCAGCCTGGATGATGGCGACGACATCTTTAACTGGCCGTTTCTCTACTGCGTCGGACCCAATCAGATGAACCTGAACGAGGCCGAGACCCGCAAGCTGCGCGAGTATCTGGCCCGTGGCGGCTTTCTGCTGGGCGACGACTTCTGGGGACAAACCGACTGGGCTTATTTCCAGCACAACATGGGCAAGCTGCTGCCGGGCAGGGCCATCGTCGAACTGCAGGATGACGATGCCATTTTTCACACCGTCTTCGACCTGAACCAGCGCTACCAGGTTTCCGGCGCCTGGAGCCTGGGCGGCATGCCCTACCTAAACGGCGGCCGCGATCCGCACTGGCGGGCGATTTACGACGAAAAGGGGCGAGTGATGGTGGCCGTACTGTTCAATCACGACACCGGCGACTCCTGGGAGTGGGCCGACGATCCCGGCTATCCCGAGCGCTACTCAGCTCTAGGAATCCGAACCGGAATCAACTATGCCATGTACGCGATGACGCATTAGTGAGTTGCACGATGCGGATTCTGATTGACGCTACTCCCCTACTCTTACGTAGCGCGGGCGTCAAGAATTACACCTACTACTGGATTCAGGGTCTACGCCAGGAAGCCGACCAGGATCAGATCCTGACGTTTCCAGGAATGGCCGATCTGCCCGCACTGCACCATGAACGGTCTGTCCTGGGTGCGGCGCGAACCACGGCACATCTGGGACGCGTTTTCCTGGCGAACTTGGGGGCTCTGCCCCTCTTGCTACCGCGGGCGGATGTGTTTCACGTGTCCAACCAGGTCCGAAACCCGCCGCGGAATCGGCGGCTGACCGCGACCCTTTACGATTTTACGGTGCGGCTGATGCCGGAGCTGCACACGGAGGCCAACCGGAAGGCGGACGAGAGCCTGGCGAGAAATGTTTTGCAGAGAGCCGCCGGTCTGATCGCGATCTCGGAACATACACGCCAGGACGCCGTGCGGCTGCTGGGCCTCGACCCGGCTCGGATTGAAGTGATCTATCCTGGCGTGCCGGAGGTTTATTTCAACACGAAGCCAACTGCGGCCGCGAAGCCGTACGTGCTGTTTGTCGGGACAATTGAGCCCCGCAAAAACGTGGACGTGCTTCTGGACGCCTGGCGCCAGTTTCGACTGCGAAACGAGTTCGATCTGGTGATCGTGGGGCCGGCCGGTTGGGCATCAGAGAAGACGCTGGCTCGCCTGCAATCCAAACCCGAAGCCGTTCGATATCTGGGCTACCTGCGGGAAGCGGAGTTGCCTGGTTTGACTGCCGGGGCAACGGCTTTTGTGTACCCTTCACTGTATGAGGGCTTCGGGATTCCAGTAGCGCAGGCCATGGCGGCGGGCGTGCCGGTGATCACGTCGAACGCCTCGTGCCTGCCGGAAGTGGCGGGCGATGGCGCGCTGCTAGTAGATCCTCATAGCCCGGAGGAGATCTGCGCTGCATTGGAGAAGTTGCTATCGTCGGCCGAATTGCGCAGGACGCTGGGCGCGGCGGGCAGAGCGAAGGCCCAGAATTACCGCTGGGAGCTGGCTGCGCGCAAGAGCCTGGAGTTCTTTCACAGGCTCAGGTGAGCTACTTCCCGACGCCCGGAGCGACGAAGAAGTCCCACACCTGCATGTTCACTTTGCCCTCAGTATATTCGACCACGCCGTATTCGCCGGGCTCCAGCGGCTTTTGCGGCCAGATCTTAAACAGAAGGTCGCCGACTTGCTGGCGGAACACTTCTACAAGATCCGGCTCCTCGGTCACTTCCTTCACCACGGGCTGAATGGTCATGTTCTCGACAACGCGGTTGCCCTTGTGCGCGCCCATGCGCACGATGCCGAATCGTTCCTCTTCGGACAGGCGAATATAGAACTCTGGTGTTCGATTGGCGGTTCCTTGCGAAGAGTGCGGCCCGTCCAACTCCAACGTCGACTTGCCCGCAATCAAGGGAACTGGGCTGAGGATCTTCAGCACGGTGCGCCCTTTGTTGTTGACGATTTTGGATTCGCCGACCTTGAGCGGAGTGAGCTTGTCACCTTCTCCGATCAGGTAGACGCCGGGGTCCGGCGGGACGCTGCGGACCTGGCGGCGGGCGTCGCGTACGGCCTTTTCTTCGGCTTCTTCGGCGGCGGCCTCCTGGCGTAACGATTCCTCGCGCTGCTTGACCTCGGCCTTGGTCTTGTCCAGATCGACGAGCGTGAGCGGGACCTCCTCCCAGCCGTCGCGGTCGACGCTGTAGAAGCTCACGCGATCGCCTTCGACCTTATATTCGCGGACGAGTTGGTAAGTTCCGTCGGTGAAGTACAGCTTCAGGTTGGCGGCGGAGAGAATGCAGAAGGCAGAAAGCAGAAAGCACCAGACGATGCGAGAAACGCCACCCGCCGCCTTCCGCCTACTGCCTACCGCTTTCCGCACCTTCATGCCCTCAAGACAATTCTGGCACACGCATTTGGGGCTGCGGTCGTGTTGTAAGGCCGATTTACTTGATGGCGACAGCGTTGGGCGGCGTCGCGATGCCACCTTCGACGTAGATCGGAACCGAGACTACCAGGAATTCGTAGCGGCGGTCGCGGGCACAATCTTCGGCCAGCGCCGCGAGCACGAACAACTCGCCGAGAGGAAGGCCAAGCAGCGGCAGCAGGCGATAGTGCAAGGCGCGTTCGTCACCCAGGTCGAACGGGAGCGGCTCGACGGCCGGGCAATCGGTTCCGATTGCGGCGACGCGGTGGTTCCAAAGCCAGGCGACGGTTTCGGTACTGCGCTCGATGCCGATGGATTGCACTTTATCGAATGGCGCGATGGCTTGCTTACCTTGCGGGGTCAGGCTTTCGTATTCCTCCATCCAGCCGGTACGCACCAGCAGGATGGAGCCTGGTTTCAAGGTCGTGCCTTGCCAGGCGAGCGCAGCGTCCAACTCGGCGACGGTGTAGGAATCGGTTTCGAGCGCCTTCACGGGGCGGCCTTGCGATTTGCGATAACCGTAGGCGTCGATCAACACGCCGCGGCCGGCGAATTTGTCGATCCAATGATGCACGCTGTGGCCGCTGGCCGGACCGTCCTGAATGGCGCTCGCGGGTACGCCATTGTAGAAGCGCTCGTGACGGATGTGGCCGACGTGAGCGAAGCCGTCCCACTGGCTGCCTTCCTGGGTGTTGAAGTTGTCCAGGATGTCGTCGTTGGCCATAGGTCCGAGCGGTACGATCTTGTGAACCACGGAGGCGCGGCCAAATAGCGGCGGCTTGGCAAAGCCGACCTTAGCGTCCAGCCGGAAGACTTTGCCGGATTGCACGGAGGCGGCAGCTTCCACCAAGCCCTCCGCCGTGAGGAAATTCAGGCAGCCGAGCTTATCGTCGTCGCCGAACACGCCCCAGGCAGACTCAGGAGGCGCGTCTTTCTTAACGGGGAGTTGATCGAAGCTAGGAATTTTTGCGAAGTCGATGGTTTTCATGATGGGCCCAAAGGGGCCAGTATATCGTTACTTCGCCGCCAGCAGTTTTCGGACGGCATCGAGGCACAGCACGGCAGCGTGCTTGGACTCGGGGATCAGGCCACCGACGGCGGCTTCGATCGTCTCGGCGTCGAGCGCTGCGAGCTGGGCGCGCGTCTTTCCGATCATCCATTCCGTCAGCGCGGAGCCGCTGGCGATGGAAGCGGTGCAGCCGCGGACTTTGTACCGGACTTCGGCGACGTTGCCGACTTCGAAGCGTGCGGAGAGGCGCAGAATGTCGCCGCAAGCGGGATTGGAAATCTCGACAGTGACCGCGGGCGCCTGGAGCTCGCCCACGTTGCGCGGATTTTTGAAATGATCGAGGAAGGCTTCGCTGTACACGGTCCTTTCCCAATTATGCAACTGACGGAAGCGTCATACCCGGTGACCACGGTGGTCGCGGCGGTGATCGAGCGTGACGGGCTGATCCTGATCGGCCAGCGCAAGCGCACGCGCCAACATCCGCTGCGTTGGGAATTTCCGGGCGGCAAAGTCGAGCCTGGCGAAAACCCGGCGGCGGCGCTGGCGCGGGAATTGGCTGAGGAACTCGACATCCAGGCGCATGCCGGTCCCGAAATCATGCGCTATGAATACCAATACCCCGGCCGGCCGGCGATCCTGCTGATCTTCTATCGCGTCACGCAGTTCGAGGGAGAGCCGCGGAATCTGGATTTCGAGCAGATCGCATGGGCGCCGCGCGCACAACTCCGCGACTACGATTTCCTGGAGGGCGACGCCGGGTTTATCGCCGAGTTTGCCTAGCGAGCAGCGGGCAGACGAAACTCAACACCACGTTCGTCGTTCAGGCGCTGCGAGAGGTCGCGATCGATCAAGTCGATGCTCGCCTGATTCAGCGTATGCTCAACGCTCACGTAGTGCAGATTGGAGCCTTCCATCCAATAGCCCAGCGCCTGGACGACGCTGTGGTCCTTAAAGGCGATCAAGTAGAGCGTGGGCTGATCGGAATTGGCCGCGCGCTGCGCCTGTTGCTGCTGAGCAGCCGCGTCGGCATAGGGATGCGAGGGAGGCGCCTGGTAGAGCTTCAAGCCGGACTGTTGTTGCTGATCCTGCTGCGATTGGTCCCCGGTGTAGTCGCGAACAACCGGATTGGCCTGCTGCGGAACGAACGACTGGTTGATCACTACCGAGGGCACTGCATTGGCGTTCGCTGCGCCTTGATCGCCGGCGTAACCAGGCCCATAAGCAGAAGGATCGTAGCCGTAATAGCCGCCGTAGTAAATCGGATAGGGAACGATGACAGCACTGCCATGATTATGACCATAGCCGAAACCTCCGCCGCGCCCATTGCCATTGCGGCCACCACCGAAACCTGGACCGCTGAAATAGGGCCCCGTGAACCCGCCGGGAGGCGTTTGGGGAGCGTGGCCAGTGGCCGGGTACAGGATACTGCCGTAACCGCCCGGCGACCAATACTGCCCGCCCGGGTGGCCCTGGCCGAAAGAGACCACTGCAAAACTAAGAAGTACCAGTGCAGCGATGAGGTAACGCATGGCGACCTCCCCCACTCGATTGTAAACCCAAATGCGTCCGCTGGAACGCTGGAAAACCCCGTTCGCGGTACTACCCATACTAACGTGACGCGAAGGGCGGCAGTGCCGTTTCCCCCTTGTCTTCTTCGCTCACTCGAGGCGACTTATAATTGTAGAGCGATGCCGCAAACACTGCATTCGGTCTGCGCCCTGGATTGCCCGGACTGCTGCTCGCTGCTCATCAACGTCGAAAACGGCAAGGGCAGCCAGTTGCGCGGGAATCCGGATCATCCGGTGACCCGAGGTTTTTTGTGCGGTAAGGTGACACGGTACTTGGATCGGGAGTACTCCCCCGACCGCCTTCTCTATCCGCAGAAGCGCGTGGGCGACAAGGGCGAGGGCCGGTTCGAACGGATCTCCTGGGACGAGGCGCTGGACACGATCGCCGGGCGGCTGGCCGGCACTTTGCGCGAGTTCGGCCCGGAGGCGATTCTGCCCTACAGCTACGCCGGCACCATGGGCCTGCTGAACGGCTCGGGAATGGACCGCCGCTTCTTTCACCGGCTGGGCGCGTCACGGCTGGACCGCACCATCTGCTCGACGGCGGGGGCGGCCGCGCTCACCAAGACGCTGGGGCTCCGTTACGGCACTGAGCCCGAGCAGTTCCGGCATTCCAAGCTGATTATCGCCTGGGGCGCGAACATCCACGCGACCAACGTGCACCTGTGGCCGTTCATCGTGGAGGCGCGGCGCAACGGGGCGAAGTTCTATACGATTGACCCGGTCCAGAATCGGACGGGCAAGCTTTCCGACAAGCATTTCCCGATCTTCCCCGGCAGCGACCTGGCGTTGGCGCTGGGCTTGATGCATGTGATCATCGGCGAGAAGCTCTACGACGCCGATTACGTTGCTCAATACACCAACGGATTCGATGCGCTAGCCGGTCTGGCGCGGCAGTATCCGCCTGAGCGTGCTGCGGCGCTGACGGGGATCGGGCGCGAAGACATTGTGGGACTGGCTCGCGAGTATGCGACCACGCGGCCAGCGGCCATCCGCCTGAATCTGGGTGTGCAGCGGAGCGAGCGGGGCGGCGGAGCCATACGAGCCGTTGCAGCGCTGCCGGCCCTGGTTGGATCCTGGCGGGAAACCGGCGGCGGAATGCAGCTTTCCACCAGCCAGGCGTTCCAACTCAATCGGCCAGGCCTGGAAATGCCGGAGCTTCAGATGCGCTCGCCGCTGGGACGTGAGGCGCGGCTGATCAATATGACGGAGCTGGGCAAAGCGCTGACCGAGTTGAACGACCCGCCGGTAAAGGCGATGGTCGTTTACAACTCGAACCCGGCCGCCATCGCGCCGAATCAAAACCTGGTGATGCGCGGAATGCGGCGCGAAGATCTGTTCACCGTGGTACTGGAACAGTTTCAGACCGACACGGCGGATCATGCCGACATCCTGCTGCCGGTGACCACGTTCCTGGAACACACGGATGTTTACTACTCCTACGGCCACTACTACCTGCAACTAGCGCGGCCCGTGCTTCCCGCACCGGGCGAGACGAAATCGAACGTCGAGATTTTCCGTCTCCTGGCCGAGCGCATGGGTTTGGACGACGCCTGTTTCTGCGATTCCGAAGACGAAATGATCCGCACGCTGGTGGACTCGCCGCATCCGTTTTTGAAGGACATCACCCTGGAGCGGCTGGAGCGCGAGCATTCCGTGCGGCTGAACATCGCGGCTGGCGCCGAGCCTTTCCTGCCCTTCGCGCAAGGGGGGTTCGGAACGCCAACGGGCAAGTGCGAGTTCGGAGCCGAGTCGCTTGAGTACGAGCCGCCCGCCGAGTCCCGTCTGGGCGATCCGGAACTGCGTTCGCGTTATCCGCTGGAGTTGATCTCGTCCAAGAACCAGGACAGCATGAATTCCACGTTCGGCAATCAGCCGGCCACAGACGCACAAACGGCGTTGCTCTACCTGCACACGGAGGACGCCGAACCGCGCGGGATTGCCAACGGCGACCGCGTGCGCGTGTTCAACGGCCGCGGCAGTTGCCTGCTGACGGCCAGCGTCAACGGAGCGGTGCGCCAAGGCGTAGCTTGGACGCCGTCGGTGCGCTGGAACAAGCAGGCCAGCGATCGCCGCAACGTCAACGTGCTCACCTCGGACCGGCTCACCGACATCGGCGGCGGGCCAGTTTTCTATAGCTGCCTGGTTGAGGTAGAGAAGGCCGGCGACTAACACGCGATTGTCGGAAATCATGAACTATTACGAACAGCACCACCAGGATTATCTCGAAGGCCTGAAAGCATTCCTGCGTATACCGAGCGTCAGCACGGCGCCGGAGCACAAGCCGGACATCCAGCGGGCGGCCGAATTCGTGCGCACGGAACTGACCAAGGCGGGTCTGGCTAACACCCATCTCATCGAAGGCGGAGGAAACCCGTTGGTATATGGCGAATGGCTCGGCGCGCCTGGGAAGTCAACCGTGCTGCTGTACGGGCATTACGACGTGCAGCCTCCCGATCCGTTGGACGAATGGGTCTCACCGCCGTTTGAGCCGGCCATCCGCAACGACAACATCTACGCGCGCGGATCGGCCGACGACAAGGGACAGACCTACATCCTGATTAAGGCGGTCGAAGGCCTGCTGAAACAGCACGGCCGGCTGCCGGTGAACGTCAAGTTCCTGATCGAAGGCGAAGAGGAAGTCGGCGGCGAGCATATTGAAAGCTATGTGAACAGCAAGCCCGCGCTGATCAAATCCGACGCCGCCGTTATTTGCGATACGGAGATGTTCGCGCCGGAACTGCCGACCATCTGCGTGGGCCTGCGCGGCATCATTTACGGCGAATTAATCGTCGAAGGCGCGAAGCAGGACCTGCACTCGGGCGTCTACGGCGGCGCGGCGCCGAATCCAATGCAGGCGATCGCGGAAATCATCTGCGCGTTGAAGGATCGCCAAGGCCACATTCAGATTCCAGGCTTCTACGATCGCGTCACGCCGCCAAGCGATAAGGAGCGGGCTGCCTGGGCTCGGCTTCCGTTCAACGAGCACGAATACACTGAAAAAGAGGTCGGCGCGCGGGCTTTAGTCGGCGAGCCGGAAATTCCGCTGTTCGAACGTTTGTGGGCGCGGCCGACCATGGAAGTGCACGGCATCCGCGGCGGGTTCATCGGCGAAGGCGCTAAGACCGTGATTCCGGCGCGCGGGTTGGCCAAGCTAAGCTTCCGCCTGGTGGCCGATCAGCATCCCGACGAGGCCGTCGAGCAGATCAAAAAGGCCGTCGCGGCGGCGTGCCCCAAGGGCGTCACCGCCGAATACAAGCTGATCCACAAGGCGCCGCCTTCGCTGGTGAATCCCGACAACCGATTCATTCAGCACGCCGCCGAAGCCATGAAGCAGGTATTTGGCAAGGAG
>Ga0335071_10004293_pt1 | contig 14884 bp, 12 predicted proteins | sample Lox_Sample_15_FD_206724 | JGI IMG/M metagenome (GOLD analysis project Ga0335071, IMG submission 206724) | Soil microbial communities from Loxahatchee National Wildlife Refuge, Florida, United States - Lox_Sample_1.5 | ecosystem: Environmental > Terrestrial > Soil > Wetlands | place: USA... | reverse complement strand
CGCCGATCGCATCGCACTGGTCGATGGCTGAGCTGTCAAAGGAGACGAGATCCCCCGAGTAAATGGCCTGCGGGGAACTGCGGCCGAGTATTCGCACCGATCCCTTGTAGAGTTCGAGATCTACACTGCCATTAACCCGCTCCTGGGTAGTATCGATAAACGCATTGAGCGCTGTGTAGAGAGGCTCGTAAATAAGACCCTTGTAGGCCAGCTCCGACCACTTGTCATCTGCCATCCGCTTGAACGCCAGCTCCTGCCGGGTGAGCACCAGCCCTTCAAGATCGCGGTGGGCGGTAAGGATCACGGTCGCTGCCGGGTGCTCGTAGTTTTCCCGGGCCTTAAGACCGAGGATACGATCCTCGATCATATCGTTCCTTCCAATACCGTGCCTGCCGGCAAGGACATTGAGTTTCTGGATCAGTTCGATGCCGGAGAGTTTTTTCCCGTTAAGTGCAACCGGGACACCGCGGGCAAATGTGAGTGTGATCTTCTCCGGTTTTGCCGGAGCATTTTCCGGGGAGACGGTCCAGAGGTAGATCTCTTCCGGGGGGTGGAAATCCGGCTCTTCGAGTCTGCCCCCCTCAATGCTCCTGCTCCAGCAGTTCTCGTCCATGCTCCATGGCTTGTCCTTCTTGACCGGGACCGGGATGTTGTGCTGTTTTGCGTACCCGATCTCCCAGTCCCGGGTAAGGTTCTGCTCCCGTATCGGGGCAACGACCTCGAAACCTGCGGCACGGATAATGAAATCAAAGCGCAGCTGGTCATTTCCTTTTCCTGTACATCCGTGGGCGATCGCCGCGGCCTTCTCTTTTTTAGCGATCTTTACCACCTCTTCTGCTATCAGGGGCCGGGCAAGCGATGTCCCCATCGGGTATCCCTCGTAGGATCCGTTTGCCTTGATCGCCGGGAAGACGTGTTCGGCAACAAAGCGCTCCCGGACATCGATGGTATAGTGCCGGTCGGAAAGTTTCCGGCCTTTTTTTGTGGCCACTTCGATCTCTTCATCGCTCTGGCCGACATTGACTGCTACAGTGACGACACGTTCATAGTCATACTGTTCCTTTAAAAGAGGGATACAGATGGAGGTGTCAAGACCACCGGAATATGCAAGTACGACAGTACCTTTTCCCATAATGGTTACTTCCGTTATCAGATCATCTGTTTGGATGTCTGACCTTATATTTGCAAAGGCTTCTCTGGAGTTTACCGGAATAATACAGGTTATCCGAGAGTAAAATACGCAAGAACAAAAATAGAACGTTCAGGAAAAATTCCTGAACGCGGGTATCGAACGGTTTAACTTACAATAACCTTCCAGCTGGCAGCCGGTTGGAAGACCGTGACGTAGTCGTATGCACCCTTGTTGTTGAAAGTTACGTTATACATCGATTTGTAGGGGATTTGTACCGTACCAAAATTATTACCGATATTGGTACCGAGAGACTGAATACCATGGGGCTTATAGGGGTCGTTGTTGATCCACGAAACAGTTGTCCCTACAGGTACATAGAGGGTACCGACAGGCGTAAGGGTCATAGCCTGAGTAAAGGTAATCTTTACTACATTCGGGGCAGCGGTCGGAACCGGGGTCGGGACTGCCGTTACATTAGCAGTCACATTTGCTGTCACATTGGGGGTTACTGAGGGAACAGGGGTCGGAACGGGCGTTGCGACCGTGGTAGGAACAGGGGTCGGGGTCGGCGTGGCTGCAGGTGCTGACTGCTGGGATGTACATCCCGCAAACAGTATCCCGATGAACAGGATCGCAAGAACAACAAATACTTTCTTCATGCATGTTTTTTTGTTATCTCGGTATATAAGAGTATTCAATCACTCTACACGATCGGGAGGTTTCCGGAATACCGGCAGGTCCCAGTCACAAATAGCAAAAAAGGGCGCGTGTGAATTCTTCCGTCGGTATCAGGTCAGATAGTGGCTGAGCGGTTCAAGCGTCATCTTCTCGCGCTTGATCGCATCGATCGCCAGTGCAGCTGCCCGCGCTGCCTGCAGGGTCGTAATATAGGGGATCCCGAAGTCCACTGCCGCACGCATGATCTGATAATGATCCTGACGGGACTGGCGGTCCTGCGGCGTGTTGATGATCAGCCGGATCTCACCATGGTGCATCATGTCCAGAACATTGGGCGAACCTTCCTGGACTTTCCGGACCAGATGTGCTTCCACCCCGGCCTCGTGCAGGTAATCTACCGTGCCTTCGGTGCCGTAGAGCGTGAGGCCGAGATCCCGCAGACGCCGGGCAATGGGAATCACCTCGTCCTTCTGGCCGATGTTAACAGAGATAAAGACATTTCCCTTGAGCGGGAGCTCGTTATCCGCCGATATACAGGCTTTGTAAAATGCAAGCCCGAAATCGTAATCAATCCCCATCACTTCCCCGGTGCTCTTCATCTCAGGCCCGAGAATGGTGTCAACACCGGCCAGCTTATTGAAGGGGAGCAGCACCTCTTTAACTGCCACATGATCGATCTTTGCTTCACGGAATCCCAGATCTTTCAGTTTCTTGCCTATCATCACCTTTGCCGCTATCTTTGCGACAGGAAGACCGGTTGCCTTTGAGACAAAGGGAACAGTACGACTGGCACGGGGGTTGGCTTCGAGGATATACACGACATTATCCTTGACGGCCATCTGGATGTTGACCAGCCCTACCACACCAAGACCCAGCGCGATCTTCTTCGTATATTCCCGGACTGTGGCAATAATTTCAGGTGAGAGGGACTGGGGTGGGATGACACAGGCAGAATCCCCGGAATGAATGCCTGCCTGCTCGATGTGTTCCATGATACCACCGATCAGGATTTCTTTACCATCGCAGACGGCATCGATATCGAGCTCTACGGCGTTCCTGAGGTAGGAATCGATCAGCACCGGGTGGTGCTGACTCACCCGGACCGCCTCCTTCATGTAGGTCTCAAGTTCTGTGGTATTGTGGACGATCTCCATCGCCCTTCCACCAAGCACGTAAGAGGGGCGGACAAGGACCGGGTAGCCAATTCGTTCGGCCTTCTCCCGGGCTTCTGCTTCGGAATATGCAGAGCTGTTCGCAGGGCTCGGAATCTGCAGGGTGGTGAGGAGGACGCTGAAACGGTCGCGGTCTTCGGCAATATCCATCGCATCCGGGGTAGTCCCGAGGATCCGCGTGCGAAGGCCTCGCCGCTTTATCTCCTTTTCCAGAGGGACCGCAAGGTTGACCGCGTTCTGGCCGCCAAACTGCACCATCACCCCGTAATATTCATCAGTCATGAGGATGTTGGTGACATCCTCGAGCTGCATTGGCTCGAAGAACAGGCGGTCAGAGGTATCGAAATCGGTTGAGACCGTCTCCGGGTTATTGTTAACGATATGGACCTCGACACCCTCCTCCCGCAGCGCTTTTACCGCATGCACGGTACAGTAATCAAACTCGATTCCCTGCCCGATTCGTATGGGCCCCGAGCCGAGGATGAGGATCTTTTGTTTTTTATCCTGGACGATCTCCGTTGTCCCTTCCCGGGTAGAATAGAAATAGGGGGTGCTTGCCGGGAACTCTGCTGCGCAGGTGTCCACCATCTTGTAGGCCGGGGCACCCACCAGATCCTCGATCGTACCTGATTCCCTGCCGGTGAGTGCAGCAATCTCGGTATTGGTGAAACCATAGGTCTTGGCAAGAAAGATATCCTTGTCCGTGCAGCCCGCGGCGAGGCGTTTTTCCAGGTCTACGATGTTTTTGATCTTCTCCAGGAAAAAAGGCACAATGGAGGTAAGGCCGGCGATCTCATCGATGGTAAATCCCTGCCGGAACGCATCGAAGAGGCAGTGGAACCGTTCATCAGTGGGTCGGGAGAGGATCATCCGGATCTCGCTTGGGCTCGTGTGCGTCCGGACATCGGTATCGATCGAGCGCTTGGCCTTCATGAAAGCCTCTTCAAGAGTTCTCCCGATGGCCATTACCTCCCCGGTGCTCTTCATCGATGTGGTCAGGGTTCGATCTGCACCCTTGAATTTATCAAACGGCCAGCGGGGGACCTTGACCACGATGTAATCAATGGTCGGTTCAAACGACGCAGCCGTACATCCGGTAACCGAGTTCTTGATCTCGTCCAGGCGCAGGCCGATTGCGATCTTTGCCGCAACCCGCGCAATGGGATAACCGGTTGCTTTTGAAGCGAGCGCAGAAGAACGGGAGACACGGGGGTTGACCTCGATGACCCGGTAATCCCCGTCCCGGAACGCAAACTGGATATTGCAGCCACCCTGGACATCGAGTGCCCGGATGATATGGATTGCAGCGCTGCGCATCATCTGGAACTCGTCGTCTCGCAGCGTCAGGATGGGAGCAACGACCACGCTTTCCCCGGTGTGGATGCCCATGGGATCCACGTTCTCCATACTGCAGATGATGACACAGGTGTCGGTCGAATCCCGCATCACCTCGAATTCCAGCTCCTTCCAGCCCATCACGCTCTCTTCGATAAGGACTTGGTGGATACGGGACCGGGAAAGCCCCAGTTCCACGATCCGGGTCAATTCTTCCCGGGTCCGGCCGATACCGCCACCGGCTCCACCCAGAGTATATGCGGGGCGAACAACTGCCGGCAGACCGATCTTTGCGATCGCCTCGTCGATCTGGCTTAACGTGTTGATAATGATGCTTTTCGGGACCGGCTCCCCGATCTCGTTCATGAGGTCCCGGAACTTCTCCCGGTCTTCTCCCTTGTAGATCGCTTCCAACGGTGTTCCGAGGATCTCGACGTCTTTGAGCGCTCCCATCTCCGCGAGCTCTGCGGTAAGGTTGAGGCCGGTCTGGCCGCCCATGCCCGAGAGGATCCCATCCGGGCGTTCCTTCTCGATGATCTTTGCGATGATATCCGCCCGGAGCGGTTCGATATAGATCTGGTCGGCCATGTCCGGGTCGGTCATGATCGTGGCAGGATTGGAATTGACCAGCACGACCTCGATCCCCTCCTCCTTGAGAGAGCGGCAGGCCTGCGAACCGGAGAAATCGAACTCTGCGGCCTGGCCGATCTGGATGGGGCCCGATCCGATGAGGATTACCTTTCTGATATCGGTACGCTTCGGCATTATGCCAGCCTCCTGAACAGATCGTCGAAGAAATGGGCCTCAGTATCCCGGGGGCCTCCGTGGGCTTCGGGATGGAACTGTACCGTGGTCAGGCGAAGGTCCTTGTTCTCGAAACCTTCCACCGTGCCATCGTTGACGTTAGTGTACGTAACGCAACAGCCCTCCGGCAGGGATTCGGCATCCACCGCAAAACCGTGATTCTGGGTGGTGATAAAGATCCGTCCGTCATTAAACCGCACCGGCTGATTTGCCCCGCGGTGACCGAACTTGAGCTTGTAGGTGTCTCCACCCAGGGCAAGGGCAGAGACCTGGTTACCCATGCAGATCCCAAAGATTGGAAGCTCCCCGAGAAGATCCTGGATGCAGCGTATCGCATCGGGGGCCTGCTTGGGATCTCCCGGACCGTTGCTCACAAAGAGGGCGTCCGGTTTGCAGGCCCGGACCTGATCTGCAGTGGCATTGTACGGGAAGACATAGAGATCCCCGTTCCGCTTCGAAAGGCTGGTAAGCATGTTCTTCTTGATCCCAAGGTCGATAACCGCTATGCGCTTGCCGCTGCCGGGGATATTGTAGGGCTCCCTGCACGACACTTCCGGGATGGGGACGATATCGCAGATGGTCGGGGATTTCTGGGCCAGGGAAACGGCATACGCACCGTCATCGCTTCCCACGACAAGGGCTGCGCGCATGGTGCCGTGGACACGGGCCTTGATGGTCAGGGCACGGGTATCAACGCCGGTCATGCCAAGAAGGGAATGTTCTTCAAAAAAGGTTCTGATGGTTGGTCCGTGTTCGGGTTTCTCGCAGATCTCCTTTGCGATACACCCCAGCGCACAGACACGCGGGTTCTGGAAATTCCGGGGGTCCACCCCGTAATTGCCGATCTGGGGGAAGGTGAACATCAGGATCTGCCCGAAATAGCTCGGATCGGTGAGGGATTCCATGTAGCCGGTCATCTGGGTGTTAAAGACCAGCTCGCCGGCGCATTCCCCTTTTACCCCGAATCCTTCACCGACAACAAAATCCCCGTCCTCGAATCCCAGAACCGCCTTCATGATGTCCATATCTTATGTGCCGGAATAGTTATTAACGCTGATGCAAGGGGATACCGGTCTGACGTGCAGCATTTCATTTCGGAATAAGAGAAGGATCCCACTCCGGGAACAGTGCTGTCGATATTCGCTCCAGAGGTAATACCCGGGGAAAGAGGGCAGGTTACGATCGCTTACAGGAAAACCGCCCATATCCCCATTTTTATATAGTAATGGCCGCAATTTTTTCCCGGATGTGATTGCCACGGCAACCCATGTACCTGGAAAAGACCGGGGGTCGATCATGCTGTTCGCCCTTTCAACCTGCCAGTGGTGCCATAAGACCAAAGTCCTTCTCGAAGAGCTCGGGGTAGCGTTTGACTACGATTACGTCGATCTGCTCGAAGGAAAGGAGCAGGATATGGCAATGGACACTGTCGAGCGCTGGAATCCAAGCGGATCGTTTCCCACACTTGTCATCGGGAGCAAACGTGCCATTGTCGGGTTCCGCGAGAAGGATATCCGGGAGGCCCTTGCAGTATGAATTTTTCCGCCCTGCCAGAAAGCTCCATTGAATCTGCATACCTTGCCCTCAAGGCTGATGCCGAAAAGAATGGGTACCGCCTGAACCCGGATACGGATTTCACGAAGAACCTCGTAAGGGGCCTGTTAAAAAATGAGCAGCGGTACGGCTACCGCTCCTGCCCCTGCCGTCTTGCTTCCGGGAAAAAGGAGGACGATCTGGACATCGTCTGCCCCTGCGATTACCGGGACAGCGATCTCGAAGAATACGGGGCCTGCTACTGTGCCCTGTACGTGAACGAGGCAATTGCCCAGGGAAAGCAGAAAGTCGCACCGGTGCCCGAACGCCGCCCGCCCCGTTCCCAGAGAGGGAAGAACCCGGCTCTCAGGATCACCACAACCACGATGACACCGACTTTCTCTCTTCCTGTCTGGCGGTGCAAGGTCTGCGGGTATCTTTGCGCACGCGACCAGCCACCGGGGGTTTGTCCTATATGCAAGGCGACGAAGGAAAGGTTCGAGAGGTTTATGTGAGGGTTTTTAAAAAGATACTGATAGAAAATTGTCTTTTTTAATAACTGGCATAGGTTCTGCGGGTTTTGATCCCATGTGATGCGATTCCACCCCCTCCTCGCTTCTGCTCGGAGTCGCTCGGGCGCCCCATCGGGCCGGCCCTCGCTGGGCAAGTGCGGTTTTCTCTTCACTGATCCGCCGCGGGGGCGCCCCGTTGGGGGCGGCGGCACTCCTCGTTCGTGGGGGTGTGGGGGCGACAGCCCCCGCGATATCCTCTCCACACACTCCGGATCCTCCGGCCAAACTGAAGATTTCCGGAAAAGCCCGGGTTGGGAGCTGCAGATTTTTAAAAAAGATCGATCCGACTGCTAAGCTTTTTAAAAAAAAGTCTGGCTCGTGAGCGGAAGATTCCGGAAAATATTCCTCTCAGCTGCTGATGATTTTCAAAAATGATCGATCGGGTTACTGAGCATTCTCAAAAAAGATCGGCCGGCCTGCTCAGAATTCACAACACAAGAAAGGGTGTTGCCCCGAGCTCCAAAAAAACCGGTCACCCCCTCCCCCCACTTCACGCTCAGCGAAAAAAGGGATCGGACTGATCAATCTCAGAACTGGCCGGGGCGATCCCTTCGCACCTCATGTTCAGAACATGGTAAAAGAACGGACCGGAACGCGATGTACCATTCCCAATACTAAAAATACCGTCTGCACCAACCTACTCTCCATGAGTGATACGATCCTTGTCGAAATTGTCGGGCTGAAAACATCCGAATGCTCGCCGTTTCCCTGCGATGCAAACCGGACCTGCGGCCTGTCTGCATGCTACCCCTCCGGGAGCCTGGTGCAGGCATTTGAGGCACTCAAAGCCCGGATACACGAGATCTACGGCAACCGCGTTGAGATGAAACTGATCCTGATTGATGAGAAGGTCCCGGACCATATCCGGGCGATCCTGGAGAAGGACTATCCGCCAATCCCCATGGTACTCGTGAACGGGAAACTCACCCGGATCGGGAGGATTGTTGCTGACCGGATTATAAGCGAGATCGATGCCTGCCTGTGACCGGGCCGTGCCCCGCGGTATACCCGGCGCTCTGCGTTGCAGGATTATCCGATGCCCTGAAACGGCAAGACGGAATACATTCTGTTTTCCTGTATCATGAACACTTTATAGCCAAAGGGGTAACCGTATACTTGTATGAGCCCGGTGCGGAAATGGGGGGCTGGCCCGTATTCGGTGGCAGTAATCCACGGAGGACCGGGCGCCCCGGGAGAGATGGCCCCGGTTGCACGGGAGCTTTCCACGGTCAAGGGAATACTCGAACCGTTCCAGACAGAGACCACCCTTGAAGGGCAGGTACGGGAGCTCCGATCCGTCCTTTCCGAGCAGAACGGGCAGCAGCTGACCCTTGTGGGTTTTTCGTGGGGGGCATATTTATCGTGGATTGTGGCCGCCCGGTACCCGGCTCTGGTAAAGAAACTGGTTCTTGTCGGCTGCCCGCCGTTTGACGACCAATACGCTGCCCGGATAACTAAGACGCGCCTTGACCGCATGACCCCGGAAATGAGAAAGGAGACACAGGAACTTCTGGCACTGATAGAAACTCCTGCAGCAGAGAGCACACCGGGAGACAAAAGTGCCCTTTTTGCACATCTGGGAGACATGCTTGCCCATGCCGACAGTTACGCTCCCCAGCTGGCAGAGGAAAAATCGTTCTACTGCCAGTACGATGTCTTCAAGGGGGTCTGGGACGATGCATGCGAACTCCGCCGAAAAAAGATACTTCTTCAGATGGCACGGGACATCACCTGCCCGGTAATCGCAATTCACGGGGATTATGACCCCCATCCTGCCGACGGGGTGAAGGTCCCCCTCGAGCAGGAACTGAAAAATTTCCGTTTTATCACATTACAGAAATGCGGACACCGCCCCTGGATCGAGCGGAATGCTGCAGAAGAGTTCTACCATATTCTGGCCCAGGAGATTTAAACAGACGATATCTGGCGGGTTACCAGGAACCGCATAAGAAAACGCTTTGGAAATTTTGCCCCAGTACATCCTGTTGACGAGTTGAATAAATAAAAAAATTGAGTCTCAGGACTACACTTAAGACATCTGCACCAGCCTTAAGACGCCGTCCCTTTTTTCCTCAACCGCGAAAGGACCCGCTCTTTTTTCTCTATGGCTGCCTGCGATGCTCGGAGGACACCCTTCTTCATCTCCTCGAAATCTGCAGCTTCTGTATCTACTACCTTTTTTACGGGCGTGTATGCCGACTCCCGGAACCGGGGCTGGAAATCGTGCTCTTTTCCATCGGTTACCAGGACAGATGCGGGCTCCCCTTCTTCAACGAAACCGATCTCCCGGCAGGAAACCCCGGTCGACCGGATGACGCGTGCAATCTCATCAGCTGATGAGGCTGGTGCGACCACGAGCAGGGCATCGAGAGAGACACCCAAGTAATCGATCTCCAGTGCCTCGAGCATCTTCCGTACCCTGGGGTTGACCAAGGGAAGCGTGTCCTCCTCCCGAACCACAAAACGGCACTTAGCAGTCTCTGCCATCTCGAAAATATCACCCCGGAGACCTCCGTTGGTGACATCGGTCATAGCGTGGATGTTCTCAAGGACCGGGCTTTGTAAGAGCGCCTCACAGGTGAGCAGGAAATTAAGGTTTATTGTCGCTTCAACGACTTCGGGGAAACCGGAATAGATCGCCGCTGTCGCGATCGTCCCTCCTCCAGCCCCTTCGGTCATCAGCAGCACATCCCCCGGCCGGGTGGATTTGCGGGCAGTCAGGTGATGGGCCACGCCTACCGCCCCAACGCAGCCCGTCAGGCGGTTGCCCAGGACCATATCCCCGCCGATACGGAGGGTCGAGCCGGTAACAAGAGGGACATTCATCATCTCGCCCACGGTGGTGATCCCTGCGGTGTAATCGAAGATCTTTGCCACATCCCCGTCATCGGCTACGTGGATGTCGGAGAAGAGCATGACCGGCTTCGCTCCCATTACGTAGAGGTCCCGGAGCGTTGCACGGGTCACGTGGAAGCCGGCGAGGTAGGGATAATCCGAGAGACGTGAATGCATCCCGTCAACAGTGCAGACAATATATTCTCCCCCCGCTTTCACGGCACCGGCGTCGTCCATCTCGTCAACGCCGACTGATGCCTGCGTCTTTCCTATAATCCGGGCGATCTCACGGTGGGCAAAAAAATCCCCCTTCCCCCGCGAGCCGACACCGAACTCACCCATCCGTACACGGGCCGGTTCAAACGAGAAAAAATCGCCGGACAACCCTTTCGTGTTTTTAACCTCTTCTACCACCGCCCGTGCGAGGGCTGCAATGAAAGCGGGCTTTGACTCTTTTATTTCCGATATCCTGCCGGCAAGGTTGCGGATAATGTGTTCTTCGTCTTCACCGGCAGCAAGATGACGCCGGGCATATTCCTCCACATCCATGCATCCGTATTCGTGCCGCAGCCATAAATACCACCGGTCTACCCCGGTTTTACCGGGGATCACCGGCGCAGGATCCCAAGCACTTCCGAGATGCAGCGAAGGCCATCATCAAATCGTTTTGCCTTAAAATACGAAAGTCCCTTGACAATGCCCTCCCTTACATCATGGGCATCGATATAATAGGCCTGGTCAAAGGCATGAGCAGATTCCTCCAGGCGTCCCAGGGCAAAACAGGAGTTGCTCAGTACCACCCATGCATCGGCTATCGTCGGATCCCGGGAGAGTGCAGCCCTGAGGCAGACCACAGCTTCCTCATGCATACCCAGCTTGGAGAGAGCCAGCCCTTTCCGGTAGAGTACCTGCGGACGATCCGGGTGAACCGCGAGCGCACTATCCAGCGTGTCGAGCGCTTCGCGGTACTTTTTCTGGTGGATGAGTGTGGTCCCTTTCTTATGGAGAGCGGAAAAATAAAAGGGATAGATCTTCAGGGCGCGGTCATAACAGGAGATCTCCTCGTCGAAACGGTTCAGTTTCCCGAGGGCATAGCCTTTGTTTACCCACGCCGAGAGGTAGCGGCGCCGGAGCTGGATGGCTCTCTCGCAGCACCGGATCTCGGCCTCATACCTTCCGAGCATCCCCAGCGCCACGCCCTTATTGTTCCAGGCCGACGCATTCTCCGGATCGATGGCAAGTGTCTGATCACAGCAGGTAATTTTCTCCTCAAAGAGACCCAGCTTTCCCAGAGCAAATGCCTTGTAATTCAGGGCATCCAGACAGACCGGATCGATATGCAGCGCCTGGTCACAGCACTCTATCTCTTCCTGATACCGGCCCAGTTTTCCCAGAGCAAAACCACGACCGGCCCAGGCAACCGCGAGAACAGGGTCAATGGCCAGTGACAGGGTAAAGAGGGCAAGGGCCTCATCATGCCGGCCCTGCTTTCCCCGCAAAACACCTTCTGCATAATAGTCGAGCGCTGAGTGTACCAGTCTCGCGTTTTCTTCTGGCGACGGTGGTGCGGCCATTGTCTTTGAGGTGTCCATCCCGATCCCGCTAATTGGATACATATCGGGGACACCAGCCCAGATGACTATTTATTTTGAGGTTTTTAATATATCGGCATATTCGTGATCAGGAGATAGACTCGGTTACAACCCGATCTCCGCAGGATCCGCCCGCAGACCGGGCACTCGATCGTTACCGGAATGTGGATCATATACCAAGATACGGGGATGTGCCGTGGCACCAGAGGTGGTGTCGGGTATACACTTTATCCATTCAACTGATCCGGTACCCGCGCACGGCCAGATACTGCTGGCGGCGTTCTTCGGCCTGAGGGGAGGTTTCCGGTATACGCTGTTCTGCTTCTTCCCATACTGCCCGCAGTTCTTGATCATCTGAATGGAGGTGAAGAGTACCGGTCACCACTCCCAGGGCATTGCCCTCCCGGTCCGCAATCCGCATCACGATGCAGCGGTAAAATTTGCACTGGGCCGGGCTGTCGTTGTGAATGGTGCACCGCAGAAGATCGCCATCCGGGCGAAGAAACCGGCATGCATGGGGGTGGCTCCCGGGAAATGAATGGTCAGAGAAGATCTTCCGTTTATCCTCATCTACACAAGCAGTAAACTCGGTTCCCGTGGACACGGATTCACAGGCAAATTCAAAGGGACCGGTCTGCCTGGTGATCACAATATAATCGCCAAGGAACATGCAGCAGGTTCCGCATTGTCTGCAGGTAAACGTCACCGCCACCGCTCCGTTCGACGTTTGCATACCTTAAGGGGGATGGGGGTCATTTGCTGTCACCCGGGGATTATAATAATTCATGGAATTTACTGGATCTTCCCGGCCGAGGTCCGGGCCAGATCTTTGAGGGCTTCGAAATCCGTTGTTGTACCGCTCATTGTCAGCTCTTCGTATACGTCCTTTTTTGTAAAAAGGATACCATACGTGGTCAATGAGAGAGGGCCCTGCGTTTCGGTTTTGCGGTATGCAAACGTATGATCCCCCATATTAGGACAGGGAAGTTCGTAGATCTGCGAGGTTACAGATGCCTCTGTGTTGATTGCATCTTCCTGAATATTAAAAACCGCGTTCATGTTTATGGGGGTGAAGAGTTCGATCACCTGACTGATTTCGGTCATATCATACTGCTGCTCATTGAGGCGGTAATAGGTAACCCTGTATCCGGCCCTCCACCCCAGGTTTAAGGAAATTTGATCCATCTCGGGATAGGTAATATCAGACCGGTCTTTGAGGATATAACCTGAAGGCAGGTCAGATGGCTGGAGAGCCATCTGCGACACCGGGATAGTCGAAGAGAGGCTGTTGGTCACTGGTATTGCTGTTGGCGATGGCGCAGGGGTGGGTGTTGCCCCCGGAGGATTAGGAAAAATTGCAGACAGGCAGCCTGCACCTGCAAGAACCGCAAGAAGGAGAATTCCGAGGACGCAATACCCCCGTTTCATGACGTACTATTGACCAGACCAGATAAAATGTTTCCCGGATCAGACTCGTTAAAACGATGCAGATGAGCGCAAATACCGGATAATGACGAAAACACCGGCAAAATTCCTGTGAAGCGGTTGACGTTGCAGCGCCTTCCCATGACATCCATCCGGGAAAAAAGTCTACGGGCAACAAATAAACACGGACAAATATCTTTTTCATGGCATACATCCCACCGTTGGACATAGTGATGGAGGGAATACAGAATGGATGATCCAGAACTCCAGGGTGGGGAGAAGATACTCATCCGGACCCAGGCGGTCCATGTAAAGTCGATCTCGTTTGAAGCGATCCTCACCAACAAACGCATTATCCTTGTCGACAGGCTGAAAAATGTCCTGCCTCCCAAGGAGATCCCGCTTACCACCATCCAGTCCATTGAACCGGGAGAAAATGCAATCCGGGAGCTGACCCTGATCCTGGGCGTTGTCACCAAATCCGGGGGAACACGTCAGATGGTGCTGACATTTTCCCGGGAAGGTGGGGGGAACCGGAGCAAGGAGCGGGACGAATGGGTCCACCAGATCAAGGGCTCCCTCACTCCCTCGTTCGAACAGGTGATCCGGAAGGTTATCCCCAGCGCAGAGCCACAGCAGCCCGTTATGGAGCGAGCTGCACCGGAAAAAAGCCGGCCGGCCCCGCAGGTACGTGCCACGGAGTTTTCAGCGGCGCCCAAAAAGATTGTTGAAACCAGACCTGAACCGTGGCAGCCTTCGGCTCCAGAACCGGAGAGAGAGTCCGTTCTCGGGACCTACTGCACCCGGTGTGGAACCAAAGTGCCCGAAGGATCCGGTTTCTGTACCCGGTGTGGTGCCCCGATTACTCCTGCGGGTGAGGCCCCTCTTGCCCCTCCGACAGCCCCGCTCTCCTCAGAGCCGCTCGTCATCCCCCGGGTGGCACCCCCCACTGCAAGACCTCAGCCTGAAGCAACCCTACCCGAATTCCCGGTAATAGCCCGCCCGGAGCCGGTAGTCACAGAACCGCCGGTAACCAAAAAAATGCCATCGGACATTCCCTCCTCAAAAAGACATTTTATTCCGAAACTCTTCTCTCCAAAAGATCTCCCTCCCACACCCCTGGTTCCCTCTTCCATGCCCACGGCAGTTCCACCTCAGCCAAAAAAACCCTCAAACCGGAAAAAAGTTCTGCTCGCGGCCGGAATCGTTGTCATTATCCTCATCGCCGTTGTCGCAGCAGTTGTTGTCCTTCCTAAAATGGGGATACCAGGAAACCACAGTACTGCAGGAGCCGGTACAGCCACAACGGTTACAACCGTCCCGGTTACCACTCCGGCATCAAGTGCAAGTTCGACACCCGCAGTTGCGCCAGTCACCCAGACGCCGGCAGCAGTTCCGACGACGGGTGCAGCTATCAGTGTCAGTTACATCGGTGGGTTCAATGGCACATATAGTGCGGGTGGCGATATCACGCCGATTACCGGATCGGGATCCAAGGTATATCCCCTTGAAAACGTCACCGGTCCTGTTACCGCAGTATTCCAGAAGATGGATGGGACGACCACCCACCAACTGACTGTGGGTATCTATGAGAACGGCAGGCAGCTTGCCAGTGACAACACCAGTGCATCTTATGGAAAGGTGACCGTTACCGCATCTGTGTAACCACAAATTTTCCTCTTTTTTTCTCGTAAAACTGTTAATATATCCATGATCATAGTAGTTGGTGAGATCGAACCATGACAACCACCACCAGTCTTCCGGTACCGGAGGGGGCGGAGGATCTCGAAAAGCAGGGGATCGAGG
>Ga0335071_10004292_pt1 | contig 14888 bp, 15 predicted proteins | sample Lox_Sample_15_FD_206724 | JGI IMG/M metagenome (GOLD analysis project Ga0335071, IMG submission 206724) | Soil microbial communities from Loxahatchee National Wildlife Refuge, Florida, United States - Lox_Sample_1.5 | ecosystem: Environmental > Terrestrial > Soil > Wetlands | place: USA... | reverse complement strand
GTCCACGCCAACAACGTGCTGGATGTGCTGGGCCGCTTCTTGAACATGGGCGTGGAGCCGTACAACTTCGTGTCAGCGCTGAACTGCATCCTGGCGCAGCGGCTGGTGCGCGTGATCTGCTCGTACTGCAAGGCGCCGGTGAAGTATCCCGATTCGTATTTGGAAGAGAGCGGACTGGAGCTGGCGCAATGGCGCAACGTGACCTTCTATGAAGGCCCGGGCTGTTTCGAATGCGGCGGCACCGGCTTCCGCGGCCGAACCGCGATCCATGAGCTGCTGGATTTAACGGAGCGCATCCGGGAGATGATCCTCGATAAACGGCCGGCCTCGGAAATCAAGCGGGTGGCGCGTGAAGAGGGCATGACGTTCCTGCGTGAGTCGGCGCTCGAGAAGGTTCGCGACGGAGTCACCACGCTGCGGGAGATCAATAAGGTCACGTTTATCGAAGGATAGAAGCCCGATGTCGCTCGCGAGCCTGCTCAAAGATCCGCCGCCCACCTACGCCTTCGAGCTTTCCGAGGAAGGCATCGCCTTCGCGCGAGTGGCCGAGCCGAAGCTGGCGGAGTTCCGCCCGTTCCAGGCCGGCGTGCTGGCCGTTTCCCCGGTGAACAACAACATCCAACAGCCGCATGTGCTCTTGGATCAGATCCATTCGCTCGCGAGTACCAGCGGCAATCGAAAGCGGCGCGCGGCGCTGGTTGTGCCCGATTATTGCGCGCGCGTGGCGGTGCTGGATTTCGACGCCTTCCCGTCGGACCCGCAGGAGCAACTGGCGCTGCTGCGCTTCCGGATGAAGAAAAGCGTACCGTTCGACGTCGACTCGGCCGTGGTCAGCTTCGCCGAGCAGTCGCGCGGCAAGGAAGACAAGGTAGAAGTGCTCACCGCGGTGATGTCGTCGGAGATCGTGGCCGAATACGAGGCTCCGTTCCGTGCCACCGGCTTCCACCCCGGATTCATCACCACTTCCTCGCTCGCCGCGCTGAATCTGATCGAGCCCGACGGTATCGCGCTGCTGGTGAAGCTGAGCGGGCGCACTCTTTCGGTGGTGGTTCTGGACGGAAGCGACATCAAACTGACGCGCTGCGTGGAGATGGACGAGCCGAGCGCCGAGGCAGTGGAGTCCATCCTGCACCCTACGATTGCTTATGTCGAGGACGAACTGAAATCCCGCCCCAAACACATCTGGCTGGCCGGATTCGGCCGGGAGACCAAAGGCTGGATCGATCGCTGGCACGCCGAATGGAGCGTCGACGTCCAGCCGCTGCAGTCGCGCTTCGGCACACCCGATTCGGAAAACGCCGGCCTGCTGGGATACCTGGAGTCGGTGAGGGCATAGCATGGCGATTCGCGTCCCCATCAATCTTGCCAGTGAGCCGTTCCGCCGGGACCGTGCGATGCTGGTGGGCTCCGCCGCTCTCGCGATCGCGCTGGTCATCCTGCTCGCGGTGCAGACGCTGGCCATACTCTCCGGGCGCACGCAAGCGGCCGGCCTGCACGCCACCATCGACCGGTTGAACGCGCAGTTGCGCACGATCTCATCCGAGCAGGCCCGGCTGAACGCCACGCTCCGCAAGCCCGAGAACGCCGCGGTGCTGGAGCGCAGCCTGTTTCTGAATACGCTGATTGATCGCAAGGCCATCAGTTGGACCAAGATTTTCGCCGACCTCGAGAAGGTGATGCCCTACAACGTACGCCTGGTTTCGGTGCGGCTGCCGGCGGTCACTTCGCAAAACCAGGTGCTGCTCGATTTGATGGTCGGCGCAGAAAACGTCCAGCCGATTCTCGAGTTGCTGAAGCACATGGAGGGCGCTGCCCAGTTCGGCAATTACAGCGTGCCCACGGTGACGCCGCCTTCGCAAACCGAAAAGATGTACCGCTGCCGCGTGACGGTGAGTTATGCCCAGAAGCTTTAACATGACGGTTCCGAACCCGCGCACGCTGATCCGGCTGGGCCTGGGCGTGCTGGTGGCCGCGAATCTGGTGGCGGGCTACTTCATGTTCCGGCCGCTGGGCGGGTCGACCGCGGAGCTGGAGGAGCAGGTCACGCAAATGCGCGTACAGATCCAGCAGCAGCAGGCGGCTCTGAACCGGACGCGCACGCTGGTGGAGAAAGTGCAAAGCGGCCGCGACGAAGGCGATCAGTTCATGGGCCGCTACTTCCTTTCGCGCCGCACGGCCTATTCGACCATCATGGGCGAGCTCAACGATTCCGCCAGCCAGGCCAAGATCGCCCCCAAAGAAGGCGCCTTCTCCATCGAGCCCGTCGACGGCAGCGATACCCTGGAGATGATGCAGATCTCGGCGAACTTCGAAGGCACGTACCCCGACCTCATCCATTTCGTCAACCTGCTCGACAAGTCCGACCGGCTGCTGGTGATCGAAAGCTTGAATGCCACGCCGCAACAGACCGGCGGCAAATTGAACATCGTCCTGAAGCTGGACACCTTCGTGAAGGAGGATGGATCGGGTGTGAAAGAGGAGGCCCCTGCCGCCAAGGAGGAGGCTTCGGCACGATGAAGTGGGTGCCCAGCAAACTCGGAGCAGAGCCGAAGAAGATCGCGGTGCTGGTGGCACTGGTGCTGGTCGCCGGATATTTCTTCTTTAGCAACCGCGGCTCGGACGACGCGACGCCCGTCATCCAGCGTCCAGCGGCCGCGCTGCCGCCGGTTACTACTCCTCGAACGGTTCGCGCCGACGCGCGCTCGGAAGCACGTCCGGGCCGGCTCGCGCAGCAAGGCCTTCATCCGTCCATCAAGTACGACATTCCTGACCCGTCCAGCGTCGACCCCACTTTGCATTTGGATGAGCTGGCGAAGCTCAAGAGCGTCACGGTGGAAGCGGGAGCGCGGTCGTTGTTCGAGATACTGGCAGCGCCCCCTCCCTCGGTCGCCTTGGTCAAGGAGCCGCTAAAGATCCCGGTGGTCCCGCAATTCGTCGGGCCGGTGCAGCCAAGACCCGTCGAGCCGCCGCCCGAGCCGAAGGCCCCGCCCATTCCGTTGAAGTTCTACGGCTTCGTCAATAAGACCAAGGCCGGCGACAAGCGCGCCTTCTTCCTGGACGGCGAAGAAATCGTCATCGCCAGTGAAGGCGACATGATCAAGAGGCGTTACAAGATCGTGCGCATCGGCATCAATTCGGCCGTAGTGGAAGACACGCAGTTCAAGAGCAACAACCAGCAAACGTTGCCGCTCGAAGCGGAGTTGGCCGGATGAAACGCCGCGACGAGTCCGGTTTCGCGCTGCTGCTGGTATTCCTGCTGGCCGCCGCCATCGCAATCTCGCTCTACATGGAGATGCCGCGCGTAGCCTTCGAATCGCAGCGCGCCCGCGAGCAGCTTTCCATCGATCGGGGCAACCAGTATGAGCGGGCCATCCAGCTCTTCTACCGCAAATACCGCATGTACCCGCAGACCCTGGAAGATCTGGAGACGTCGCGAAACATCCGCTTCCTGCGGCAACGCTACAAGGATCCGCTGACGGGAAAAGACTTCCGCCTGCTGCACGTCGGGCCCACCGGCCAACTTACCGATTCGCTGGTGCAGCACAGCGGCACGCTCCAGCTCAGCGGTCAGAGCTCCAACACGACGACGGCGAGCAATTCAAAATCGACCACGGCGTCGAACCCAGCCCCCGCGATTGGTCCGGACGGACAGCCGATTCAACCCGTAGATCCGCTCAACATGGCGGCGAGAAGGCCGAGCGATCGTCTGACGCCGACCAATGCGGGCCAGAACGCAGCCCCGCCGGAACCGGAGCCGGTCCCAGAGCCTCCGCCGCCGGATCCGAACAGCGGGCAACCAGCCGAGCCGGGACAAAGCGGCCTGCCTGGACTTCCGGGACAACCCGCGAATCCGGGCGATCCCAACCAGCCGGTACAGCCTACGATACCGGGGCAACCTTTCATTCCGGGCCTACCGGGACAGGGATTGCCCGGCCAGTCCGGAATTCAGACGCAGACCGGCCAGCCCCAGGATCCCAACAATCCCGGGCAGCCTGCATATCCGGGCCAACCGTTGTATCCCGGACAGCCCGCCGTCCCAACGCCGCCGCAATTTCAACCGCAGGACCCGAATGACCCAAGTCAGCCCGCGTATCCGGGACAGCCGGCTTACCCGGGCGCGCCTGCCGCATACCCAGGCCAGCCGGTTTACGCGCCGCCCGGCTCTCCGGCGACGCCGTATAATCCGTTCCAGAACCAGAATCAGACCGGCCAGACCTATAGTCCGTTCCCCCAGAATCCAAACCGGATGCAGAACCAGGCCGGCCAGACCTACAATCAGTTCCCGCAGAGTCCGGCGGCTCCGGTGGGAGGTTTCCAGGGGAACCAACTGCAAGGTGTGTTGAACAATCCGCAACAGGCCGGTGGCGCGCAACAACCATCGGCGGCCAACATGATCCAGAACCTTCTCACCACGCCGCGGCAACCGCCGGCTTCAATTGGGAACATCAGTAGCGGCAACCAGGGTGGAATCGCGGGCGTCGCCAGCAACGCCGACGGCACCGGCATTCACGTGATCAACGACCACAAGAAGTATAAGGAGTGGGAATTTATCTACGACATCAAGAACGACAAGACAGCGATTGGCGCCGGAGCCGTACAGCAGATTCAGCAACAGCAGCAATTGCAGGGCGGCCAGCAGTCGCCGCTGGGAAGCAGCCCGTTGGGCATCGGGCAGCCCGGCTCGAATTCCAGCACAGGCACCGGCAGCACTACATCCAGCCCAACGGCAGCGCCGACCGCGCCTCCGCCGAATCCCTAAATAAACATTTCCTCGTCGCTGGTAGCCTGATCGACATGCGGGCGGTTGCCCCGGCTCATCGCCTCGACCGCTGCGCGGATGCCCGCAGCCAGGCCGTTGAGCTGGCGGAGCGGCTTGAGGATGCCCTCATGCACTTCCGTCACGGTCTGATGCACCCGGCTCAGCGTGTCGTCCAGCACCAACTCCACGCGCTCGATCTGAACCTTCGCGCGCGCGGCGGCATCGTTCACCACGCCTTCGACCACTGCCAATTGTCGCTTGGTGGAATCCAGGATGTCGTTCGCCCGCGCGGCGACTTCGGTGATTTGCTGGCGGCTCTGCTCGACGGTCATCGTGCTGCGATCCACCAGGCTGTCCACCTTGGGAACCAGCGGGTTGATGGTCTGCTGGAGCTGCTTGATGGTTCGATACATTCCTGCGAGCATACCGGCCTGGATCACGAGGGCGATGGCGGCAATGATTACGAACGCGGTCATCACGCCGAGCAGAGCGTTGGGAGACATGGCGATTCTGGGAGCTTCAGATTCCTTCGGGCGACTCGCCGCCGGGCGAGGTTACCGCGTCCCGGTAGGCCTGGCGGCCGGCTTCAACCGCAGCGGACAGGTTGTCCCGCTGGCGCGACACCGCGCTCTTGCCCCGCTCGATCGCATCGGTGGCGGAATCTCTCAACTCCGTGGACCGGCGCCGCAGGTATTCCTTGCCTTCGTCGGCTTTTGAGCGCAGCAATTCGCGCGTCTCCGGACCGGATTTAGGAGCAAACAGCAGTCCCACGGCTACGCCGAGCCCGAGACCCAGAAAAAAGTACGAGAAGTTGTTGTCGTCCGCCATACCAGTTCCTTTCTTCCAGCTAACTCTACAATACCAGTCTCCAAATCTGTTAGTGTTCCTTTGTGACGGGCAAGCGCAAGCGAAAGCTGCTGGACCGGGAGGGTCTGATGAATGCCGCACTCCGGGCGCTGGGCGGACGCGCCCTTTCGACCGGTGATCTGCGCGATAGGTTGCGGCCCAAGGCCGAGAGGGCCGCCGATGTGGATGCGGTGATCGGCAAGCTGAAGGAAGCCGGGTATCTGGATGACCGGCGGTTCGCCGAGAATTTCGCGGCGGCGCGCCTGGAAAACGAGGGCCACGGCAGGATGCGCGTTCTGCGCGACCTGCGCAGCCACCGCGTGGCCGGGAAGATCGCTGAACAGGTGACCGAGCAGACGTACCAAGGCACCAACGAAGCTGAGCTGATCGAGGATTTTCTTCGACGCAAGTATCGCGGAAAGCAACTGAGCACGTTCCTGGCGGAGGAGAAGAACCTGGCGGCGGCATTTCGCCGCTTGCGATATGCGGGATTCTCGGCCGGCCAGTCCATCCGCGTCTTGAAGCGCTTTGCGCGCGAGCCGGAGGCGCTGGATGCCCTGGAATCGACGGAAGTCGAGGAGCAGGAGAACGAATGATCAAGACCGAGCAGTTTCGTCAATTGCATCAGGGACCGCGCATCCTGATGCTGCCCAACGCCTGGGACGTCGCCAGCGCTCGCATCTTCGAAGAAGCGGGCTTTCCGGCTGTGGGAACCAGCAGCGCGGGCGTCGCCAACATGTTGGGCTACGCCGACGGCGAGCGGACGCCGGGAGAAGAGATGATCGCCATGGTGGCGCGCATTGCCCGCGCGCTGCGCGTTCCGGTCACCGCTGACGTCGAAGCAGGCTACGGCGATCCGGTGGGGACCGCGGAGGCTCTGGCCGCATCCGGACTCGCCGGAATGAACTTGGAAGACACTCGTGGCCACGATTCCGGCGCGTTGGTGGACATGACAGAACAAGTCCGCTTGATCGAACAGATTCGCAAGAAGACCGGACTCGTGATCAACGCGCGCTGCGACATCTTTCTGGCAGGCATCGGCGATCCCGCCACGCGCTTGGAGCGAACGGTGGAGCGCCTGAACGCATACCGTCAGGCGGGTGCGGATTGCCTGTTTGCACCGGGCGTTCGCGACGCTGAGACCATTGGCCGATTGGTTTCCGCGGTGCGGGGCCCACTCAACGTTCTGGTTGGTCCGGGCATGCCGCCGGTCGCGGAACTGGAGCGGCTGGGCGTCCGGCGTGTCAGTGTCGGCTCGGGACCGATGCGCGCGGCCATGGGTCTAACGCAACGCATCGCGAAAGAACTGCGCGACCAAGGCACTTATTCATGGCTGGAAGGCACGATGCCGTACGCTGACGCCAACCGGCTGTTCGAGCCCCCATCGTGATGGGGACGGCTCACGCCGCGCGTGGAATGCCGGGTAAACGAACTAGTTGGGGCGTTCCTGGTGTTCCGGGAACACTGCGTAGCCGTCCGGCGGAGGGTACAGGCCAAGAAGCACATTCAAGCGCTTCCTGAGGTAACGGCTGGGCAGTTGGCGCGGACCGGTCTCGACGTCAATATCGCAACAGATGCCGTGCAGGTAGAGCGTCAGCGTGTCGATGAACGACTGCCGCGCGTATTCGCGGAAGAGCTTCGTCTCCTTGCGGAGGTTCGTCTCGCGCCGCAGCAGCCCCTGCTTCATGCGCCAGCTTTCTTCATCCACTTCACCGTGCACGCGGCCGGTTAATTCCTCCCGCAGCAGCGAGCTATATTGCATGCGGGCTTCGTCGGTCCAGTGGTCGGCGGCCAGCGTCGCCAGCACGTGATACAGGCGGTAGTGATACTCCGAGACGTCCTGATCCTTGAGAGCGAACACCAGCACTTCTTCTTTGTCGAAGCGCACTTGCGTGTTCCACGATAGCCGGTTGTCCGGCGGCTTTTCCGTACAAACGAACTCATCCCGGCGCGCGGTTCCCTTTTCCTTGCCGTCGACGCGCTCCAGATAAGGCACCAGCATGATGGAAACCTTGGGGAGAAGCGTCGCAATGGCGGGCGGTAGTGCCGCGATGGGCTCTTCCAGGTATTCCTTCAGGTCCTCTTCGGTGAGTGGAACAGAAGCGCAGAAGTACGAGAAAGTGTTGCTAAGCGGGATCATTTCGCTGCGGAACTGCTCCGCAAACTGGCCTACGCTTAGCTTGGAAAGATCGGGTTGCGCGGACATCGGGTGGAGTGTGAGTTCACCTTGATTTTAGCATGGTGCTGCCGGCCGCCTGACCCTCGGCGGTTTTGGGATGCCTGGCTCGGCTAGTTTTGCGGAGCGGACTCGCCCACAGGTGAACCGTCTTCATTCACCGCCACACGCCTGCGCCGGGCCGGCGGCGGATCGTCCGTGCTGTTTGCGACGGGCGGGGGCGCGCTGCGTTCGCGCGGCGCTTCCGTGACCATGGCGGGCGTTGATTTGGTCGCGCCGTCGGGCGTCATGTAATTCCGCCGGTAACGCACCTCGGCATCCGCATACCGGCGTCGCGCGGCCGATGCCAGGTCGACTTCGATGTTCCGTTCCTCTCCCGGGCGCAGGCCCTCGGGCAAATTGAAGAACAGGGTATAACGCTGCCGGATGCGCGACAACGTCTGTTCGAGCGCCGAGGCATCGTCGACGGACATGCTGTCGCCGCCGGAATCGCGGGCGATTTGAGCTGTTCCGGCGGAATGATCCCGCGAGCCACCCATCCCGCCGCCCGGCCCGCCGCCACCCGGTCTGCGGCCGGGTCCAAAAATGACGCCTCCCAGCGGCCCTCCGCCCCCGATGCCGGGCCCGCCGCCCCAGGTGCCCCGCCGTTGCCCGCCGCCCGGATAACCGCGGCTGTGCATGGCAGCCGGCGCGATCAGCGCGCACATGACCGCGTCGGCCCTGGTGAGTGCTCGCGAAACACCGGCGTCGTCGCGCTCGAACTGGGTTTGATCGTCGGTCAAAATGACAATGGCGCGCCGCGCATCCCGGCGGCCGTGGTCGCGAATATATGCAGCCGCGTCCAGCATCGCGCGCGTGATATCGGTCCCGCCGTTGAAGCGCTCCTGGTCGAGCAGGCGGTCGAATTCGCGCCGCACTTCCGCGCGGCTGCTGTTAAAGGCCAGCCGCACGCGAGTGTATCGGTCGAAGACCATGATACCCATGCGGTCGTCTTTGCCCATGACGGTTAACGCCTGATCCGATGCGTCTGCGATGCGCTCCACGTGCGGGCGCATGCTGCCGCTGACGTCCAGAAGAAACAGGATATCCACGGGCATGTTTTCGCTGGCGAAGCCGCGGATGGGGACGACCCGGCCTTCCTCGCGCAGCACGAAATCGTCGGCCTTCAAGTGGGCGATGGCGCGATTAGCGGCGTCGATGACCTGCGCGTCGACGCGCACCAACGAGACGTCGCTGCGAAAAACGAGGTCGTCGTCGGGTAGGGCCAAACCCGGGACGAGGCACGCAACGAGGAGGGTACAGACTGAGCGCATAGATTCCCCGTTCGGGACGGAATCGGCTGAAAGAACCGCTGACTGGTTGAACGTATGGCACCGAGCTTGCGTTTCAGTGGAATGCTCGGACGGCCCATAAACTCCGTCCGCCCCGCGTTAGACTAAATTGTAGTGGCCCTTCGAGTTTTGATTTCGGCCGGCGAGGCCTCCGGGGACATGTACGCCGCCGGACTGGTGAAAGCGCTGCGGCGCCGGCGTCCGGACATGCAGTTCTTCGGATGCGCCGGTCCGCGCATGCAGCAGGCCGGTGTGGAGGCCATCGTCGACGCCCGCAGCCTGGCTGTGGTCGGACTGGCTGAAGTGGTCACCCACATCCCACGCATCTATGGCGAATTCCGGAAGCTGCTTACCGCCGCGCGCGAACGGCGCCCGGACGTGGCCATACTCACCGACAGCCCGGATTTCCACCTGCGCCTGGCTCGCCGCCTGAAAGAGCTGAAAATTCCGGTCTATTATCTGGTTGCGCCGCAGGTCTGGGCGTGGCGCCAGGGGCGCCTCAAGATCATGCGCCGCGTGATCGACCGCCTGCTGTGCATCTTCCCGTTTGAGCCCGAATTCTTCGAACGCGGCGGGATCACCGCCACCTACATCGGCCATCCACTGACGCGTCTGGTGAAAGCCACAGCCAGCCGGGAGGAACTGCGGCGCAGCTTCGCCATTCCGGAAGGCAGGCCGATGGTAGCCCTGCTTCCCGGAAGCCGGATTGGAGAAGCGTCCCGTCACCTGCCGGATCTGCTGGAAACCGTTGAGTTTTTGCGTAAATCCGTGACGCCGGCGCCCCATTTCATCCTGGCGGTCCCGCAGGGTACTGTACCCGCGGGTTCAAAATTCCGGGAACGCATTTTGGGCGCGTCCATCCAAATCGTAGAGGGTCAGACGTGGGATGTCATCGCCTGCGCGGAAATAGCGCTGGCGGCCAGCGGCACCGTTACCATCGAGGCCTGCGTGTTGGGAACGCCCATGGTCACCTTCTACCGGGTGAGTAAGCTGACCTGGTGGATGGGCCGGCGTCTGGTCAACGTGCCGTTCTATTCGATGGTAAACCTGGTAGCGGGTCGGAGGATCGTCACGGAGTTAATTCAACAGGATTTCACGCCGCAGCGTCTGGCGGAGGAGGCTTGGACGCTCCTTCACGATGAGGCTGCGCGCGCGGCGATGCGCCGCGATCTGGCGGAAGTGGCTCAGACGCTGGCAGCACAAGAGGACCCGCTGGAAGTGGCGGCTTCCCTGGTCGAGGAGGGTTTCAAAGAGGAAATGGCGCATGTCTGGTAAGACAATCCTAACGGCGCTGCTGTTGGTGCCGTTGCTGGCGGCCCAGGACAAGAACCGGCAGGGACGTATCGACGTGGAAAACTACGCCATCGACGCGGATATCAATCCGCGCACGCAGGCGTTAAACGTAACGGCCCAGGTCCGCCTGGCGGCTCTGGACAACGACGTGTCCACGGCGATGTTCGAGCTGAACAACGCGCTCAACATTTCGCGCGTGACGGACGAGACGGGACGTCAGATTCCGGCGTCGCGGGCGAGCGAATTGGGTGTGCGCGTCAACTTCCCCGCTCCGCTTACCAAAGGCAAGGAAACCACCCTGACGTTCGTGTATGACGGCCGCCTGAGCGGCCAGGAAGACTCACCCGTCTACGGCATTAAGTTCGCGGCCATCCAGAACGATTTCGCCTACCTGATGTATCCGGCGCGCTGGTTCCCGATTCACGACTACACCATCGATCGGTACTCCGCGGATCTGCACATCACCGTGCCTTCGGGCTACCAGGTGGTCGCGAGTGGATTGCCCAGCTCGCAGCCCGGCGCGGGAGGAAAGGTCACCTATAGCTTTCAATTCGCCAAACCGTCGTTTGCCGGAAGCATCGCCATCGTGCAGGGCGATCCGGTGCGAGTGAACTCCGAAGGCGTCACGACGAGCATTTACTTCCGGCAAAAGCAGTCCATGGCGAACGCTTATGGCGAACAGACGGGCAAGATCATGGCGTTCTTGACCAGCGTGTACGGCCTACCCCCGCAAGCGAATCTGACGCTGGTGGAGACCGAAGACGGCACGCCCAACGGCTTTTCGGCTCCCGGGATTATCTTTCTTTCGCCCCGCGGCATCGGGAACAAGGTGGCGGACCGGCTGCTGGCCAACCAGATTGCGCGGCAGTGGTGGGAAACCCTGGTGTCGCCCATCAATCGCGACCATATGTGGCTGGAAAACGGCAACGCGCGCTACGCGGAGCTGCTGTGGGACGAACATGACGGCGGCCCGGCGAGGCTGGAAGACGATGTGCACGATACCTACGTGGAAGCGCTGACGGTGGACAATCCGCCGCTCATCCAGTCCGGGCGTCTGGAGGACTATTCGCCGGAATATTGGGCGCTGACCGCGGGCAAGGGAGCGGCGCTGATCAACATGCTGCGGAACATCATCGGCAACGACAATTTTTCGAAGCTGATGAACAGTTTCACCGGTCAGTTCGGCTGGCAGTCGGTGAGCACGGCCGATTTTCGCAAGCTGGCCGAGCAAATCTCGGGGCAGAATCTGCAGTATTTCTTCGTGCAGTGGGTGGAATCGAGCGGGGCGCCCGAGTTCAAGATGGAGTACACAGTCTTCCGCACGCAGAAGGGCTTTCGGGTGATGGGCAAGATCTCGCAGGACCTGGACACGTTCCAGATGCCGGTGGATATGAAGATCGAGACCGAGGGTAATCCCGAAACCAAGCGCGTGGACGTGGTGGGGACATCTTCGGAATTCAATGTGGACACGTTCGGCAAGCCGAAGTCAGTGACCATCGATCCGAACGGATCGGTACTGCGGTGGAGTCCGGCGATGCGTATTGCCGTGGCCATCAAGCGCGGCGAACAGTTCGCTGCCATTGCAGAGTATGGCGACGCGCTCAAGGAATACCAGAAGGCGCTGGAAGTGAATCACCAGAGCTCGCTGGCGCATTACCGGCTGGCCGAGGTTTTCTTCCAACAGAACAGTTATCAGTCGGCCGCCAACGAGTATCGCGAGGCCTTGAACGGCGATGTGGAGCCGAAGTGGGTGGAAGTGTGGGCTCACATCCGGCTGGGCAACATCTTTGATGTCTCCGGGCAGCGCGACCGCGCGGTGAACGAGTACAACCTGGCGATCCGCACCAAGGACGACACGCAAGGCGCACAGGCCGAAGCGGCCAAGTATCTGAAGGAACCGTTCCAGCGCAAGCGCGATAACGTGTAGCGGCTCAGCCCGCAAGCTTCGGGGTCAGGAACCAGCGCAGCACGCCGTGCGGCTCGGCTGCGAATCGTTCCACTTCGACGCAAGCCAGCGCGCCTTTCTTGAAGTCGACCTGCAGTTCCGGCACGTTCAGTAGATAGGCAGTCAGGCGGCTGAAGAGCGGCTCGTGGCCGGATAGCAAAATGCGGGATTCATCCTTGTGGACGCGAATCTCGTCCCAGACAGGCTTCGGCGATGAACCCGGCTCCAGCGCTTTGGTACGAAGAAGCTCGCCTTTGTAGTCCAGAATCTCGGCGGCCAGTTGGGCGGTCTGCACCGCGCGCTTATAAGGGCTGGTGAGGATCAACGACGGGGCGACACCCGCCGCGGCGGCTGCCCGCAGAACGTTGCGCAGTTTCTTCTTGCCGTCCGGGGTGAGAACACGTTCGGCGTCGGGCTGGCCCACCTGCCCGTCCTCGGCGATTCCGTGCCGGAGAAGATAGATCTCCATTCCTGTTAGCCTACTGTTTTGAAGCCGTATCTCGAGCGCAGCGCCTTCTATCTGACGTGCGCCGCCCTTGTTTCTATTCTATTCTCGATTGCGGTCTCGCAAATCTTGCTGGGGCTGGCGCTCGCGGCTTTGTTGATTTCCCGCCAGACGCTGCGCCTGCCGCCGATCCTGGTGCCGCTGGGGCTGTTCATCGCGGGTACCGTGATTTCACTGCTCGCCTCCGGGCACATACACGAAGGCCTGCCGCAGATCAAGAAGTTCTACGTGTTCCTGGTTCTGCTGGCGGCCGCGAGCACGATCCGAAAGGTCACCGAAGTCCGGGCGATCGTGCTGTTGTGGACCGGAGTCGCGTCGCTGTCGGCGATCTTCAGCCTCTTCCAGTTCTGGCGCAAATATCAGGAAGCCCAACAAATCCACGTCAGCCTGTATGACTTCTACGTCGGCTCGCGCATCACGGGCTTCATGAGCCACTGGATGACCTTCGGGGCCGAAGAGATGATCGTGCTGCTCCTGCTGGCGGCCTTTCTATTTTTCTCCGCTGAACGCCGCTGGAAACTGGCGGGATGGTTGTGCGCCGTGCTGTTGGTGGTCTCGATGGTGCTGGGCCTCACCCGCGGAATCTTCCTGCTGGGCTTCCCGGTGGGGCTGCTCTACCTGCTCTGGTTCTGGAAACGCTGGCTCGTAGCCGCTGCGCCCGTCGCGGCGCTGATCGCGCTCCTGGTTGCTCCGCCGTTCATCAAAGAGCGCGTGACTTCCGTCATCCATCCGCACGGCGATGAGGATTCCAACCGGCATCGCGCCGTGCTGCGCGAGACGGGAATGTTAATGATCCGCGCCCATCCCTGGTTGGGGCTTGGGCCGGAACAGGTGAACCATCAGTTCCAGGAATGGGTGCCGCGGGATGCGCTGCCGTTGCCCGAAGGCTACTACGGCCACCTGCACAACATTTACCTGCAATACGCGGCCGAGCGCGGAATTCCGACGCTCGCGGCCATGCTGTGGCTGATCGGACAAGTGCTGTGGGACTTCGCCGCAGCGCTGCACGCGAAGCTGGCCGGCACGGAGGCGCGCTTTATCCTGCATGGCTGCATCGCGGCCATCCTAGCGATTCTCGCGGAAGGGTTGGTCGAATACAACCTGGGCGACAGCGAAGTGCTGACGCTGTTTCTGGCGGTTGTGGTATTCGGGTACGTGGCGCGCGATGCGGCCGGCGTACCCGTAGCGGAGCCTACTGCATCGGTAAGTGGTCGAGCGTAGATTTCTTCTTGCGGCCACCACCACCGCCACCACGGCGCGGGCGTTCGGCGGTATTGCCTGAGGCGGCTTTGCGCGTGCGGCGTACCGGCTTCGGCTTCGGCGGAGGAGGATTGGGCTCCAGCAGGGAAGGCTGGCCTTCCACGATGGGCTGCTTCTCTTCCTCCTCTTCGACATGCTCCTCAGGCGGCCTCTCCGGCTCGGCGGGCGGATAAAACTCCGCGCCGAGGTAGACCATGAGCCCCTTCTCTTCGTCGGGTTCCACACGGACAACCAGCTTGTCCTGGGCGTAGTTCAGAAACTCGGAGAATTCCTGAAAGCCGTAGGCCGTGCTGGTGAAGTTGGGCACCTCAGTCTGCACCCAGCCGGCGAGGTCGTCGGCGGTGGCGCCGTTTTCCATCTCCAGGCGATGCGTTTCCAGTACGTCGCGCAGCGCCGGCAGCGCTTCTTCGGGCTTGGGCGTGGGACGCTCGGGCTGCGCCGAGGTCTTGCGCTCGATGATGTAGCGCCCGCCCTGGCCGCTGACGTTGACGTAGTCGGCCTTTTTGAGCTTTTCGACGAAATCGGAGAAGCTGTTGGCGCCGTACGCCTTTTCCGTGAACGCCGAATCGAGCTGCAGCATGGTGGATTTCAGCAGGCCGAGCTGCGGCTGCACGGCGCGGCGCTCCAGCACCTGCAGCGCGCGTTCCACTAACGGCATGGCCTGAGCCAGGTCCAGCGGAGCGGGCCGGGAACGCTGGCCGCCTTGTTGACGGTCGCGGCCGTGCGGCTGCCCTTGACCCTGCTGCGCGGTGGGCTGCGGCCGGGGCGGGCGC
>Ga0335071_10004291_pt1 | contig 14888 bp, 15 predicted proteins | sample Lox_Sample_15_FD_206724 | JGI IMG/M metagenome (GOLD analysis project Ga0335071, IMG submission 206724) | Soil microbial communities from Loxahatchee National Wildlife Refuge, Florida, United States - Lox_Sample_1.5 | ecosystem: Environmental > Terrestrial > Soil > Wetlands | place: USA... | reverse complement strand
GCAGCCAGATGACGAGATTCGCGGTCCAGGTCTGCGCGAGCCAGTCGATGCGCACCGTGTGCCCGACGAGCAGGCTGAGCACGCCGTTGGCAAGCCCACCCTGGCCGCTGAAGATGTACGCGAAGACGTAGCTGACGATCACCCAGGAGGTGACGACCGGGATGAAGATCGCGGCCCGCCAGATCGCGGCGCCGGGAAGCCGGTCGGTCAGGATCGCTGCGGCGCCGAGGCCGAGCGCCATCTGCGCGGGGACGGTGATGACGACGTAGAGCAGCGAGTTGATCGCCGCCGTCTTGACGACCGGGTCGTGGAACATCGCCCGGTAGTTCGAGAGCCCGACGTACGGGTTGGGAGTCCCGGGGAAGATGTGCCAGTTGAGAAACGAGATGTCGAACTGGCGATAGATCGGGTACAGCGTGAACAGCGCGTACAGCGCCACCGCCGGCGCGAGCAGCAGGTACGGGGTCACCGTCTGCCCCACTGCCCGCGGTAGGCGCCGTGCGGCGCCCGGCGCTTTACGCGCCGGACGCCGCCCGATCGAGTGCGCTCCGATCACTTGCCCCCAAGTGCAGCGTCGGACTGCTGTGCTGCCGAATTGAGCCCGGAGGTCACCGACGTCTTACCGGCGAAGATCTCCTGGAGCTCTGTCGAGAAGTCCGTATCGATCTTGCTGTAGTACGGGCTGACCGCGCGGACCTTCGCCGTCTTCAGCTGCTGCGCGAAGACCGCGTAGTACGGGACGGCCTTCACCTCGGCTGCGGCATCGGTGTCGAACGCGGACATCTGCCCGATCTTCGCCATTGCAACCTGGGCGAACGGCGAGTCGAGGAACTGCGCGAACTTCACCGCGGCAGCGTGGTTGTGCCCGCCCGACGGGACGACCAGGTCCTCGCCGCCGACCGTCGAGAACGAGCCCGCGGTGCCGTGCGGAATGAGGGCGATGCCGTAGTTCGGCTTCGGCTTCAGCGACGCGAACGTCGTGACCCCCCACGGACCGTCGATGTACATCGCGTACTGGCCCTTCGGGAAGCCCTGCTCGCCGCTCACCGCGCCGGCGCCGCCGAGCAGGTCGGTGCCGATCACGTTCGCCTTCTTCAGGCTCAGAAGCGCCTGAACCGCCCCGATCGTCCGGGTGCTGTTCATGTAGCCGCTCGCCTTCGTGTAGGCGGCGTTCGTAAAGGAGCCTCCCATGCTCCAGATGTACGGCGCGACGTTCCAGATATCGGTGCCGTCGACCCCGAGACCGTACTGCTGCTTGGACGGGTCGGTCAGCTTCTTCGCATCCGTGATCAGCTGGCCCATCGTCGCCGGCGGCTTCGTGATTCCGGCCGCTGCGAAGACGGTCTTGTTCCAGAAGAGCGCCTGCGTGTTCGTGTCGAGCGGCAGCGCGTATGCCTTGCCCTGCCACTTCGTCGTCGCGAGCGGCCCGGGCAATGCGCCCTTTACCGTCGCTGCGTACCACGGCTGGTTGTTCAGCTGCAGGAGCAGGCCCTGCTGCGCCAGCTGCGGCACCCACGAGATGTCCGAGCGCATGACGTCCGGCGGGTTGCCCGCGGCTGCGGCCGCGAGGAACTTGTTCAGCAGCTCGTCGCCCGACGAGGGATAGACGTCGGAGACGACCTTGATGCCGGGATTCAGCTTCTCGAACTGCGGGATGACCACCTTCGCCATCGTGCTCGCTTCCTTGTCGGTGCTGTTGTAGGTGCTCCAGAGCTGGAGCGTGACCGTCGACCGCTTCGCCTGCGAGGCGGCAACGGCCGACGCGACGAAGATGCCGAGCAGCACGACGGCGAGAGACAGCACGCCGGCGAGCCTGACGGAACCCACGCGCCGGCCGGTTGGCTTTGCCATCACGTTCTTCCCTCCTCCCGACCGCTCTCCTCGGAGCGGTCTGCGTTGACAGTGGGGTCGCCCGAGACCGCATCGGCCAGGACGACGTACATCGCGTGCGACCAGAGCAGGTCGCGTGCCGGATGCCCCCAGCGCGCGCGCCACTCGGCGTAGCCGAGCGGGTCCCGCCGGTCGCCTCCGAACTGTTCTCCGAGACGTCCCTCGGCGTCGAAGCACGACTCGATCCAGGCGCAACGCCGCATGGCCGCCTCCCGGTGTCCTGCCGCCTGCCGGACCCAGCCGAGCGACGCGGCGAGCACCGGCCACGCGCCGCCGCCGTAGTAGGTGTCCTCCGGGTACCGGCGAATGCCGCCGTCGAGATCGAGCTCGTCCTCGATGGCGTCGGCCGTAGCGGCGAACACGGGATCGTCGACCTCGACGAGGCCGAACGGCCGCGCCAGCCAGAGAAGCGAAGCGTCGACGCTCGGGGTTGCGCTCGACTTGCGGAACCGGCCCTCGTGGAGCGTGTGCTCGAGGACGTGTGCCTTCACATCGTCCGCGCGCACGCTCAGGCTGTCGTCGCCGAGCAGGTCGGCCGCGGCGACGAGACCGCCGTAGACACAGGCGAGCGTCGACGTGTGGACCGAGCCGCCGTCCTCTTCCCAGACGTCGAAGCACGCGGTGAGCGCAAGCGCGGAGACGAAGCGCGCTGTCAAGTCCACGACGGGAGCGAGGCGCTCGACGAGCGCATCCGCCCCGTTGCGCGCAGTGTGCTCCCGCAGCGCCCACAGCCACGTCCCGTAGCCGTCGACCTGGAAGTTCGGCCAGTCATCGCCCACCGGGGCGCCCTCGAGGTCGAACCGCGTCGGTGGCATCTCCGCCGGGTCGAGCATCCTCCCCGACCGCGCCTGGCAGATCGCCGCGTCGATCCGGGTGGCGACGCCGGTGATCGCCCGGGCCGCCCACTCGTGGTAGCGCGCGCTCGCCTCGGCCTCGCCGGCCAGGTCGAGCCCGTAGGCGATGAACGACGCGTCGCGCAGCCAGCAATAGCGGTACTGGCCGAAGTCGGGCGAGGCGACGAACGCTCCGCTCGCGCGCTGGTTCGCAAGCATCGCACGGACGCTCGCCGCTACGAGATCGTCGGCGATCATGCTTCGAGCAGTCGCCAGACGGCCGGCCGGTTCTCGTCCGCGTCGGGAAGGTTGAACAGCTCGCGCAGGGCGAGAGTCGCTGCGCCGACAGCCCACGCCTCGTCGCCCCAGCGCTGCGTCTTGATCTCGAGCGTCCGGCCGAGGTCGGCAAACGCGCCCGCGCGCACGGCGGCGATCGCCGGGCCGAGGAACGGCTCGCCGAGCTCGGTTCCTTCGCCGCACACGATCAGTAGCTCCGGGTTGAGCAAGGTCACGACGTTCGCAAGCGCGCGTCCGAGCTCGTTCCCGGCGACGTCGAGGACGTCGAGCACCGCGAGATCGCCTCCGGCGGCGCGTTCGACCAGCTCGTCACGCGACACGTCGCGTCCCAGCCGTTCGCCGACACGCCGCCGGAGCGCGAGCTCGCCCACGAGCGCCTCGAGGCAACCCCGCCTTCCGCACTCGCAAAGCGGCCCATTCGGGTCGACCACGGTGTGCCCAAACTCGCCGGCGCCGCCTGACGCACCCCGGTAGAGCGCGCGGTCGACGACGATCCCGAGCCCGATGCCGCGGCCGATCGTGAGCGTGACGAAGTTCCGTGCCGCGATCCCGCCCCCCGCCCACTTCTCGGCGACCGCGAGCGTGTTGACGTCGTTCTCGACCCAGACCGGCAGGCGAAGCTTTCGCTGCAGGGGCTCCGCGAGCTCGACGTCGTGCCAGCCGAGGAGGTGCGAGAACGCGCAGACGCCGCGATGAGGGTCGATGACGCCCGAGACGCCGACCCCGACTCCGAGGACCTTCGAGCGGGAGATCCCGGCCTCGCGGACAACCCTCTTCGTCGCCTGTTCGACGGCGGCGATCGCGGCGTCCGGATCGCCGACGAGCTGAGCGCCTTCCTCCGCGGCGACAAGCACGTCCGCGTCGATGTCGCAGACGACGATGGTGAGGCCGTCTCCGCGCAGCTTGATCCCGACGACGTAGCCCGCCTTCGGGTCGAGCTGCAGCAGGACGGGCGGGCGGCCGCCACCCGAGGGCGCGACCGCGACCTCGGTGAAGATCCCGCGGTCGAGGAGCTGACGCACGATCGCCGAGACGGCAGGCGCACTGAGCTCGCTCGCGCGGGCGAGGTCGGCGCGCGAGATCGGCCCGAACCGGCGCACGAGCTCGATCAGCAGGCTGACGTTGAGGTCGCGGATGAGGGCGCGCGAGCCGCGCCGTCCCGGCAGCCCGGGTGCCCGGCCGAGTCCGCGCGCCTCGTCCTGCGCCCGCGTCCCGCCCTCGATCAGCCTGTCTGTCTCGCGCGCCATCGTCGCTCACTCTCGTTGTCCGACTATCTTTCGTAAGTGAACATAGTAAGTTGGCGAGGACGCTGTCAAGTGCCCCGGCGGGGTGCTCGTCTCGGAGGTGGGGACGATCAGTCGGCGAGCTCGGCGAAGCCGGCTTCGTCGAGCAGCACCTTCGTCGTCACCGACGCGTCCGTCGTGTCGACGTAGCGCTTGCCGCGCGTCCAGGAGGCGCCGGCGGAGATGAGGCAGGCGACGATGGCGAAGACGAATGCCTCGTGCAGGCCGTTGTGGAACGCGCCTTCGATCAGCTTCGGGAAGAACGACCGGCCCGAGAGCGCCGCCGCGTTCGCGTGGCTCACGTGGTCGAGCACATGCGGCCCGAGCAGGGTCTCGACCGGGTTGTAGCCGAGGAACGCCGAGAAGAGCACCGTCACCGGCGGCAGGTGCGAGACCTGCGTCGCCGTGGCCGCCGGCACGCCGTGCTGCGTCAGCCCGCTCGCGAGCGCAGCGGGAAGCGAGCCGGAGAGCCCGACGATCATCAGCGTGAAGAAGATGCCGATCGAGAGCACCTGGGCCGAGTTCTGGAACGTCTGGTTCATGCCGCCGCCGGCGCCCCGGTGCTGCGGCGGCAGGCTGTTCATCACGCCGGCTCGGTTGGGCGAGGCGAAGCACCCCATCGAGAGGCCCATCAGCAGCAACGTCCCCGCGAAGACCGGGTAGTCGAAGTCGATCGGCAGCATCAGCAGGAGCACGAAGCCGAGTGCCGAGCCGAGCATTCCCGCGGTCGCGAAGGCCCGCGACCCGTAACGGTCGGAGAGGATGCCCGAGATCGGCCCGGCGATCAGGAAGCCGAGCGTGAGCGGCAGCATCGCGATCGCCGCATGCAGCGGCGTCGACTCGAAGCTGTAGCCGTGCTGGGGCAGCCAGATCCCCTGCAGCCAGATGATCAGCATGAACATCAGGCCGCCGCGCGCGATCGACGAGAAGAATGTCGCGATCGCGCCGGCGGAGAAGGCGCGGATCTTGAACAGCTTCAGCTCGAACATGGGGTGCGCGACCCGCGTCTCGACGACGATGAACGTGGCGAGCAGCCCCGCGCCGCCCGCGAGGCAGGCGACGACGAGCGGCGAGCGCCAGCCCATCGCGCTCGAGCCGTAGGGTCGGATGCCGTAGGTGATCCCGACCATCAGCAGCACGAGCCCGAGCGCGAACGTCACGTTTCCGACCCAGTCGATCGGCGCGCGGCGGCGCGTGCCGATCTCGCGCAGCTTGCGATACGACCAGATCGTCCCGAAGATCCCGGGCGGCACGGACACGAGGAAGACGAGCCGCCAGCTGATCGGGGCGAGCAGGCCGCCGAGCACGAGTCCGATGAACATGCCGCTGATCCCGACGACGTTGCTGATCCCGAGCGCGAGGCCGCGCTGGTTGGCCGGGAACGCGTCGGTGAGGATCGCGCCGGTATTCGCGAGCAGGAACGCGGCGCCGACGCCCTGGACGATGCGGAAGAAGATCAGGTAGTCGGCGCCGGCGGTCCCCTCGAGCCAGTTGATCGAGAGCAGCAGCGAGGCGACGGTGTAGATGACGAAGCCGAGGTTGTACATCCGCACGCGCCCGTACATGTCGCCGAGGCTGCCGAGACTGACGACGAGCACGCTCGTGACGACGAGGAAGCCGAGGATCATCCAGAGCAGGTAGAAGCTGTTCCCCGGCTCGAGCGGGTTGAGCTTGATCCCGCGGAAGATGTCCGGCATCGCGATGAGCACGATCGACGCGTCGATCGTGGCGAGCAGCATCGCCAGCGTCGTGTTCGAGAGCGCGATCCACTTGTAGCGGTCGTCTGCCACGGATTGCTCAGGCTACCTGCACAGGTAACCTGTGCGTCGTGTCGACGCGCGAGGAGACCGACCTCGTCCGCGCCTCCCATGAGCTCCGGCTCGTGCTCGGCCGCGTGATCCGCCGCCTGCGCGCCGAGGCGACGCTGCCGCTGCGGCTGACCACCGTCCTGGCGCGGCTCGAGCGGGAAGGCCCGCTGGGGACGAGCGACCTCGCCGAGCGCGAGCGGATGCGGCCGCAGTCGATGGCCGAGACCGTGAAGGAGCTCGAGGCCGAGGGCTGGGTGCTGCGCCGCGCCGACCCCTCCGACGGCCGCCGCCAGCTCGTGACGCTGACCGCCGCCGGCCGGAAGGCGCTCGCCGTCGACCGCGGCCGCCGCGAGGACTGGCTGAGCGAGACGATCGCGCAGCGGCTCTCGGCGCGCGAGCAGGAGACCCTCGTGCGTGCGATCGAGCTGCTCGCCCGGCTCACCGACGAGGAATGAGAGCGGCTATCATTTGGCCATGGCGCGCGACTGGGCCGAAGCGACGCTCGAGAGCCTTTCCGCGAAGGGCCTTCGCCAGGGAGGCGCCCGCCGCGCCGTCGTGGAGCTGCTCGGCAAGCAGGACTGCTGCCTGAGCGCGCAGGAGATCCTCGACCGGCTCCGCGCCGCCGACCGGTCGGTCGGCATCGCCTCCGTCTACCGCGTGCTCGACCTGCTCGCGGGCGAGGGGCTCGTGCAGAAGATCGAGGTCGGCTCCGGAACGAGCCGCTACGAGCCCGTTCAGGCGGGCGGTCACCACCATCACCTCGTCTGCGACACCTGCGGGAAGGTCGAGCCGTTCGAGGACCCGGGCCTCGAGCGTGCGATCGTGCACGTCGAGAAGCACTCGGGCTACGAGGTCTCAGCGCACGACGTCGTGCTGCACGGATCCTGCGAGCGCTGTCGCTAGATAGATCGCGACGGCGACGCCGATGATCGCGCTCGACGGCGGCAGCGACGGGAAGACGGTCGCCAGCGCGACGCCCGCCCACACGGCGGCGACGGCGAATGCAGCCGAGAGCCCGAGCGCAAGGTAGGGCCGCGCCGTCAGGCGGTGCGCCGCCCCGGCCGGCGCCGCGATCAGCCCGAGCAGGAGCAGCGCGCCGACCGCCTGCGTCGCCTCGGCGGCGTCGAGCCCGAGCAGGACGAGGAACGCCGTCCCGAGCAGCCCGACGCGGACGCCGCGCGCCGCTGCGACCTGCGGCTCGAGCGTCGCGTAGAGGAGCGGCCGCGCGAGCATCGCAACCGCGCCCGTGAGCACGAGGCCGATCGCGGCCGCGAGCGCAGCCGGGCCGGCGCCGAGCGAGAAGATCGAGCCGAAGAGCGTGCGCGCGGCGATCGTGCCGTTCCCCCCGCCCGCGCCGGCGTTGAGCACGTCGAGGAACAGCACGCCGAGCCCGAGCACCCACACGAACACGATGCCGACGGTGACGTCGTCGGCGCGCGCCCGCTCGCCGAGCGCGGCGAGCAGCAGCGCGACGAGCACCGTCGCCACGAACAGGCCGACGCGCAGGTCGATCCCCGCCGCGGCCGCCGCGAGGGCGCCCGTGAACGCGACGTGGCTCAACGCGTCTCCCGCGAAGACCTGCGCGCGGAGCACGACGAAGTAGCCGATCGCGCCGGAGGCGAGCGCGATCGGCGTTCCCGCGATCAGCGCGTTGCGAACGAATTCGTGAGCAAGCACAGGAGGTAGAGGGCGAACGCCAGCGTCGAGACGAAGAACCCGACGGAGTGGTTGGTGGTGTAGGCGAGGGCGAGACCAAGCCACGCGATCGCGAGCGCAAACGCGAGCGTCAGCAGCAGGCCGAGGCCGACGCGCGCGGTGAGGCGCTGGGCTGCGGCGGCCGGTGCGACGAGCAGCGCGAAGACGAGCAGCACGCCGGTGATCTGCGCGGTCGCGCCGACGGCGAGGCCGAGCACGACGAGGAACGCGACGTGCAGCAGCCGGACCGGCACGCCGCTCGTGCGGGCGACGAGCTCGTCGACCGAGCTGAAGAGGAGCGGCCGCCCGGCGACCGCGAAGAAGGCGAGCGCGCCGGCGGCGACCGCGGCGAGCGTCCAGACCTGGGCGGTCGTGATCCCGAGGAACGACCCGAAGAGCAGCGACTCGAGGCTCTCGAGCACGCCGCCGTAGAGGCTGAGAAAGAGGAAGCCGAGCGCGAAGCCGGCCGCGCCGACGGTGCCGATCACGGCCGACTCGTCGGCGAAGCTGCGCGCGCCGCGAAGGCGCGAGCTCGAGGCGATCACGAGCCCGCCGGCCGCGCAGAACACGAAGTAGCCGGCCGCGAGAGGCAGCCCGGCGAGCGCCGCACCGGCCGCGCCCGGGAACGACATCACCGAGAGCGTGTGGCCCGCGAACACCTCGCGGCGGAGCACCATGAACCAGCCGGCGACCGACGCGAGCACCGCGACGATCGTCCCGGCCTCGAATGCGTGCTGCATGAACGGGTACGAGAGCATCAGTGGGTATGCCCGTGGTGGGTGTGCACGTCCGGCTGGCCGACCACGACCAGGCGGCCGCCCGACGTGCGCAGCACCTCGACCGGCGCGCCGTACAGGCCGGTCAGCGTCTCGGTCGTGATCACCTGCGCCGGCGGGCCCTGGAGCACGCGACCGCCGGCGACGTAGACGACGCGGTCGAGGTGCGGCAGCAGCGGGTTGACGTCGTGGGCGACGAGCAGGATCGTCAGTCCTCGCTCCCGCGCAAGGCGTCGCAGCAGCTCCGCCACCGCCAGCTGGTTCGGCAGGTCGAGGCTGTCGAGCGGCTCGTCGAGGAACAGGAGCTGCGCGCCGCCGACGAGCGCCTGCGCGATCAGCAGCCGCTGCTGCTCGCCGCCGGAGAGCTCGCCGATCGCCCGGCGCGCGAACGCCTCGGCGCCGACCAGGCGAATCGTCTCCTCGACCTGCGCGGCGTGCCGGTCGCGGCCCGGGAGCGGCAGCCCCCAGCGCGCGCCGTCGAGGCCGAGGCGCACGAGGTCGACGCCGCGGATGCGGGTGGAGGCGTCGAACGCGTGCCGCTGCGGCAGGTACCCGATCTCGCGGTTGTGCTCGCCGGGCGCTCCTCCGAGGACCGCTGCACTCCCCGCCGAGAGCGGCAGCAGGCCGAGGAGCGCCTGCAGGAGCGTCGACTTGCCGGCCCCGTTCGGACCGAGCACCGCGACGAACTCGCCGGGCTCGACGCGCAGCTCGGCGCCGCTCCAGATCATCCGCCCGTCGATCGCCACCGCCGCGCCGTGGAGCTCGACGGCGGCGCTCACGGGTGTTCCAGCGCGGCGAGCAGTCGCACGAGCTGCGCCGACTGCCACTGCTCGTACGTGTCGGAGGCCGGCGAGAGCGTCTCGGTGACGGTCGCAATCGGGATGCCCTGCGAACGGCAGATCGCGTTGACGCGCTGCACCTCGGGCGTCGCGTTCTGGCTGTTGTAGACCCAGACGGCGATCTTGCGCTCGCGCGCCTGCGTCTCGACGGCGGTCAGGTCCGCGGCGCTCACGTCGGTCCCTTCCGCGACCGCCTTCGCGAAGCTCGGCGGCGTGAGCAGCTTCAAGCCGAGCGACGCGCCGAGCGGCGCGAAGATGCTCTCGCTGTAGCCGACCGGCGTGCCGGCGAACCGCCGGCGGATCTCGGCGCGGAGCGCGTCGTAGCGCGCGAGCGAGACCGTTTCGAAGTGCCGGCGCTGCGCGGCGAAGTACGGCGCGTCCTTCGGGTCGAGCGTGTCGTAGGCGGCGACGATCGCCCCGATCGCCTTCTGCACGCTCGCCGGCGCGTACCACTGGTGCGGGTTGTCGCCCTCGTGCAGCCCGAGCACGTCGCCGACGTCGAGCACCCGCCGCCCGGAGACCGGGTTGGCGGAGAGAAGCTGCGAGGCCCAGGTGTCGTAGCCGATCCCGTTCACGATCGCGAGCTTGGCACCGGCGAACGAGCGCGCGTCGGCGGCGGTCGGCTCGTAGCTGTGCGGGTCGGTCGCGGGGTTCACGATCACGCTCGCGACCTGGACCTTCGTCCCGCCGAGCTGCGCGGCGATGCTGCCCCAGAAGTTCTCGGCGGCGACGACCTGGATCCGGCCGTGCGAGCTCGAAGACGACGAGCCGCAGCCGGCGGCGAGGAGCGCGGTGGCGGCGAGGAGGACGGCGAGCCGGAGCACGCTTCGGAGCCTAGCAGAGAATGAGACTCACTCTCACTTGCCGGGAAACAGCTCGTGCACGGTCGACCGCACGAGCTCGGCGATGCGCTCGGTCGGCTCGTCGCCGAAGAGCGCGTCCGCCCCCATCAGCGCGACCATCACGGCGCCGATCGAGCACGTCATGCGGACCCGGTCGGCGAGGGGGATCGCCGGGTTCGCCATCACATGGCGGAAGCGCTCCTCGATGTCCTCGTTCTCGGCCTGATGCCGTTCGTCGTCGACGATCTCGTGGAAGGCGGCCTGGTTGCGCTGGTGCAGGAGAAAGAGGTCGCGGTTCGCGAGCAGGTCGTCGACGAAGCGGTCGATCAGCGCCGGCCAGGCGTTGAGCGCGTCCTTCTCCGCGCCGACGCGGTCGATCTCGTCGAGGGCGCCGCGGCCGAGCTCGTGCAGGCGCAGGTGCAGCTCGAGCAGGATGTCCGACTTGCTCTTGAAGTGGTAGTAGAGCGCCGCCTTCGTGACGCCGAGGCGCTCCGCGATCTCGCGGAGCGAGGTCTTGTCGTACCCCTGCTCGTTGAAGAGCTCGAGCGCGACGTCGAGGATCCGGTTCCGCATCTGTCCGCGCGGCTGGGCCATGGACCCACAGTTTACTTGACGGCCGGCTAGTAAGGTGCTAACTTGCCGACCGGTAAGCAATGGCGACGATCGAAGCACACGGCCTTCGCAAGCAGTTCGGCCCGACAACGGCGCTCGCAGGGCTCGATCTCGAGGTCGCCGAGGGCGAGATCCTCGGCGTGCTCGGCCCGAACGGCGCCGGCAAGACGACCGCCGTCCGCATCCTCACCACGCTTGCGGCCCCCGACGCCGGCACGGCGCGGGTCGCGGGCCACGACGTCGTGCACGCGGCGGACGCGGTGCGCCGCGTGATCGGCGTCACCGCGCAGGACGCGACGCTCGACGAGGTGCTCACCGGCCGCCAGAACATCGTCATGGTCGGCCGCCTGAGCGGTCTCTCGCGCCAGGAGGCGCGCGCCCGCGCCGCCCGGCTGCTCGCGCAGTTCGAGCTCGCCGACGCAGGCGACCGGATGCTGAAGGAGTACTCCGGCGGCATGCGGCGCCGGCTCGACCTCGCCGCGAGCCTCGTCACGCGCCCGCCCGTGCTCTTCCTCGACGAGCCGACGACCGGACTCGACCCGACGAGCCGGCAGCGCATGTGGCAGGTGATCCGCGAGCTCGTGGCCGACGGCGCGACGCTGCTCCTCACCACCCAGTACCTCGACGAGGCCGACGAGCTCGCCGACCGGATCCTCGTCATCGACCACGGCCTGGCGATCGCAAACGGCACCGCCGCACAGCTGAAGGCGCAGACCGGCGGCGCGCGGCTCGAGGTGACGCTCACCCTGCCCGACGGCGGCGCCCGGCAGGCGCTCGCGCCGTACGTCGAGGGCACGGTGCACGAGAGCCACGACGGGCTTCGCCTGCGCGCGCCGGTCGCGCACGAGCCGGGCCTCGCCACGCGTATCGTCCGTGCGCTGGACGACGCGGGCATCACGATCGACGACGTGCAGGTGCACCAGCCCTCGCTCGACGACGTCTTCTTCGCGCTCACCGGCCACGCGGCCGAGGAGGAGGAGCTCGCGGCATGACGCGCGCCGTCCGCGACGTCTCGGTGCTCACGTTCCGCAACCTGCTGCACATCCGGCGCGAGCCGCTGCAGCTTTCCGACGTGACGGTGCAGCCGATTCTCTTCACGATGCTCTTCGTCTACGTCTTCGGCGGCGGCGTGCGCCTCCCCCACGGCAGCTACGTCGACTTCGCGATCGCCGGGCTGCTGGCGCTGAACCTGACCACGTCCTCGATGGGCACCGCGGTCGGGCTCTCGACCGACCTCGCGAGCGGCGCCATCGACCGCTTCCGCACGCTGCCGCTCTGGCGTCCGGCCATCCTCGTCGGGCGGTCGCTGGCCGACCTGCTCACGGCAGCGCTGTGCGCGACGATCGTCGCGATCACCGGCTTCGCGATCGGATGGCGCACAGAGAACGGCGCTGCGAAGACGCTCGCGGGGTTCGGGCTCTTCCTGCTCTTCAGCTACGCGATGTCGTGGGCCTGCGCCTGCCTCGGGATCGTCAGCGCGAGCGCGGAGTCGGCGCAGGGCCTCGGACTGATCGTGCTGTTCCCGCTCGCGTTCGTCTCGAACGCGATGGTGCCGACGCAGCACATGCCGACGATCGTGCGCACGATCGCCGACTGGAACCCGGTCAGCGCGGTCACCTCCGCGGCGCGCGAGCTCTGGGGGAACCCGAACCCGTCGGCCACGATCCAGGCCTGGCCGATGCAGCACCCGGTCACGGCGACGCTGTTGTGGTCGGTCGCCATCCTCGCCGTCTTCGCACCGCTCGCCGCGCTCCTCTACCGCCGCCGCACGACCGACTAGGAGCGGCCTGTCTGTTCGGGACGTGTCCTGGCTCTGAGCCAGAACACGTCCCGCCCGGCCACGGCCTGCCGGGACAGGAGCCCGTCGTCTCCAGGCGGGAAGCCGCGAAGCCGGCCGCCGGCCTGTCTGTTCGGGACGTGTCTGGGCTCTGAGCCAGGACACGCCGCGAAAAGACAGTTCCGCGGTGGGCTAGAGGGTCAGGCTCTCGAGGTCGCGCGGATAGTCGGTGAGGAGCTCGATCCCGGCGTCGGTGACGAGCACCGTGTCCGAGTGGCGGAAGCCGCCGTGCTCGTCGTAGAGCCCCGGCTCGATCGTGAACACCATGCCGGGCTCGAGGGGCGTCGGGTCGCCGACATCGAGGAAGGGCGCCTCGTGATTCCGCAGGCCGATCGCATGGCCGGTGTGCTGGCGCCAGTACGGCAGCAGGTCGTGCTCCTCGAAGTAGCGCATCACCGCCGCGTCGATGTCGGCGCAGGTGGCGCCCGGACGGAACGCTGCGAACGCGGCGTCCTGCGAGCCGACGACGTGCTCGAACATGAAGCGCTGATGGTCGGTCGGCTTGCCGATCACCATCCCCCGCTCCAGCTCGGCGTTGTAGCCGAACACGGGTGCGCCCGTCTCGGTCACGAGCATGTCGCCGGGCTCGAAGCGGATGTTGTGCGCGATCGCGTGCGCGTAGGAGCTGCGGCGGCCGATCTGGCCCCGGTAGCCGGCCTTGGCGCCGTCATTCGAGCCGAGCTGGCCGAACTCGCCGAGCGCCTCGACCATGGCAAGCGTCGTCTCGGCGCCTGCGCGCACGCTTGCCTCGGCCTCGGTCGCGCCGGCGCGGGTGTATTCCTGCAGCAGCCGGTGTGCGTGGGCGCACCAGCGCCCGCTCTCGCGGATCAGCTCGACCTCGGCCGGGCTCTTGCGCGCGATCATCCGCTCGATCGTGTCGCCGAGCGCGACGAGACCCGCGCCGGTCACCTCGCTGAGCGCAGGCCCGCGATAGCCGAGGATCCCCGGGTAGCCGTCCTGGTCGACGCCGACCCGCCCGCCGATCCCGAGGTCGGCGAGCACACCGGCGAGGATCGTCATCGGATGCGTCGTCCCCGGGTACTCCGGATACGACTCGACGCGCTCGAACGACGCCTCCTCGCGGGTGCGCTCGACCTCGAAGTCGGGGACGAAGATGGCCGACTCGCCCGAGGCGCTCTCGGCGAACACGATCGGCCGCTCGTTCGAGAGGAAGAAGAAGCCCGTGAAGTAGCGGACGTAGTCCGGGCCGTAGAGCACGTAGCCGCTCGCACCCTCGCTCGCCGCATACTCGGCGAGGCGCGCGCGGCGGCCCGCGAGCTCCGCGGAGGAGATGCCGGTGAGGGCCACGCTAGACCGAGCCGACGTAGCCGTTCTCGACGATCCGGTGCGCGTTCATCGCGTACATCTCGGGGTCGGTCGGCGACCAGGTCGCGAGCCCGTCGACGTAGCGGTTGAACATGCAGAACGCCGCCGCGATCAGCACGGCGTCGTGAATCTCGACGTCGCTCGCGCCGGCGGCGCGCGCCGCCTCGACGTCTTCGGCCGTGACGCTGCGCCCGTCGTTCGTCACCTTCGCGGCGATGTGCAGCAGCGCCTTCAGCTTGTCGCTGATCGGTGCGCTGTCCGGGTCGCGCTTGACCTGCTCGACGACCTCCATGCCGCCGTCCACCTGCAGCGCCGCGAAGGCGCTGTGCGAGGCCTGGCAGAACTGGCATTCGTTCAGGTTCGAGACGTACGCGGCGATCAGCTCGCGCTCGCCGCGGGAGAGGGTGTTGTCGTCGCGGAGCAGCGTCTCCGCGAGGGCGTTCAGCGGGATGGCGGTCTCCGGGCGGAACTGCATGGCGCTGACGATGCCGGGGACGCCGTCGGGAAGGTCGATGTGTGGCATGGCGCCATTCTACGGTGCGAGATGCCATGGCATTGCCTATGCTTCCCCGCATGAACCGAGCCCAACTGCTGCGGCGCGGCGTCGCCGGCGGGGTGCTGGTCGCCGGCTCCGGCGCCCTCGCCGCCGTCGCGTCGGCCGCACCGCCCGACGCCGACCTCGCGAACCTGCGAATCGCGATCGCCACGGAACTCCTGAAGCTCGACTTCGCGACGCAGGCGCTCGCAGCCGGAACGGCCCAGCCGGCGACCGCGACGCTGCTCAGGCAGGCGAAGGCCGACGACACCGCCCACTACGAAGGGCTGGCGTCGCTGTTCAGCGGCGCCGGCC
>Ga0335071_10004290_pt1 | contig 14888 bp, 15 predicted proteins | sample Lox_Sample_15_FD_206724 | JGI IMG/M metagenome (GOLD analysis project Ga0335071, IMG submission 206724) | Soil microbial communities from Loxahatchee National Wildlife Refuge, Florida, United States - Lox_Sample_1.5 | ecosystem: Environmental > Terrestrial > Soil > Wetlands | place: USA... | reverse complement strand
GTAGACCCGTTCCCCCGTGAGAAAGGGTATCTTCTCCCTCGTCATGCCAGCTCCTTCCGGTGCCGGTGCACCTTTTCGACGGCCTCCATGAAGTCGTCGAGGTCCTTCTCCTTCACGTTCGCATGGCAGACATCGGTGTACATGAGCTCCCTCTCGAACATCCGCTCGGTCACGGGGCAGATGCCCTTCGAGTAGTCAACCCGGCCCCGGTAGCCCGGGTAGGTGAAGGGGAACCCCTTGTCCCCGATGGCAATCCTTTCCTGGTACATCGGGGCAAGGTAGATCGGCTCGGTGTATCCCGGCACGAGGGGGATCCCCTCGGCGTTCATCGCCTTCGTGAATATGTCCCGGCCGATCCCGTCCATCCCGGAAGGGTCGTATTTCATGGCATACACGTAGTAGGCATGCCTCACGTCCTTCCTGACGAGCGGCGGGGTGATGAAGGGGAACTCCGCGAGTCCCTTCGTGAGGTAATCGGCAGCCCGGATCCTCGGCAGGAGCAGCCCCTCGAGCTTCTTCAGCTGCTCGTTCGCGATCGCCGCCTCGATCTCGGTCATCCGGTAGTTGTACCCGACCATGTTCACCAGGTTTTTCACTCCCTTCGCCTTCACCGCCCCCTCGGCATGGTTCCTGATGAGCTGGAGCCGCTCGGCAAGCGAATCATCGTCGGTGACCACCATCCCGCCCTCGCCGCAGTGGATGGTCTTGTGGTAGTTGAGCGAGAAGACCCCCATGTGCGCGAGGGTCCCTGCGAACCTGCCCCTGTACGTTGCGCCTGGCGACTGGGCCGCATCCTCAATGACCACGAGGTCGTGCTCCCGGGCGATCTCCATGATCCCGTCCATCTCGGCAGGATGGCCGAAGAGGTCGACGACCACGATCGCCTTCGTGGAAGGGGTGATGCACTTCCGGATCGTCCCGGGGCTGATGCAGAAGGTGTCGGGATCGATATCGGCAAAGACCGGGACGGCGCCGTAGATGACCGCCGCCGTTGCCGAGGCGACCATCGTATAGGGGGAGACGATCACCTCGTCCCCGGGGCCCACCCCGGCGGCCCCGACCGCCGCGTAGAGCCCGCTTGTCGCCGAGTTCACCGATACCGCGTGCCGGGCGCCGAAGTACTGCCGCCAGTTCTTCTCGAGCTCCTGGACCTTCGGCCCGCCGAAGAAGAACGGAGACCACTTTGCAAGGAACTTCGAAAGAGCGGTGCTCTCCAGTACCTCGAGCACAGCCCTCTTCTCCTCCTCGCCGATGGTCGCGTATGCCGGGAAGGGCCGGTCCCGGACCGGTTTCCCGCCGTGGATGGCAAGGGACATCCGTTTCACCCTCGTTCCAGTACCCCGATCCCGAGCATCCGGTACACGAGGTCTGCCACCCGGCGGGTGGCGCCTGCGGGCGCTGCAGGGGCCGCGCGGCCTCGCAATCCTTCCCGGACGGCGGGATCCAGTAGTAGTTTCTGTATCGCCGGCTTAATATCTTCTGCCGCGTACACCCCGAGGCTGCACCCCAGGGCATCGGTCGGGAGGAGGTCGGGACCGGCGAGGCCCGGCTGGATGCTCCCGACGACGCCCCCGAGCCGGCAGGCCTCGACGAGGAGGGCCGAGGTCATCCCGAGGACGAGGTCGGCGGCAAGGACCAGCTCCCGGGGGTCCCCCCGGGCTGCCACGATAACCCGTGCCTTCTCCCCCGTGTACCCGGCGAACGACCCGGCATCTTCCTTCGGGTGCGGCCGGATGGCGAGCACTATCCTCTCCCCGGTCTCCGCCGAGATGCGGTCGAGCGCCCCGGCGACGAGCGGGATCACGGTTCGCTCGGTATATCCCCGGTCCTCTCCCCCGGGCGGAGCGAGGGAAAGGGGCTGCGAGGCAAAGACGACGAGTCGCTCCCGGTCGCCCACGCCGAGGGCATGCCTGACCCTCGTTCTTTTACCCGCCGTGAAGCTCTCACGCATGGCTGCGAGGGAGTCGTAAGCCGGCTGGCCCGTGACGACGAGACGGGAACGGTCAAACCCTTCGGCTGCCATGTCGGTTTGCGCCTGCACATCCATCACGGCGATGCGGTCCGGGAGGAAGGCAAGCTCGCCCGACGCATTACTCCACCTCTGCCGGTAATTCGACCAGAAGTCGAGGACCGAGAGTGAGGGGATCCCCTGTGACTTCGCCGCGGCGATGAGCAGCTTTTCTGCGACATGAGGTGGAGCCGATGTCCCGGAGAGGAGCGCCCCGGCCCCCTCACGACGCAGGATGTCTGCCGCCATCGCGGGCGACAGGGGGTCCGGAAGCGGGGTGAACGGGATCCCCTGTTCCTTCCAGGTATGGCATGCCTCGAGATATGCATAGGGGGCAACCCGGGCCTTCCCCTCGCGGAGGAGCATCGCAATCACAGGGGCGACCGCCCCGGCCCCCCCCGGGTCACCGGCGACCGCAACGAGGCACGGCCTCCCCTGCCGCGGCCCGGTCATGCCCCTCGCAGCCCGGTGGGGAGGGGCTTTCCCTGCCGGGCCGAACGGCGTATGGCATCGGCAACCGCGAGGGCCGCCACACCGTCGTTCCCCGTGCAGGCGGGCGTTCCCCCGTGCTCCAGGCAGTGCACCAGGTCCCCGACGGCATGGAGGAGGAGGTCGGAAAAGCCGGTGTCCCAGGTCTCCCGGATCGACAGGCTCCGGTACCCGGTGTAACGGGGGTTCTCCCCGGCCTCCCAGATCTCGACCAGGTGGCCGGAATCGAGGATCCGGACCCGGCCGGTGGTCCCGATGATGTCAGCCTCGAAGATACCGAACGCGCTCCCGTCGAGGCCGCCAAGGCTTCCGGTCGCCCCGCCTTCGAAGACGAGGCGGGCGTCATAGGTGGGGTCGTCCCCTGCGCCCGGCCGCGGGCCGAACCCCTGGACCGAGGTGATCTCCCCGACGAGGAACCGGGCGAGGTCGAGCCAGTGCGAGCCGGAATGGAGGAGGCCGCCGGAGTAACAGCCGTTCATGCACTGGACCCGGCCGATCGCACCCTCCCGGACCAGGTCCCGGACCTTCCGGTGGTTCGCGGCGTACCGGCGGGAGTAGTCCACGGCGAGGATTACCCCGCGATCCCCCGAGAGCTGCACGATCCTGCGGGCCTCCTTCACCTCCATCGCGAGCGGCTTCTCGGCAAGCACCGCCTTCACCGAAGGCGACCTGAGGACGACGTCAAGGATTTCCGCGTGGGTCTTGTCGGGGGTGCAGACGCTCACGATCTCCGGGCGGGCCTTCCCAAGCATCGCCCGGTAGTCCTCGAATGAGGACCTGACCCCCCATCGGTCGGCACAGCGTTTCGCCCTCGCCGGGTCGATGTCGCAGACCGCGACGAGCTCGGTGTCCGGGCAGGCGGTGTATGCTCCTGCGTGTGTGTAGATATCCCTGATACGGGGGTCGTCGGCGTATTCGCTCCCGATCTTCCCGCACCCGATGACGGCTGCACGGTAGGGCATCATCTCACCTTCTTCTGCCGGACGTGCCGGTTGATCCCCGCAAGCTCCGGCCTCCGGTCAAAGAGGTCGAGGATGTCCCGGAGGCCGAAATCCGGTTTCCGGGGATAGAGCTCCTCGAAGATGATCCGGATGAGCTCGAAGTCCTCCTTCGTATCCACCGTGAGCCGGAGGTCGTGGTACTCCGGGGGGAGGCCGCTTGCGACGTTTTTCAGGGCAAAGCGTTCGGGATGGTTGTAGATGTAGAGGGAGACATGTTCATGGTCGACGGGGTCGCTCGTGAGCCCGGCGACCTCGTCGAGGACCGCGGTCGGGAAGACCTGGGCGTCCATGCCGCGTGGGTAGGTCCTCTCAATCACGTTGCTCACGTAGTCCCAGCCGCCATCCCTGAAGGTCTTCACGAGGGTATCGACGATGGCGGGGTCCATGAGGGGGCAGTCACCGGTGACCTCGACGATGAGGCCGACCTCGTGGGCGTGTGCGGCCCGGAGCACCCGGTCGAGGACGTCCTCCTCGCTCCCCCGGAACCAGCCGCACCCGAGCTCACGGGCGAGGGCCTCGACGGGGTCATCCGTCGCGTTCGTGGTCGTCGCGATGATGACCTGGTCGAGGGTCCCCGCCCGCTGCAGCCTTTCGACGAGATGTCCGAGGAGCGGCCTCCCGAGGACCGGGAGGAGGACCTTCCCCGGGAGCCGGGTGGAGGTCATCCTCGCCTCGATGATCGCGGCGGTCTTCACCCTCTCAACCCCCTGCAGCGAAAGAGAGACGCCGGCAGGTGTCCCATCCCCGGGAAGAGGTTGGCATGCGTCCCTGAAGAGGTTGTCGCCCCGGCGTATCCCCGGGGAACGGAACCCCGGAGCCGGAAACAGGACCGGTCAGTACACGACATGGATCTCCCGGGGATGGATACCGGTACCTTTGAGCGTTTCCCGGATCTCTTCATGGAACGAGGAGCCTATGACGAGGAGGCCGACCTCGCGGCCCGCGAGGATGCCGTACGGGTGTATCACGAGGTCCACCCCGGGCACGAAGAGGCCGGCCTTTTTCGGGTCGCCGTCGACCACGACGAGATTCACCCGGGAGAGGACCGCGGGGCTGACCTGGTTTAAGACGACCGTCGAGGCGCTCCCCGCCCCCCACCAGTACACCGTCTCGCCTGCCCGGGCGGCGAGGACGCGTTCCACTCCCGCGATCTTCCGGCGAAGCTCCTCCCCGATCGCCGACGCACGTTCGAGGACGGGCGCGATGTCCCCGCTCAGGGAGACGCCCTTCCGGGGGTCGTCCTCCCTCGCGATGACGAACCGGATGGCATCCGATTCCCGGACCAGCTCGAGGATTTTCAGGTGAAAGTCGCGGGAGAGCCGGACAAAGAAGGGGACGCTGTAGTAGAAGAGGTGCTGGTGGTGGAACCCGCCGAGGTCGGGGACCTCGATGATGATCCTCCCCGAAGGCGCGAGCCGGGAGAGCATGTGGGCGAGGATCCCGAACGGGTCGGGAAAGTGTTCGAAGACGTGCATGAGGACAAACACGTCGGCCATCCCGGTCCCGAGTGTTTTTTCGTCGAAGTACGCCCTGATGATCCGGAGGCCGAGTTCCGCGGCACGGCCCGCCTGGGGTGCGGGGTCCACCCCGGTCAGGTTCCCGTACCCTGCCTTCCTGAGCTCGAGCAGGACGAACCCCTCCGAGCACCCGATCTCCACGATCCGTTCCTCCTTTCCGACGTGCGAGAGGATGGTGCGGATCATCCCGAGGTACGCGGTGTGGCCGATTCGGTCGAGGGGGGAGATGTAGGTGTAGTGGTCGTAGATCAGCCTGAGCTGGCTCTCGTCGAAGGGCGTGGTGTTGAACCCAAGGCCGCAGGAACGGCAGATGTCCACCCGGAACGGGAATATCCGGACGCTGGAAAGCATGTCCCGGGGGCAGGCCGAGGTGATGTTCGGGAGCCGGCTCTCGAGGAACGTGTGGGTATCCGTGCTCCTGCAGTACGGGCAAACCGCGCCCGTTTCCTCCTTCACCGGAATAGATACCAAGCCCCGCGCGTGCTGCACAGATATATCGGTTTTCGGGATATTAAATGACCATTCACAGCGGTATACCCGTCAGGGTCCCTTATTGGCGAGGTGCCGGAAGATCTCGGTGAGACCATCCTCCATCTTCACTTCCGGCACCCATCCCGTTGCAGCGTGGATCGAGCCGGTGTTCATTCGCGGGTAGTTCGTAACCGGTCCTTCGATGGGACGGTGGAGGATCCCGGGCGCCCGTCCCAGGCGCTCCCCGGCAATCCGGGCGAGGATCGCTGCAAGGTCGTTGATCGATCGCACCCCGCCGGAACCGAGGTTGAAGACCTCCCTTCGCTGCCCATGTCCCTGCTCCCGCCCCGGAAGGAGGAGCCGGAAGCACCGGCAGGCGTCCCGGACATGGACGTAATCGATGGTCTGGGTCCCGTCCCCGTCGACGGTCAGGGGTTCACCCCGCGATATCGCCCGAAACGCGTTCCCGAAAAGGCCGGCCGTGGGCACGGGGGAGAGCTCCGTCGACCCGTAGAGGTTCGAGATCCGGAAGATCGTGAAGCTTAGTTCCGACCCCGTGAGGATCCGCTCGGCGGCAAGTTTCAGGACCCCGTAGGGGGTGGACGGTGCCGGGGGGGTCGCCTCGGTGACCTCCCCTACCTCGCCCGGCGGGGGAGAGGGATAGACCGAGATGCTCGAGGAGAGGAACAAGTGCCCGGCGCCAGCCCGCTCCGCCGACCTGACGAGGTTCTCCATGCCCGTTACATAGGTACCGGCATACTTCGCGAGGTCGCGCACGACCGCGGCATTTCCGCCCCCGCCCGTGAGGTTGATGACGATGTCTGCCCCCCCAACCATGCTCCTCACGAGGTCCCGGTCCATGAGATCGCCCGCGACAAGCCGCATCCGCCCGGGATCGAAGGACCGGGAGGCCGCGATCCTTTCGAAGTTCCGGCCATGGTCAAAGATGGTGATGCGATCCGCCGGGGGGAGGAATCCCAGGAGCTCGCTCCCGAGGTAGCCTGCGCCGAGGAGCAGGATGTCGCACCCTGCCTGGGGGCGGGTCGCTCGAGGTCGGTCCCTCACGCGCCGGCTCACTCCCCGCCGATCATGTCCCGGGAGAGGGGTTCTCCCCGTTTCACGGCCCGCTTCACCCTTTTCCCGAGTACCCCGGGTAGGAACTTCGGTGCGAGACCGTCGCCGGGCCTGATGGAACGGACGTTCTCCGTCGTGATCTTCTCCCCCTTCCGCATGTCCCGGACCACGAAGAGCGAGCGCCGGAACCTCCGGCTCGCCTCCTCGTGGCCCGTGAGGTCATAGCTTACCCTGCCGAGGGCCGCCTCGGTCTCCCGGATCGCGTCCACCATCGCCTGGAACTCCTGCGGCTCGGTGGAGAACCCGCTGTCCGGCCCCTTCCTCGCCCTGGAGAGGGTGAAGTGCTTCTCGACGATGCATGCCCCGAGCGCGACCGCGGCAACGGGGATGGTGGTCCCGAGGGTATGGTCCGAGATTCCGACGGGCAACCCGAAGGTTTCCGCGAGGTGGGGGATGGTGCGGAGGTTCATCTCCGAGGCAGGAGCAGGGTACGCGCTCGTGCACTTGAGGAGCGCGATCTCCTTCCCGCCGGCATCCCTCGCGGCCCCGACCGCCTCCCCGATCTCCCCGAGGGTCGCCATCCCGGTGGAGATGATCAGGGGCTTTCCCGTCCGGGCCGCCGTCCCGATGAGGGGGAGGTCAACCATCTCGAAGGAGGGGATCTTGTAGGCAGGGACCCCCATCCTCTCGAGAAACGCGACCCCCGTCGGGTCAACGACGGCCGAGAAGAGGTCGATCCCTGCATCGTCGGCAACCTCCTTCAGCTTCGGCTGCCACTCCCAGGGCATGTACGTCTCTTTGTAGAGGGCGTAGAGAGTTTTACCGTCCCACGGGGTCCCGCCCTTCACGCAGAAGCATTCGTCCTGCAGGTCGAGGGTGTGGACGTCGGGGGTGAAGGTCTGGAGCTTGACCGCATCCGCCCCTGCCTCCTTTGCCGCGTGGACGATCTCCACCGCCTGGTCGTAGTCATGGTGGTGGTTCGCCGACATCTCGGCGATGATGTAGGCCGGTTCCCCGGGCCCCACCATCCGGCCCCCGATGGAGATGGGCGCGATCATCCTCTCTTTCTCACCTGACCGCCCGGATCAACTCGAAGGCCTCGGCCGCCTCGCAGCCGGCCACGCTCCCCCACCGCCGGGCAATGCTCCGGACCGATTCCGGTGACCGGGGATGGGGGAAGGGTCGCATCTCCTGCGGGTACTCCCCCAGCGCCTCGATCTTCCGGTCGAGGGTCGCGGTAATGTCGAAAAAAACGTTCGGCCGGAACACGGGCTCCACCTGCTGGAAGGACCACTCCGTCGAGGACGGGATCTCCATGGCATAGATCTCGGGAACGACCGCGCCCGGCTGGGGGCGCGTGGCGACGAGGACCGCCCGGTTCACGCAGACATGGTCCACGTTCAGGTCCCCGCCGTGGTGGGTGAAGACCCGCTCGGGCCCGACGTCGGCGAGGAGCTCCTCGACCTTTTTTGCGACCATGATCTGCGGCACCGTGTCGAACCGGTTGTCCGGGAGATCCCCCGTTGAGACCTTTCGGGCGCCGAGGATCCGTCCCGCCCTGTCGGCGGACTCCCGGAGGGCTGCCACCTCGACGGGGTCCGCCTCCCCCCGGTCCCGGTACCGCGAGGTCGCCCCCTCGCCGAGGATTGCCACCGAGACCTCGTGCCCCTCGAGGGAGAGCCGGGATATCGTTCCCCCGCAGCCGAGGACCTCGTCATCGGGATGCGCGACGACCACGAGAACCTTCATCGTTTGCCCCCTCCCCGTTCCTTCTCCGTGTACCAGGAGATGATACGCTCTGCATGGGCAATACTCTTTGCCGCGACAATGCCCGGGTGGCCGGCTCCCTTCCCGTATTCCACCTCGTTCCCTGCAACGTCGCGGAGGACCCCTCCGGCCTCCCCGAGGACCAGGTGGGCGGGTGCAAGGTCCCAGTCCTTCACGGGGACCGGCTTGAAGAATACATCGGCCGTCCCGTCCGCCACCCGGCAGATCTTGAGCGAGATGCTCCCGCTCTCGACATACCGGGCGAACCCGAGTTCGGCGAAGGCGTCACGGGCAGGCCCCCGTGGTTCCGGGTAATTGTCGATGAGGATTTCCCACCGTTCGGGATATTCGATCCTCAGCCTGTGGGAGTTGAGGTACGCCCCCTCGAGAACGCCGGCCGTGTACAGCAGGTCGAGGGCGGGTGCGCAGATGGCGGCAGAGACCGGCCGGAACCCTTCCATGAGCGCGACCTGGGTGACGAACCCCGGGAAACCCCCGGCGAACGAGGCCGTGCCGTCGATGGGATCCACGAGGAAGTACCGGCGGGGGTTCGCAAGCTTCCAGGATCCCTCCTCCTCCTCGCTCACGACGGGTGTTCGCGGGTCGAGGGCGGCGAGCCCTTCACGGATGAGGGAGTCGGCGATACGGTCTGCCGGGCTCTTGTACTGGGTCCCTTCCCAGGCCCCCCCGGTGCCCCCCTTCTTACGGAGTGAAAGGAGCTCCTTCCCGGCTGTCCGGACAATCCGGGCCAGCTCCTCCTGCACCCCCTCGCCCCCGACGGGTCCTGTTTCACCCTTCCTGCGAACCATGTCCTCTGCACCAGGTCCGGCCATCAGGCCCCCGGGAGGTCGGAGGCATCGATAACCGGGTGACGGAGAAATTCCTCCTCGTCCATGAACCGGTCGATGGCCTCCCGGACGAGGACGAGTCCCTCCTTCCAGCTGCCGAAGGCGTGCGGGTCCCCCCTTCCCGTCGCAAGCGCGATCAGCCCGTGCACCTCGTCGATCCCTGCGGCGATCGTCAGGGAAACCGTGGTCGAGAACCGGGGGTTGATCTCGAAGGGGACCGGGTCGCCCGACTCCGGGTCGAGCCTGAGCTGGACATTGAACGGTCCGTCGGCATGCAGGTTCTCCTGGATACCGGTGCAGAGAACTTCGATCTTCCGGTTCCTCCTCGTGACCGCTGACCGGGTCACGCCCTTCTTCGAGATGATCTCCTTCGGGACAACTGCGCGTACCTCACCATCCCGCCATGCCACCACCGAGACGGTGAACTCCGTTCCGCCGATGTATTCCTGGGCGATGAACCGGTCGAGGAGGTCACGGCGGGCATCCACGAAGGCCGAGAACTCCTCGTTCGACCGGACCAGGTGGACGTCCCTGCTCCCCCTCCCTGTCCTCGGTTTCACGATGAACGGCGGGGCCAGGTCGACCGGGGGACTGCACAGCCGGGTGAGAGGAGCACGGAGGCCGGCCTTGCCGAGCTCCAGCGCGAGCCGGTATTTATCAAGGCAGAGGTCCACGAACTCTCTCTTCGGCGTGAGGACGACAACCCCGTCCCGTTCCAGCCCGAGGGCCGCGGACAGCTCCTCGTCCACGAGCGGCACAATGACATCGATTCGCTCCTCTTTGCAGAGGGCGCGGAGGACGGGCAGGAACCGGGGGTCTTTCCCGGGAGGGATGGTAAAGCCCTTCTCCGCGAGCCTGAGGCCGGGCGCGAGGGGGTCCATGTCGGCGGCGAGGACCCGGTAGCCCTTCTCACCGAGCGACCGGATGAGGAACGGGATCACCACCCCGCCGGCGCCCGTCAGGAGGACCGTGACGGGTTTCACCGGTTTACCCTCCGGTGCATCCCTGCCCGGGCCAGGCGGCGGGGATATTTCTCCATGGAGATGTGTTGCCGTCGCGGGTTCATGTACGTTCCGGAAGGGATTCCCGGGCTCATCCCTGCCCTCCGCCCCCCGTTTTTCCCTTCCATTTCAGCCTGACCGCTCTCGATCCACGGACCTCCTCCCCGCCATCGACCGCGAACCCCGCCTTCGTGAACGAGCGGATGGACGAGGCGTTCCCGGCCTTCACCCGTGCAAAGATACGGTCCGGCCTGAGATCCATCACGGCCCGCCGGACCCCCGCCCTGATAAGCGCCGTCCCGAGGCCCCGGTTCCTCGCGGCCCTGTCGATGCTCACGTCCACCTCCGCGGAACCGCCCGTAACATCGAACCGGATCTGGCCGACGGGGTGGTCCTTAACATCGAGCGCGATGTACTGGGCGCACCCGGGATCTGCATGCTTCTTCCGGAACCAGGCGACGTGCTCCTCCCAGGGGATTTGTTCCCGGCTGAACGCCTGGCTCCTGACCCCGGGGTCGTTCGCCCATTCCCAGAGCATCTTCATGTCGCCCTCCCGCGCCCGCCGCAGCCGGAGCGGCTCGCCCCTCAGGACCATGACGAGCCGGCCCGCGCCCTCGCCGTCAACGAGGGCCTGTCCCCGCTCCGAGAGGCGTCTCCTGAGGCCGGCCGAGGACAGGAGCTCCCGGATCCGGGCCCTGCCCTCCGCCGACGACGCCTCTTCCCTGCCCCCGAGGTTCACCGCCGCTCCCCCAGAGGCGAAACTTTCGGCCACCGGCCCCTGGTTCTCCGAGAGGACGACGACCGCGAACGGGACCCCCATGAGGGAGAGCTCGAAGCAGGTCACCCCGCCCCCGGTTATCGCCGCATCCGCCGAGGCCATGAGCTCTGCCATGCGCCGGGTATCCCGCACGAGTCGGATCCGCCGGTCAGAGGCGGCCGTGGCCTCGAGGGCAGGATAATGGGGGTTGTTCGCCCCCGCGACCACGACGAGTTCCGTCCCTTCGGCTCCCGACTTGCTCGCGGCGGCGATCAGTTCACTGGTGAGGTTGCCCGGGTCCGCTCCACCGAGGGTAATGAGAACCCTCCCTGCCGTTGCCGGAAACGCCGGCTGACGACCCCTGAAGGGCAGGAACTCCCTCCTGAGCGGGATGTAGTCCGGCCCGGCGAGCAGCCTGGCCGGGGGCTTCATTCCCGGGTAAAGGGAGGGACCGGCGTACAGGTTGGGATTCAGGACGATGTCGGCATGGAATGGCCCTTCCCCCCCGAGATCGTCGAAGAGGAGGAGGGAGAGGCCGGCCTCCTTTACGAGGTGCTGGTATTCCCCGTCGAAATGATAGCCGTCGAGGACCAGCCACTCCGCCCCCATGCCCCGCGCAATACGGGCGGTTTCCCCGGCGTCATCGGGGCTCCCGGGATCGGCTTCGAGGTGCCTGATCCCGAGATTCTCCTCGGAGAGGGTGTCTTCCGCCGGGGACCGGCCCGGCCCCAGGATGACCTGTGCCCGGCCGCCGTCGTCCACCCATGCCTGGGCAAGAGCGACGCATCTCATGAGGTGCCCGGAGCCGATCTGCGGGCCTGCGTCGGTCCGGATGGCAAGCGCAGGCTGGTTTTCGGTTATTCAGACCACCTTCTGCTCTATGTGCCGGTTGATCGCCACGAGGTCCGGCCGCCCGTCGAGGAACCCTGCGACCGCCTCCCAGGAAAAGGAGTCGTTGCCGAAGTGCTCATAGATTTGGCGGACCAGGGTCAGGTCCTCGATGGTATCGACAGTCCACCGGTGGCGGGAAAGGTCGGCCGGGTTGACCACGCCGTGAACCCGGAACCGATCCGGGTGACGGAGGATGTACTGGGTCACGTGCTCGCGGTGCGCGGGGTTGTCGTCCTCCCGCCAGGCTTTTTCGAGGGCCCGGAAGTTCATCACCTCGGTGTCGAGACCCCGCGGGAACGTCCTTTGCGGGAGGAAGTTGCAGGCATAGTCAACCCCGGGCTGCCTGTCGAGGAACTCCCCCACCACGCGGTCGACCACCCCGGGGTCGATGAGCGGGCAGTCGGAGGTGATCCTCACGACGTGCCGGGCATGGTGCAGCCGGGCCGCCTGGTAGTACCGGTCGAGGACATCGTCCTCGCTGCCGCGGAAGCAGGGCCATCCCCGCTCGGCGCACAGGGTGGCAACCCGGTCGTCACTCCCGAGGGTGGTCGTTGCGATCACCACCTCGTCCAGGGTCTCGGCCCGTGCGGCCCTCGTGACCACCCGGGCCAGCATGGGCTCGCCCGCGATGTCCATGAGGACCTTGCCCGGCAGCCGGGTGCTCCCCATCCGGGCCTGGATGATGGCGACGACTCCCGTCATGCGAATGCCCGGGCGACCTTCCCGACCGCGGCGATCACGTCCATGGCGTCCCGGTCGGTCATCCTCGGGAACACGGGGAGGGAGAGGATCTGCCCGTAGGCCCTTTCCGCGACGGGGCAGAGGCCCGGCTTCGTCCCGAACCGGGTCCGGTAGAACGGGTGGAGGTGGACGGGTATGTAGTGGACGTTCACCCCGATTCCTTCCGCCCTGAGCGCCCGGAACATGGTGCCCCGGTCAGCCCCGATGAGGCCCGGGTCCACCCGGACCACGTAGAGGTGGTAGGCATGCGACACCCCCGCCTTCACCCCGAGGGGGCGGATCCCCGGGAGACCCTCGAAGGCTTCGTCATACCTGCGGGCGATCTCCCGCCGCCGGGCCACGAAAGCCCCGAGTTTCGCGAGCTGGCTCATCGCGAGGGCACACTGGAAGTCCGTCAGCCGGTAGTTGTACCCCAGGTCCCGCATCTCGTAGAACCAGGAGCCCTCCGACTCCCGCTGCCGGCTGTCGGAGGAGAGGCCGTGGTTCCGGAAGGACCGCATCCGGGCCGCGAGCTCCGGGTCGTCGGTGGTAACCACCCCTCCCTCCCCGGAGGTGATATGCTTCACGGGATGCAGGCTGAAGGTGGAGAGGTCGGCGAGGGACCCGACGGGCCTCCCCTGGTACTCCCCGCCGAGGGCATGGCAGGCATCGCCAACGAGCCAGAGGTCGTGCCGGTCGGTAATCTCCCTGAGCTCGTCGTAGGGGCAGGGCTGGCCGGCATAGTCCACGGCGATCACGGCCCTCGTCCGGCCGGTGACCTTACGCCGGACCGAGTCCGGGTCGATCAGGAGCGTTTCAGGGTCCACGTCGGCAAACACCGGGGTCCCGCCCTGGTAGACCACGCAGTTCGCCGTCGCCGCAAAGGTCATGGCGGGGACGATCACCTCGACCCCGGGCCCGATACCAATCGCATGCATCGCGGCGTGGAGCGCGGCGGTCCCGCTGCTCACCGCCACCGCCTCCCGGGAACCCGTGGCCCGGGCAAAGGCCCCCTCGAACTCCCCGACCGCCGGGCCTGTCGTGAGCCAGTCGGACCGGAGGACATCCGCTACTGCATGCAGGTCCTCCTCCCCGATCCACTGCCTGCCGTACGGGAGGAGGGTGTCGCGCACGGGCTTCCCCCCGTTCATCGCGAGATCGGATCGCCTGCCGGTCATTCGAATTCCGCGGCCAGCTTCCGGATCTGCCCGAGGGAGAGCCACCGGGGGTTCGTGTCGCTCGTGTACCTGAACCCCTCGGGAACCCGCTTCCCCTTTGCCCAGCGATCGTTCCTGAACCACGGGCTCGACGCGAGGATGACGTACTTGTCCCTGAACTCGACGGTCTGGGGGGCCTCGTCGCCGGAAATGAGCGCCTCGTGGATCTTCTCCCCCGGCCTCACGCCGATGTACTCGACGTCGCTCTCCGGGGCGACCGCCTTTGCGAGGTCCATGATGTTCATGGAGGGGATCTTCGGGACAAAGACCTCGCCGCCGGACATCTCCTCCACGGACCGGATCACGAAGTTCACCCCTTGCCCGAGGGTGATCCAGAACCGGGTCATGCGGGGATCGGTGATGGTGATGCTCCCGTTTTTCCGCTGCTCGAGAAAGACCGGGATCACGCTCCCCCGGCTGCCGACGACGTTCCCGTACCGGGTGCAGGAGAAGATGGTCCCCCCGCCGCCCGAGTAGGTGTTCCCGTTCACGAAGAGCTTCTCGGCGCAGAGCTTCGTCGCCCCGTAGAGGTTCACCGGGTTCACCGCCTTGTCCGTCGAGAGGGCCATCACCTTCTCCACGCCCTGGTCGATGGCGGCGTCGATGATGTTCTTCGCCCCGATGACGTTCGTCTGGATGGCCTCGAAGGGGTTGTACTCGCAGGCGGGGACCTGCTTTAAGGCAGCGGCATGGACCACGATGTCCACGCCATGCATGGCCCGGTAGAGCCGATCCCGGTCCCGGACGTCGCCGATGAAGTAGCGGATGGATGCACCCGGCGTATCGGGCCAGAGGCTGCGCATCTCGTGCTGCTTCAGCTCGTCCCGGCTGAAGATGATGAGCTTCTTCGGCCGGTACTTCGCGAGCATGACCTCGGTGAACTTCTTCCCGAAGGAGCCCGTCCCGCCGGTGATGAGCACGGTCTTTTTCTTCCAGTCCATGTCGGTGCCCCGCGCCGTTGTCTTTATAAAAGCTCTTCGCACGCTTTGCATTTAACCTATTGCTCACGGGGGAACGGGCGAACAGAACCGGCAGGGCCTCAGGGGGCTTTCCCCTGCTGGAGGCCATGGTACTTCGCGTACGGCCCGGTACCGCCGAGGAGCCCGTCATGGGTCCCCTCCTCGGCT
>Ga0335071_10004289_pt1 | contig 14890 bp, 11 predicted proteins | sample Lox_Sample_15_FD_206724 | JGI IMG/M metagenome (GOLD analysis project Ga0335071, IMG submission 206724) | Soil microbial communities from Loxahatchee National Wildlife Refuge, Florida, United States - Lox_Sample_1.5 | ecosystem: Environmental > Terrestrial > Soil > Wetlands | place: USA... | reverse complement strand
CATAATGTATTCGAAGTCTGACGAAGTTGGCGGTTGTCCTATGGAGTCCTCTTCCAACGAATTGCCTGTTCCTTCTGTGCCTCCGCCGCAAGCGGCGGAAGGGATATCCCGACAATCGTCCGATTCGGGCAACCTGGGTAGTGACAACGATGCAACGTGGAGAAATGAAGTCGCTGCGCGCCTGAGTCGCTATCGCACCCGGCGCAAGGCTCCTCCTCCAAGATACCCATCGCTGAAGTTGCCTTTTTCCGCTGTCGAGGGTTCAACGCGCACCCCAATCTCTGACGCCTTTCATGCGGCTTGCAACAAAGCTTTGGCTCTGCAGCCAGAATCGGTCGAGCCATTGACCTTGCCAGAACCGGAGCGTCAGGTCGCAGTAACTGCGCCACAGCCAGTTTCACCGGCGCCGCACGTTAGCGCAAAGATCATCGAATTCCCGCGATTTGCATGGGCTCCTCCGGCACCTCCGCCGGATCAGCTCGCCGAGCCGGTTCTTGATTTGCCGCGCATCCTGGAGGTACCCGAGAGTCCTCTTCCTGCGCCTGCCTTGGGTGGCATCACGATCGAACCGTTAAAGAAGGAAGAAACACTCAGGCGGCCGGGTATCGACACGCCGCTTGAAGCGGCTCCTCTGGGCTTGCGAATTTTCGCGTTCCTCATTGATGGAACCATCGTTGGCTTCGCCTCGGCAATTTTCAGCTTGGTCTTTTGGAAAGTCACAGCCATTGAACCTCCCCGGCTGCAATTGATTGGCTTAGTGGCAGGAATTCCGTGTCTATTCTGGGCTGTTTATGAGTATCTGCTGATCGTGTACTCGGGCACTACACCCGGTTTGCGCTCCGCTCATCTCGAATTGACTCGCTTCGACGGCAGCCCAACCAAGCGATCTTTGCGGCGCTGGCGCGTTCTCGCCTCCTATCTCTCGGCTGCTTCGTTAGGGATGGGCTATGCGTGGCTCTTCCTTGATGAAGATTCGCTGTGCTGGCATGACCGCATCACGCGCACGTATCTGGGTCCGAAAAGGCCTACGCCTCGGAACTGACACTATTCGGGTCCCGATTTTCCCCGCCCTTCCAGCTCTGGTACTCTTACGTACGCCATGCGGCTTTTCACAGTTTTCTCGCTTCTGATTGTTAGCGCTTTTGCCCAGGACAACAGATCAGTTGCCGAACGTCTCTCCACCCAGAATGCTTTATTTGATGACTACTACGAGACTGAGCTTCGCAATCGGCCCGAAATGGCCACGGCTTTCGGCGATTATCGATATAACGACAAACTAAATGACTATTCGATGGAAGGCATTGCAAAGCGTCACGAGAATGACGAGCACTTCCTGGCGCGCATTCAGGCAATATCGACCGCCGGTTTTTCGGATCAGGACCAGCTTTCACACGATCTGCTGATCCGTGTCCTCCAGCAGCGCAATGCGGATTACAATCTGAAGGAGTACGAGATGCCGATCACCCAGCAGTTCGGCATCCATACGAGCTTGGCGGACCTGCCTCTGGCTGTTCCATTCGATTCCGTCAAACACTACGAAGATTACATCGCACGGCTGCATCAGGTGCCTCGTGCCTTGAGCCAGGTCACAGATGTCCTGCACACAGGTATGAAGGACAAACTGATGCCGGTTCGCTTTCTCGCCGAGAAAATTCCCGGCCAATGCGAAGGCATCATTAAAGCGAATCCGTTTCTACGCCCGACCAAGAAATACCCAGAGAGCATCTCAGCTGACGATCAGGCTCGTCTGACACGCGAGATCACAGACGCCATCAATACTGATGTGATCCCGGCTTACAAGAAATTTGCGGAGTTCATTCGGACAGAATATGCACCGCAAGGCCGGACTACTCTTTCAATTACCTCCCTGTCAGATGGCCAAAAACGGTATGAGAATGATATCTACGGGCGGACCACAACTCATATGCCCGCCGAGGAAATCCACCAGCTCGGCCTGAAGGAAATTGATCGCATCGAAGCCCAGATGACAACGATTGCGAAAAAGGAAGGTTTTGTCGACCTCGCTGCATTCCGGGAGTCCTTGAAAAACAACCCGAAATACATTCCCACATCCGAGGAGCAGATCCTCGACGACTACCGCCACTACATCTCCCAGATGCAGGCGAAGCTGGCAGATTTGTTTACGCTGCTTCCGAAATCGCCAGTTACAGTGGAGCCGATACCAGATTTCAATAAAGGTGCCGCGACACACTACATGACCGGAACTCCTGACGGCAAGCGGCCCGGCCGAGTCGTAGTTGCAGTTTCTGATTTTGCGAAGCGCTCGCTTGTGGACGACGAGGCGATTGCTTACCACGAAGGTGTGCCGGGCCATCACATGCAGCTATCCGTACAGCAACAATTGGAAGGTTTGCCGAAGTTCCGACTTCATGGTCTCGGATTCAATGCTTACAGCGAAGGCTGGGCCCTTTATGCCGAACAGCTTGGGAAAGAAGTCGGTTTCTATCAGGATCCTGTTTCTGACTACGGACGGCTGTCATCCGAATTGTTCCGAGCAGTGCGTTTGGTTGTCGACACCGGAATTCATGCCAAAGGTTGGAGCCGCGATCAAGTTGTGGACTTCTTCAGAAAATCCGGCGCAGTGGATGAACCGACAATCCAGAGTGAGACCGATCGTTATATCTCATGGCCGGCGCAGGCACTCAGCTACAAACTGGGGCAACTGAAATTCCGCGAACTTCGCGACCGGGCGCAGAAAGAACTCGGACCAAAATTCGACCTTCGCAAATTTCACGACGAGATGCTCGATGGCGGCACTCTGCCCCTGGACCTGCTTGATGCACGCACCAACAAGTGGATTGCCGAACAGAAGTCAAAATGACTTATGCTTCTCTGCTGAGATATCGTGCCAAATGTGTCGCAACTATGTGGAGCGCTCCTTATACCATGAAACGCCGTAGCCAAGCTGCCGCGCGCCTGTGCTATCTTCTAGCTTCGCCCAATAACGATTTGGCGCAAGATTTAAGCAATGGCAACTTCAGCTGAGGGATCCAGACCAGCAGTAAAGGTCTTCGTCGCCACAACGGTGATGTTGACCTTTATCTCTTTCTGGCGTGCTGCTGCCATAGTTCTCTCCGACCTTGCCTCCTCTGCCTATTACGCCGGCGGAGATGCTGAAAAAGTCATCGGCAAGAGCGCTCCCTGGTTCATTCTCGCCGTCATGCTGTTCAGTTACGCGGTGCGGGCTTTGTATATCGAGTCCAGCAGCATGTTCACCCGCGGCGGAGTGTACAAAGTAGTCAAAGAGGCGATGGGAGGTACTCTCGCCAAGTTCTCTGTTTCAGCTCTTTTGTTCGATTACGTTCTGACTGGTCCCATCAGCGCCGTCGTCGCAGGTCAATATCTGGCAGGCTTTATTGAAGATCTAGCCCGCTACATGGGCCATCCCTTTGCTCGATTCCCCGAGAATACATTCGCCGCTGCCTTCGGCGCTCTCGTTGCAATCTACTTCTGGTGGAAGAACACGCAGGGAATTCACGAGTCGAGCCAGAAGGCTGTACAGATCATGATCGTGACCACGGTGATGGTTGTGATCCTGATTATCTGGTGCAGCATCACGGTGCTGCGTGTACCGATTCAGATGCCGCCCAGTCCCTTTCGGCCCGGGATCGTTCCGCTAAACAGCGAGTCTCTCGGGTGGCTCGCGAATACTTCACTTCCGACCTTGAAACAAGGCTCGGCGCTGCTGACCTTCATCATCATCTTCGTGGGCTTCGGCCATTCCGTTCTCGCTATGAGCGGCGAGGAAACACTCGCGCAGGTGAATCGCGAGATTGCCCACCCGAAGCTGAAGAATCTGGAAAAGACTGGGCTGGTGATTTTTGTCTACAGCCTGCTCTTCACATCTCTGGTCTCGTTCTTTGCGGTGATGATCATCCCTGACGGCATCAGGCCCACCTACTTCGGAAACCTCATTGGTGGCATCGCCATATATCTGGTTGGTCCCGAATGGGCCAAACTGATTTTTCACGGATTCGTGGTTCTGGTCGGAGTGCTGATTCTTTCGGGAGCCCAGAATACATCGATCGTCGGAGCAAACGGAGTCTTAAACCGTGTTGCCGAAGATGGGGTCTTGACCGCTGCTTTTCAAAAGCCACATCCACGATTTGGGACCAGCTACCGCATCATCAACTTGATTGTCGGCCTACAGCTACTCACTATCATCCTGACGAAGGGCAATGTTTTCACTCTGGCGGGCCTCTACGCGTTTGGTGTGATCTGGAGTTTTGCCATGATGTCGCTGGCGGTCCTGGTCCTGCGCCGCAAGGAGCCAGGCGGGCGGTTGTGGAAAGTCCCCGGCAACATCAACTTCGGCAAGCGGGAAGTTCCGGTTGGCATCATCATTGTCTCTGCAATCCTCTTTACCACGGCGATTGTTAATCTTCTGACCAAGAAACAGGCCACAATCGGCGGCGTAGCCTTCAGCGCCCTATTTTTTGCAATCTTCACCTACTCGGAGCGCCGGGTTGCCCACGAGCGACAAGGGCGTCCCGAAAACCTGGATCAATTCCGCGTTTACGGGAACCAGGAGCTTGGTAGTGGAGCGATGGGCGTGCGTGCCGGGAATGTCCTGGTTGCCGTCCGAGATCCGCGGAACCTGTATTACCTGCGACACATCCTGAGCCACACCAATACCAACAAGCAGGATGTTGTCGTAATGAGCGCCCGCTTGTATCACCGGGAACACAGTTTCAGCGGCAGCACTGTCTTCGAAGCGAGCCAGGTTTTCGATCACTATGAGCAGGAGCTCTTTACGGCGGCCGTCGCCGTGGCAGAAAAGGAAGGCAAGCCTATCTCGCTGCTGGTTGTTCCTGCGACCGATGTTTTCGAATCCATCATGGTGACGGCGCAACGTCTGGATTCAAGCCGCGTGATCTGTGGACTGTCAAACAAATTGACAGCTGACGAGCAGGCAAAGCTGACCGGTGATGCCTGGGAGCGCCTGCAGGAGCCGCGCCCTCGTCTGACTCTCGAGGTATGCGCGCCTGACGGAACTGTCCGCGAGTATTCGCTGGGACCGCACACTCCCCGAATGCGCGCGCAGGATGTCGAACTCATGCACAAGCTATGGCTCGACATCACGAAGGACCCCAAGTTTGCCGGAGCTCATCACTACCATATCGTGGCGCTGGCGCTCGACGAATTGCAGCGCGAACTTACGACCGAACAGCGCGCGCAACTCCTCCAAAAGCTTCAGGACGAGATGAACCGTCCGAACCAGCAATAAGCCGCCAGGTGACGCGGGCATCGCGCCCAACTCGTATCTGGAGTCCTGTCCGCGATCTCGGTTAAAAGAAAAAGCCCCAGCAGCGCACTGGGGCTTCTCTTTACTCTTCGATGTGCTATGCCGCCTTGTCGTCCTTCGATCCGCAGCAGTTTTTCCCGCATCCCTTGCCGGACTTCCGGTCGCAGCATGAGGCCTTCTTGTCCTTGCAGCAGTCATCCTTGCAGCACGAGGCAGCAGTCTTGTCTTTCATGCAAGACTTCGCATCCTTACCTCCGCAGCAGGATGAGCCTTCTTTACCCGCACAGCAGGAGGCCATGTCTTTCGCGTCTCCTTTGCCATGGCGCATGCATGCGGCATGCCCATCTTTTGCGCCTGCCGCCATCATCCCGCAACAGGCACATGTCGCCTTTTCCGTTGAAGTGTTGTCGGTCGGCGCCGAGGGAGTGGCTTGAGTGGAGGCTTGTGCCCACGACATAACGGTAAGAGCAAGAATAAGTGCAAATACTTTGTGCTTCATAAATCCCATCTCCTATGAATGAATTGATTTGAGCGTTTTCGCTCGTGTAATGAATCTGGATCTTCTTAGGGGTGTGCCCGCTCGGGAGCAGGCGGGAACTCAGATTCGTAGAACGTTACTTCGCACGAGAGCAGACTCAGCAGTCGTTTCGCACCGAGTCTGCGTCGAGGACACAAATGAGCTTCTGTAGGCCACATCTGTAGGGATTGCCGAAAGGTTTGTCAGGTGTTGCCGCGAGTCTGCCTTCGCCACCGGCAGCGCCGGAGAGCGGTCGGGCGCCTGCTGCATACAGCAAGGATGCTGGCCGCCGCAAGGTACTTTCGCTGGCGCAGGTGCAGCCATCATTACCGGAACTACGGAGCGACGAGCCTGTGGACAGCAATTGTGCTGATGGGCTGACGCAGACTGTTCATGAGCTGAGCGGAAAGATCGCAATGCAAAAGACGCGGCAGCCGGCGTCACACTCCAGCAGATTGTGGAGCCAAGGGTCAGCGCAGCTATGATTTTCTTCCGCATGAACTCTGCGACTCTGGGCTGAGTCTGTCAAAGAGGTCGATGCGAGGCTGTGATTCAAATCACATGGAAAAGTGCGCGAACGCAGAGCTAATGCCCCAAAAGGTGTTCGAGTGACGCTTGCAGCTCGCTGAATTGGAAGGAATAGCCGCACGTCATCAGAGCGCGAGGCTCGACTCTCTGGCTTCCGAGCAATGCGCTTTCTCCCATCTCTCCAAAAGCCGCCTTTACGGCGAATGCGGGTACAGGAAATATCGCTGGTCGCGACAGAACCGCCGCAAGGGTCTTGGTAAACTCTGCATTTGTGACGGGATTCGGAGCGACCATGTTGACCGGACCCATTGAGTTGACGTTCTGCAGCATGAAATGGATCGCGCCGACCATGTCGTGGATATCAATCCAGCTCATCCATTGACGCCCGCTGCCGATGCGGCCGCCGGCGCCGAGCTTGAACGGCGTCAGCATCTTTCCCAAAGCTCCACCCTTTGCGCTAAGCACAATGCCTGTTCGCATCAGCACCGTTCTGATCCCGGCATCAATGGCAGGCTTTGCAGATGCTTCCCATTCCAGACAGACTTCCGAAAGGAATCCGCTTCCTGCCGCGCTCTGCTCGCTCAGCAATTCATCTCCGCGATCGCCGTAGTACCCGATGGCCGAGGCAGAAATGAATACTTGCGGTTTCTGCTTCGCGCGTGCAAGTGCCTGCGCTAGATTTTCCGTCCCTTTAACCCTGCTGTCGCGGATCTTCCTCTTCTTCGCATCAGTCCAGCGGCCCACGATGCTCTCCCCGGCGAGATGTATGACCGCGTCGAAACCCGAGATTGCTGCGGGCGCGAGTTCCTGCATCGGGTCCCAGGAGAGTTTTTGCGCGCCGGCGGCTGCATACGTCGCACCCTTCCGCGCCAGCTGCGTTAAGACCGCTCCATTCGACTTAAGCGGCGGAAGCAGGGCCGACCCGATCAGCCCCGTGGCTCCGCTGACTAGAATTCGCATTCCATCAATGTTATACATCACGCTAACTGTAGCAGAGTCAATGAGCTACGGCGCTTGTTCTTTGGATTATGAATTGGATGAATTTCCTGTTCGGAAAAATAGATCCCATATTTTGAATAAAGCGATGCGGGATAAGTAACTCTCCCAATGCCGGAAGCATTCCGTCGTTGAGCAGAGACGTAGTCGCTAGCGGTTATAGTTTTTTTAGCGAAACTGAGACAGGCCGCCGGAACCCCCTCTTCCCCGGCGGGTATAATCCCTCATGGCGAGCTTGCGCCAACAGATCGCTACCACTGCCCTTACGCTCACCAAGTTCCGCGACTTGATGAAGCAGATGCAGGAGAGCCGTCCGCAAGACGATCTGACCATCGTCAAAAAAGCCTACGATTACTCCCTCAAGCACCACGACGGCCAAACAAGAGCTTCCGGCGAACCGTATCTAGTTCATCCTCTCGAGGTCGCACTCGTTCTCGCCGAAATGAAAATGGATCCGATCGCCGTTGCCGCCGGGTTGCTTCATGATTCTGTCGAAGACACATCGGTCACCATTCAGGACATCCGCAAAGAGTTCGGCGAGCAGGTCGCCCACATCGTCGAGGGCGTTACGAAAATCAGCAAGATCGACTTTGCGACGCGCGAGGAGCAGCAAGCTGAGAACCTTCGCAAGATGATGCTTGCGATGGTTGATGACATCCGCGTGGTGTTGATCAAGCTGGCCGATCGCCTGCACAACATGCGAACGCTCGAGCACCTCCCGCCCGAGCGCCAACACAAGATTGCTGAAGAGACACTGGAAATCTACGCGCCGATTGCCCACCGCCTCGGAATGGGCAAAATCCGCGGTGAACTCGAAGATCTGGGTTTTCGTTTCCTCGATCCGATGGGCTATGAGCAGGTCGAAAAAGCCGTCAATGCGCGCCGCAAACAGGGCGAGGCATTTCTGTCGAAGATGCAGGGCATCATTATCGACAAGCTCAAGGAAGCAGGCATCCAGGCTCGCGTTGAAAGCCGCATCAAGCGCGTCTACAGCATCCACAAGAAACTGCAGCGCCAGCGCATCTCTGTCGATCAGGTTTACGATCTTTACGCGATGCGCGTGATCACTCGATCATTGCAGGACTGCTACGCGGTTCTCGGTATCATTCACAACCTCTGGAAGCCTGTCCCGGGGCGTATCAAAGATTTCATTGCTATGCCGCGGCCGAATTTGTACCAGTCGCTGCACACGTCGGTCATTACAGAAGACGGCACATCGTTCGAGATCCAGATTCGCACCGAAGAGATGCACAAGATGGCCGAGGAGGGCATCGCCGCCCACTGGAAATACAAAGACGGTCCGGTCTCGGCACAAGACGAGCAGCGCCTCGCCTGGTTGCGGCAGGTGGTCGAATGGCAACGCGACGTCAGTGATCCCAACGAATTCCTCTCCACGCTAAAAGTTGATCTCTATCCCGAAGAGGTCTACACATTCACACCAAAGGGCAAAGTCGTAGTGCTACCGCGAGACGCCACCCCTATCGATTTCGCATATACGATTCACACCGAAGTCGGCCACACCTGCATCGGAGCCAAAGTCAACGGACGCATGGTCCCCCTGCGTTACAAGCTTCACTCTGGAGACATCGTTGAAATCCTCACTCAACCCGGGCACAAGCCCAGCCGAGACTGGCTCGGACTGGTCAAGTCTTCACGCTCCCGCAACAAGATCAAGCACTGGCTCAATGTTCATCAGCGCGAGCGTGCGATTGAAATCGGCCGCAAGCTGATCGAAAAGGAGGCGCGCAAATACCGCATCGCCCTGAAAGACATCAAAGACGAAGACCTGGTTCGCGTCGCCAACGCCTACGGCCTAGGCAAGGCTGAAGACTTGATGTCCGGCATCGGCTACGGAAAGTATTCCGCGCGTCAGGTATTGGCAAGGCTTCTTCCCGCCGGTGCAACACCTTCCATCGCCGGCGATATCGAATCTGAAGGCCTGATCTCGCAACCCGGAGCGCTCACCAGCGTGGTCCGCCGCGTCTTCGGTGACCACAATGCGATCACGGTCCGTGGCCAGGGAGACATGCTGGTCTACCGCGCCCGCTGTTGTAACCCGATTCGCGGCGAAAGCATTGTCGGCTACATCACGCGAGGAAAAGGGGTGGCGGTGCATTCGCTGAATTGCCCGAACGTTACGAATTTGCTTTATGAACCGGAGCGCAAGATTGATGTGGAATGGGCTCGCGACGACAGCACCCCGACCGCATATCCTGTGAAGCTCACAGTTTTCTGTGACGACCGATTTGGCATGTTGAAAAACATCACCGGTGTAATCGGCGACGCTAAATCGAACATCCGCAACATCTCAGCACGTACGGCCAATAGTCAGGCAAGCGTCGAAATCGTCCTCGACATCTCGGACTTAAAGCACCTCGAGCAGATCATTGTCAGCCTTCGAAAAATACCCGGCGTCCATGACGTACAGAGACTCCAGAAAATCTAAATACACAGGATTCGATCCCGTCCTCGAACGGCATTCACCTTCTCAGAAGCTGGCTCGATAAAGCCCGCCCCTGCAATGTGCAGAAAATTGCAACAAACAGGTGTGATTTGAATCCTAGACAGCGCAGTTCTGGTCGCTACCATAAATTGATTTTTGTGGCCACTCCCAAGTTCGCCTTGAGAACAACTGCAGTCGTTGATAGGAGATCAAATGATCCAGCGTATCAAACATCCTTCCATTTTCTTTCCGGCGTGCCTCGTCATTGCAGCGATGCTGCTAACCGCGGACGCAACCGCGCAAATCGGCGATAACTTCCCATCTCTATTCACCCGCCCTCTGAACGTTCCTCAGGAATTCGTGATTACTCCTTTTGGGTATTTCCATACCTCGTGCGTACGCTTGCTCGCGGAAGGAAACACTCTGCTGTCCGACGGACGCGTTGCGCACCGCAATGGCACCATCGCTCCTGCTTCGGTGTGTGGATACCCGCACTACACCCGTGCAGGACAACTTATCCCGACCGACCCGGCAAGACTGAAAGAGATTAATCCGCTCGACATCCAAGGCTGGCTCGAATCCGTCTCGGCCACTACGACAGCCTCCTACGGTGCGATCACTGCGACCTGGACCGTACCGCCCGCGCCCCTCAGCAACGATGGTCAACTGCTCTACTTCTTCCCCGGCTTTGAGGACATCAATAACGTTCTCAGCATCGTTCAGCCCGTCATGCAGTGGGGCGTTGGATATGCCGGCGGCGGAGCCTACTGGCTCGTTTCCAGTTGGAACTGCTGCATGAATGGCACGACATGGTACAGCCCACTCCTCAAGGTCAAAGTCGGCGACAAAATTCAAGGCACCGTTCTGCCCGCCTGCAAGCCAATGAGGGCCGATTGCCCGACTTGGAACGTGATCAGCGCCGATCTCACAACCGGCAATAAGACGACTCTCGCCCAAACGCCTGACGCAGGCCAGGTCTGGAACTGGGCATTCGGCGCGGTAAGCGAGGACTACGGCGTTCTCCAGTGCAGCGATTTCCCCAACAACCGCGGCCTCACATTCACCGTGAAGTTATACGACCAGACCGGGAAGGTCATCGCCAATCCTCCGTGGCAACCAACGCAGTGGATCTCAAACCCGATTCCGAAATGCGGCTATGGAACGAAGATCACTCCTACGCAGGAAAGCGTCGGATATTGAGTTACTCAGACATCGAAAGGGGAGCGTACATAGCTCCTCTCTCTTATTTACTGAGAACGCGCACTGCTCTCGGTTACGCCGTGGCCAGCTAGTGATAGTCTTTCTGGGTAATAGGTGCTGCGTACTGACAACTGGACTATATGCGCGAAATCATCTCCACCAAAGACGCTCCACAAGCCATTGGCCCGTATTCGCAAGCTGTCAAAGCGAACGGATTCATTTTCACTTCGGGACAAATCGCCATCGATCCCGCGACCCAGCAAGTCATCGCGGGCGACGTCGCAGCCCAGACGGACCGCGTCCTCCGAAATCTCTCGGAGATCCTGGAGGCCGCTGGCAGCGGACTCGGCAAGGTCGTCCGATGCGGAGTCTTTCTCAAAAGCATGGGCGACTTTCCAGCAATGAACGAAGTCTACGGAAAATATTTCAGCTCAGCGCCGCCAGCGCGGTCGACAGTCGAAGTTTCGCGTCTGCCGAAAGATGTTCTCGTGGAAATCGACGTGGTCGCCTTGGAGTAGAGATGAGACCTGCATTCACCCTCGCCGCCGTCGTCACACTAGCCCTGACACTTTCCGCCCAGACACTTTCCGCCCAGACCACCACGCACCGGACATCTACTTCCCGCATTCCAAACACGAACTCTCCGACCAAGGTCACCGGAGATGGCGTGAAAACCGACTCCGGCCTGCAATACTGGGACATCAAAGTGGGCACCGGCCAGGTCGCCAATGATGGCGACAAAGTCAAAGTTCACTACACGGGATGGTTCACCACCGGCAAGAAGTTCGACAGTTCCGTCGATGCTCACCAGCCCTACAGCTTCACGATCGGCAAAAGCGAAGTCATCAAAGGATGGGACGAAGGCGTAACGGGAATGAAAGTCGGCGGCAAGCGCCAGCTGCGAATCCCGCCAGAACTGGCGTATGGTGAGGCAGGCTACAAAAACATCATCCCGCCGAATGCGACCCTGATCTTCGACGTCCAGTTGTTAGCAGTAACACCCGCAGCGCCAGCCAACTAGAGATCGAGCGCCAGGACTTGGGCAAGGGGCCGGCTTCAGCGGTGCCGAACTGAGCCGTAACAAGACGCAAGCGCTGCTCGCCGTCGGGGCTGTCATCCCGGTGCGAACGCACCAATCGCCCGGGACTCGCTCAACGCTTTGCGCTCTGTTGTGGATTCGTTACGCCTTAACGACTTTACCGCTGCGCAGGCAGGACGTGCAGACGCGGATCCGCTTTCCCTGACCATTCACCTTCGCGTGTACCGGACGCAGGTTAATATTCCAGCGCCGCTTGGTGACGTTATGGGCGTGACTGATATGGTTTCCGGCTTGCGGCTTCTTGCCGCAGATTTCACATTGTTGTGCCATTGGACTGCTGCTCCCAGAGAGTTCAAATCTTGTAGGGCAAACCTAGATTTTACAGGAGTTTCGCCACTTTCAGCAACGATTGTCGATCGCCATTTGCCTCTATGCGATACTGATCCCATGCAGTCCCCGCTTCAATCGCCAACTGCCGCCACCGATCCCAGATCCGTCAAAGTGCATCTCACCACAGGCAGCGGCATGGACATCGAGTGGGGTGATGGCCACGTTTCGCATTACGGTTTTGTCTTTCTGCGCGACGCCTGCCCATGCGCTATGTGCGAAGAGGAGCGCGGCAAGAGTGGACGCCGCCCCGGAGATCCGGCCACTGCCGCCCCGGGCGCATTGCTGATGTTTAAACCCACAGCCAAGCCTCTCTCAGCGGAAGGCGTTGGCAAGTATGCAATCAAGTTCTCATGGAACGATAATCACGATCTCGGCATTTATTCCTGGAAGTTTCTCCGTGAAGTTTGTCCGTGTGAAGAGTGCGCAAATGCGAGGAGCGGCAGTTAGGCACAACGTTGCCCGAAATGCCCACGAGTAGGGGCGGATCTCTGTTCATGGGTGTCTAAGCTCTTAGTGTTGAATGACTTCGTCGACGACAAATCCGGCGATTCAGTCCGCGATTCATGAGCTTCTACCGGACCTTTACGTTAACGCCGGATGCGACAAAATCGGACTGACCCGCGAGTCTTTCATAAGTATCCTGGCAGAAGTCGGAACGAAATGCGCATCCGGATCATCCGAGTCGGAGTACCGCACTTTCTTCCTTGGGCTGCGCATCGACGAGCTTGCACTTGCGCGGGCATGCGCCGCCGGCAACAACGCCGCCTGGGAACTCTTCCTAACCCGGTTTCGCGAAAAGTTATACCTCTCGGCGCTCCGAATTGTTCGTGAGGATTCAGCGGCCCATGAGCTAGCCGACACTCTCTACGCCGATCTTTACGGAACTACCACGCGCGAAGGACAGCGGGTATCGAAGCTGGCGTCTTACACTGGCCGCGGTTCCCTGGAAGGCTGGCTGCGTACCGTCCTGGCCCAGGAGTATGTCAATCGCTACCGCCGAACCAAGCGCCTTGTCAGCCTGGATGAGGAATCGGAAGAGGGAGTCCAGTTTCAAGCTCCCGAAGCTGAGCCCGCCCCAGCCACCGACAAACGGCTTTCGGAAGCGACCGACGCAGCACTTGCTCAATTGGCTGCGGAGGACCGGCTCGTGCTAAGCGCGTATTATCTCGATGGGCGGACGCTGGCTGAGGTCGCACGCATGCTTGGCGTCCACGAATCAACTATCAGTCGCAAGGTCGATAAACTGGCGAAGTCGTTGCGTAAGCAGATCATTGTTGCCCTTACTCGAGCCGGAATGTCGCGCCGGCAGGCGGAAGAAGCTCTGGAAGTCGATGTTCGGGACGTGCAGGTCAATATTCGCCGGAGTTTAGCGCAAGATTCGCCCGGACCGGCGTTCTCAGAAAAGAGAGTCGAAGCCAGAGTCCGTGAAGGCGAAGGATAGACGAAAGCATTGCGGGATCACCAGTTATAACTGGCATCCCCTCTGGGCAGTCGCGAATGGAAAAAGTACCTCAAATCGTCACGGAGCGGCTCCGCGCGGCGAGTGCTTTAGTCACTCACCCCGATGCCGACACGCTCACGGCGTTCGCGGAGCGCACGCTCTCAAAAGCGGAACGGGCAAGTGTAGTCTCGCATCTTGGCATCTGCTCCGAATGCCGCGAGATCATCGCTCTGGCCCTCCCAATGGCGGAGCCGGATCAGCAAGTTCTGCGCACCACGGCATCTGCCTGGATGACGTGGCCTGTCCTTCGTTGGGGAGTCATCGCCGCGGGAATCATGGTGGTCGGTTCGTTCGGATTTCTGGAATATCAACATCGTCACGAGAGTTCCGCAACTGTCGTGTCCAAGGCGCAGCAAACTTTTGATAAAGAGGCGAAGAACGTCGTCCCCGCCGCACCAGCACAGACAGGAAATCCAGCCGACAAGTCAGCTCCGCCTTCTGAGCCATCGCAACAGCCCGCACCCGGTACCGCATCTGGCCCATCTGGAATTGCTGCCGCGCCGTCTTCCAGCCCTGCCTTCCTTCGAATCCAGCCCCCTGCCAATGCCAGGCAACACGGGCCGCACGTCCAACTGCAGCAGAATGCCAACACTTACCAGAATCAGACCGTAGCGTCGACAGGTGCGACTCCGCCTACGCGGCAGGATGCCGGGGAGGTGGCTGGAAACTTGCCAGCCTCCGCCGCTCCGTTACCGAATCGACTTTCTGACACTTCTGCCCAGAATGAGACAGCCAGTCTGGATGCCCGTGCTGCACCGCTCGGCGCTCAGTCGGACCTGCGGCAGCTTGACTCCCGTGTCGAGAGAAGCAAGCCTGCCTCTCCCAGTGCGAAGACAACGCCTCACGCGTTGGCCTCGGGAAGAGTCTTAGGAGAAGAGACTCGCGCGAAGGTTGAGTCGGTGAACCCATCCTCGTCTGTTCAGTGGAATATCGGTTCCAGTGGCGAGCTCGAGCGATCCTCGGATCAGGGGCATACTTGGGAAAAAGTCGACGTAAGTACCACAAGTGGA
>Ga0335071_10004288_pt1 | contig 14895 bp, 19 predicted proteins | sample Lox_Sample_15_FD_206724 | JGI IMG/M metagenome (GOLD analysis project Ga0335071, IMG submission 206724) | Soil microbial communities from Loxahatchee National Wildlife Refuge, Florida, United States - Lox_Sample_1.5 | ecosystem: Environmental > Terrestrial > Soil > Wetlands | place: USA... | reverse complement strand
TATATTGTCCAGGCCTGCAAAGGGAGTCTGCCCGTTTCCTTATGATTGCCTCTTCATATTTGGTTGTTTTCATCCCCGGCCAGCATCTCGGTTCTCTTTATCTGTTCAGATAGCGCTGCTTATAGTGTAAATGCAGGTTATGCAGATTATTTATTCACGAAAAGACACACGTGAGCTCCCCAGGGAGGCTGCCGGGCCCGATGGATAACGATGTCGTGATCGACGTACGCCAGATAACGAAACATTTCAACGGCTCCCGGGTTCTCGATGGCGTCAGTTTTTCCGTGACACGGGGGGAGGTGTTTGGATTTCTCGGACCGAACGGTGCGGGAAAGACCACCACGCTCCGGATCCTCCTCGGCCTGATACGACCCGATTCAGGGGAGGCGCTTGTCCTTGGAGACTCGCTCGACACCGCCGACCCTGTGCGGAGCCGTGTCGGGGTACTGTTCGAGAACAACGGGCTCGTCGAACGGTTCAGTGCGCGGGAAAACCTGCAGTTTTATGCAGACCTGTATAATATCAGGAATCCCAAAGAAAAAGTCGAAGAACTCCTCGTTTTTACCGGTCTTCTGGAACGGGGTGACGGCCTGGTCGGTACCTTTTCAACCGGAATGAAAAGGAAACTCGGTCTTGCCCGGGCCATTCTCCACGACCCCGAGATCCTGTTCCTCGACGAACCTTCATCTGGTCTCGACCCTGAAGGGCAGCGCATGGTGCACGACCTCATTCTCGGCCTGTCCGGGAAACGGTCGATGACGATCTTTCTCAATTCCCACAACCTCGACGAGGTCAGCCGGGTCTGTTCGAAGGTCGCGATCCTCCACCAGGGGACGATCAGGGCGTACGACACCATCGATCGTCTCAGGACCGGGGATAAGGGGACAGAGATCGTAATCACCCTCCACGACGAGGGTGAAGCAACAAAGGCCATCAGGATTTTGTCGGAGATGAAGGAAGCAGGACCGATCAGGCGACTGGACGACCTGCATCTGACCGTGTTCCTGTCCGGCGATTCGGGATTTCCCGTGCTTCGGGAACTGGTAGCCCGGGAAGTCGTCGTCGAGGAAATGATGAAAAAGAGGCGGTCGCTCGAGGACATTTACCTCGATACTGTCCGGCAGGCAGAGGGCGATAAACCATCCGAAGGCACGGCTGGCGTCACTGGCCTGGGAGGCGGGGGGTCATGAAGGGGAGATACGTGATTGCCAGGAAGGAGATCAGGCTCTTCCTTCATAACCCTCAGCTGCTTATCTCGGCGGTCATTTTTTCACTGATATTCGGTCTCGTTTCAGGTCCGGCGGTCATCATGACAACGTCAGGGGTCTCTCCGGGCCAGGAATATACGCTTCTCGTTTCCCTGAGCCTCATGACCGGGGTGCTGATCGGGTACCTCCTCTCGGGGCAGACATTTCTCCGCGAGAAACAGGAGGGAACGATCGAGACGCTTCTTGCCGGGCCTCTCCCCCTCCGTGAGATATGGCTCGGTAAAGTCCTCGGAGTACTCGTGCCGGCTTACATCCTCACGCTGTTCTCATCGGTTCTGATGATCGGGATTGCATCGGTCATTTCCGGGGAGACCTCGCTGCCGCCGGGGCCAATCATCGTTCATCTGGCCATCGTGGTGCCAGCATTTATCGCTTCGGCCGTCGGGTTGCTGGGTTTTGTCCAGCTCCTGCTCGGCATGCGTGAGAACCAGATCATCAACATTGTCGTCATATTCGGGCTGATCTTTCTTATCAGCTTCTCGAGGGAACTGGTTGGACCGGGTTTTGCGATAACATGGTCTGCCGAAGGAGTATTTCTCGGATTGGCTCTCGTCATGATCCTCATCACCCGTGCCCTGACACGGGTACTCGATAAAGAGAAAATAGTCAGGACAATTCCCTGATCCGGGATATCCGGATTCTGGTCATGCGGGCCTGAAAGGCGGCATTTCAGACATTCCGGAAATATCTGCCTCGCCCGTGTATCCGGGGGAAATCCGAAATATCAGCCACATCCGGTAGATTCGATTCTTTGTGCAGAAATGTCTGGTAAATCGGGCCGGGAGTCAGCAGGGGCGTTTGATAAAAACCTTTAAAAAGATTAGTGCCGAATTTTCGCCCATGAAATTATTGACCGTTTTTGTATTGATTTCGCTTGTCCTTCTGGTCCTCGGGGCCGGTTGCACCGGTACACCGTCTTTCATGCCAGGCACCCCGGCGCCGACGCCTGCGGTATCTTCACAAGTCACGCCTTCCCCGATCCCTGTTTCAGACCCCTTACTGATCGGGACATGGACATTGAAAGCGATGAACATCCAGGGAGGGACCGCCCTCACGTTCCCGACCGGCCCGCAGATCTTTGTCACCTTCGATACAGCAACCCTGAACGGGTATTCGGGTTGCAATAATTACAACGCACCGTATACCCTTACCGGGAAAGTGCTCTCTTCAGGACAGGGTATCACGGTCGGAAACATGGTCGTATCGAACAAGTATTGTGAATCAGTCGCACGCACTGAAACTACTTATCTCCAGATCCTCGGAAAGGCCACGAGTTACACGGTCAACGGAAATTCCCTGACGATCACGGACAACCTCCAGAACCAGCTCAGTTTCAGCCGGTGAAGGCCCGATATCATTTTTTTTACAGGATCCTTCTCTTCAGGGACCCGAAAATCCACCCGGCAGATGATGATTCCCTTGTCTTACCCTTCTCACCTGGCTTATCAGGATCATTTTCGTCATTTTTCCTGTTTCTGGGGGATATCAAGGGGTCCCGGATAACATCGCCTGGTTTTTAACCGGCACCGGCGATACCATTCATCATACTCCCGGGTTTCGTTTTCCCGGGCTTCGAAAAAGGGGAGAGTTGTGTCATCATGAAGGTAAAATTGGATATTTTCATCGTTATCCTTGTCGCGGCACTGGTCGCGATCGTTACGGTACCGGCAGGCGCAGCCGTCGAAGAGATCGCATACCGGGGCCAGGTCCTCTCGGTAAACCAGAGCGGGGGCACCATGACCATCAGTGCCGGGTACCAGTACGGATGCAATTATTCGGGTGCGAAGCCGAACTGCTCCTGGTTACCGGTTCCCGTATCGAACCTTACCGGAACCGTTCCCGATCCAGCGGCATTCGGTGTGTTCAGGGCCGGCGACCAGGTAGCCGCGACCAGTATGGGGGGCCCGGGTGGGATATGGATAGGGCTTGCAAAAATTTTCCCGACTCCAGGGATTGAGAACTGGCTTGCGACCGATATCGTCGGCGACCCGGATTCGCTGCCTGTCGGACTTGCATCGGATTATTATTTCTCCTATGAAACTGCAGCGGAATGCGGCAACTGCACCGGGTCGGTCTGTAATGCCCGTTATGCGAATATCACGCTTAACAGCACCACGATCCCGGTCCTCCGGAAAAGCCTCCTGCCCGGAGGTTCAGCATTCTACAACGGGAGGAACGACAACTCAAGCGTCCTGGTCGGCTTTGTGAAAGGCCAGGCACTTTCAGATACGTGCCCGGGAATGTCGGGAATGGTCGGGTTGCAGCCGGTTTCGGTATTTACCATTCACGTGAACCAGGCTGTTGCAGGCAGCCCACCCCAGGTGCCTGGCGTAACTACTCTTCCGTCCACGCCGGGCGGGCAGGCTATGCCGTCCACCCCGGGTCCTTCCCCGGCACCCACAAAGGCTCCGTCAGACCTCATCGTTCCGATCGCAGCGCTCGGTGTTGCGGGTGCAGTGCTGCTCCGGAAGGAAATCTGACCGGAGGACCCGACAACCAGAAACCCGCTATTTTTTTCCCCGCATTAACGGAGTCTCACCCTCGGGTCTTTGATCGCGACCGGCAGAGGATGGCCACGGTATCGGATCTACGACAAAAATCCGGTTCAGCTCCTTGACCCGGTAACGTCTCATAAGGGTGGCTGATAAGCCGGTTGATTTTTTAATCCTGCCGTAGAACTCCATGCCATGGACCCAAACGAGATCCCCGATTCGACCAAATGGCAGATCGCAAGCCGGCTCGCATCGAGGCTCCCTGTCATGTATGATTTCGTGTTCCGGGAACGCATCGGAGAGCAATACGATGAGCTCGAGCAGGACATATGGATCGAGATCGGCAAACAGTCGAAGGATGTTGCCGGTGCACTCAGGCTTCCGCTCAATACAGCGCCTGAAATCGCAGAAGCCCTGAAAACCATCGCGACAATTTTCTTTTCCGCTGACTACGCCATCGAACCCCTGAAAATTGCAGAAGACCGTTCAGTGCTCAGGGTTACGCGGTGCCCGTTCGTCTTTCGGGAGATGGAAGTCCGGGGCAGGACAGGACCCATATTCTCGAGGTGCCTGACGTTTGCAATCACATCCGTGGAAGCCTTAAACCCGGGTTATACCCTCAGGTTCGTCAGGAGCATGTGCATGGGAGACCGGACATGCGAACTGAAAGTCGTAAAAAAAGAGCTTGTTGCGGGAGATGACCCAAAGCCGGGCACCAGGAGATGACGTGATTCTCATGATGAGCCTCGAAGTACCCGACATTTGTGCCGGGCACGGCGAGGCCCTGGTGTTTATGCCAACCCGTTCTCCCTCGCGATCTCCACGAAGGCATCCGCGGTATACCGGGCCTGCTTTTCGGTCATGCCATAAGAATTATATTTCCATACTCTCGTCGCGCCCGGTATGGTCCCCCCTATACCCCGCTCACGGAGGGCGCTGGTCAGGTAAAAGCCCCGTTTCTTGTGCGTTTTCGCAACTTTGTCAAAGGATGACGTCGTGTCGACGCGGGTCAGGGTATGTTTTCTCGGCATTTCCGACAGTATTTTCGTCCCTTCGATTGAAAGGAGCGCATCGATAATTATTTTTGCATTGGCAAGTTCCCGGTCCCAATGCCTGACCCGGGCCTTTACATGGGGAAACGATGCCATCATCCCGATCAGGGTTACCCCCATGAGCGTGCAGCCGAGCATCTCGACTTCCTTGATGCCGAACGTCCTGCCTGTCACATCTGCTTTCGCCCCGGTGGTCCTGAATACTTCCGAAGCACGCTCCCTCGTCGCCGCAAGGACTCCTGAAGGTGCCGGTGCAGCCATGCTCTTGTGACCTGAACCGATAACGAAATCCACCCCGAGCTGCTTTCCGTCCACTTCCTTGATCCCGACCGTGTATGCACCGTTATAAATGACAGGGATATCGTTCTGTTGTGCTGCTTTTGCGATTCCCAGGATTTCATGCTCGTTCCCGAACTGGTAATCGAAGTGGTCGATAAAGAGGAGCGAGGGCGGGCGTTTGTATTCCCGAAGCACGAGATCGATCTTCTCCGCGGCTGCATCGGCTGTTATGATATTCCCCTGGTTCTTCGGGATTTCGAGAGGGATCCCTCCGTTCACTTCGATCGCAAGGAATTCGGTATAATGCGAGAGGGACGTCAGGAGGACCGGGTCTCCTTTCTTGACGTAGGTCCCCGAAACTGCCTGGAACCCCCTTCGCGCACCAGGAACGACCCGGGCCTCGTCCATATTCAGGAACGTGGCGAGGTCGTGGTGAAACTGTTCTATCGGGGGATTTTTTATCATATCGAGGCGGTTTGGTTTGCGACAATTATCGCAGACAGAATATCCGTCGCCCCATGCGATCACCGCTTTCATCGCATCGGAAGTGAGGCGGCCTCCGACCTGGATCGGGTCGATGTTGATGAGGTTCTCATCGACATCGCGTGCCTCCAGGGATGGAGCGCACTTCATCTGAGGAGCTCCTTTTCAATCATCGCGACCTCATCCCGGATCGACCCAAGGATCTTTCCTGCCGTTTCACGCTGCTGATCGTCCAGTTCGTGTGAAGGAGCGGTCTCGCGGAGCATCACCCGGAGGTCGGTGAGGAGGAACATGGCGTGAAAAACTGAATCAACGGCAATTTTCGACATATCGGCACCTTAGTAATGATCGGGGGTTTTATGTAATTTACTGCTCGTTCCACCAATCAATCTCCCATTTTCAGATACCGGTGTCTGGCTGATATTCAGGCAGAGCCTGAAAGGACTGTTTATCTTGTTTCCTCTGTTTTCTCTCATTTTTCCTCATTTCCTTTTTTTTTCCTTCGTTTTCTTTGATGCATGCGTAATCCACCAGGGCAGGGAAGAGCCGGACAGGACAAACAGCGAATTTTTTTAAACGAATGCGAAGGGATCGGTCCGGTATATCCGAATATCACCAGGGAGGCCGTTGATGGGGACATCAGATTCTGCACCTGGAAAAACTTCTTATCCGAGGGGCAGATTACTCATGTAATGACAAGAGTGAACGGGTCTGGGAAAGCAAAACAAAAGACGGACATATGCGACGAAGTCCACCACATGAGTCCGGAACGAAAGGAACTCCTCCGGAAACTCGCCTTTGAGGAAGGGACTCCCCTGTTCGTTATCGATCACGAGATGATCCGCGAGAATTACCGTGAATTCAGGGAACACCTGCCGAATGTCCAGGTATACTATGCCGTAAAGGCGAATTCAAACCCGGAGATTGTCAGGACACTTTTTAAAGAAGGGTGCAGCTTCGATGTAGCATCCATGCCCGAGTTCATGATCGTCTACGAAAATATCAAAGATATGCCCGACCTCGAAAGGCAGGAATGGATCTGGGACAAGATAATCTATGCAAATACCATAAAACCGATAGAGACACTACAGGCGCTCGATTGTTACAAACCCCTGGTGACGTTTGACAACCGCGAGGAACTGAAGAAGATCAAGCACTACGCACCGCATGCCGGTCTCGTCCTCAGGCTGCGCGTGCCCAATACCGGTTCGCTCGTGGAACTCTCCTCCAAATTCGGGGCCGATCCCGGTGAAGCAGTCGACCTGATCTCTGATGCCTTTTCCATGGACCTCGTGGTGGAAGGGTTGAGTTTCCACGTTGGCAGCCAGTGCACGAATTTCGATAACTACGTCCAGGCTCTCCAGCTCTCTGCAAGCATTATCAGGGAGACGGAGACAAGGACCGGGAAAAAGATCCGGATCCTCGATATCGGCGGCGGTTTCCCCGTAAAATACCACCCTGAGGTAAAATCCTTCAAAATACTTGCGCGGAAATTAAATGTGGAAATTAAACGGATTTTTCCCCCTGACATGCAAATCCTCGCCGAACCAGGCCGTTTCCTGGTAGCCAACACCTGCACGCTCGTCGCGAAGGTGATCGGCAAATCCTTCCGAGACGGAAAACCCTCATACTACATCAACGACGGGGTGTACCACACGTACTCGGGCCAGGTGTTCGATCACACGAATTATCCGGTCCTTGCCTTTAAAGAGGGGGACACTCAGATATCAGCCGTATTCGGCCCGACATGCGATGCCTTCGATACCATTACGAATTCTGCCGAACTGCCGGTGCTGGAACTCAACGACCTTGTTTATTCGGAGAACATCGGCGCATACTCCCATGCCTCCTCGACGTACTTCAATGGCTTCCCCCCCGCGAAAGTCGTGCATATCAACCTGTAGGAGGAGGATCATCCAAATCTCCCCGTTGATCATGGCATTTTAGTTTCGGGTGCGGGATTCGATCGGGCTTTTTTTTAATCAGTTGGTATCGGACGGGATACTCATCCGATCGGTCAGATCTCCTCTCCGCCTGCCCAGGGCTCAGGAAATCATTATCATATCGGCTCCCTTCGTCTCATTATGGACGGGAATTCCACGTACATCATGACCTTACGCCCGAACCGTGAAAATTTTATTGCAACTATGACTCCTGCGGAAAAAACGGCAATGGACGAGCACTTCCTGTACGCGAAGGGCCTCTTTGACAGGGGAAAAATAATCCTCGGCGGAGCGGCGACCGATGGATCGATCGGGATCATCGTATTTCGCGAAGATTCACCTGAAAAGGCCCGGCGGATTTTTGACAATGACCCCGCGATCAGGGCCGGTATTGGCCAGGCCGAACTTCACCAATTCAGGATAGGGATGATCGCTTTACAAAAAAAGTCCGACGAGTAGATCCTGACGACCACCGGCATACCAAAGATCGGGATCTTTTTCCCATTCACCCTCCCCATGGTACTATGGATCCGGTAATCGGACTGATACGGAACGAACTGCTGGACAATGCAGACCCTGCCACAAGACAAAGCACTTCGCGGTTTTTCAAGGAGGAGATCCGGTGCTATGGTGTGAAAACCGCTAAGGTTGGAAAGATTGCCCAAAAATACTGGAAGGATATCAGATCGAGGAATAAAGAAGATATCTTCGGGCTCTGCGAGGAGCTGTACCGCTCCCAGATCATGGAGGAGGCATTTGTGGTTTCCAACTGGGTGCCGCACCTCAAAGACCGTTTTCAACCAGGGGACTTCGCTGTTTTTGAACGCTGGATTGATACCTATATCTCGAACTGGGCCATGTGCGACGGGTTTTGCAACCACACCATGGGGGACTTCATTATGGTGTTCCCTGAATTTATTGCAAATCTCAAGGGATGGACAAAATCAGAAAACCGGTGGGTGCGCCGCGCTTCCGCAGTATCACTGATAATTCCCGCCAAACGGGGACATTTTCTCGATAATGCGCTTGAAATAGCCGATCTTCTCCTTACCGATGAAGACGACATGGTAAGGAAGGGATATGGCTGGCTGCTCAAGGAGGCGAGCAGGAAGCACGAAGATGCCGTCTTTCACTACATCCAAAAAAACAAAAAAGAGATGCCAAGGACCGCGCTGCGATATGCGATCGAACTAATGCCAAAGGTACGCAGACAGGAAGCAATGAAAAAAGACTGGTGACATGAGAGGAGGCCCCGAATAATTGTAACCCGGAAAGCTCATTGTAACATTTTATCCCCCTGTTGCAGGCCTTTTTGAAACTCTCCGAACCTGTTTGCCGCGTTGGCAAAAGCACGACGTTCGTCGCCTGACAGGGGAACGAGCGGGTCAGGGACGGCGGCAACAGACCCTCCCGTAAACGCCCGTTTCCATGTCCCGACGACCTGCCCGGCTGTCACCATGGTTCGCGCCATGACACCGTTTACAGGTGCCGGCATCATTCCACCGAGCCTTTCGAGATACATGGAACGGTCCCTGTAGCCGAGCAGGTATTCGTCAAAGCCCGGAAGCAGGTACGCCACAGGCTGGTCTTTGGGGGTTGCAGGTTGATTGCCGGTGCGCCAAAACGTCTTTCCAAAGATGGTTTCCGTAATAAACTGCGATTTCACCGATTCGAGCGCATTCCGCGCATCCATGACCGGGAGTCCCGACCACCAGACAAAGTCCTGGAGTGTGGCCGGACCCCGGCTCATGAAATAACGCCGTGCGAGTTCCCCGGCCCCTCCAGAAGATCCTGATATTCCGCCTTTCGGGAGCCACTCATCGATCCGTGCAAATACAGGGTTATTCCGGCGCATGCCAACCTGGCAGATAATTCCGTCAAGCGAGGCCCGTTGTAACATATAGGGAAACCGTTGTCCTTCCGTACTTACACTGTTTTCCTCGAGAAGAGCACGTAAAGCCCGGCGGTCCAATTGTCTCCCCCCCTGCAACGCATCTGACAATGCTCCGTTGCTCCTGTCGAGTGTCCCCGGATCGAGCCCGAGTTCCCGGTACCTGCGGGTGTTTCTCTTGATCACATACGGCGCTATGATCGCCAGCAGCCAGTGAATATCCCTGCCCGCAACAAAATGCAGCGTCCCTCGCAATGCCCATGTCCGCACGATAGCCCCGGTCCCGAGCGCCGCCTCGATATCAGCATCGCTACTCCCGGGAAGACGGAGACCAACCGACCACTTCGCACCGGTAAAGTCCTGGGCCTGGATGGCCCCCATGTAGGAAACCAATCCTTCAGGACTCGTTTGATTGGGTTTCTCCAACTGCTGACTGTAGAGCCGGTCAATGGCAATATCAGACATCTTCATCCTCGCTACTCCCAGCAGGGCTTTTTTTTCCTGCCATTTCCTCAAGCATAATCACAGTCTTCCAGTTCCGGGTAGTCGCTGCAACCCCCAGTTTCTTTTCAAGGAATGTGTTTGAAAATTTCGTCCTCCCATAGCCATCCGGGCAGAAGAGATAAACCTCCCTTCCAATAACCTTCACTTTGTCGACCTGGTCTTTTATTCCATTTACTCCGGTCACCGCATCGATCGGAGGAAAGGCCGAGAGGAATGTAACATGCAGCCTCGTGATGTCGGGTGATACACCTTCGGAAAAAGGATTATTTCTGATAATCTCCCGGAAGTCGTTGTCGTTTCGGAGGATTACCAAAACCTGGAAACCTACCGTCCTGCTGATATGCTCCTCGAGCATGCGCGATAACTTCCCGGGGTCGGCCAATGGGTAATCGAACAGGATATTGCCGCTCCTTTTGTAGGTGCGAACATTGTTCAGGCCCATGGACCGGTAAAGAGAGACCAGGTCATCCATCGCCACCGTTTTCGATGACCCGACGTTTATCCCCCTTAGTAAGGAAATGATGGTATGCATGGTATTACCTGATGGTTTCTTATCGAGAAATAATAAGTCACCGGAAATCGGAGGGCGCCAGGTCAGGGCTTCCCGTTATTCGCGATACTGGTGTTATTCACCGGTGTAGGCCTTTTCGAGGAGTTTGATCTCGATTTTTCCCATTTTCAACATTGCCTTCATCACACGCTCGGACCTGGCAGGGTCCGGGTCGTTCAGCATATCGACGAGGCCTGCCGGGACGATCTGCCAGGAGATGCCGTATTTGTCTTTTAACCAGCCGCAGGGTTGTTGTTCCCCGCCCTCGGAAAGGGTTGTCCACAACCGGTTCACCTCTTCCTGCGTTGTGCAATTGACGACAAACGAGATCGCCTGCGAGAATGCAAAGACCGGTCCGCCATTGAGGGCAGCAAATTCCTGGCCCTCGATGAGGAAGTTGATCGTCATCACTGTGCCTCGGGTCCGGGACCGGCCTGACCGTACCGGACGGTACGCACAATCTTCGAGTTTTTGAAAACCGAAATGTAATACCTCACCGCTTCTTCAGCCTGGTAGTCGAACCACAGGAAGGGAGTAATTTTCTGCATACGCTCCTGACTCCCTCATGGTATTAAAACCTGATTACAGGATTCCGATATCAGCCGCCTTCGGTCCCTTATCGGGTGCTTCCACACCGCTGACAGGAGACTAACAAAATCAGGAGCCCGCCTTACGGAACCGGCATACATTATAGATGGAGGTCGGCAGCCCGGGAATTCGGGGAAGCCCGGTCTCCTTGTAAAAAGATGGAAAAATCTGCTGATTCACGTCGAATATTCTCCCCGGTGGCCCGGACGCCTGATGAAGAGATACCAAAAAAACCGGGATTAACCGGTACATTATCGTGGTGCAGTTCATCAGGGCGACACCGATCCCGGCAGGGGAAATAAAGGAAACCGGGGTGCGGTTGCTCAACCAGGCCGATTCCCAGCACCGATCATATGATTTCACCATCAGGACAGAGTCCGTCATCGGCCGAACTTTTTTTTCTGAATAAAACCTGATTAAAATCAGGATATTCCCGGTCCTGCAGGATTTTTATCGCATTAATCACGTACCAGGGCAGGAACGGGCATTACCGGATGAGTTCACCAGGGGAATTTCCTGATCCTGGCCCGGGCAGTCGACTCGTGCTTTCTTTTCGGTTTCTCCGGAAATTCTTATTATGAACGTTTTGCCATCCAGTCATGGGAAAAGACCTCCGCTTCGCCGCTCCGGATACCATCGACGATTCTCGCCGCAACAAATTCAGCGGAATCCGCGGGATACGGCCCGGAAGGTTCAATTCCTTCTCCCATGACCGGGATCGCCAGGATCGTGTTCTTTTCGAATTCTGTCCGGGTAATATAGGGATAGACTACGGAGACGACGATATGGTCCTTTTCGAGTTCCTGGCGGGCTGCAAGGCTTATACCGGCAAGGGCTTTCTTTGACGAAGAATAAGGACCCATTCCCGGTAAATCCATCAGGGCTGTGCCCGAGCTTACGTTGATGATCGTCCCGCCACCCTGTTTCCGCATGACCGGAATGACCTGCTGCATGGCGACGACCGGCCCGATGACATTCAATTCGTAAATATATCGGAGGATTTCGATATCGATCATCTCCACGGGAGCATCATATCCCCTTCCGGCGTTGTTGACGAGGATGTCGATCCTCCTGTAATATTGCATGGCATCGGTCACCATTCTCCTGATTTCCGTGATCTTTGTCATATCGGCAGGAAACGCCCTGGAACCGGGTAGTTCCCGGGAAAGTCTCTCGAGGGCTTCCCGTGTCCGAGAGACCAGAGCCACGTTGACTCCCTCATCTGAGAGGAGCCGGGCTGTCGCCCGACCTATTCCCGATGAAGCTCCCGTTACGATCGCGACTTTTCCTGACAGGCCCGAAGAACTGGTATTCATGGTGCTTGCACACTATCCTGCCCAATACGGTTACGGCGACTATGTAGTATCCGGCTGAATAATAAAGGTAATGCGACGATACAGAAAATGAATCGTTGGATTATTAGTTCACCCGACCTGAAGAGACTGATACCAATGGTCGTGTTCGTTCCTTTAAACTCATCAGTTGGTCAGATTGGATAGGATGAGATAACCTGATTGAATCCATGGCAGGGTTTATCTGGAATCAATTCAGCCGGTTCCGTGCGATCTCTGTCGCAACCGGGTCGCCAAAGCGGCGGGACTGAGCCCCCGGGTGTCAGATTATCTTAATTCCATCGACAGTCGACAGAAATAACGAACAGCCGCAAGAGAAAAAGGCGATGTGAAATAGTATGCCCGACAGCCTCTTTTTTACCACATTGTCGCCCGGAACCTCCACACCAATCCGGTAGCCCTGCATTCCCAGACGATGACTTCGAAATCTTTCGCAGTCAAGGCAACCCTTAACCGGACCCGCGGCAGAATATCTGGTGTTAATCATGAAGCAGATCAGATACATCGTCATCGCACTTGCGATCCTTGCGGCAATCGCCGTGACCGGGACCGTATGTGCGGCCGACACCGTCAGTACCGACCGCACGATAACAGCAATGGGAACCGGATCGGTGATCGGGACTCCGGACCGTGCCCAGATCTCCCTTGCCGTAGAGACCGAGGACGCCGATGTGAAAGCTGCCCAGGAAGAGAACGCTGTGACCATGACAAAAGTGATGGATGCACTCACAGCTGCCGGGATCCCAAAAGACGGACTGAAAACCACGGGATACAATATTTACCCGGTCTACGACGATACAAAGTTCCCTGGGGGACAGAAGATCAAGGCATACCATGTCTCGAATACCCTGACCGTGACCCTTCACGACGTAAACCAGACGGGTGTTGTGATCGATATCGGCGTAGCGAACGGCATCAACCAGGCGAATTCAATCCAGTTCCTCCTCTCGGAAGAACAGGCCCAGGTACTCAGGAACGAGGCGCTTAAAGTAGCCACCACCAATGCTGCCGCCAATGCACAGACCGTAGCAGATGTACTTGGCGTCAGGATCACTGGGGTGAAGACCGTTGACATCGGGAGCCAGTACACGCCGGTACTATTCCAGAATTATGCGGTCCCGATGGCTGCAGACGTGTCACGATCCACGACCCCGATCCAGGCCGGGGACATCACCGTGTCGGCGACCGTTACGGTGACATACCTGATCGTTTGATGGGTTCATCATTTTTTGCCATTCCTCCTTCATTTTTCCATGAAAACCGGGACCCGGACAGAACCGGGTGCAGCTGCCCTGAAAATTACCATTCCAGAGACCCGGGGGGGTTTTCTTCCCCGGGAAAAAATTTTTCATCAGGGATGGATATACGAGGTTACCGGGAAAATTCCCCTGGACCTGCCAGCCAGAGGTTCGTTCATGCCTTACTATTCAGAAGCCGAATCAGCTGATCTCAGGTTGAAAATCGAGGAGATTGTCCTGGAATGGCCAGGTGTTGTGAAGAAAATGCTTTTCGGTTCTCCGGCATATGCCTTCGGAAAAACGTATTTTGCAATGCTTGTGACCGGAGGGATCATCCTGACCAGGCTCGATGACGAGGAAAAGGCCTGGCTGCTCGGAGATCCTCATGCGGGATATTTTGAAGGGCACGGGCGGAAGATGACAAAATGGATTCATATCCGCATCCTTTCCTTGTCGGACGTCGATCGATATCTCCCATGTCTTCGATCGAGCTATGAAAACGCCCGCGATGAGAAGAAGTAGCTCCAAAGATGCCGGGGTTCCCGCATCAACGCGGTTTTATGACATCAGGGATGATATCAGTGATCGGGAATTATGAGCATTTGCCCCGGGTGCCACCTGGAACTGCCCGATCGTCATCTCGATCCGCCCGACCGGTTTTCAGCGTCGGGTGAATGCTGGCAACTCTTTGGCCATCTCTCATGTTATACCGTATCGAAACAGGATCCAGAGTTCATCCACCAGCATGCGGTCGACACCTATGAAGCCCAGCATGCCGGGCAAAGGACCAGGAGCATTACTGTGGCTTTCGGACTCTTTGGGTTGTACCTTGCTCTGGAAAAGGGATTTACCGGCAGACAGGTGCAGACAGCCCATATGAAAATGGCAAGGATACGGAAAAACTGGCCACGGCCCGACCTTCCGGCCGTCCCGGCCCGGGTCACCGTTCTTGACGTTTTGCAGGGGCAGGCCTGATTTTTCTTCCACCGCGGTTACCTGACCTTCTGGTTTAAGTTCCTTCTCGGCGATGCGCATATCTTCCTTAAAATCCAAAATAATTCTTAGGGGGTTGCGGATATGACGGAATTTATTATCAAACGGGTGGGAGACGAGACGTTCCCGGATTTCCTGTTCCTGCTCGAACAACTCGCGGAGTACGAACACCTCGATCCTCCGGATGCGGGCGCCCGGGTGCGGCTCAAGGCCGATATAGCAGGAAATCCCCCAAAATTCGAGGGCTATCTGGGGATCTCTG
>Ga0335071_10004287_pt1 | contig 14896 bp, 12 predicted proteins | sample Lox_Sample_15_FD_206724 | JGI IMG/M metagenome (GOLD analysis project Ga0335071, IMG submission 206724) | Soil microbial communities from Loxahatchee National Wildlife Refuge, Florida, United States - Lox_Sample_1.5 | ecosystem: Environmental > Terrestrial > Soil > Wetlands | place: USA... | reverse complement strand
GAATATGTTTAGATGGCAGCTACAATTAGTAGCGTTTACCAGTCAGTAATGCTCATGGTGTAGTGTGGCCATCTGAAACGGGAAATGGGAATCCCATGGCGCGAATAATCCGCGAAAACAAATCGGGACGGAAGTTAGCGCAAGCCCAGATCGATCGGGCGGTGGCGCGGGCGGACAAAGAAATAGGGATTAGGGAGTCGGGAATCGGGAGTCGGGAGGTCATGCCGTCCGCCCCCTCCCGCGAGTCTCGGGTTTCGTCGGAGCGTGCAACGCTGTCTTCCGCACGAGGCTCACTCGCGATTTCAGACATCGAATCACGGACTTCGAACTCAACGCCCCGCAGTGCGGTCCCAACTCCCAACCCCCAACTCCCTACTCCCACCTCTGGGGGCCTGCCGGTAGCGCCGCTGCATCCCGTACCCATGACGCCGGCGCCGGAACGCATTTCTCTACAGGAATACACGGCGCGGCTGCAACAGGGTTGGGTGCCGGTCATGGGATTGCCCGGCACGCCCATCACTTCGGGCTTCGTGCGCGACCTGGGGGAGTACAACCCCAAACTGGAAGGCGTGAACGGCATCTGGACCTATCAGGAAATGCGGCGTGGCGACGGTCAGGTGGCCGGCACACTGCGGGCGTGCAAAATGCCCATCCTTTCGGCGAAGTGGGAGATAGTGCCGGGCGACTTCAGTGACGAGTGCCCAGTGACGAGTGACAAGCAAGCTGGCTCGTCACCTGTCACTCGTCACTCGTCACTTGTCTCCAGTACAGGAGAAGGTCGAGCGACGGAGGCAAAGGCCAAGGAGGTTGCCCAGTTCATCCGGGGGAACCTCTTCAGCGGACTGGAGTGGCAGGACCACCGGGGAAGTTGGCACACGCAGAGTTGGAAAGAGGTGGTGCGCTACGCCTTGCGCATGCAGGATTTTGGCGCGGCCTGCGTGGAAGAAGTGATGACCATCGACGGCGACCGCATCCGCCTGCGCCGTTTGTGCGACCGCCAGGCGCTCACCTTCTATCGCTGGCACACCGATCCGGCGGTGATCGACCCGAGCCTGCCGCCCGGGGTTTACGACGACGGGGAAACCCTCTATGCGCTGGAACAGTGGGGCTACCGCTCGAATCGCTTCGAGAACGTGCTACTGCCCGCGGATAAGGCTTGCATCTTCACGCACGAGCAGGAAGGGGCGAACTATTGGGGCATTCCGCTGACCCGCGCCATGTATCCGCACTGGTTTGTAAAGAAACATCTGGAGCGGATCGACGCCATCGCCTGCGAGCGCAACTCGCTGGGCGTGCCCATGATCATGCTGCCGCCCAATCCTTCGCGCCAGGATGTGCAGACCGCACAGAACTGGGTAACCCAATTGGCCGCGCACGAGAAGACCGGGCTCTCGCTGCCCAATGGCGCGGAGTTTAAGCTGGTCGGCATCGAGGGACGCATCCGCGAGATTCTGCCGTCTATCCAGTACCACAAGCAACAGATTGCCACCGCCTGCCTGGCGATGTTCATGGAGCTGGGGCAGACGCAAACGGGCTCACGCGCGCTGGGCGAGTCGCAAACCGATTTCTTCATGCTGGCCACGCAACACACCGCGGAGTACATCGCGCACCAGATCCGCAGTGGCACGGTGCGGCGATTGGTGACGTGGAACTTTGGGCCCGACGCGCCGGTGCCCTATCTGGTGCCGGCCAACGTGCAGGCGCGGTCCATCGAGTCCATGGCCGCCATCATCAACCAGCTCGCCCAGGCGGGGGCGTGGGTTTCCGACCGCGCCAGCGTGAATCAGGCGCGGCATGAGTTGGGATTTGAAGACTATGAAGAGGAAATCGGTTCATCGGCAGATCGGGCCATCGGTTCATCGGAAGGCCATTAGTTCAATGGTTCGATGAGCCGATGGTTCGAGGATCCGATCGCCAGATGACTCGATGGCTCGATGGGGTTGGGGTGCTGACACCTGTCACCTGATACCCGACACCTTGCTGCCGCACCGACACAACAAGAGGGAATAACGCAATGTCTGAGAACCGAGACCAATTCCAGTTCATTTCCCAACTCAGCGCCGTGCCCGCGGCGGGACTGGTACGGCTTCCCATCCTCGTGACCGGGAGTTGGGTGAAGGGCGGACACGAGGTGTCGTTCACCCGCGACGACCTGGAGACGGCCGCCGCCAATTTCTACAAGCTCGCCAACCACGATTTGAACGTGGACTACGACCACGCCTGCGAGGATCTGGAGCGTGCCGCCGGCGAGCCCACTCCCAGCGCGGGCCGGATTGTGGCGCTGGATGAGCCGGAGGAATTCGAAAGAGGGAATGGGGAATCGGGAGTGGGGAATAGGGAAAACCAACCGTTGGCTTCCCACTCCCAACTCCCTAATTCCAATTCTCGCTGGATCTTGTACGGCCGCTATGAACCGACGGCGCGCGCGCGGCAGTTGATCAAAGAGCGCGAGTACCGGTATGTATCGGCCGCCTTCGCGCGCGACTACCCCGATCGCAAGACGGGTAGTTCGCAAGGTCTGACGCTCACTAGCGTGGCATTAACCAATCAGCCGTTTCTGGATGAATTACCGGAAATCCGGCTGTCGATTCGAAGTGGGAATGGGGAGTCGGGAGTAGGGGGTAGGGAAGAGCCCAACTCCCAAATCCCTACCCCCAACTCCCTAGATTCAACCCGCCTTTCGGCGGAACAAGGAGGAACCATGGCAAAACTGACCCTGAAGTGCTCCGCCGAGGGCAAGCATGAAGCCTGGGACGGAGACCGCAAAGTCGGCGATTTCGAGGCCGACGAGCTTTACCAGTACGCCGCCCAACACGCGCCCAAGGGGACGTTGAGCACGCGCGGCGCGGGACTGGCGGAATTGAGTGCGACCGAGACGTTTGCCGCATTCGCCCGCCAAGTGGGCGCGGAGGGCCGCAGCGTGGAGGAGATCCGCGGCTTCGTCGCGCTGGCGACCCACCCGGCCGACGAGGATCTGACGCTGCTGTCGGGGGCAATCGGCGTGAACGGCCGGTTGGATGCGAGCCGCCTGGACGCGCTGGATGATTCCGGCACGATCAGCCGCGCCGCCTGGCGCCGTGCGAAGGACGCCGAACAACGCGTGCAGAATGCCTTCCAGCGCGGCCAAATTACGCCTGCCATGCTGGCATCGGGCGCGCCCTTGCGTCTGGCGCTCAGCGACGGCGCGGCTTTCAAGTCGCTGGTCGAGGACCGGCCCGCCATCGTCAAACCGAACGCGGTGGTGGGGCTCGGCGGTTCGGGCGCAGAAACCGGGGAATCGCCTCGGCAGACGTTCGCCCGGCTCATCGACGAGAAGAAGCAAGAGCTCATGTCGTCGCGCAAATTGAGCGAACTGGAAGCGAGTCGCGAAGCGCAGGGACTGATCTCGAAACATAACCCCGAACTGCTGAAGAACTATCGTGCCGACGCCAAGTCGGCTTAAAGGTTCCAGGTGCCAGGTGTCGGGTGTCAGGGAGAATCCCCTGGCGTCTGCATCTCCTGGCACCTGACAACCTGATACCTGACACCGATTTAAAGGAGGAAACAGTATGTTGGGAAATGAAGGATTGACTGCCGCCAAGTTTGACGCCAACATCCGCGCGCTGCGCGGCACGGTAATGAGCTTGCCGGCCACGAACACCTCGACCGAATCAGATTACTACGTCGGCCTGCCATCCGGAGCCAACGTCGTACCCATGGGAGTGCTGGGCCAAGATGTGGTGGAGCCGGGATACCCGCTCACCGCGGAAATGTGGCTCGATCCCAACACCGGCAGTGCCATTAACGGGTCCACACCGCCTTCGCCCTTTGTCTCCCAGGGCCGCGCTTGGAGCCTCATCGTCAGCGCGCCCGAAGCGGAAGTGATCGCCGCGGACACAACCATTCAGGCGGGCGACGATGTGGTAATCGCCGATGCCTATGGCCGCGTCACTTCGATCCGCGGCGTCTCAACCGGCAGCACGGCGTACGTCGTCGGGAAAGCCAAGTACGCACCAACCGCCGTGAATCAGCGGATCCGCATCAGCGTGAATCTGCGGCAAACGAAAGTGTAAGAGCAGTGGCGAGTGACGAGTGACGAGTGGGTAGCAAACTCGTCGTTCGGCATTCGCCTCCCGCCCGGCCAGGAATCTCGATCCGGAGACCACCTGGTTGCGCGGTTCGCGAGAGGCAGGCTGGCTGTTGACGGGTTTGCTCGTCACTGGTCACTTGTCACTCGTCACTTGAGGTCTCAATGGAAGTATCTCTTGCTCACCTCGACCAATTCCTGACGAACTATTCGATTATCTACCGTAACCAGGATTTCGTGGGAGGACGGCTGTTCCCCGACTTCCCGGTCTCGAAGCAAAACGACCGGTACCCGATCTTTGGGTTCGAGCGTTTTAAGTCCTACAACACGGAGCGCGCCCCGGGCTCGGAAGCTAACGAAATGCCCGGCTGGCGCATGTCCAACGACGAGTACTACTGCGATGGCAAAGCGCAGAAGCAGCTTATCCCGGACGAACTGCGCGCCAAGTGGGATGTCTCCACCGGGCCCGAGGTGTTCACCACCGAAACTCTCGCCGATATCATCGACAAACAGCGGGAAATTCAGATTTACAACTTGATCATGAATTCGGCCGCCGTGCCTAGCGCGACGCTCGCCGGCACCGCCCAGTGGAGCGATTTCCAAAACTCCGACCCGGTGGCCGCGATCACCGCCCAGCGCTCCTCCATCCTGCTGAGCTGCACGAAGGAACCTAATACGCTGCTGATTGGCTACCCGGTGTGGCTGCAGCTCATTCAGCACCCCATCATCCTCGATCGCTTCAAGAATCATGCCCTGCCGCTGGGTTATCCCACCGACCAGCAACTGGCGGGATTGTTCAACGTTGACAACTTCATTGTTGCCAAGGCGCTTTATGACACTACGCAACAAGGTGTCACACACAGCCTGAACTACATCTGGGGCAAGAACGCGATCCTGGCGTATGTGCCACCGGGGCAGGGTCAACTCATGATTACCCCCGGCACCACCTTCCGCTGGCTGTACGGCGTTCCCCACAACGGCGGAATGCTGGTGAAGCGCTATCGGGTGGAAGAACGCTCCGGCGACATGATCGAGTACCAAACCTACTACTGCGTCAAGCTCGTTGTTCCCGGCGCCATGTACGTGTTCAAGAACGCCGTCGCGTAAGCGGGCGGTAGAAACTGGAAACTGGAAACTAGAAATCAGACTCTAGCCCCCAGTTTCCAGTTTCCCATTTCCAATTTTCGAGGTTCCGATGATGCCCAAGTATCAAGTGCTTCAACCTATCGAGAAGAACAATGTGCTCTACGTCGCCGCCGGCGCGAGCATGCCAAAGCTGGTTCCGAGTGCCTGCCACGGCAAGCTGATTCCGGTGAATACTGCCGGCGAAATCGAGCTCAGCGAAGAGGAAGCAGCCCACTTGACGAGTGGCCAAGTGCCTCTATTTCAGGGCAAACCCGACCCGATCGGCGGCGCGAAGGAGCGCGGAAAGAAAGCCAAAGAGGAAGCTGAGGCCGCCGCTGCCCGCAGCGCGGCCGAGCGCGCCGAATACCAGGAGTTCGTGGCCTATCGAGCGGCCAAGATGAAGAAGAGTGAAAGCGGAAACTAGAAACTGGAAACTAGACATTCCGGTTTCGAATTTCCACTTTCTAATTTCGGGTTTTGGAGGTTTACATGTCTGTCGCAGCAACGGCAATCACGCTTTACAGCTTTCGCGAAGACCGGCGGAGGCTCTACCGGCGCATCCGAGTGGATATCACGGGACTGGCCAGCGGTGCCAACATCATTCCACACGGTGTCACCAAACGCGAAAATTCCACGCAAGGTGCGGCACCCATTGACGAGCAAATCCTGCTCACTTCCAACGTGGCGGTCCATCGCACCCAGGCCGCGGACGCCACCAATCTGTATTACACCGTCGATTCAGGAAGCGGCAGCACGATTAGTGTGTACGTAACCGTCTAGCTGTCAGCTATAGCAATCAGCGGTCACCTAAAACGGCCGCTGTAGCTGGAAACTGATCGCTGAAAGCTGAGCACTGTCTATGTCCTACACCACGATTAACCAAGTCGCCGGCATGTTCCCCACGTTTACGCGCAATGGAGCAAAGGGACCGTCAGACGGGCTCATCCAGAACTTCATTGACGACGTGGCGGGGGAGATCGACGCGATCCTGCAGCGGCGATTTCAGGAAGCCTATGCGAGCACGGGCTTTGCCGCCTGGCAAGCGGCGCTGGGGCCGGATCAATTGAACCTGCTCGAGAAGATCAATCGCTACGGGGCCTGTGCCCAACTCGCCGAGGTGTTTGAGACCTCGGGCATCGCCGCCGCCGCGCGCGTCGCCAAGGGCTTCGAAGACGAGTTTCGGACACTCGCCAACAAGCTCAATGCCCGCGATGCGCAAGGGGTTCCGATGGCCGCGGGTGGGGACTTCGACTACCTTTTTGACCCCTTCGCCAAGGTCGAAACGCCCCGGCCGCAACTCGGCGGCGTGGCGGGCGGAGACCAACGCCCAACTGAAACAACGAGTGCAGGCGTGGGCAATGTTTTCCGTAAGTGGGATCGCAGGGAATTCTGAGGATAAAGCCGACAGCTAACAGCTTCCATGTACTTACTGTTAGCTGTGAGCTGTGAGCTAAAACCATGGCCTGGACAAACGCGTACAACGCTCAATTCGCAAAGCCGCTCGTCAACCAGATCATCGCCATCATTCAGCGTGACCAGGCAGCGGCGCTCGCGGTAATCAACGCCGCGCGGGCGGTGGACGGCAACGCGCCGCTCAATCCGGTCGCGGAGTTTCACAAAGGTCCGGGATCGCGGAGCGGCTGGCCGTGGCTCACCCTGGAAGTCGGCCCGACAAACTTCCGGCGTGAAGATGACAAGACGACGCGCCACGGCGAGGTGCGAATCAATCTGACGCTTGATACCGGGCAGTACGATCAAGAGATGGCACAGGAAGATGCCCAGGACTATGCACGCCTGCTCGACATGATCGTCACCAGCGCTGGACCGTGGCCATCGCTCCGCGACTGGACGACGCCGCTGCCCATTCAACACGAGAGCTTGCCCCGCAGCACGACGGCACCCAACGCCGCGGGTAGCGTGAGTGATGTATTTGTTGAGTCCCATGTTCCGGCCAGGGTGAGCGTTCCCGAAGTGGAGGGGCCAGTGATGCGAATCACTCTGACCGTGCTATTTGAGCTGGAAGAAACATAGGTTCCAGGTGTCAGATGTCGGGCGCCAGGGACAGCCCGGCTCGCGATGCTGACACCTGATATCTGGCACCTGACACCTGTTGGAGGTACTTATGCCCGTAGGAACAGCATCCCCGACCTTGATCCATCAGGGTCCCGGATGGATCTATTTGAACGTCTGCGCGCCCGCGAACGGCAAGCGTCACCTGATCGGCTCAGATGGTACGCCCATCCAACCTGTCTGGGCCGCGGGGCAAGCTGTGACGCCCGGTCAGATGATTGTGGACGGAAACGGCAACATACAGGAGTGCACGGCCGGCGGCACGACATTCACCAGTGCACCCAGCACATGGGGCAACGCGGTGGGCGCAGTTATAACCGACGGCAGTGCAGTGGCCTGGACCTGCGCGGCGCTGGGACCAGCATACGTGTTTGCCGGCGCGCTCGAAGGCGCGACGGATCTCGATATCGGCGCGAAGGTGGAAGAAACCACGGCCGACCAGGAAACCCTGCCCATTGACGCGGTGATGACGGGCGAGGTCGACTCGATCGCCGTTACGCTGAAGGAGTCCGACTGCGCCAAGCTGCAAATCCTGATTCCCCACGGCACTTATGCCACGGGCACGGACAGCGCGCTGCCCAGCGGAGCCCAAGCTTACGAGGAGATCGCCTTCGGAGGCCTGAAGGCAGTTCCCAAGTACGGCGTGCTGTTGGTCTCGAAGCGCAAGGACCAGACGGCGAAATTCGTGGTTTCGCAAATCTACCGCGCTTATCAAAAGGAGTCGGTAAAGCTGCCGTTCCAGCGCGGTAAAGAAACCACGTACAAGATCACTTTCCAAGCAATCGCGGATTTGAACCGCCAGGTGGGCGACCGCGGCGGGAAAGTGTATCGGCAGATATAAGAGTTGACAGCCGACAGCTAACAGTTCCTAGGCGGGCACTTTTAGCCGCTAGCGGTGAGCTGCGAGCGAGGACAATGAGCCAAAACGGAGTTGCCAAACCCGAGGATTTCAGACGTGCTGTCGAACGCGCCAACGTTGAGCGCGTGGTGCTTCCGGCGAGCGGACTGATGGTGTTGCTCTGTCGGCCACCGGTTTTCGCCGCGATCGCCACCGGACGAACAGGCACGGAGCTTCAGGCCAGGATTACGGAAGCCAAGTCCGACCAAGTTCAGCCCGAAGCCATCGAGGCATTCACCGCCTGGCTCAACGAGACCTTGGCGCGGCTGTTCGTCGAGCCCCGCTTTGCTGCCACACCCGGCGCGGACGAGATCGGGCTGTCGGACATTCTGGTCGACGACTTGAAATTCATTTTCCGCTGGTTGCGCGGCGAAATTGTAACGTCCGAGGTCCGAGGTCCGCAGTCCGAAGCCGCGACTGACGACCTCGGGCGATTTCCTGGAAGACAGGGAGCGGCTCCTGTACCTCGCGGAAGTGGCGAGGCGCAGCTCATGTCGGCCGAGCGAGCTGCTTGAGCTCACGGGCATGCCGGCTTACCTGTTGGATTGTTCGGCTGCCGAAATGACGGCCGCTCGCGATCGAGGCGAGATGGAAGGGCAGGGTAACGTGGTGGAGTGGTGAGGAGCGAGCTTACAGCCAACAGCTTACAGCAACAAGGTCGCTACTTTCATAGCACTGAAGCCGTGGGCTGTGAGCCGACCTTACTCGGCACTCCGGCATATAGGGTTACTCATGGAACAAAGTTCCCAAAACGTTCTCGGTCTGTTGCTGCAAATTGGGGCGCACCCTGAGCAAGCAAATTCGGCGCTTAAGATCCTGGATGCGACGTCCACCGGTCTGGAGAGAAATGACCGCGTGATGCGGGAACACATGGCGACGATCATCGAGACCACCAGAGCTCAGCAGAGTGCGGTGGCCGGTCTGTCTCGCGTGCATTCGGAAGGCCAATTGGCGGTCGTGCCACTGCGCCAAATGCAGGAAGCCTTCCGCGTCTTGACGCCCGAGTTTACCGCCGCCACGGCGCAGACGGAACAGCACGCCGAGGCGCTAGGGCGCTCGACGCTGGCGCTACGTACGCATACAGCAGCCGGCGAGGAGTTGGTAAGCAAGGGCTTGGCAGGATTGGTGGCGGGCCGTAAAGCGCAGGCCGGGGTCGAGGCGATCTGGGAAACCGCACGCGGTATCGCGTTGCTGGCGGAAGGGACGTGGCCGCCCAATCCTGCCGCGATCATGGCGGCAGGGCTGCACTTTGAAGCGGCGGCCCAGTATGCTTTGCTAGCCGGGACGGGAGGCCCTCGCCGCAGTGCAACTGGCGGCGGGTCGCGGGACTACGGAGCGGGCGTGGTGCGCGGCTACGAGTCCATGTACCCGCAGCCCGGCCAGACGCTCGCCCCGGGTGCGGCAGGAGCATCGGCACGCTTCAGTGGCAGCGGCGTCGTCATCATCCGGGGCACGTCCGAATTCGAAAACGTGGTCGCAAGCGCGGTAAATAACGCCGTGGCCCGCGGGGTCACGGTGACGGCCACCAGCGCGCAACGGGGAGCACCAGTCGGACACTGACGAAAGGAAGCGTTCCGCACTCAGCTAGGGGCTGACCGCTGATAGCTGAATGCTGACAGCCAATAATGGCCAATCCAGCAATCGTTTATCCGTATGGTAGCGGTTCGGCGACGCTGCAATTTCAGCGGCCGCCGGTGAAGGTTCCGGCTTGCTCAGCCGTGGCGGTGCGGCACGACAATGTGGCGTCGAGCGGCGTGCGCGAGTCGGTACTGGAACGCATTGACAACTACCTGGATCTCGAACTCGGGTGGGTTGGAGTAGGCAGCGACGTACAGGCCTGGGCTCAGTTTATGAACTACGCCTTGCAGGGCGGGTTGTTTGCGTACTACCCGGACAGTTCGCAATCGAGCTTCATGAACTACTGGCTTGAGGATACCAACTGGACCGCTGCATACAAGGCGCCTGGACAGTATTCGTTCCGTCTGCGATTCAGGCAAGTGATCAGCTAGATCGGGGCATCGGTTGATCGGATCATCGGTTCATCTGAAAAGAGCGCGTGAAGCGTTTTTGGTGAGCCGATAGCCGATGCTCCGATGACCCGATGAGGAGATGAGCCGATTATTTCGGGAAACCAAACTTGGCAGTCGGGCTTGACGGCACCCGCGAAACAGCCGCTGTATGTATTGCTGATCGCACAGTTCGGGATCGTGCTCGCAACCTTCACCCAGTCCCAGATACAGTCGCTGACCCAAACGGGTTACGGCGTTATGAATTGGGGGATTGGCGGGTGGGGAACTTAGAGAGAAGTAGGCAGATGGCAGTAGGCAGTAAAAACGCTCGGATGCGGTGGGTTTCTGCCTAGTGCCTACTGCTTACTGCCTACGTCGAGCAAATGAGCTATGCCAAACGTTTCTAATTATTGGCCCGGTGACTTCTGGCAGGCGATGAACCAGTCGCTAGCCTGGTTATACGGGCGGCAATCAAGCCCGGCCGGGAATTGGCTGGGAAACGCCGTGCTGACGCAGGGCGCTACCGGCTTCGCGGAGACGCCGGCACCCACGGCCGGCCTGGTTGAATGTGGCCTCGCCTCGACGGTCAATTTCCTCACTGGGCTGACGATAAGCGGCGCGCAGGAAACTCCCCTGCCGATGGCGGCTGTGGAATCTATTGTAGCGTTACTACCGCCCGGACTCTGGGCCGATGGCCAACTCGGGCCGGATGGGTACCCGGTGAACGAGTCAGGCCAAGCGCTGCCCTGGGGCAACCTGCTGGTGAACGGCTACGAAGTCACCTCCGGGATGCAACAGTCCGTGAATGCACTGCTCTTCAATAACTCCCGTTGGGTAACTCCGGGGCTGCCGCAGACCGCCGGAGTGATTGCCAAATGGGCAGCAAATACCTTCTTCCCCTTTGGGTCCCTGATTGTTGACACCAACAACAACGTGCAGATGGCACTCTACAATGGCGTGTCAGCCAACACCGCGAACCCGCCCAACTGGCAGGCGCAACTGGGCGCGACAACTAGCGACAACACCCAACTTTGGAAACTGCTGGCGCTTGGTTTCCAGAACGCCGGCTGGGTGGCCGCGGGTTACGTCTTCAACTTGCTCAACCCAGCGAGTGCCTACCGGGTCGACGTGTTCGTGCACACGGACGTTTGGTGCTACCAGGGTAGTTCGGCACTGCAGCCTACCGTTCCTACCAGTAGTAACTACGCCAGTTCGTACAGTTGGAGTTTGGGAAGCGTGCATCCTGGCTTTCTGCTGGCTGCGCTCTATCCCTCCAGCGTGGCTCCGCCCAGTGCCGGCTGGAGTGGCGCGGCCATTCCCGCGGGCTGGGCGGCACACACCAACACGGGCGTTTGTCAGGCGCCGCAGGTAGGCGTAACGCTGGGCGGCAAGCTCTCCGGCTACAAGGCGCAGATCTACGTTAAGACTGATATCGAATACCTGATAGAAGACAACCTGCCGATCATCGTGCAGAGCGATGGCTTCCACGCGCGCGCCGGCGGTTCCGTGATGTTGACGGCCCAGTCGGGAACTCCCAGCGTGCACGTCCTCTTCAACGATCCCGTGGCAGGGTGGACGGAGATTTTCGATTCTCTCGGATCGTCGCTCGCGTATTCCGACCTGCCGCGTTCCTTCGACGTGCCTAAGAGCGATCCGCTTTTCGTTCCGGATCCGGGCGCGACCAATCTTCCCGCGCTGCAGAACCGCTGCTATATCTACGACGCTGCGCTGGCCATCCTGGCATACTCCTCGGCGGGTAACTTCACGGCAGCAGAGAAGATCATCAAGCAACTGAACACGCTTGTCGCCACGCCGGGTTATTTGGCGTCAACCGTGCTCGAAAACGCTGAAGATGGTGCGACCACTCGATGGACGCCAAGCGGCGGGGGAACGGTTGCAAACATCGCGGCCGACGCTGTTTCGCCGCCGGAGCCGCCTTACGGGGCCGGCAACGTTCTGGATCTCCATGCCAACTCGGCGGGCTCCACCTTCACTTACGCCGGCAGCGGGCTGCCCGGCGCCACCGGCGCCGATCTCAGCTTCGAGCATTTGGAAGCCACGGGGGTGGGGTTTGTTTTCGATATCGGCGTCGCGACGGCGCAGGGTCTGGTTACCGGTGTCCGGCTCACGAGTGGTGCGGAGGGACCGGCCACGCTCGTGGGCACCGTAATCACACTGCCCATCGGGCCCGGAAATCAGCAGTGGCGTACGACGTTGGTTAATCTCCAGTCCCAGATTTCTAGTTTGACCGCAGATAGCCTGCAGTCCATTACGAGCTTCCGCGTCACTGTCAGCAGCGCTAATTCGCACCTCTATTTTGACAACTTGACGGTGGGATCCCAACAACCGGCGAATTCCCTCAGTTTCAGCTACGACACTTACAACGGGCAGGTGGACCAAGCTTACATCCGGGCGGGCGCTATGGCCTGGGTGGCTTACGCGTACTGCGTCTACATGACCCTTTCGCAGGATTTCAGTTCGGCTCTGGCTCTCCAGGGAATGATCGACTTTCTGCTTTCGCTGCAGAGCACCGCCTCGGACCTCACGCATGGCCTGTTCTACATTGGGTATGGGAGCTACCAGGACCCCGGCTACCAGTTTGTGCCAGGAATCGTGGCGTCGGTTTCAACCGAGCACCAGATCGACCTCTGGTTTGCCTTCCAGCGTGCTGCCAGCGCGTTGCCGGTAGCGGCCACGACGTTAGGCAAGACACAACAAATCACGACGGCACAGGCAAACTCACTACTGGCCACCGCCGGCGCCGCTGCCGCTGCCGCCGGTAGCATCAACACCAATCTCTTGACCAACCTGTACATCCCTCCGGCGCAGGGCACGCCCGGACACTTCGCGCAGGGAGCCACGGGCAATACGCTGGACACCGGACAAGCCCTCGATGCTTCCGGCCACTGGGCGGCGTTGTGGGCCCATGCCGTCGGCCGGGACGACATCGCTCTACAGTGCGCCGAATTCGCCTTTTCGAAGTTCCTATTGACCAACCAAACGGTGGCCCTTTCCACGCAGCCCAATTCCTACAATCAAACGTACCAGGTGACGACGCCGTTCGCAGGCATGAAGCCTTACAACGATTCGCCCGGGGGATATGCCGGGTCACCAGGCTCGATTTGGCAGGAAGGGACATGGGGCATGATTGTGATGCTCCTCGATTTGTACAACGTCGCCGGGCTACCGAGTTACTTCACTGGACTCGGCACCACAATTGATGCGGTGCTTGGCACGCTCATCGGCGGCCAGGCCAAGGTGTTGCAGGCCACGGGCAACGGGTCGCTGATCGCCTACTCGCTGGCGGCGCGCAATCTGCCCTATGAATTCGAGGTATGGCCCGCCCTTGCTCCCACGGCGTGGATGTGGCTGGCCGCCACGAATCCCAGCCTCCTACTGACGGTGGCGGGGCTGCCGCAGATCCTGCCGTATATGTACGTGCCCACCGGCGCCGAGCAGTCCATCGATGACAAGAACGGTTCCAGCTCCGTCGGCCAAATGGAGATCCGCTGCATCGATCCGAGCGGCGTGCTCCACACGCTCGCGGCGCAGGAGGAACTGATCGGTCAAGTCGTGACCTTCAGCATGGGATTCCCGGGCAGCTCGCTGGGCGACTTTGTTCCTCTGCACCGCATGCAGATTTCGGAAATCGGCTTCGACGGTGACGGTCGAGTCATCTTGAAGGCGCAGGACCTCAAACGCTTCGCGCAGGGAGCGTTCCTTTGGGCGAATGGCGGACCGGGGGAGTACTTGCCCGGACAGAAGAGGGTGCCCGCCGATGCACAACTGGCGGGTGCCCAGTGGCTGGCCAACAGCTACCCCGTGTCGAATGACAACCCGCGCTGGATCAGCGGCAACCCACTCGATATTCTTCTGGCGGCATTGCAAAACGAACTGGGCGTGGGGCAGGACCTGGCACTGTCCGCGGAAGTCGAAGCGGGCAGCACGGGCGCACTGACCGTCGCAGCGAATCCTTTTTGGGCCAAGTATGTCCCCGGCTGGGGAACGGTAAGCGCCGGCCCCGGAGTCGCCCCCGTCTCGGGTGATCCCGCGACACTGATCAATCCTAATCCGTACGTCGATGTCGCGGGCGTCACAGCTCTGCGCGACGGAATGTTCTCAGGCGACTGGTTCGAGTTCAAGATTACCTCACCGCAGCAGGCACGCAGTTGGCTGGAAGACCAGATCCTGAAACCGCTGGGACTGGTGATGGTGGTGACGGCTTCGGGACAGATCACGCTAAAACCGATGAAGAACCCCGTCAACCAGACACCCGTATTCAGCCTGACGGCGCGAAACATCGTGGGCATCCCGGAAGTCAGGCTGGCCCCCGTCGTCAACGCGCTGTCGTATCGTCTCGACGCTGACGACACTTCCACCAACACCAGCGCGCGCACCTACGACACTACGGTCACAATGCTGCAGCAGGCCAGCTACAACCTTTTCCGCTACCTCTATAACCACCAAGTGGAAGCTGCGGGCCTGCGCACAAGTCGGGGAGGCACACTGCGCGGCTTCCTGCTGGGCGACCAACTGTTCCGCCGCTATGGCTTCGCCACACCCATTTATGAGGTGACGACGCAGCTCGGAGCGCTACAACCGGAGCTTAAGGACTGGGTATCGCTCACCCATCCGTTCTTGCCGGATTACATCGGCGGCGGTCGTGGGGTGACGAACATACCTTGCGAGATCATTGGGCGCGCCCCGGACTACGCCAGCGGCCAAGTG